>Ga0316217_10000534_pt1 | contig 53858 bp, 50 predicted proteins | sample 1anoAmetaG_FD_203633 | JGI IMG/M metagenome (GOLD analysis project Ga0316217, IMG submission 203633) | Freshwater microbial communities from Trout Bog Lake, Wisconsin, USA - 1anoA | ecosystem: Environmental > Aquatic > Freshwater > Lake > Hypolimnion/Profundal zone | place: USA: Wisconsin...
CCGCCCAGACCGAACAGAACCGCATTGGTGCCCTTGACGCCGCCACTCAAAACGATGGGGAGCTGTGGAATACTGGTGATCGTCTTGGTGGCGACCACGTAGACGTTAGCGGCATTGCTGTTTTCCCGCGTATTTACATCAGCCGCGCGACGGATGTCCGGTTGCTCGATAAGGCCCACCGAGATCGCAGGGAGCAGCTTTTTGCGGAAATTTTCTCGCAGCAAGTTCACCTTCACGTGGAAGCTAAAGAAGTCATTCTGGAACAGCCCTCCGCCAAGGTTGTTTTCCGAAGACAGCGTGTGGCTGAAGCCGAATTCCATGCGCTGGAACGCGCCCGCGGTTATAGAAAACTGGGACTGAAACCCAAGCACATCCCCGGCATTGCTCATGTGGAAGGCGACAGTCGGAGCGCCTATGGAATTGGCCGGTGAAGCCGTGACATAGGCGAGCGGAGTGGAAAGCGCACCGGTCTGTCCATACCAATTTAGGCTTTGCGCGAAAGCAGGTGCCATCGCCAGCGTAAGGACTACAACGACCGGCAGTAGACGAGACGAATTCGAACGACGCATGAAAGCTTCTCTTTGTTGGGGAGCTTCCAGTCGTCTAGTCAGATCCTCCATCTATTTCGATTTGAAAAGCAGGCCCCGTGGACGGTTGGCCAAACTACCTCCTGAGGGAATTCAATTCTTTGATCGCTGTGTGAGGCCGTCGAATCGGATCTTCTCCTTACTCTCGATCTGCATGATCGACGAGTCGTGAATGGTTATCTCTACGGAGCCAAACCGTATCGCGCGGATTGTGGCAATGATTGCGGCTTCCTTCTCGTGACGTTTAGCATCGGTGTTTTCAACTTCGGGCATACCGTCTCCTAAACTCAAATTTCCGCAACGGTTCCGTCGAGACCGCCAAATACGGTTTGACCAACGATTGCCGGCCCTAATTCGTTGAAGATGGCGAAGCTGCAGCCTCTATCTGAGCCGTCGGCAGTGCCTGTGCTTCCTTGCGCAGTTCCTCGAAGAGAACCGTGCTAAGGTAGCGCTCGCCAAAGCTGGGAATAACGGCGACGATCAGTTTGCCCGCATTCTCCGGGCGCTGAGCTACCTTCAGCGCCGCAGCAACAGCGGCTCCGGAGGAGATTCCAACCAGCAAACCTTCTTCCCTGGGCAGACGACGCGCGAAGTCGAGCGCCTCATCGTTCGAGATCTGGATCACTTCGTCGATCAACTTCGTGTCCAGCACACCGGGCACAAAGCCAGCGCCGATTCCCTGGATTTTGTGCGGGCCGGGCTTGCCGCCGGAGAGCACTGGGCTGTCTGTCGGCTCGACCGCGATTGCCTTGAAGCTGGGCTTCTTCGCCTTGATGTAGCGGGAGATGCCGGTCAGCGTGCCGCCCGTACCAACGCCGGAGATCAGGATGTCCACCTTACCGTCGGTGTCGTTCCATATCTCGGGGCCGGTGGTCTCGAAGTGAATCTGAGGATTTGCGGAGTTATTGAACTGTTGCAAGATGTAGCCGTTCGGAGTATTAGCGCGAATCTCTTCGGCCTTGGTAACTGCGCCTTTCATCCCGTTGGGGCCGGGAGTGAGGACGATCGTGGCGCCGAATGCCAGCATGAGTACACGGCGTTCCAGGCTCATCGTCTCCGGCATGACAAGGATCAGTTCGTATCCCTTCACGGCCGCTACGAATGCGAGTGCGATTCCGGTGTTACCGCTAGTGGGCTCGATTAGAACCGTTTTGCCGGGATGAATCTTGCCGTCGCGCTCAGCGGCTGCGATCATCGAGGCACCGATACGGTCCTTGACGCTGGCCAGTGGATTCTGGCTCTCCAACTTGACGGCCACCTTGGCCGCGCTGCCCAGGGTGATCTTGTTCAGGTAGAGTAGCGGCGTTTTTCCAATCAACTCAGTAATGCTGTTTGCAATCGCCATTTCATCTCCATCTGGCCCGCGTCCGGCGGACCGCTAAACTTCTCTAAAGTTTGGTGGCGGCTTCCGATTGATCCGCCAAGTTTGCAACCCATTAAGACCACAAACGGACGGTCTAAAGCTTCCAGATAGCGTTGGCCCCGACGACGAGACCCAGCGTCAAACCTGCGATCAATATCTCTCCCAGAGCGCCTACGACGAAAGGTCGTACTCCCTGCTTTGACATCTCGCGAAAGTTGGTGCGCAAGCCAACGCCGGCGAAGGTCAGCAGAAACGCCCAGCGGGAAAGATTCGCCAGAGCGCCCACCTGATCCTTGTTGAAGACGTGAACCGAGACGAGCAACGAGATCACCAGGAACCCCAGCACGAACTTAGGAAACTTGTTCCACAGAAAAGCTCCCTTGTTTTTCACATTTTCCGCCAGTCCTCGGCTTGCCCAGTAGATCGCGTAGCCGAGCACCACGAAACCGATCGTCGCGTTGCGAGTGGTCTTAGCCAGCACGGCGATTTTTCCGGCCACGTCGGAGTAGAGCGCGCCGGCGGCCGTGGCTTCGGCCGTGTTATCCACGGCCAGGCCCGACCATAATCCATAGGCTTTGTCGCTCATGTGCAGCGCGTGTCCGATCAGCGGAAACGTCACCAGAGCAATAGCCCCCAGGGCGAGGATTGCGGCAATCGCAAACGACGAATCCTCGTCGTCTGCGTCGATAGCGCCCTTGGCAGCGATGATCGCGGACACGCCGCATACGGCTGAGCCAACTGCGAGCAGTGATGTCAACTTCGGCTTCAGGTTGAAGAGCCGGCCAAGCAGCGTCATTAGAATCAATGACCCTGTGATTTCCACCAAAACCAGCGCGATGCTGATCCCACCCAGTTTCAACAGGTCGGCAACCAAGAAGCGTGCACCGAGCAGCACGATGCCAGTTTTCAGCCAGAACTCATAGGTCTCGATTCCAGGCAGAAACAGCTTTGGAATCGTCACAGAGTTTGCGATCACAAGCCCGATCGCGATCGCCCAGAGCACATACTCGATGTTGGGAATGACGAGGTGATGAACTTTGGCGTAGCCGTTTATCGATTGTTCAAGTACCTTACCGGCAAATCCGATTACTGCAAGCAACAAAACACCTGGAACAAAGCGAGCGACGTTTGCGAAAGGGTTCTGAGTCTCTGGACCCGGCAGCGCGACAGGTGTGGCCATTTCGTTTCTCCTCATGAACCGGTTGTTACCAGGGGATGTGCTTCAGCACTCCAACGCGCACGAGAAGTGCCAGCAGAAATGCGGTGATAACTGCCCATACGTCAAGCGACAGGCCCAGTCGAGTGGCCTCGGTTGCGATTTTGTTCTCTTCGGACATGGACGGACTCCTCTGCAGGCGGCTTTAACTCTCCACCTTTGTTTCCTTCAACTGCTCTGCTTCCAACACGAAAAACCCACCCGCCTGAATTTCCGGCGGGTGGGTAGGTCTATCTAGATCCTGGTTAGATGAGTACTATCCCACGATCTCCCTTGCGCCAGACTGGTTCATGCCGCAACAACAGCAGCACATCGTTCGACAGGTCTGGCAACAGAGCATCATGGTAAAGTGTTTATATCTGACTTTACCCACGCGCGTCAATCCACTCTTTCCGAATACATCACATTTTTTAAGATCATCAGTTGCGCGCAGCACGTAGTTGATGTAGTGTATCGATTCATGAGCCGCCTGAAGAGAACGAACGCCTGTTGCGCCAGCATGTGTTGTTGGTGCGCAAGCATTTGTTCTGGCATTCGGGCTTAGTCGACCGGTAATAAGATTCTGTCGAACCCACTGCCAGATGGTAGTGGGTTTTCTTTTTTGTAGGCTGCGAGTAGGAGCATCTCAGCCTGAGCACGGGTGGCGAAGTGGCTAACGCGGCGGCCTGCAAAGCCGTTATTCATGGGTTCAAATCCCATCCCGTGCTCCAACTTTACTAAGCTGCTTCGAACAATTTTTGGAAAAGCCCATGATTATCGAATAGGAGCAACGATATGGCCCGAATCTCTGCCCCTCGGACCGAAAGAACGCTGACGCACATTTACGTACGTGATTCCCAGAACGGATTCGTACGCCCCTGCTGGTCCTCTAAAGAAGCGATTTATTGCGGTACGTGCCTGAAGGGCACAGTTCAGCCGATGGTCGGTGAGGTGTGCTCGAATTGCTCCAGCACTGTCGAACGAATCCTGGACGTTGCTGCGACGAATAAGATCTGGGATTGTCGAATGCACAGGAAACAACTGCCTTCACGTGTAGATTGCACGTACCCCAATGTGATCTCCGCCGCCTGAATGTACTACGCGCTTTGAGCTACTGTGCTCGCCTCCAGGGCTTGTTTCAGATCCGCCAGAATGTCCTGCACGTCTTCAATACCCACTGAGATACGTATAAGGCCGTCGGTGATCCCGGCTTGACGGCGACGGGCCGGCGACATCTCACGGTGCGATGAAGTCGCCGGGTGAAGAACTTGCGTGAACACGTCGCCTAGGCTCGTCGAGCGCAAGCAGAGTGTCAGCGCGTCCATTAATCGGAAAGCAGCCTCGCGCGAATCCTCTGCCAATCGAATCGAGATCATGGCTCCTGCATGGCCAGGCCTGAGGATGCGCTGCAATACTTCCGTGGCGGCCAGCGAGGGATAATATACCTGGTGCAGGCGAGGATCCGGCGCGAGAGTCTCGGCGATGCGCTGCGCGTTGGCGCACTGCCGTTCCAAGCGGAGCCCCAGGGTCTTGATGCCGCGCATGATCTCATGTGCGTCCCACGGCCCCAGCACACCACCAGCGAGTTTCATGACGCTAATTAACGCCTTGTCATCGGGGCGTTCTTTAGCCACCACTACGCCTCCCATAGCATCTGCGTGGCCGCTCAAATACTTGGTAGCGCTATGCACGACGAAATCTGCGCCATGCTCCAGCGGACGGCAGAGATATGGCGAGGCAAATGTGTTGTCCACGATCAACCGGGCGTGGTGCGAGTGAGCAATCTCTGCGCAGGCGTCAATGTCGCAGATTTTCAGCAATGGATTCGAAATTGTCTCAGCTACAAGAACGCGCGGGCGCACTTCCTCCGCTTTAGCCGCCAGGGCCGACAGATCGGAGAAATCGACAGTTACAGTCTTGATATCAAACTGCCCAAAGAGCAGGACCAGCAGATCGAGGGTCGCGCCATAAAGATCCCGCGAGGCGAGGATCGTGGAGCCAGGAGAAAGCTCGCACGCGAGCACGGCGGCGTGCAGCGCAGCCATGCCGCTGGCGTAGGCACAGGCAGAAACCCCGCCCTCCAGCGACAGGATGGCCTGCTCCAAAGACGCAGTCGTCGGATTGCCATAACGGGTATAGATATACCCGGGCTTCTCACCGCCCAGCACGGCATCGGCCTCCGCCATGGAGCCGTAAGTAAACGTGGTGGATGCATAGATGGGTGTAGAGACCGGCTGGCCGGTTGGCGTTCCTAGTCTTTCGCCGGCATGAACCAATCGAGTAGCAATGTCGAGTTGAGGATGAGCCATTTGCACCTCACAGTATCACAAAGAAAAAAGTGGATGGACGCCAATCGGTTTGCTAAATGAACGCCAGGAGGGCCACAAAACAGTAAATCGAAGTACCGAGTCTTCGCACATGAAGCGACGGACAATCATGATCAACATCCACCTTCATGTTTCCGGGAAGATAACCAGTACAGAAGCGTCTGCAATAAGCATCATGTAGCACACTTTTCGCGGTTTTTGGGCTCCATTGCGAAAGATCTCTTGCGGTTTAGGATAATTTAGTGCTAACTTAGTGGACATGATTTCCAACGCCAAGAAGACCGCAACGTGTCGCTGCATGTGTATGTGTCGCGTGCACGTGTCTTCTGGCGTGAGGAAACCGCAAGGCTAGAGTAAATTACAAGCCGGCACCTCATTTAGACCCACCGCCAGAAGTTCAAATGGCAGGTGGGTTTTGTGTTTTTAGGCTGAAAACAAAGCGACTAGGCATTCTTAACAAGATTGTTGATGAGGAGAGAAATCATGAGCGTTCCTGAAATCCAAGCTGAAGAGCTAAAGCGGCGGCTGGATGCCGGTGAAAATCTCTTTCTACTCGATGTGCGCAGCGAGAACGAATACGAAACCTCGAATATCGGCGGGCACCTCATTCCGCTTCCCGAACTGGCAGAACGGGTAAACGAACTCGATGCCGACCAAAAGATCGTAGTCGTTTGCAAAATGGGTCCGCGCGGCAGCAAGGCGGTGCAGGTTTTGCATATGGCCGGCTTTACCAAAGTCTGGAATCTTTCCGGCGGGATTCACGCCTGGTCCGACCGCGTCGATCGCCGCGTGCGGAAGTACTAACTGCGCAATTGGTGAGTACCACTGCCGGAAAAAAGGAAATCTCATGTCTAAATCACTCGCATGCAAAATTTGCAGTGGCCCAGAGCACATCTGCTCACGCTGCAAAATCCTGGGAGGTCAACTCCGACTTCATTCTTCAACCCGCGATGAATATTCGCCCGGAGTGATCTTCAAAAGAGAGCTGCCCAGGCCGTGGAATCCTTGCCGCAGTTTTGTATCTAGCCAAAGATTCGTCGAATCCTGGTAGGAGAGGCAGGGCGTGGTGGAGAAGATTCGAGAGGACATTCAATCCGTGTTGAAGCGCGATCCGGCGGCAACCGGTGCGCTCTCCGTGCTTCTGAACTACCCAGGGCTACACGCGGTGTGGATGCATCGCATAAACCACTGGCTGTGGTGTCGCGGCTTCCGCCTGCCGGCACGCTTTCTGTCACAGGTCTCCCGCTTCTGGACGGGGATAGAGATTCATCCCGGCGCAACCATCGGCCGGCGCGTGTTTATCGATCACGGCATGGGAGTAGTGATCGGCGAGACGGCCATCGTCGGCGACGACGTGACGCTCTATCACGGCGTAACCCTGGGCGGCACCAGCCTGCAAAAAAAGAAGCGCCACCCCACGCTTGGCAACGGTGTGGTGGTCGGCAATACCTCCAGCATTCTGGGAGACATTGTGGTGGGAGACAATTCGCGCGTTGGAGCCGGTTCGGTGGTGCTGCGCGACGTGCCTCCGGACTCCACCGTTGTGGGAGTGCCCGCGCACATCGTCTATCGCGATGGTAAGCGAGTGGTCATCACCGATCCGGGTGAGATCAAGGATCCGCTCAGCAACGCACTGATTGCGCTGTCCAAGGATGTCAACGAACTGCGCTCGCGCCTGAACAAGCTGGCTCACCTGGAGGCGGCAGCTGTACCGGCAAATAACGGCACAACGGGCGGGTTGGCTACTGAGGATAAGGAGCGGCGCGATTATCGCAGCGAGTTCGATAAGAGCAACTTCGCCGATTACGGAGCTGGCATTTAGTGGGGAATTCTTGTAACACAACAACTCAGCGACCGCCCATTTTGTGTAACACAGTAACTATCTACTTTGGTGTTTGCGTAACCCGATAACTCGCGGCTCCTTAGTTGTTGTAACACACTTACTCTTTGGTATCGAGTTTATGTATCACGATAACTATTTACATCCGATAGTTGCTGCATGACAGACGAACCCAATAACCTTAAGCGCCACATCGCGGTACGACACGATGGCGCGATAACATCGGCGGTGGCCCCGGTTAGCGCCTCCGTCGATCAGGAGTTTAGATTCCTTGAACCATCTAAGCCAATGAAAACAGGCCGCCCCAAGCTTCCGACTGGAGCCGCAAAAGGCCGGATCGTGCACGTTCGTTTCACTCCCGAGGAAATCGAGCGTATTAACGCAGCGGCAAAGGCCAGCAACAAAACCGTCTCGGAATGGATACGGAGCACAGCGAATGCCGCACTCGAAAAGTGAGAAAGCTAATTTAAAACACTGCCGGAATTTCTTCGTACGATGTGCTCAATCCCGGCGTGCAGCGACTTCCATATTTCGTAATTACGCCGCACCCCAGGGCACAGCTCTGGCATCTTACCCAGCAGTAAACGCGAGCTAGTTTCCCATCTTGGAATTTATAGGCTCAATCGAAACTAACGATTTGCGTCAGGCTAATGCAGGGCGTATATTTTGCGGTCGTGATTTAGTTCAAAGGAGGCAACACAGTGGCAGATGAGGTCAACCGTATTGCTCTAGGCGAGGATGCAGCATTTCAACTCGCAAACGTTACGAAAACCGCTCCGCAGTACGGGGCCATCACCCCACGCTGGCTGGTTCGTCTGCTTGACTGGAAACCCCTGGAAGCAGGAACGTTTCGCGTAAATCGCGTCGATGAAGACAAGGCGATAGAATCCCTCTGCAGCCAGACGGAAGAGTCGGAGATGGTTTCGACGTATGTTGAGTATCAGGAGAAGCCACGGGAATACCGCTTGAGCAGCATTAGCGCTGTTCTTAATGTTCACACCCGAATTTCGGATATTTACAGCAATCCTTACGATCAGGTTCGAGAGCAGTTACGAATTCTTATCGAGAACGTGAAAGAAAAGCAGGAGGGCGAACTCCTCAACAACGCAGACTACGGACTCCTGAACAACGTTCCCGCATCGCAGAAGATAAAGACGCGCAAGGGCGCGCCAACGCCCGACGATCTCGATGAACTGCTGACGAAAGTCTGGAAAGAGCCTTCCTTCTTTCTCGCTCATCCCCGCGCCATCGCCGCATTCGGGCGAGAATGCACGCGTCGCGGCGTTCCGCCTCCGACCGTCACGCTGTTCGGCACACCGTTCCTTACCTGGCGCGGCATTCCTTTGATTCCCACCAACAAGATCGATGTCAGCACCAAGACCGACAAGTCCAAGGTGCTTCTGGTACGCGTTGGGGAGAGGAAGCAAGGCATCGTCGGACTTTTTCAACCGGGCCTGCCCGGAGAGCAGAGTCCCGGCCTGTCAGTCCGCTTCATGGGGATCGACAAGAGAGCTCTGGCCACCTACCTGGTTGCGTTGTATTGCTCCGCCGCCGTGCTGACCGACGATGCCATTGCCCTGCTCGAAGACGTAGAAGTGGGACAGTACCATGAGTACAAGTGACGCGAGTCGGGCCGCAGCAACAATTCCGGGAAGCGGCCACGCAGCGAAGGCACAGGGGACGGAAGGCTTAGCTTCCGGCGTTCTCGATCCTTTCGAACTGGCGCGGATGGCCAACGAGTTCTTGACTACGTTGCCCGAAGCGCTCCAGCCGCCTCTGTCCGTAGCACCGGCAGCGCCGGTGCCGCCAGGCTCTCCGGTCAACGTGAATCCCTATGCGGCCGTGCCGGCTCCAACACCGCCCGCATTTCCCGGGCTGTTCTCAAGCTTGGCGGCGGAGCAGCCCGTCCTTCTGCCAGCACGCGACCGAGGCGCGGCATCAACCGGAAGCGTACCTTCGGCGTCCAATCCGGTTCCGGCACTTCCCGGCGGGGTGAGCCTTGCTGCGCCATCGGCGGTGCCTGCGTTTTCGTTTGTGCAGGATGCCCGGCCCTTGTTCGTGCAGCCTGCTACGGAACCGGCGATTCTGAATACGCCCGCGACGGCGTTTCAAAGCGTTGTTCCAAGTGATGTAGGATTCGGCGAGCTTCCTTCGCCTCTGGTTGCAGACGCTCTGCCATCCCAAGTCTCCGGGCCAGCTCGGCCTCCTATGCCGGCAGTGCCCGGTGGCTTGGGTACGGTGGAATCTCCGGGCCTCTCCAACGAGTTCTTCACGGCGTTGCCGGAAGCGCTTGAGCCGCCACTGTCCGCCGCCCCAGCAGCGCCGGTGCCGCCGGGATCGCCGGTCAACGTGAATCCCTATGCGGCCGTGCCGGGTCCAACGGCGCCCGCACTTCCAGGGCTGCTCTCAAGCTTGGCAACACAGCAACCAATCCTGATTCCCGCTCGCGATACAGGCGCGGCCCCGGCCGGCAACCCGTCCGCAGCGTCGGCAACACCCCACACGACAGCTCCGGCAGTTCCCGGCATAGGTGCCGCCGATCCATCGGCTGCACCAACATTCTCTTTTCTGCAGGACGCTCGCCCGTTGTTTCCGGCGACCTTCACCGGGCCTGTTGCGGAACCGGCGATTCTGAATACACCTGGAAGTGCGTATCAAAACGCGGTTCCAAGCGATGCTGGATTTGCTGCGATTCCCTCGTCGCTGGGTGAAGACGTTTCGCCATCTCAACTCGCCGATTCCGCGCAGCCTCCCACGCCAACGGTACCCGGTTCTTTCGGTAAGGTTGATTCGTCGGCATTGCCCGCTTTTTCGTTCATGGAAGAAGCGCGGCCGCTGTTTTCCAATCCGCCCACCGTGCCCGGCCCTGTTCCTACGGCTCATCCGGCCCCGCCGCTGCCGGGCAAATCAGCACTTGCTCCAGACCGTTCCGCAACGGTGGCCAATCCCTTCGCATCGCCGCTCGATCCGCACGCGCCTCAGCTCCCGGGGGCCGTGGCGCATGAGCCCGATTATCGCGCACCGGCCTCCTACGATCCACTCAATCAGCCCCGGCCGCTCTCTTCCGAAAACACCGCGCTCGCCGAGACCCCGGTGGGCACACGGTCGGCTCTGCCTGATGATCTCGGCCTGTCTTCGTATTCGTTTGATGTGGAGGCCATTCGTCGCGATTTTCCAATCCTGCGGGAGCGCGTGAATGGGCGTCCTCTCATTTGGTTCGACAACGCGGCGACGACGCAAAAGCCTCAGAGTGTCATCGATCGTCTCAAGTACTTTTACGAGCACGAAAACTCCAACGTGCATCGTGCCGCACATGAGTTGGCGGCGCGTTCCACCGATGCTTACGAGTCAGCCCGTGAGAAGACGCGCCGTTTTCTCAACGCCGGCTCGGTGCGTGAAATCGTCTTTGTTCGCGGAGCCACCGAGGCCATCAACCTAGTTGCCCAGAGTTGGGGACGCCGCCACATCCAGAAGGACGACGAGATCGTCATCACCTGGCTGGAGCATCACGCCAACATCGTTCCCTGGCAGATGCTGTGCGCCGAAAAGGGCGCGCGGCTGCGCGTGGCCCCGGTGGACGATACCGGCCAGGTGCGGCTGGATGAGTATGAAAAGCTGCTCGGCCCAAAAACACGCCTGGTCGCGATCGCTCAAGTCTCCAATGCCCTCGGCACCGTCACACCCGTGGAAGCAATGATCGAGGCGGCTCACCGCCACGGTGCGCGTGTGCTGGTAGATGGTGCCCAAGCTGTCTCTCACATGCGCGTGGATGTTCAGGCTCTGAACTGCGACTTCTACGTATTCTCCGGACACAAAGTCTTCGCACCCACCGGAATCGGTGTGGTGTATGGCAAGTCCGAAGTTCTGGACAACACGCCTCCCTGGCAAGGCGGCGGCAATATGATCCAGGATGTGACGTTCGAGAAGACTCTCTACCAGCCACCGCCACAACGCTTCGAAGCTGGCACCGGCAACATCGCCGATGCCGTCGGCCTTGGCGCCGCAATCGATTACGTCAATCGCGTGGGGATGGAAAACATATCGCGATATGAACACATGCTGCTGGTCTATGCTACCGAAGCACTGCAGCGCATTCCGGGGCTGCGCATCATCGGCACAGCGAAAGAAAAGGCCGGTGTTCTATCGTTCGTAATGGATGGATTCCGCACAGAAGAGATCGGCGATTTTCTCAACCGTAAGGGCATCGCGGTCCGCGGCGGACACCACTGCGCTCAGCCGATTCTCCGCCGCTTTGGATTGGAGAGTACGCTTCGCGCCTCGCTGGCGCTCTACAACACCTGCGAGGAAGTCGATGCGCTGGTCTCCGCTCTGTGGGATCTCCGACAGGGGCGCAATCCTGGGCTTGTTTGAAAGGAAGTGGAACAAGAAAGCAAAGGCCAGTCTCAGCAAAGAGGCTGGCCTTTTTCATCGCAACTTGTCCGTCAGTACTTGGGAATAGCTGGGTCGATCTGATCGGACCATGCTAGAATGCCTCCGGTCAGATTGGAAGCACGTTTGAAGCCCGACTGGTGCAGAAAATCCACGGCCTTGGCACTGCGGGCACCGCTCTTGCAGTGCACCACAATTTCACGGCTTGAATCGAGTTCATGGATGCGCTTGGGCAGAACTCCCAACGGAATCAGATAGCCGCCGACGTTGCAGATCTGATATTCGTGGGACTCACGAACATCGAGTATGAAAATATCTTCCCCGGCATCGAGGCGGCGTTTTAGCTCCGCAACCTGCATCTCCGGAACCTTGGCGCTCGACGGCCCATCTTCTCCACGAATCCCACAGAACTGGTTGTAATCGATCAGCTCTTTCACCGTCGGGTTGGTGCCGCATACCGGGCAATCCGGATTTTTGCGCACACGCAACTCGCGGAAGCGCATGGCCAGCGCATCCACCAGCAACAGGCGGCCAATCAAGGAATCGCCCGCGCCAAGAATCAGCTTAATGACCTCGGTCGCCTGGATCACGCCCAGCAGTCCCGGAAGCACGCCGAGCACTCCTCCCTCGGCGCATGATGGCACCAGTCCGGGCGGCGGCGGCTCCGGATAAAGACAGCGATAACAGGGACCATCCTCGGTGGCAAAGACGCTGGCCTGACCTTCAAAGCGAAAGATGGAAGCATAGACGTTCGGCTTACCGCTGAGCACGCAGGCATCGTTGACCAGGTAGCGCGTGGCGAAGTTGTCAGTGCCGTCGGCAATGATGTCGAAGCCATCGAAGATCCCCAACGCATTTGCGCTGGTCAACATCGTCTCGAAGCGCTCGGTCTGCACAAATGGATTGATCGCGTTTAACTTGTCGATGGCCGAGTCCAGTTTGGGGCGGCCCACGTCGCTGGTGTGATGGAGCACCTGCCGCTGCAGATTGGTGTAATCCACCACGTCGAAGTCCACCAGTCCCAGGGTTCCCACTCCGGCAGCGGCCAAATACAAGGCCAGAGGCGAGCCCAGCCCGCCGGCTCCGATGCAGAGCACGCGAGCAGTCTTCAGCTTCAGCTGGCCCTCCATTGCGACCTCGGGCATGATAAGGTGCCGCGAGTAACGCAGAATTTCATCATTTGTTAGGGACGCTGGAATGCTTTCATTCAATGTAGCCATGCAATCTCCGATGCTGGTATTTTTTAGATTCCTCTCCAAGTGCGACCGATGCAGGCCTACAGGCCTCCGGCAACCGAGGGCACGATCGTGATCGTGTCGGTCTCTTGAGCCGGCGTCGCATCTTTCGCCAGGTAGCGGATGTCTTCATCGTTCAGGTAGACATTGACGAAAGAACGCAGTTTCCCATCTTCCGCAAACAGGTGCTTGCGCAGATCAGGATGCTGGGCGACGAGGTTGTTCAGGGCTTCGCCCACGGTCTGGGCGGTTACCTCAACCGTGGACTGTTTCCCGGTATAAGGGCGGAGAGGCGTTGGAATCAGAACTTTGATCGGCATGTCATTCCTTCTCAAATTTGTCGGTTTGTCTCAGCTTACATCTTGCGTTAGTACACTTCGATCACTTCATCGTCAAAGTGCTTGGCTTCTTCGGTGCCCCGCAACAAAAACGAGTTGGTGACAACAGCCTTCCTGTTTTCGACGCTGGTGATCACGTACGAGCATCCGGTCCAGTGCGCCTCGGCCAGATCGGTACTGGAAGCCACGGCAGCGCAGTCGGGGTGCGAATGATAAAAGCCTACAATATCATGGCCAGCCAGCCCGGCTTCGCGCTGTATACGCACCAGTTCCGCTGGACTTATATGATAGCGGTTCTCTGGCGAATCAGTACGCGTGTTGCCGCACGTCACCACGCTTCTGACAGCACGATCATCCGCCTCGTCAAACTGGCCCACCAGCACGCCGCAACACTCGTGAGGATAAGTCTCTTCCCCATGCTGCCGCAGTTGTTCGAATAGAACCCTCGATATTCTCAGCGCCATACGTGCTCAGCTCCCTTGCTTCGTAATGCTCTCTTCCCAGAAATGTTCACTCAAATACTTGTCGCCAGAGTCTGGAAAAATGGTGACCACCACCGACCCTGGAGAAGCGGTTTTTGCAACTTCCAGTGCTCCCACCAGCGCGCCTGCGCCGGAAACACCCACCAGCAGCCCCTCGTCCAGAGCCAATCGCCTGCACATCTCCTCGGCTGCTTCTGTGCCGATCCCAATGTCCCGGTCGGCGATCGCTGGGTCGTAAATCTTCGGAATCATTGAGGTCTCCATGTGCTTTGTTCCTTCAATGCCGTGAAAGGGCGAGTCGGGTTGCAGCGAGACACAGACGATCTTCGGATTCAATTCCTTTAGTCTTCTGGATGTACCCACGAACGTTCCACTGGTACCAAGCATCGCAACGAAATGTGTGACCCGGCCTTCGGTTTGCCGCCAGATCTCGTCGCCGGTTCCGTTGGTGTAGTGTGCCCGCCAGTTGGCTTCATTGGAATACTGATCAGCGTAGTAATAGAGTTCAGGATCATTGGCCACCATCTCTCGAGCTTTTCGAATCGCGCCGTCGGAACCTTCGCCGGGATCGGTATAGACGATCGTCGCGCCATACGCACGCAGAATCCGCTTGCGCTCTACTGACACGTTCGACGGCATGCAAAGTGTTACCGGAATGCCTTGCGCTGCACCCAGCATGGCGTAAGCAATCCCGGTATTTCCGCTGGTGGAGTCGAGCAGAATCTTGCCCGCTCCCAGCTTTCCGGACCGCAAAGCCTCAGCAACAATATTTGAAGCCGCACGATCTTTGACCGAACCGCCAGGATTGTTCCACTCCGCTTTAGCAAGCACCAGAACGCCACCCAGTCCGCTGCTCAAGCGCTCGAAGCGCAGCAGTGGCGTATTACCAATTCGCTCTCTCAGGCTGGTGCCCAAAACACTGTCCATGTTCGTCGATTTCACTTTGTCAAGCGATCTGATTTAAGCTTTTTCGATCCATACTGCCCAGTGATTGCCGTTCTTGGTTTGCTCCAGCACTTTGTGGCCTTCCTGAGCAGCCGAGCGTGGAACGTTCTCGACCGGCGGGCCGTCATCGAGAAGAACCCGAACTCTCTGGCCTCTCTGCATTTTGGAAAGGTCAAGCTTTAGTTTTACGAAGTTCATAGGGCATGCGACGCCGCGATAATCCCGCTCAACTTGAACGGGGCTGGATGCCGCAGAAGCAGCGTTTGACGTCGTCTCCGCCGGGAAGCGCAGCGAGTTGTCCATGCTGGTATAAAGTGCCTTGATCTCTTGAGCCAGTGCGCGGACGTCAGCCGCTCCGGCACGGAGCGCATCGAGGTCTTTGGATTGTGCAGCGTTGATTACGCTCTGAAAGCGCGCGTCTACCAAGCCAGCTTGGATAAAGTGCATGCTGAAGCTGGCGAAGATCGCCATGTCTGAATGCGCTTCGATGCCGCGCGCCACCAGCAACATTCGAGCCGAGGAAAGCGCGAGTTGATAGAGCGCGTCCTCTCTCTCTTCTCCAGACACGCCGCCGGATAGCTTCTTTTCCAGCGATTGAATCTGCTTCAAATCAACTTCGATCAAATCGAACAATCCCGCCGAGCATTCGCCCAGGCCTTTACCGATGAGTGTGAACGCCGCTTCGGCTCCCCAGTCCTGGTAGTAGCTCTTGTCGTCTTCGAACTCGGGAATCTCACGGTAGCGATCACAAAGAGTCCGGATATCCTGTGTTCCCTCGCCAGCTACGTACTCGTCGAACGAACCGTAGCGTACCTTCTTCTTAAGATAGATTTTGAGCAGATCAACCACGAAGTCCGGCAAATCGCGCGAACTAATCCGGTCAATGTGCGTTGCCAAACGCGCTTTGCCATCGCCGATCACAGCTCCGGCAACGACGCCGTATGCGGGGAACATGAGTTGGTCTTTCCGTGCGACTTGGCCATAGAAGCCCAAATCGGCGAGCATGTGCTGACCGCAAGTGTTGGGACAACCTGACAGGTTGATCTTGAAATCAGCAAGATCATCAAGATTCAGCCCAGATTGTGCCAGCTTGCGAGCAATAGCCGCGAGGGCTCCCTTCGATAGGCAGATGCCGAGTTTGCAGGTGTCGGCGCCGGTACATGCAATGGAATTGGCGAGCAGCGCCGGAGCCGATGAAAGCTCCGAAAATGCACTAACAAGTTGGTAGACGTTCCCCAGATATGCTTCGGGAATATTTCGAAGCCGAAGGTTCTGGCCAAAGGTGGCGCGCACCACGTCGGTGCCGAAGCCCTCTAAGAAGTCAGCCAGCGTAATCGCATCTTTCGTCCTCAGGTTGCCCAGGAATACCGGAATCAAAACCGAATAAAGCCCGGGCTGCCGCTGCACCGTTGTGTACCGCCGCTTCCAGATTTCATACTCTGGGGTTTCAACCTCTGCCGGTGTTATGGAAGGCGTGGTAGGTTGCGCGTCGCCTTCATCCACAATGAAGGCTGCAGGCTGCTGGCGGCGAACCTCGTCCAGCTCATTTTGGTAAAGCTCGCGGAATCGCGCTTCGCCTAATTGATTCCAAAGAAAGCGGAGCCGGGCCGCATGTTTGTTCTTTCGGTTGCCGTGCTTGTCGAAGAGACGCTTGGCCGCCTCGGCCACAACGTATGTGTCGCTCCATGGAATGAACTCGTGCAGCAGGTGCGCAACCTCGGGCTTCGAGCCCATCCCTCCTGCGACGTACACCTTGAACCCTTTCACCCCGTTCTTAATCTTCGCCACGAAGCCAAGATCATTGAACTGGGCGTAGGCAGTGTCCTTGCCTGAGTTGGAGAAGGTGATCTTGAACTTGCGCGGAAGCACCCAGGAATCGGCTTCGGAGATGAGGCGGCTGGTCAAAGCAAAAGCATACGGGCTCGGATCGAAGACTTCTTCCGGAGAGACGCCGGCATCGGACGAGATCATGATATTCCGTACGGTGTTGCCCCCACCGCCGCGCGAGGATAGGCCCGCGGAGAGCAGTTCCCGCATCACCGCGATGACGTTCTCAATCGCAACCTCATGAACCTGGAACTCCTGGCGCGTGGTGATATGAATCGTGTCGCTGCCGTACTTGTCGCAAACCACGGCGAGGGACCGTAACTGCGCCGGCGTTAGTGCTCCGCCGGTGGTACGCACGCGAACCATATACGCGCCGTCTTTGCGCTGTTCGTAGCAGCCAAAGGGAACCCGCCGCGCTTTCAGCGAAGCCGCATCGAGGGCGCCGGCGCGGTATTTCGCAATCAACGATTCCAACTCGACAAGCTCTGCCGGCAATGAGGCCGGAATTTCGTAGGACATCAGAGTTTTCCCTCTACCAGTGCGGTCATCGTAATCATTCTTTGCCCCGCACCGTTTTCAAGTCGCACACTGGCTGCTCTTCATCCACCAGTTCGTGAATCGTGGGATGTTCGCCACAAACCGCGCACCTTGGATTCGGCTCCATCGTCACTTTGTCAAAGCTCATGTCCTTGGCATCGAAGATGAGCAGAGAGTTGGTGAGCAACTCCCCTACTCCGGTAATGAACTTGAGCGCTTCGGCGGCCTGAATCGTACCCAGCATCCCTGCAACCGCACCCAGAACTCCAGCCTCGGAGCACGATGGCATCACGCCTCTAGGCGGAATGCTCCGAAAGACGCAACGATAGCAGGCCGAATCCCCGGGACGCACGGTCATGGTTTGCCCGTTGAATTGCAGAATGCCGCCGTGGGAGAACGGCTTGCGCTCCAGCACGCAAGCATCATTGATTAGAAACTTGGCGACGAAGTTGTCGGTCCCATCGACCACAAAATCGTAGTCGCGGATCATCTGCCGGATATTGGCCGCACGCACCCACTCATGGTAGGTGCGGACCCGAACGTCGGGATTGATGGCACGTATCTTCTCTGCTGCCGACTCCACCTTCGGCTTTCCGACATCCGGCGTGTGATGGATCACCTGCCGCTGCAGATTGGAAAGCTCGACGTTGTCCGCGTCCGCAATGCCAAGGGTGCCAACTCCAGCCGCCGCCAGGTACAAGGCAACCGGCGAGCCCAGGCCGCCGGCCCCGATGATCAGGACCTTCGCTTCGAAAATCTTCATTTGGCCTTCGACGCCAACGTCCCGCAACAGGATGTGCCTGCTGTAACGCTCCAGCCGCTCTTCGGTAAATTCCAACTCGCTCATACTGCCAATCCCCGCATCAGATCAGAACAGATCTCAATTCCCATAGATCTGGTCAAATATACCGCCATCTGCGAAGTGTGTTTTCTGCGCGTTCTGCCAACCGCCAAAGACATCGTTGATGGTAAAGAGAGTCAACTTCGGAAACTGCGAGGCATACTTTTTTGCTACCGATTGCGCGCGTGGACGGTAGTAGTGGCGAGCGGCGATGTCCTGTCCTTCATCTGAGTACAGGTATTCGAGATACGCTTTGGCCACCGCAGCGGTTCCGCGCTTGTTCACCACTTTATCCACCACAGCAACCGGAGGTTCAGCCAGTATGCTGTAGGAAGGGACAACGATCTCCACTTTGTCTCTCCCCAGTTCCTTCACCGCGAGGAACGCCTCGTTCTCCCATGTAATCAGCACGTCGCCAATACCGCGCTGCACAAATGTTGTGGTAGCGCCACGTGCTCCTGAATCGAGTACCGGAACGTTTTTGAATAGCTGTGCTACAAACTGCCGAGCCTTAGTCTGGTCGTTCTTGTTCTGGTGCAGCGCATAGCCCCAGGCAGCCAGATAATTCCAGCGCGCCCCGCCGGAGGTCTTTGGATTAGGAGTGATGACGGAAATACCGGGCCGGACAAGATCGTTCCAATCCTTGATGTGCTTCGGGTTTCCCTTGCGCACCAGAAACACGATGGTGGAAGTGTATGGCGTGCTGTTATTGGGCAAACGCGATTGCCAGTTCGGAGCAATCAGGCCGCCGTTGGCGCTGATGGCGTCGATGTCATAGGCAAGGGCTAGCGTCGCCACGTCGGCAGGCAGCCCATCGATGACGGCCCGAGCCTGCTTCCCCGATCCACCGTGCGATTGATTGACAGTGACCTCCTGTCCGGTCTTTGCCTTCCAGTAGCGCGCAAACGCGGCGTTGTAATCTTGGTAAAACTCGCGGGTGGGATCGTAGGACACGTTCAATAGCGTCACGTGCTGTTGCGCGAACGCGGTTCCAAACATCCCCATCAGGAAGAGTAAAAGGGTGACGTACCGGAATACGTTAACTTCCGCATTTCTCTTGCCCACAGTATTTTCCTCGTAGAGTTCTGAATGTGATTTTTTTATTTGCAATAGCAAAAAGCCCACTCAACACGTCTGGTGAGTGGGCTTCAACCTCTAGATAAGATGATGACTTAGGTGTCGATCATTCTGATCTGCTCGCCAGAACATATGTGTGCACAAAACCGACAACAGCACATGTTCTGAACAAGGATCTTCATACATTCAATGTAGCTTGAGGGGATCGGAAAGTCAACGGCTAGTCTTTCTGCAACTGAAGGATGCCGGATACGCTATGAGCGAATCAGCAGGGGGCTGCTCGGCACGCGGTCTCCCTGCGTTCGATCCACTCAAACACAAGAATCTCTCACCCGCGCTTCAAAAGAATGAGATGCGCTCACTCCTTGGGAAGCTGAGGGTGCGGATGGTCGCTTAAGTTCAATCAGGGAATTCTTGTCGCCATACTCCATGACAATGTCTGGTCGCACGTCGTAGCTTTCTCGCAATGCGCCCGTCAAAACGGAGGAAAAGATCGATAAGAACATCTTGTAATTCGTCTTTTTCCTGTCGCGACAGGCTCAAACCCTGCACGGCATTTAAGCACCTTGCCATAACAAATATCATGGCCAAGATTTATACCGTGGCCATGATATCGCGAGCGATTAAAACGGCAACGGAGGCAGCAGAAAAAGCCAAAACCTTCTTTAAGTGACAACGCAGTGGCAATTGAAGCAACGGATACCACCCGCAGTGTTTCAGTAAGTGCCATGCTTTCTATGAGTTGACTGGTGGCGGCGCGTGGACTCGAACCACGGACCTACGGATTATGAGATGTCCTCTCCGAAGGGCCGCCGCCTGGATTCAATCGTTTACAGTCGGAAGACGTCATATGATTCGGGGCTGCATCGTGCCATTCGGCGCTGAACTGACAACTTAAGTGACAACGCGATACGCCCCCACAAGGACACATGACTTTAGCTAGGGTCGGGGCATGTGTCTTAACCGGAGAACTCTCACTTACGCTGGATCAATTTCCGGGGAGCACATCACCCCGCGCTCGCCCCTCCTGAGATATGTTTCACTGCACGGAAATCACGCTCAACCTGTCTCCCGAGGTTACCTCGTAGCGCTGCGGCTCATCGTGATTGTTTCAGGGAGTGTCGGTAGCAAACGATATGTTCCGCTTTTGAAGAGGCTTGAGGGGGAGCGCTTGGCTTGCGGAGAATCGACTTGGCAACGGCTGGCGCCAGAGCGATCCAACATGCGGGTTAAACGGATTATTACTTTCGCAGTCACGCAAATTCTGCTATATTCCAACCATGTTTCTGCCAACCCACATGATCGCGACTCAGCACAACAGCGCCTGTTGTTGTATGTGTCTGTGCGGATTTGTGGGTTCAGCAGGAAGTGAGGCAATTTCTTCTTAAGTCATTGACTCAGCATATTTTTCCTAAGCCCACGATTCTAGATCGTGGGCTTTTTGTTTCTTGAGTAAGAAGCCAAGTCCGGTTTAGCCAGTCTTTCGAATTCGAAGAGGAGCTGTACTCATGAGTACAAACGAAACACCCAAAAATAAACGGCCTCTTATTTTCGGCCTTGTCGCTATCGCAGTGGTTATCGTTGCAGCAGCAGGGGTATTCGCGGTACGGGGCAAGCTCCTCCAGTCCCGGACCAACGTCACTCTACGAGTCGGCTATCTTCCTATCACCGGGCATGCCAAGTTCTTTGTCGCTCAAGAAGAAGGTTTCTTCAAGGACGAAGGTCTGAACGTGCAACTGATTGAGTTCGCCAATTCGGCCGACGGTCTGGCCGCTCTGCGTGCCGACAAACTAGATCTCGGCGCCTTTGGCACCACGGCTCCCCTGGTACACATAGCCAAGGGAGCCGACATCGCAATCATCGGCGGAGTGATGGGTGAAGACGCGGCAATCGTCGTCAAGCCGGAGAACGAAAACGTAATCAAGAGTATTCCTGATCTGAAGGGCAAGAAAGTGGCCACGGTGCGGCTGGCGACAGGCGATGCGGTTCTGCGCGGAGCTCTGAACGATGCCGGAATCAACTGGAAGACGGATTTGCAGATCTTCGAGCTGAAAAATCCTCCGGCGGTTCTCGAGGCGGTGAAGTCTGGCCAGGTTGATGCCGGAGTCGTCTGGGGACCGCACGATCTGCGGGCCGAGGAGCAGGGACTCAAGGTTGTAATTCGAAGCGGTTCTCTGGCGCCGGGTCATCCATGCTGCAGGCTCACGGTGCATGGACAAGACGCTCAGACGCGCCGCGTGGTGTGGGAGCACTTTGTCCGAGCTATTCTGCGGGCCGAAAAGTTCGCCTATGACAACCACCAGAAGACGGTGGATGACATCGCCAAGTACCTGAAGCTGGATCGCGGCCTGATCGAGCGGGCCTACTACAGCGGACATCTTGACCAGTCCACGGACCCGAATCTCGCGGGCGTCCAACGCTTCTGGAAGACGATGATCAAGAGTGAATTTGTGGAATCCAAGCTGGATATTACTCCCTATGTGCAAACTGGCATTTACAAACAGGCACTGGACGAACTGGCCAAGGAAAGCCCGAACGATCCGTTCTGGCAGCAGCGGGAACAGGTGTTCAATCAGCGGGACAAGTAAGCCAGGCAGCTTGTAAGAGCGTCAGGGACTCGAACGTGCTTTGCTTGGGGAAGCAGGGCGTGGGTCGTGGCCATGGCAGAACGCGGGAGCTGCGGAGATTCTTTCTCCGTTCAGCTCCCGCCTTTGTTCCGCGGGTGCGGACAGGAGTACACGCGATGAGCGCAGCTTTCGTTAAGTCTGCCACGTCTCAGGACCGTCCCGGTCTTGAGGTGCAGGAGTTGCAGTTTGCCTATAACGGCGCGCCGGTTCTGGTGGATATTAACCTGAAAGTCTCGGAGGGCGAGTTTGTTTGCCTGCTCGGACCCAGTGGATGCGGCAAGTCCACGCTTCTGCGCCTGCTCGCGGGACTTGACCTCCCAGCCGCTGGTGCGATTCTCTGGCAGGGCTCCGCCATTCACGGTCCATCGCACGAGCGTGGCGTTGTATTTCAAAACTATTCGCTCTTTCCATGGCTCACGCTAGCGGAGAACATCGAACTAGCCCTATCGAAGTCGCACCCGCAACATGACAAACACTGGCGGCGCAACCACGCCCAGGATTACCTCGCCAGAGTAGGCCTGGCGGAATCGGCGGGCCAGTATCCCTCCATGCTGTCCGGAGGCATGCAGCAGCGCGGAGCTATTGCCAGAGCGCTGGCGCTGGGCTCGCCGGTTCTACTGATGGACGAGCCCTTTGGCGCTCTTGATCCAGTAAACCGGGCAAAGCTTCAGGACGTAGTCCTGCATGTATGGGCCGGGCCACGGAAGACGGTAATTTTCGTGACCCACGACGTAGAAGAGGCTCTGTACCTGGCTGACCGCGTGGTGATGATGAGTGCCTCGCCGGGCCGAGTCATACAGGAGATCATTGTTCCCTTTGAACGTCCGCGCTCGCGGCGATTGTTTAAGTCGCGAGAGTTCGTCAGCCTGCGCGAGTGTATTGAAGAGTATTTCCGAGAGGACATCTTGCAGCGGATCGAAGCCGATCCGGAATTTGGTGCTTGTAGAGAGGTGAACTAGATGGCTGCGTTCGGTAATCAATCCACTTCTCCTGTCACGACCCCGCTGGACGCTGCTGCGCAGTTGCCAACAACGAACAGCACGCGTTCCCGACCTCCGGAGTTCTCTTGGTCCAAGGTGCTGCAAATCAAAGGTAAAGAAGGTATCCTCTTCCTTGTCGGAATAATTTCGCTGTGGCAATTTGTGAGCACTGCGATCCATTTCTCAGGAAAGTATCTCTTTCCGAGTCCCGTCTTGACCGCAAGGATTCTGTGGGTGTCACTACCCGAACTGCTGCTCGGTACCGGCTATTCTTTTTTGATTCTCTTGCCAAGCTTGGCTCTGGCGATCTCACTGGGAGTCGTCTGGGGGCTGGTGGTGGGAACAACGCCGGCCTTGAACCGGATGTTCTCGCCTTTCGCTCGCTTTGCGTCGCCCGTGCCGCCCACTATTTACATTCCTTACGCGATTGCTTTGCTGCCGACATTTCGCTGCGCCGCAGGATTCGTGGTGTTCATTGGAATCTTTTGGCCTGTCTTTCTGAATACTGCCAACGGCGCGGGGGCTCTGCCGCAGCATTACCGGGACAACGCGCGAATTCTGGGGCTGGCAAAGACCGAATACCTGAGACGCGTGGTGTTTCCGGCCACGTTGCCACACATCTTCTCCGGCATCAGCGTTGGCCTGGTCTTCGCTTTCATCATGCTTACGGTGGCAGAACTGTTCGGCGCCAGCAACGGCCTTGGGCGTTTCGTACAGCTCTATGCGGACTATGCGGACTACCCGCGCATGGTCGCCGGAATTCTTTACACCGGAGTGGTCGTCTGGGTTTCTATGGAAGTGTTGGAGCGCATCAAGAAACGCGCCCTGTTCTGGCTAAAATAGTGGGGGCAATATGCCGGAGAACGAAAATGAATTCTTCAAGGCATGGACGCGTGGAGTGGTCGGATGGATGAAAGTGGCGAACTGCAACTGGCGACGCAAGCCGTGGAGCGCCGGATCGACGCTTACAAATCCGGCCTTTGGGAAATCGTTTGTAAGGTCATTACTGTTTTGAAGTAGGAGATCATGCCGAAAAAGTCCGATGCTACGTGCTCTGAGTGCGGGTTAGTCAGCTGCTATCGCAGGGAGAAAGATTTTCCGCCATTCTGCTTGACCGAATCAAGCGACCCCGCTGAATTGGGCAAGGTTCTCGATTTATACAAGGGCGATGGGGAGGATGCTCGCGTCTCGCGCGCCGCAGCCGAGGTGGAGGGAATCTACTACGGCAAACTGACGCGGATAGAGGAAATCATCGCCTTCGCCAATCGCATCGAGGCCAAGCGGATCGGCATCGCGACCTGCATTGGACTGATCGAGGAGACGCGGGTATTCGTGAAGATCCTCGAGGCGCATGGCTTGGAGTCGTATACCGTCCTCTGCAAGGTGGGATCGGTGGACAAGACTGAGGTTGGCATTCCAGAGGAGTTGAAGATCCTGAAGGGTTCGCACGAATCGCTTTGCAATCCTATCTTCCAGGCAAGAATATTCAACGCACAAAAGACAGACCTCAATGTGATCGTGGGCTTGTGCGTTGGCCACGATTCGCTGTTTATCAAACATTCCGACGCCCTGGTGACAACGCTCATTACCAAGGATCGCGTGCTGGCTCATAATCCTGCCGCTGCACTTTATACCGCTGGCTTTTACTATAAACGGCTGCTATTGCCCGAGAAGAAACTCTGACAACCAATCGTTTGGTTCTGTTTTTCTTTTTCTCAAACAACTGCCGGGGGGGATGAAGCAGCGCGTCGCGTTAGCGCTCGTGCTGGCTATGTCTCCCAGAATTTTACTCATGGACGAGCCCTTTGGGGCGCCGGACTCATTTACCCGGATGGAAAGGTTTATACAATGCCTCCCTCGCCAGTTCCCAAGCCACTTCTAAGTTTTCCAGGCCCTAGCGCCGTGCCTTTTGGCTTGCGCGCGACCGCACTCGTATTTGAAGACAGTAAGTCCAAGGCATTACTCGAAAGAATTCACTTGATCGGACCCAGCATGGCAAACGTGCTGGTCACCGGGGAAACAGGCACCGGCAAGGAACTCATTGCCAGACACGTGCATAAGCTGAGCCCGCGGGCTGACGGTCCTTTTGTGGCGTTGAATTGCGGAGCTTTTTCTGAAAACTTGGTAGAGAGCGAATTGTTTGGTCATGAGCGTGGCTCATTCACCGGAGCGACGGTAGCCAGGGAGGGATGGTTTGAAGCGGCTCGGGGCGGAACTATATTCCTGGATGAAATCGGAGACTTGCCGTTCGCCATGCAAGTGAAGTTGCTCCGAGTGCTGCAAGAGCGCCAAGTAGTTCGGCTGGGTTCGCGTAGTCCGGTTGCGATTGACGTTCGCGTGGTAGCTGCGACCAACGTGAATCTTGAGGCTGCGGTTGCCGCAGGACGTTTCCGCGAAGATCTTTATTACCGTCTTCAGGTCGCTACTCTGCATATTCCTCCGTTGCGCGAACGGCCGGGTGACATTCTGCCTTTAGCACAATACTTTCTCGGAGTTTATGGGGAACGTCTGGGACTTAAGGATCCCGCACTCAGCGCGGAGGCGATCGATGTACTGGTTAGCGGGCACCCTTGGCCGGGCAATGCGCGAGAACTGGAAAATGTCATCCATCACGCCCTCCTGGTCTGCCGAGAAAATGTAGTCAGACCGGAAGATCTGACGCTTTCTCCACTTGGGCTCCGAATCGCGACTAGTGTTCGAGTCCAGCCCTTCGAAGCGCTGCGTGACGCGCTACAGGCAGTTTTTGAAGATGGCCGCCCCAACCTATACGCCGAGATCGAGACGGCAATCACGAGGTCAGCGTATGAATTCTGTCATCGCAACCAAGTTCAGACGGCCCGGCTACTCGGCATCAGCCGGAATATCGTTCGGGCCAAGCTGATGCAATGCGGTGAGTTGCCGAACCGCCGATAGCAGGGTCGGAGGGTAACAGCCGCGCCCATGAAACGCGTCATCTTTGACCGGGCGGCCAGCGGAAACGGTAGGCTCGGTACGTGTCGTAGCCCTTCGGTAGAGTAGCGTCGAAAATTATTTGTCCGTTGGAGTCGAATTCCGAGAAGTGCGGCTGCTCACCCCAACCCACGAACGTGTTGCCGTTGTCCAGAAGTTGGGCACTTCCTTGAGAGAGCACCGAAAGATGATCGGGATGATTGATGGAGCGGATCAGCGTCGCAGTCTTTGCCGACGGATCGAGCTTTAGCCAGATGACGCGCGACCACGGCATGACCGGCTTGGGATTCACTTGGTTGTCGAATATGCGTATCGTGTTGTGCCCGACCGCAATGGGATCGTGTTGAAAGGCAAAACCAGCGTCTGTTCCGAAACGAAAATCACTTTTCTTGCCTCCCAGTCTCCAGATCACTTTGCCGGTGTGGCGGTCGAGTTTGTAGACCGTTGATGTGTGGCGTGCCGAAAGCAGCAAATTCCCGTCGTCATCAATCGCGATACCGTTGATGTGGATGTAGTCCCAAGCCGCAGTCGAAGACTTTGGTAATGGCCAGTAGCTCTCGTCGAACCCAACCTTGCCAAGGCTGTGCCATTCGAAGATCACTTTGCCGGTGGAGACATCGATTTCCTGGATCGCCCCCTCCCACACCTGTGCGTTCTTCGATCCACCAACCGAGGACAGGTCGGCCGTCACAGCGTTGTAGATGGTAACGAGGGCGGTGCCTTGCGGCGTGAGCAGGAATTCATGAGCATCGGCGTTGAGTCCGTTCCCGGCCTTCACGGTGGCGATCACGTGATAGGTCTTGTCGGCAATGTAGTTCACCGACGTATCCCCGGCGAGCTTTCCGAAGTTGCTCTGCTGCGCCCACGTCAGCACCGGCTTGCCCCGATAGGATTGAACGCGGAAGTCGGTCGCGACCTGACCGTTGGTCACTGGGGAGAACCAGATGACGCGGCCATTGTTGTCCACGATTTCAGGGCCAACCGGGCCCGGCTGGGGGCCACCGCCAATGCCCGCGCCTTTGGGCGCGATGAAGATGAGCCCATCGGACAGACCAGGACTGTGCTGGAGAACCGTGACCTTCGGCGGGTTGACCGCGGTCGTCGCCGGTGCGTCTGACGAGTTACCTGGAAGACCGAGCAGCAGGAACACCACAGCAGATAACGGGCGTATCATGGGCTAATCTCCTATGTCGAGTGGTTTCATCGAGGCCCCCGGTTCTGCCGAGGGATACTTACTCCAGTCAGCGGAATGTCCCCAGCCGCCTTCGAAAACGAACTTGGTCAGCGGCTTTCGCTTTCGCGGGCTCGCATCTCGCTTGCGTAATTTCTCGGGAAGCTCTGCCGAGTTGCCAGGGTATCCAATTGCCGCGGCGGCGACCGGTTCATAATTTTGAGGAATCGCAAACTCGCGGCGAGCTTTTTCAACATCGAATCCGGCGATCTGATGCACCACCAGTCCCGACACCGCTGCCTGAAACGTGAGATTGGCGATTGCCTGACCAACGTCGTGGAATGCGTGCCGGTTGAGTTCCCCTGTCGATTCAAACGTCAACTTTGCAACGGACAACAGAAGCACTGGGGCGTGCTGCGCCCATTGGACATTGAAGTCAACCAAGCAACCGAGCAGGCGGGCGAAATCGGGTTTGTTTGCCTTCGTGGCGACGATGAAACTCCACGGCTGCTCGTTCATGGAGGACGGAGTCCATCGTGCCGCTTCCATCAAGCTAGCCAAGGTTTCTGGCTCGACAGATGTTGAGGCGAAGGCCAGAATGCTTCGTCGACCGGCAATCAATGGATGAATGGGATATTCGCAAATCTTTGGTTCGTCTTCCAGAATGATCGGTGCACCCGCGTTCTTCGTCATCCAATTTCCCCATTTTACTCAGGCTTTTTACCGCTGATTCTCGACAACCGGCCGGCGTTGAAGCACGCGGCCAAGTATGCGTTCTTCCAGTGCGGCGAAGCGGGCGCTGCCGCGTGTTCGTGGTCGAGGTAGGTTTACGATTTCGTCCAACGCGACGCGCCCTCCCTCAATCAAGATGACACGGTCTGCCAGACTTATGGCCTCGGCGACGTCATGAGTCACAAGCATTGCGGTAAAGCCCCGGGTTCGCCAAACGTCTTCGATGAGTTGCTGCATTTCGATGCGTGTGAGCGCGTCCAGCGATCCCAGCGGTTCGTCCAGAAGCAACAGATTCGGGTCATGGACAAGCGCGCGAGCCAAAGCTACTCTTTGTCGCTGCCCGCCCGATAAGGTAGCAGGCCATTCGTTGGCTCTTTCTGCCAGACCTACTTGCGCTAAGACTCTTCGCGCCTGCGGGATGAGTGCAGGCTCCAGGCCGAGCATGACGTTGGGAAGAATTCGTCTCCAGGGCAACAGGCGGGAATCCTGGAACATGATCCGAACGTCCGGCTTGCCGTTGCGCTCCGCTACGTTGCCCAAAAGAATGGTTCCGGCCTGCGGCGTTTCCAAACCAACGACTGACCGCAGGAGAGTACTCTTGCCACATCCGCTGCGTCCGACAATGGCGACAAACTCACCTGCGGAAATCTCAATATCGAAGTTTTCCAGCACGGTGCGTCCACCGAAGGCAATGCTGACACTCATGATTCTGACTGAGACACCGCGCGAGCATCGCCGTTCTCCAGCCACGATCTCTCTCGAACTGAAAGTGCCAGGCAAAGTGATCCCCTATCGAGCCGTCTGATATGCCGGATTCCAGCGCAGCCAGTAGCGTTCCAATCCTTTCGCCAGAAGATCGGCGAGTTTCCCCAAAATTGCATAAAGCAGAATGCCGACTACCATGACGTCCGTCTGCATGAACTCGCGTGCGTTCATCGTCATGTAGCCAATGCCCGAACGCGCTGAAATCGTTTCGGCTACGATCAGGATCACCCACATCAGTCCGAGAGAGAAGCGCACACCTACCAGAATGGAGGGCAAAGCTCCGGGCAGAATGATCTCTCGGTATAGCGGCCATCCAGACAGGCCATACGTTCGCCCCATCTCCAGAAGCCCGGGATCGACCGAGCGAATCCCGTGAAAAGTATTGATGTAGACAGGGAAGAAAACACCCAGCGCAACCAGAAAAAGCTTGGCCGATTCGTCGATGCCGAACCACAAAATCACCAGAGGAATGAGAGCCAGGGGAGGGATGTTGCGAACCATTTGAATCGTGGTGTCGAGCAGAATTTCAGCCCAGTGTATCGAGGCGGTGAGCAACCCGAGCAAGAGTCCCACCCCGCCACCGATGACGAAACCCGACAAGGCGCGCACGGTACTGACCCTGACATGCATCCACAATTCGCCGGAGGCGCTGAGTTTGATGAACGAACTCACCACCGCACGTGGCGCGGGCAGGAAACGGCTGGGCAGAATCCCTGCGGAAGATGCCCACTGCCAAATGATTAACAGCGTGATGGGCACGACCCACGGCAACGCTCGCTTCGCCAGAATACTCGGCCAAAATTGGGTATTCATTCTCGGATTTTTCTGACGCAGGTTCATGGCTTCTCGCTCAGCGTTTGGCCTGAGTTCCCGTCGACGTTCCCTGCAGCGTCGCATCGCGGACATTAATGTGTTTGGGAATCAACTTGAGGTCGTAGAAGGTGTCCGCAATTCTTTGTTGTTCCGCCAGCACGGCATCGTTCACTGGCTTCACACCGTAGCCACCCCGCGACAGTGCTAGTTCAAGCGTCGCTTGATCCAAACCGATCTGCGGTTGCAGTGCTGCGGCAGCCTCCTTCGGACTCGTTTTCGCCCATTGATCTACGGCGGCCAACTCCTCCAGGATTATCGCAACCACATCTGCCCGCTTCGCGGCATAGGGTCGGGAAGCAAGAAAGAATTGATGATTACTGACAACCCCGTTGCCATCGGCGAGAATGCGAGCACCGGTTTGTGTCTGAGCCGCGGCCAGAAACGGCTCCCAGATCGCCCACGCGTCCACGCTGCCTCGCTCGAAGGCGGCTCGCGCATCCGCCGGCGTTAGAAAAACCGTGTCGACGTCCTTGTACTGCACTCCTGCCTTTTCCAGCAGCTTGACCAGCAAAAAATGAACGTTCGAGCCTTTATTGAGGGCCACTTTCTTGCCCTTGAGTTCGGCCACTGACTTGATGGGCGAATCCTTGGGAACGAGAATGGCCTCGGCAGCGGAAGCCGGTGGCTCGTTTCCGACGTAAACCAGATCCGCTCCGGCCGCCTGGGCAAAGATGGGCGGGGCTTCGCCTACGGTACCGAAGTCGATGCTGCCCACGTTTAAGCCTTCGAGCAATTGCGGGCCGGCTGGAAATTCCGTCCACTTGACTTCAACGTGCATCGGCGACAGCCGTTTCTCCAAACTGCCGCGCGCTTTCAGCAGCACCAGTGTGCCGTATTTCTGGTACCCGATGCGTAGGACGGTATCGGCATTCTGGCCCAAAGCGAATGGCACCAAGGCCACTAGGACCAAGATAGGTGCCACGAGCGTACGGCGAAACATTGCAGTTAGAGAATTGCGCATAGGTCTGAGTCCTTCGTCGATCCCGCTTTACGTTCAAGAATAAAATGAGGGCCTCGGAAGCTGGCGATTAGGGCCAGTCTCCGTCGTCAGGCACGTGGCCCATACCCCGCGCATGGGCAACTGCTGCTACAGCAGCACATCTGCTGAATTGGTGTTGCTGTGGCAGCACGCCCTGCCGGCTGAACCGACTGGCGTTCCCCGTAACCGCGTGAAAACTTGATATTCATGGACATAGCCGCACCCTTCTGTTGGCAAGACAATTGCAATACGATTGCCAAAGCTCAGATGGAAGTCAGTCCTCCCCGGAAAGAGACCGAAAACATGGAAGTGTTCTGGTTCTTACCAACTCACGGAGACGGTCGTTACCTTGGCACTGCCGAACAGGCTCGAACCGTCAACTACGGATATTTGAAGCAGGTTGCTCAAGCCGCCGACCAGCTTGGGTTTCAAGGCGTGCTACTGCCCACCGGCAGATCGTGTGAAGACGCTTGGGTCGTCGCGTCAACTCTGGTCCCAGTGACAACCAAGCTCAAGTTTCTGGTGGCGATTCGCCCTGGCATCACTTCTCCCACCGCCGCGGCGCGGATGGCAGCGACGTTCGACCGGCTTTCCGAAGGTCGGCTACTGATCAACGTCGTTACGGGTGGCGATCCGGACGAGGCGCTTGGCGACGGTGTTTTTCTCTCCCACGATGAGCGCTATGAAGTGACGGAGGAATTTCTTCAGATCTGGCGAGAAGCGGCGGCGGGTAAAGCGATTTCGTTCAACGGAAAGCACCTTCATGTGGAGAACGCAAAGGTCTTGTTTCCTTCGGTGCAAAAGCCGCACCCCCCGCTCTATTTTGGTGGATCTTCCAAAGTTGCTTACGGGTTGGCGGCACGACAGGTGGATGTTTACCTCACTTGGGGTGAACCGCCACAGCAGGTTGAGGAAAAGATTGCGACCGTACGTCGCCTAGCGGAGGAACAAGGACGCTCCGTTCGGTTCGGCATTCGCCTGCACGTCATCGTTCGCGAAACGGAGCAAGAAGCGTGGGCCGCAGCGAATGATCTGATTCGCTACCTCGACGACGACACGATCGCCCGGGCGCAAAATACATTCGCACGGTTCGACTCCGAAGGACAGCGCCGCATGGCGGAGTTGCATCGCGGCGCTCGCGAAAAACTGGAAGTAAGTCCCAATCTCTGGGCAGGCGTGGGCCTGGTCCGCGGTGGCGCCGGTACAGCGCTGGTTGGCGATCCAGCCACTGTAGCGAAAAGAATGCAGGAGTACGCCGACCTGGGAATTGAAACCTTCATTCTGTCTGGTTATCCGCACCTTGAAGAGGCGTATCGCGTAGCTGACTTACTGTTTCCGCATCTGCCGGTTTCGGCTGGAGCGGAAAGATTGGTAGGCAACATAACTGGTCCGTTCGGAGAACTGGTCGCGAACGAACACCAGCCGCGCACGTCCGCGGCGACACCGGTGCCGGTGCAAAAAAGTTAGCCCGAAGCGCCAATCGGATTCGTTCCGAACGGTCCACAAAGGGGGAAAGTTGAACAATCAAGAAGATAGCAAAGCTTGCGCTTGTCGTTGCTGGTTTGACAAAAAGGCCGCAGCATACTTGTGCTTTTGGCCAGAACCACAGTAGTTTGCTGGCACTTCGGCAAGTGGATGAATCGGTGCCTTCGGCGTGGATGGGAACAGAAATACGAAACCCTCACATAGGAACGCTTGCGTACCTGCAAAGGGTTTCACTCGCCGATTCCCTTGGAGCCAGCTCCGCGCCAGGCGCGACCCCGGCGGGAACATAGCGCCGCCGTTTTCGAACAAGGCGAGCCTATTGCTCGAACCAGTGGGCGGCGGCGGGACCAGCTTCTGTCCTTGCTTTGAGCCAATCCGCCTGGAGCTGCTGTGCTCCCGCCAATCCTATGCGCCTCTCGCGGTCCGCCTTATCCTGGTGAAGTCCGGCGGGTGCTTCTCAGGGAGCATCTATTTTTTTCCGTCAATAGTGGGCGCGTTGAAATTCGTCTCCTGAGCGCGCTCCAGCCGGCTGGGAAGTTGAAGTTCCCATTCGAAGTAAGCATTCGCGGCCTGCTTGAACTCGTGGCTCATGGGTTCGAACTGCCCCCACAAAAACGGCTGGAGGAAGATGTCGTCGGTTTTCGTTGCCAGCTTCTCGAATCCTTGGGTAAGTGGCAGGTTCGCCTTGCGCCAGGCAGCATTGCCTCCCGCCAGAATACTGACCGGCTTTCCAGAGATTGCAGCCAGATCGCGCCCGGTGAGCGCAACCAGCGCCGGGTTATCGCCCGTCACCACAAAGTTGGATGACTGCGGAATCGTCCGCAACGCTTCGTCCAAATGCGAACGGATCGCGAACCACGCGCCCGGTATGTGCCCCTTCTTGTAACTCAAGCTATCCGAGACATCAATCAACGTAGTCTTGTTGGCTTGCAACTGCGCATTCAGTTCCGCAGCCTCAATATGGGGCAGCTTCACCTGATCGCTTCCGGGCACTCGTGGCTTGTAATCACCGGTGCTGAGGCTGACGCCTTCGAAGGGATCGGCGAGCACATAGGTTTCCGGCCAATCTGCCTGCACCATCCAGGACGCTGTCATCAGCGCTCGAACCATATAGTTGTCGATCAATACGATCCTGGCATTGCGGGTCGCGGCATACTTGTCCATTCCTTGTACGAGCTGCACGCCCCAGCCGTAGGTCGAGTCGGGACGATGCCCCGCGCGATACTCATCCGGCGTGCGAAGGTCAATGATGTAGAGGCTGCGATCCCCGTCGGCTTTGAACGCCTCTAATTGCTTAGCGTCAATGGTCTTCACTCCGAACCGGTCCGCTACACTTTGCGCAGTTTGCAACGACTTTTGAAGATTCGTTCCCCAGGGTTCGGGAGCATGTCTCGTCGAGCCATATTCGAGAGGAAAGCCAGCCATCTGCCACGCCATAGTGCCACCGCGCATGGCTGCGACTTTATTCGGTACGCCCGCGTTAATTAACGATTGGGCGCCGATGAGACTGCGAGTGCGCCCCGCGCAATTCACCACGATGAGCGTATCGGGGCTGACACCAAGCTGGAAGAAGCGAAACACGAGCTCGGAGACCGGGACATTGATTGACCCGGGTATGTTCATGTTGACGTATTCGTTGGACGGGCGACTGTCCAGGATCAACACTTTCTCGCCGTTGGCGATTCGCTGCTGCACCTGTTCCGGCGTCATCGTGGGCGTTTGATAGTGAAGCGTAATCCACTCGCCGAACGCTTTGCCTTCCACGCTCATCCCGCTGAAGATCTCATACCCCGCCTTCTTCCATGCCGGATAACCGCCGTCGAGAATCGCAGCATTGCTATAGCCGAATTCCTTCAGCTTGAGCGCCGCTCTCTGGGACGTACCCTCGCCCCCATCGGTGAGAACGATACGGGTGGCAAGACGCGGGATCATGCGGAAAATGTTAAGTTCCAATTTGCTCAGCGGCAGATTGACCGCATAGAGAAGGTGAGCTTCTCCGAAAACCCCTTCTTCTCGCGGATCGACGATCGCGATCTCTTTCCCATCCGCCTCCATTGTTTTCAGCGCGGTCGCGCCGACACGCGGGAACGCGTCTTGGGCAACCGCGGTCTGTGTCCAGAGGATCGCTGTGAAGAGGGCCAACGTAAGCCAGATGGTGGTTCTCATGCTGCGTTCCTTTCGTCTACACACGCGCAAGGTCCGAATCCGGATGGTTCCCGCAATTCCGGAAATCGTCGAACTCGAGCTTCAAGCCATAATGCTGGCGCAGCCTGTGAAACCCTTGAGCGAGCCGGATGTAGTAATCCAAGGAAGCATTCTTCTGCCCACCTAGCGCAGTTCCTGGACGTGGCGACCAGATCATGAAGACGGTACTGACGCCTTGCGAAGCCAGATCCTCCGCCTCCTCCATAACACGCTTGTACGCCTCGTCCTCTGAGATGAATCCATGAGGTTTGGCGAGTTCTACTCCGGCCACGATTCCCGTGTCGACTCGCCCGCGCCCAAAGATCTCAGCCGCACGCACCAGGCGATGTTTCCATTCCCGGTAGCCAATCTGGCGTGCTTTTCCAGGACAGATCCATTCAAAGAGACGCTCGTCGAGAACTTCGATGTCCGCTGTGTAGCTCATTAATCCGGTCTCGTCGTGCAGGCGCTGCAATTGTTTTTCGCTAAAAGCCGTTGCGATGAGCTGGCTCGGGAACTGGTTATCCCTGAAATTCGCACCGATGGCTTTCAGGACTTCAATGTAATAGTCGACCTCATCGTCGAAGGCCTCCGTCCCGGAAAGAATTGAGCCGCCAGTGATGCAGATGCCTGTAAAGCGGCCGGGCTCTTTCAACGCCTCGCCGACCGCAAAACCGATCTCCTCGGGCTTCGCTCTGGTCGGAACCCCCAGTTCTGTCCGGGCCTTTTTCAATTGCGGCACAATATCGCAAAACAAACAGCCCTCGCCCTCGTTCCAAAAGTGACAGTAGCGATAGGGGAATATGCTCAGTCGCTTGGGTCGGGCACTCACTATGTATTTCAAGGGCGTGCCATCGGCAGTGCTCTGTGAGTAAAAGTCGGGTCTCGGCCAGTATTCAACCTCCTCCACAACCTCTTCGCGATCCACTAGAACAATACGGCCGTCAACGACGTCCACAACGTATGGGTCTTGTTCCGGCGGCGTAGGAGTCGTGATAATGGACGTACCATCGCGCAGTAACAATGACTCCGGACGAGGACCGATCTTGCCGTCACGCGCTCCGAAAATGTGTGTGCCTGTGATCTGATGTTTTTCCAGATCAAGCAAGGATAAGGCCCGATCGGTGTAATGTGCGCCACGCCGTTGAACGTCTGCCTTGATGATGACTAATCTCGGAATATCGGGGTACTTCGCTACCACCTCGGCGAGCGAAAGTTGGGTTGTGTGCGCGTTGGCCAGAGTTGACATGCTAGCGTCCTTGAAAGCTTGGTTCAGCGGCTTTACTGGCGTCCGTGCCAGAGGATGAAGTTTGTTGGACGGTCAGTCTGTCCAAGTGACGGTAAAACGGATGTTCAGAATCCTCCGTGCTCTGACGGCTCACTACAGATTCATCGCGTACTTCAATTGGCTTGATGATGTAAACGGCAGCCAGGTCCACATCTCCAAGTTCACGGCGAACCTGCTCATAGAATTGCCGGAAAATTGGTCCGCACACATGCGCTTTTACGGGGATCCCTGTCACATGCCAATGTTGGCCGTGCAAACCGCTGATACTGATGGCTACCTCGCGATTGAACCACAGGCTGTTGATGAAGTTCCGGCTTGAAGTTGAGGCCAGGTGCAATTCAAGGTGGACAAACTCCGACTGTTCCGTCAAATGAAGCCACGGGTCAGGCGCTACATGTGGAATTCCATGGAAGTCCGTTGTGGCTATGGTTTTTATCGTTCGCGGGTCTCGGATTAACTCGATGAGCTGCGTATCCAAAGTGAGTCTCCTGCAAATCTAACGACTGACTGGCCCAACGTGGCGCCGTCTGATGATCCAGTCAAAGGTAAATCCATCAAAACTATCGACTTACCTCACTACACTGCCGATTCTGCGACAAAGGTGAATCCAAGCTCGAACGCTTGTTGGTTTTCCTTAGGGAAGCGGGGGAGTCGTTCCTCAATCGCTTTGAGGAACGACTTCTTCGATAGGCGCCCAGACAATTTCTTGCCGAGAGCACCCAGCATGACCGTATTTGCAAAGATCGGATTTTGTAGCTCTTGCTGAGCGAGTTTGCCGGCGGCAATGGGGATCTGATGACAGCTCAGATTCGTGTCCAGCGAGTCGATCGCCTCAGGGTCATACAGAATGATCCCTTGACGGCAGAGGTTCTTGAAGCGCTGATAGGCAATGCTTGAAAAGGCACAGAAAAAGTCTGGTGCTTCCACCGATGGACTATCGATTGGTTCGGGAGAAAGAACCACCTGGCTTCGCACATAGCCACCGCGCGTCTCCGTGCCATGGCTGATCAGCATGGTGGTATAGAGGCCTTCGTGAACTGCGGCCTGCCCAAGAATCTGCCCAAGGCGAACTACGCCCTGCCCGCCAAAACCACTGATGAGAATCTCAGTTCGATTCGACACTTAGCAACCTCCGCTGCACGGAATTGACGTGCTCTCGCAGCGATGCGGAGAACTCCGGACGCGCGTTGGATGCGTCGTGCAGAACGCCGCACTTAAAGCTTGTACCGGAATCCTGATCCGCCGGACCGACAGCGCGTTCTTCGAACCACTGATAGATTTTCTTCAGATCGCGTGTACGCAGCGCTTGTGCGCCGAAGTGCGTAACGCAGGGATAGACCAACTGCACGAGCGAAAAGCCCCGGTTTTGCAGCGCCTTCTTGATGCTTTCAATCGGCGCGCGCTTTTCCGTCACCGAATGGCGCGCCAGGAAGGTCGCGCCGGCTTCCTTGATAATGCGGAGAACGTCGATGCCGTTCTGGGTCAGATTTTGCTCCCACATCCCGTAAGGACTGGAATCCGTGCGCGAGCCTTGCGGTGTTGTCATGCTGTACTGCCCACCGGTGGACTGGTATCCCAGATTGTCGCCGACGATCACCGTCATATCGACATTGCGCCGTGCACAGTTCAGCAGGTGCAGCAGGCCGATGGTAAATGCGTCGCCGTCGCCCACGGTCAGCACGATTCGTTTTTCCGCCGGGAGCGCCAAACGCAGGCCGGTGGCAAGGGCGTAGACTCGGCCATGCGTGCCGGCGAAGGTGTCGCCCTTCCATGTTGCATACGTCTGCCTCCCGGTGCATCCGATCCCGGTTCCCCAGACCACGTCGGCGAGGCCCAGTTGCAATTCGTCGATCGCCTCGAGTACCTGGCGATGCAAGACACGCAATCCACAGCCTCGACAAGCGGTGCCAGGGTACTTTTCAGGCCGGAGAAATTTCTCTACAAGGGTATCCACGTTTTACCATGCCTCCAATTTCCAGCTTTGGGTGTGTCGAGGTTGCTCTTTCAGGATGGCGTCAATCGCATCCTGCAGTTCGGCCCCGGTCGGCAACTCCCCGCATTTGCCCAGAAAATGCACACTCCTGGCCTTCGACGCAGCACGCCGGACTTCACGCACAAGTTGACCGTCCCAGTTGAGCTCTACCGAAAGGTATCGGGAAGGAAGACTGAAAATCTGATCGGGAAAGGGCCAAAGCGAGATCAGGCGTATTCCTCCAGCACGAATTCCACGCTCGCGGGCCGCATTGACAGCACTTTTCACCACGCGAGAAGGTGTGCCATAGGAGACCAGGATGATCTCTGGATCATCGTCGAGGCCGTAACACTCGAAGCGGTCGATCAGTTCACGATGGTTGCGGATCTTGTAAATCAGCCGATAAGCATGCTTATGCTGAAGCTCTACGTCTTCGGTATCATGACCGGCCGGGGTCGGTGTCCAATCGGAACAAGCCCCACCGGTATTGTGACCGAGCACGACCGGAGGAATGTCGATCTCATCCGTCGCGGGATAAAACTCCGGCCCGGGATGAACCTGACGGTTCCACGTACGCACTCCCAGCATCTCTGCATCTTCGGTTGTTTCCGGTAGCGACAAGGTCTCCCAGCCATCGGTCACCATCTGGTCTGCCAGTAGAGTGACCGGGGTGCGAAAGCGTTCGGAGAGATAGAAAGCTTCCGCGGTCAGTGAGAAAGCTTCCTGCACCGACGCAGGAGCGAGCACAATTGTTTCGTAGTTGCCGCCGTGGGCGAGATAGCGGCTCAGATAGAACTCGCCTTGTCCCGGTGCGCCCGTGATGCCGCTTACTGGCCCTACGCGTTGCGAATTCACAATGACAACGGGTATTTCGGAGCTCAGCGCCCAGCCGAAGGGATCGGCGAAGAGAATATAGCCAGGACCTGAAGTTGCGGTCATGGCCTTCATTCCTCCGAGTGAAGCTCCATTGCAGATATGCAGTGCGGCTGTTTCGTCTTCGGCCTGCACATAGTAGCCGCCCACCTCCGGCAGGCGCCGCGACATGTTTTCGGCAATCTCGGTCGCCGGCGTAATGGGGTAGCCAGCGAACAGGCGACAGCCCGCGAAAATTGCAGCCTCGGTGATTGCAGCGTTTCCAGTATCAAATCTGCGTTTCATAAACCTTCTCTCGCCAGCCGGTCAGGCAGTGGCGGTCCTTCGCCAGGAGCGCGTACGGTTCTCGAGTGGAGAGAAGACAAACTCTTCCACGATCAACATCAGGAGACCAAGGGTAATCATGGTGACTATCGTGACCTCCGTGCGGCCGGTGCTTCTGCCAACGGTCAGCATGTAGCCAATGCCTTTTGGCACGCCGACCATCTCCGCGGCAATTACTATGCGCCACGCGAATCCAAGGCCGGTGCGAAAACCAGTGATCAGATAGGGAATGAGACTCGGCAACATGACTCGACGGATGATCTGCCATTGGGTCGCGCCCATCATTCGTGCGGCGTCTACCAGCCGGGTATCCACGTCGCGCACTCCTTGCACGGTGTTCAGAATGATCGGGAATACCGAGCCCAAGGTAATGATGAAGATCGCGGCCTTATCTCCCAAGCCGAACCATAGAATCGCAAGTGGAACCCAGGCTACTCCGGGAATTGGCGAAAAGATCCGCACAAAGGGTTCGGCTACATTGTTGAACGCCGGAGACGTCGCCATCGCAATACCCAGTGGCACAGCAATCACCACGGATAGTGCGAAGCCGATCAGCACGCGAACCAGGCTCACGGAAAGCTGATCCCATAGATAGCCGGACCAGATCATCTCCCCAAAGGCCTTGAACACAACCTCGGGCGGAGGCAACAGCAACAGAGAATACTCCGGAGACATCCTGCCGAAGACACCAGTGGTCGAGGCAAAGTGCCACAGTAGAAAGAAACCGGCCATCGCAAGCGTGCCCTGCCAGACGCGACTGAAACTACTTTTTCTCATTGTTCCGACTTACCTTGTGGCAGGTAGCTCAAGTCGAAAAGCTTGTTGGCCGTGGGGACTTCTTTCAAGTAGCCGAGTTGCTTCGACCACTCCAGGGTCTCAAGGGCTGCGGCTGCATCAACCTGAGCCGTGTAATCGATTCGATGCCGAGCCCGCTCCACGATTGTCTTATCGAGACTAATCTCGTTGGCGATAATTCCATTGGCTTCATCGGGCTTGCTGTTCACGAAGTCGACGGTCTGAACGTACGCTGCCAGAAAATGACGGAGATCCTCGGGACGTGATTGGATAAATGACTGCCGCGCGATCACCACATTGACGGGATAAAAATGCTTGGAATTCGGATTGGCTTTGTGCCACTCGGCGGCCGCGTCAAATAACACCTTGCTGTCTTTGTACTTGGTCTCCGCCTGGGTTGCGAAAGGCTCCCAGGTAATCGCCGCGTCGACTTCGCGGGAAACAAAAAGCGCAGCCGGCATATCCGCGGGCGCTACGTTCGGCACGATCTGAATGTCTTTGTCCGGGTCGAGCTTCGCCAGTTCCCGTGCAATGTGCGCCCGGAAGAGCGTATCCACTACCGTTCCCGGCTTTGGGGTTGCGACCTTCTTGCCTCTCAACTCTTCGATGTTCTGGATGCCAGTGTCCGCGCGGGTTAGGAGGACATGCCCGCCGCCATTGGCTGACGCGACCACTTTCAAGTCTACGCCCTTGCCCTGCCAAATGGCCGATGGAGAAATCCCCAGCAGAGCGACATCGAGCTGGCCAGAGGCAAAGGCTTCCATCAGCGTGGAGCCATCCGCAAAATCGACGATTTCGACGTTAACGCCGTGTTCTTGGAATATGCCCTTGTCTCTACCAACATAAGGCGTAATCGTGCCCAAAGCACGATTCGTTCCGATCTTGATGACGGGTGCCGAGGAAACCGCGGCGGAAGCCGTCGCAGTCTTACCGTGCCGTAGCGGCGCGAGTACGAACGCCGCGATCAGGACTATTACGGCCACTATGAGAGCTGGATACCACTTCTTCATGGGGAAGTCTCCGTGTCTTCAATTGGATCAGCGGTGCGTAAAGTTCAAGTAACTTACGGCGCTGGATTTTGCCATTGGGTCCCTTGGGAAGTTCTTCGACAAAGAACACCTGCTTGGGGACTTTGAACTCTGCGAGATTCTCACTACAGTGCGCAGTTACACGTTCCTCCGTGAGCGATAATCCGGGACGAAGCACCAGGAAGGAAGCCACCTCTTCTCCGTAAATGCAGTCAGGCACGCCGACCACCGCAGCCTGCTCAACTTCCGGCATACGGTAGATGATTTCCTCGATCTCGCGCGGCGCAATCTTCTCACCGGCGCGGTTGATCAGCTCCTTCTTTCGTCCTACGAGAAATGCGTAACCGTCGGAATCGCAATAGCCCAGATCGCCCGTGTGGAACCATCCATCCTGGAACGACTCGCGGTTTGCATCTGAGTTCTCAAGATACCCGCGCGATACGTTTGGGCCCCGAAGGATGATCTCGCCGGTCTGATTAGCACCGAGCGGCAACCCGTGCTCGTCAACGACTCGAAGCGCGTTGGTAAATGGCAGTCCTGCGGAACCGGGCTTGCGCGTGTGCAGAGGGTTTGACGTGACCTGCCCGCCTGCCTCGGACATCCCATAAGACTCGATGACTGGCACACCGGTGCGCGCTTCAAATTCCTCAAGGACGGCGATTGGAAGCGGTGCCGATGCGGAGCGCGCGAACCGCATCGACGAGATCTCCGCCTTGGATGGAATCGGCTGAAAGAGCAGAATGGACAGGATGGTCGGTACCGCGCTGAACCAGGTCGCGTTGTATATCGCGATCCACTGCCAGAAATGCCGCGAACTAAACTTCTTCGGCAGGACCAGAGACGACCCCACCAACATAGACGTGATGAGCGTGACCACCAGTCCGTTGATGTGAAACAACGGGAGTATGCACAGTCCCGTGTCCCGGGAAGTGAGTTGATGCGCCTCCTGAACGCCGCGAGCATTGCTGAGCAGGTTGCCATGTGTCAGGATCACGCCTTTGGGCTTCCCGGTCGTGCCCGAGGTGTAGAGGATGATTGCGGGATCCGTCGATTCCGGCGCCGAGGTATCTACTGAGATCGTTTCCGCACGATGAGCAGGAAAACGCTCAATGAAAACGAGCGGGTTTCCATCCTGGTGCGGTATCACCAACTCCCGTCGCTTTCCTTCCGGCAGCAAGTCGTCCGCTGGTCGCTCGGTCAAAATGAAGCGTGCCTTCGAGTGTTCGAGCTGCCAATCGATTTCGGCGCGAGTGAGCTTGGGATTTAATGGGACCGCAACGCCACCGGCGGCGGTTACACCCAACAAGGCGACTGCGGCAGCGGAGCCGTTGTTCAGCAGAATAGCAATACGCTCTTGTTTGTGAAACCCAGCGGCGCTCAACAAGAAAGCTAACTCCCTTGTGAGTCGTTGCATCTCGCCGAAGGTTATGCTTCCTTCCTGCTCGGGAAGGTGCAGAAAAATGCGGCTCGCATTCTCACGGCAAGTCGTTTCCACCAGTTCACGAAGTGATCTATGTTTCATTTGATGCCCCATCGCCCTGCATTTCGTTGTTTTAGATCTGGTATTCGAGTTCGTACGAATCCGATCTTTCGTATTGATTGAGCACGTGGTTTCGGATCTCAGCAAACGCTAAATCTGTCCGGCGCCGAGGGCGGCTCAGTCCCACCTTGATGATTGTCTTAACCCGGCCGGGTCGGGGGGTCATCACAACGATGCGGTCAGCCAAATAAACAGCTTCTTCAATATCATGGGTAACAAAGAGCGTTGTGAACGGCTGCCGCTGCCAGAGCTTTACCAACTCGGCTTGCATTTCCATCCGGGTAAAAGAGTCGAGCGCCCCAAAAGGCTCGTCCATGAGCAAGATATGGGGCGACATAGCCAGCACGCGAGCTAGCGCGACGCGCTGCTTCATCCCGCCAGACAGTTGCTTGGGGAATGCGTTCTCGAATCCCGACAGCCCAACAAGCTGGATGAATCGAGCTGCGGTTTCGACGACAATGGACTTACTCCAGCCCTTCAGTTCCAAACCGAAACGAACGTTCTGTTCGATTGTCAGCCATGGAAATAATGCGTAATCCTGAAACACCATTCCCCGGCTTGAGTCAGGCGATTGCACCGGCTTGCCGTTCGCAATCACCTCACCCAGTTCCGCCTTCTCCAGTCCTGCGGCCATCTTCAACAGCGTTGACTTGCCGCAACCTGAGGGGCCAAGGAGGCAAACAAACTCGTCAGACCACGCGGAGAAAGACACGTCTTTCACAGCAAGCAGGCGCTTTGCAGCGTTTTCCGCTCTGCTGTCAAGAGCATAGGTTTTGGAGACGTTCTCGAATGTGACGCACACAATAGAGACCCGATAAAACCCTTTCAGGGAAATAAAAATGGCCCGAGATTTAGAATCTCAGGCCATCTGGAGAACTCGTGCGATTGTAATTACACTAACTCTTCGCTGTCCTCCGCCGACCTGCAGATGCGCGCCGACACGAACAACAAGTATCTATGCAGGGATACGCAGGTGTTTTGGCGCGAGAGATGCAAAGATGTGAGTCCCGCTGCAGAGCGTACCCGCTCACACGGGCGGCACCTCTGAACAAGTTGTGGGGACTCTGCATGAAGATCACTCTAGCACATTCATCAATGGCGGTGCCACGGGTGAATGTCTTCTGCCCGTGCGTAACTGGAATTTACCTGAACTTAATTAAACCCAATCATACTTTTGTTGACTTGCCCAGCCGCGTTTGATACTTTAGGCGAGTCATGAATCGCCTTCTCTCCATCGCGCTTTGTTGTCGCTTCTCCCATAGCCGCGAGCCTCTGGAGAGACGCGTCACCTCGTAGCAACCCGGTCAATTTCGGTACGCGGCACTCCAGTCCACTTGAATCACAGAGTGGATTTTCTTTTGTAGCCAACAGCAAAACACACAGAAGCAAGTGGAGGGACCTACCTTGATTAGACTGTCGAGGGGACAAAGCCGCCTCGATCGACCTGCATTCCGAGGGCTCGATGGAGGGCTTGTTCGCACGCTTTGGGCAGTACCCATGCCTCTCAAAGTCGTTTTGTTGCTTGCGCTTGGGATGACTCTGGGGCTGCTCTTCCCGCGGAATTCGTTGGTCAGGACGCTCTACCTCAGCGGCACCTATTTTCCCCGCTTCATCGTTACGCTGGCTGCTTTGCTTGTCTTTCATCTTCTTACCGCGGCCACGGCTAAGCTCATCCTGCATCACAAGGACCGCGCGGGCACTCTTTTTGTGCGCATCGTCGGCCTCTATGTTGTGATGGGTGTGGTCTCGCTGATCTATGCAACCGGATGGCTCGCCGCGCTGTCAGGGCTCCCTCTGTCGCTGCCTGGAGCGCCTCTTCCTACTCCCGGAGGTTGGCTGCGGCAAATTGGCGGTACCTTTGCTCATTTGCTTTCTCAGCAACCGCTGCTCCAGGTACTCGGAGGAGGCATGCTGACGGGATGGCTGACGGCGAGTTTTCCTGGGTTGCATCGAGCAGCCTATGGTTTCATCTCTGCCGGAGATCGGATCCTGTCGCTCTTCCGTAAGCTGCTCTGGTATTACCCCATCATGATCGGCTGTCTTGCAATCGGCATCCCGCTGAAGTTCGGCCATCGGGGCTTGGCGCTATACGGGCAGTGCGCGTTGTGGGACATGATCGTGGTTGTCGTGTGGTGCTTGGCCATGATCGTATTTTGCAAGGCGGTCACACGGCGCTCGTGGAAGCAGATACTTTCTTATTACGGAACGGTCTGGCCAACGGGTTTTGGGACAGGCGGCTCCTACGACACTCTTGCGGTTAACGTGATTTCTGCGGAGGAAGATCTCGGCCTTAGCCGGGAGATCTCCGAGGTCTCGATCGTCTTCGGAACCGTGCTTAACAAGAACTGCACGACGATGTCTGTATTGATCGTGACTGTGATTGTCGCTAAGCTGCTGTCCATTCCCATTTCACTCTTCGAAATCGCTCTACTTGTTCCTCCCGTTGCGATTCTGGGAATGGAGTCACCAGGAATTCCCGGCGGCGCCGGGTACTTCATGTCTCCCATCATTGCCGTGCTTCTCCACGTGCCCAACCCCGCACTGTGGGTAACCACCTTTGTTTCCGTGTATAGCGGCCTTATTCCCATGTTCAGCACCGCCGGGAACACGACGGACGATGGAGTCGTAGGCGCGATTCTTGAAGATCGGCTTCAAAATACACATGCGGGGGAACGGACAAAGCCACGTGAAGGCAAGCTTGTACCCGCTTCCGCGTGGGAAGGAAGCCGCCTGAGCGAGGAGACGAATTGAGAAGAATACTTGGGTTTGTATTGCTTGTTTCAGGTGCATGGGGATTGATTGCTCCGCAGGCAAATCTTGGCTTGACGGAACTTCGATGGATGTCGCGATACGCTTTTCCCGGCGAGGCCTTTGTGGGGATTGTCTTTCTTGGACTGGCTTACTATCTACTTGGTCGTGTGCCTCCGCGGCGTGCCTCGGCGGAGGAATCAATAAGCCGGTGATCATCATCGACAAGCTGGGATACCAGTACAGCGGTAAGCAGTACAGCATGAAACCGAAACACTCGAAAACATCATGGAGGAGCAGACGCAATGCCTGAGAACGAGAAGAAACAGCAGCTTGCCACAATCGCCGTCCACGGCGGCCAGAGCGTAGACAAGACCACGAAGGCACGCGCCGTGCCGATCTACCAGACGACCAGCTATGTGTTTGACGACAGCGATCACGCGGCGCGGCTCTTCGGGCTGCAGGAATTCGGCAACATTTACACCCGCATCATGAATCCGACGACCGACGTGTTCGAGAACCGGATTGCGGCGCTGGAAGGCGGCATGGCGGGACTGGCCACGGCCTCGGGACAGGCTGCGGAGACGCTGATTATCCTGACGCTGGCCGGGGCAGGCGATGAGATCGTCTCCACGACTTCGCTGTACGGCGGCACCTACAACCTCTTCCATTACACGTTGCCTCGGCTGGGAATCACGGTGAAGTTTGTGGATGCCGACGACTTCGACGGCCTACGGGCGGCGATCAACGAGAGGACCAAGGCGCTGTACACTGAGACGCTAGGAAATCCGAAGCTGGATGTGTCAGACATCGAGACGCTGGCCAAGATTGCACATGAAGCGGGGATTCCTCTGGTGATCGACAACACTTCGGCCTCGCCGGCGCTGGCGCGTCCCATCGAGTGGGGCGCCGACATCGTGGTGAATTCGGCGACGAAGTTTATCGGCGGACATGGCACGACCATCGGCGGCGTCATTGTGGACGCGGGCAAGTTCGACTGGACGGCGTCGCCGCGCTTCAAGCGCGACTTTGTCGATCCCGACCCGAGCTACCACGGCATCAGCTACACGGCGGCGTTCGGCAACCTGGCGTTCATTCTGAAAGCGCGGGTGCAGGGCTTGCGCGATACGGGAGCGGCGCTTTCGCCGTTCAACTCGTTCCTGCTGCTGCAGGGGGCCGAGACGCTGCATCTGCGGCTGGAGCGGCACTCGGAGAACGCGCTGAAGGTGGCGAATTATCTGGAGACGCATCCCGGGGTGGAGTGGGTGAATTATCCGGGGCTGGAAACGAGCAAGTACTATGAGCGCGCCAAGAAATACCTCTCGAACGGACAGGGCGCGCTGGTTACCTTCGGGATCAAGGGCGGCTATGAGGCCGGACGCAAACTGATCGATTCGGTGAAGTTGTTCAGCCACGTGGCCAACATCGGCGACGCAAAGTCGCTGATCATTCATCCCGCCTCTACGACCCACCAGCAACTGACCGTGGCGGAGCAAGCCGACACGGGCGTGACGCCGGAGCTGGTGCGTCTTTCGGTGGGCATCGAAGGCGTGCTAGACATCATTGGCGACCTGGCGCAGGCAATCGAAGCGGCGAATGGTATCACTCATACGCTGCCCGAGTCAGCGGGCCGGGAAGCAGGGAAATAGCGATGACAACAAATCTCTATCATTTAATTCAAGGCGCCTTTTTAATGGCCAACCGATGTCCGTTCAAATCCGAGAGCGGCAGCACGTTGGCGAGCGTGAACATGATTGACGAACCGTAGAGAATCAGATATAAATAAACGACCATGATGCTTTGTCGCCAATCTTGTTGTAGCACCTACACTCGTATTGGCGCGCGGGAGATCGTGGTATAGCAATTATCTAACCAGGGTCTAGTTACCAAACCCACATGCCAATCTTCCAGGCATGTGGGTTTTTTATTTTGTTGAATTAATCGCAAAAAGTCGAGGTGTTACCGGAATGGACGATGCAGGTCTGAGAAAGAAGATTGTACGCGAAGCGAGAAAGCTTGGCGCAGACCTGATCGGTTTTGCTCCTGTCTCACGTTGGCGCGAACACAACGAACTTAAACCAGAATATTGGCCCGACACGATCTGGAGCAAGGCTGAAACCGTAATCGTACTGGGCATTCCGATGTTGTTGCCGATTGTCGAAAGTACGCCGTCGATCAACCACACGGTTCTGTATGACACAACAAATGTGCTCCTCGACCAGATGGCATACAGGCTCGCCGTTTATCTCAACAGTCTTGGTCACTCCTCAATTTTCATGCCGCGCGATGGATACGGCAGCCTGGAGATCCTGCTTAAGAAAATGCCAGCCTGCTTCAGCCAGGTGTATGCAGGGAAGTACGCCGGATTGGGAACAATCGGTTTCAGCCACAATCTGCTGAATCCCAAGTATGGTCCTCGAGCGCGGTACGTATCCGTTCTATCATCTGTTCGCCTCAAGGGCGATCCCATGATAGAGAAAGATCTCTGCAATGGATGCGGGGTCTGTCTAAAGCTCTGTCCGGCACAAGCTCTCAGCCGGAAAGAGGGCTCACGGATTGTTGGCGAACTGAACGCCATTAAATGCACTCATATCCACCAGGCGTTAAAGGCTGAAAATCGCTGGCCATGCGGAGTGTGTTGCAAGACATGTCCCGTCGGGGAAGATCGCAAACTTTATGGCAGTACCAGTACTCGCCTGTACCTTAAAGAGCGCGAGGTAATCGAAAAAGATCCTTCGCATCCGGACTACAAGCATCTTGTTCACCTTCGTGAACATGGGTCCAGCGGCGATGGAAAGTATTAATTCAAGATTTATGGAACAGTAAGCCAATCCGGATTACAAATGGAGAATATTGTGAGACTACGACAGCGGTCAGTTGTGCTAGTAGTTGCCCTGGTGAGCAGTTTGATTCCGCTAACAGGTTGCAATAAGGCGGTTGCGGGCAAGCCGCAGGTGGTTAAGCTGGATTATGCCTATTACAACCCGCTCAGCCTGGTGCTCAAGGAAAAGCACTTTCTCGAGGATGACCTCGCCAAGGATGGAGTTCCGGTCGAGTGGACATTGAGCCAGGGAAGCAACAAAGCGCTGGAGTTATTGAACAGCAAGAGCGTGGATTTTGGTTCGACCGCTGGTGTGGCTGCATTTATCGGAAAATCCAATGGCAATCCCATCAAAACCATCTATGTTTGCTCGCGTCCCGAATGGACGGCGCTGGTCGTGCGCAAAGATAGCCCGATTACTAAGATAGAAGACCTGAAGGGCAAGAAAATCGCCGTAACGCGCGGTACCGATCCTCATGTCTTTCTGCTGCGATCGCTCTACCAGGCCGGACTTACCGAAAAGGACGTTGAACTGGTTCCGCTGCAGCACTCGGATGGCCGAAATGCCCTTGAAAGAGGAGACGTGGATGCATGGGCAGGGCTCGATCCACTGATGGCGCAAACCGAAGTTGAAAATGGCTCGAAGCTCTTTTATCGCGACGTGTCGTTCAACAGCTATGGAGTGCTCAACGTTCGCGAAGAGTTCGCGAAGCAGTATCCCGCCTATGTAAAGCGGGTGCTGGTTGCTTATGAGAAGGCCCGCCTCTGGGCTATTCAGAACCCGGCAGAGTTTCGGGCGCTTTATGGACGGGATGCCAAGATCAACGATGCTATCGCCGCCAAGGTACTGGAAAGAACTGACCTTAGCAACTCCGCGGTTGGAGATGATCAGAAGAAGGTGATTGCGGCTAGTGGAGATGTTCTGAAAAAGAGCGGGGTTATCAGCGGCAGCACCGATGTTACTGCGACCGTCAATGAATTAATCGATTCAGAGTACACGCGCGAAGTTGTCGCAAGCAAGTAGTGATTATATGAGCACAGCACAACAAAATTCGACAGTAGTCCAGTTTGCGGCGTTGCTGGATAAGCCAGCACGCCCCAAACGGATCGTGAAGTTTGTTTTTTCGGACCGACTGCTCGGAATGATCGTTCCAGTGGCCGGAGTTATCTTGTGGGAAGTGCTTTCGCGCTCAGGCGTCTTTCCGCCCAATGCGCTTCCTGCGCCGAGCCTCATCGGTCAAACTATTGTTGAGATGGGGAAAAGTGGTGATCTCTGGAGACACGCCGGAATTACTCTGTGGCGGATAACCGTGGGTTTTTTCCTTGGCGCTGCAATTGGTACTCTGCTGGGCGGACTTACCGGATACGTGTCGGTGGCCCGTAAGATGCTTGACCCGCTGTTGCAATCTCTGCGGAACATACCATCGATGGCGTGGGTTCCACTTTTCCTGCTCTGGATGGGAATACAGGAAACATCAAAGATTACTCTTATTGCTCTTGGCGCATTTTTCCCTGTGTATCTGAATCTTTCGAGTGGCATGAGTCACGTAGATCCGAAGCTGATTGAGGTCGGCAGAGTGTACCGGTTGAGTGGCCTTCAGATGATCCGGCGAGTGATTTTGCCGGCTGCGTTGCCAGAGTACATCGTGGGACTGCGCAGCGGCTTGGGGCTGGCCTGGATGTTTGTAGTGGCGGCTGAGATTATGGGGGCGAGCCGCGGACTGGGATTTTTGATGATCGACGGTCAGATGACGGGGCGTGCATCGATCATCCTGGCCAGCGTGATTCTCTTTGCTGCTTTGGGAAAGGGCACGGATCTCGGTCTGGAATTAGTGAGTCACAGGCTCTTGCGTTACAAAGCTCAATGAGCGATTTGGCAGGGAGAATAGCGTGGGTAGCACTGGGATACAAAACAGTTCGCTTGAAGTCCAGAGTGTCAGTAAGACATTTGCCTCGAACGGTGGCGGATTGCTGGCGTTAGAAGACATCAATCTTCACATCGCGCCGGGAGAATTCATCTGCGTGGTCGGCGGCAGTGGATGCGGCAAGACAACGCTGTTGCGAATCATTGCGGGGATTGAACACGGTTACAGCGGAACCGTATTACTGGGAAGCAATCGCGTGGTTGGACCTGGGCTGGACCGCGGGCTTGTTTTTCAGGAGCCCCGGCTTCTGCCATGGTTGACCGTCCAGGAGAACGTTGGTTTTGGAATCAGCGACCGATCTTCCGGCGAGCGTTCCGCAAGCGTAGCGCAGTACATTGATCTGGTCGGTCTTCGGGGATTCGAGCGCAGCTATCCTCACCAACTCTCCGGAGGCATGGCACAGCGGGTGGCCATCGCCCGTGCACTCGTCAGCCGCCCTCAGTTGCTGTTGCTGGATGAGCCCTTCGGAGCGCTCGATGCCTTGACGAAGATACGCATGCAGCAGGAATTGTTGCGTATATGGGAGGCGCAACGGACAACCATGATCCTGGTCACTCATGACATTGATGAAGCGATCTATCTGGCAGACCGAATCGTGATTATGTCTCCACGGCCAGGAACGATTAAACGAGTGGTCCACGTTGGCCTCACGCGTCCCAGGGACCGCACTAGCTATCAACTCACAGAGCTCCGCAAGAGCATTTACCGTGAGTTCTTCACAGACGAAGATGTACCGGAAGACTACGAAATTTAGTCTGGTATCCGTCTACCGTGTCGTCACGCCCCACTACCGATTCGGCGCAAAGCCTGATCCAGATCCACAAACAGATCGTCGGCGGCTTCCAGTCCTACCGACAGGCGCAGCAGGTCGTCGGGAACTGGGGAGGTTGGGCCTTCGATGCTGGCCCTGTGCTCGATCAGGCTTTCCACGCCGCCCAGCGAGGTGGCGCGTTTCCACAGCGTCACCCCAGCGGCCACGGCGATCGCGTTCTCGCGCCCGCCTTTAATGCGGATGGATAACATGCCGCTGAAGCCGCCGTTCATCTGGCGTTTGGCTAACTCGTGGCCGGGAAAGCCGGGCAATCCGGGATAGAGCACCTCAGCCACTGCAGGATGGGTCGACAGCCGTTCGGCCAGGGTCAGGGCGCTGGCCGACTGCCACTGTACCCGGGGAAACAGAGTGCGCAAGCCGCGCTGCAGCAGCCAGGCCTCAAACGGTCCGATGACCCCACCGCTCTGGGATTGCACTGCCTTGATACGGGTCCAGAAATCGTCTTCGACGGCGGTGGTCAGGGTGCCGGCCACTACGTCGGAATGGCCGTTGAGATATTTGGTCGCCGAATGCATGACGATGTCTGCCCCCAGGCTCAATGGTCTGGTCCAAACCGGGGTGGCGATGGTGGAGTCCACCGCCAGCCGGGCACCCGCACGGTGGGCCAGTTCGGCGATGGCGGCGATGTCGCTGATCGACCAGAGGGGATTAGCGGGAGTTTCCAGCCATACCAATTTGGTCTTTCCCTGCCGCAGGGATGCACGCACGGCCGTGAGGTCCGCGGTGTCCACCAATTCGACTTGCAGGCCCCAGCGGGTGGCGAAGCCCAAAAGCCAGTTTCGCAGTGACCAGTACATGACGGTGGGGGCGATCACATGGTCCCCCGGCACCAGCGCCTGAAACACGGCGGTCGCGGCGGCCATGCCGGAGGCGAAGAGCAAGGTCTTGGTCCCACCTTCCAGAGCCGTCAGGGTGTCGGTCGCGACGTCGTAGGTGGGGTTGTCGGCCCGCGAATAGCTGCGCCCCCGCGAATAACCGAGATCGGCGTCGCGTTCATAGGTGGTCGACGGATAGATCGGTGGGATGATGGCGCCGGTCGCTTCGTCGATCCGTCCCAGGGCGTGGGCGGCCAAGGTTTCCGGCTTCAAGTCACGTTCAGTCATGGTTGACCGCGGTCAGGGAGAGGCGGGGTGGCTTGGCCAGAGTCTGGAACACCACACAATAGCGTTCGGTCAGCTTGGTCAGCTGTTCGATGCGCTCCTGCGGCTCATCCGTATCCAGGGTGAAGGTCAGGCGAATGTCGCGGAAGCCCACGGGTGCATCCTTGGCGACGCCCAGGGTGCCGCGGAAATCCAGGTCGCCCTCGGCCGACACCGAGCCGCCCTTCAATGCGAAGCCGATGGCGGTAGAGACGGCCTTCAGGGTTACGCCGGCACAGGCAACCAAGGCCTCCAGCAGCATGTTGCCGGAACAGGCGAACGCACCCGATCCACCAGTGGCCGGATGCAAGCCCGCCTCCACCAACTGGCGGCCGGTTTCGACGCGGCAGACCAAGTTGTCCCGGTCCAGTTCGCCCTTGGCGGTTAGGGTGATCACCGCTGCGTCGGGGGTGGTCTTATACTTCTCCTTCAGCGGCGCTTGCAGCGAGCGCAGTTCGTCGGCGTTCATGCTTTCTCCTTAGTCAGTGTGAGTATCGAGCGAGAATGTTTTAGCGATGGCGGATAATGTCGTTCCCCTCGCCAGGATCGGCAACAGTCGATGTCTCGCCGGAATGTTGAAAGTCGTTGACGGCCACCTTGCTCAAAGCACGAAGCAGTATCCTAAATCTGAGTCACTTTCCGGACACGCGCTGCCAACCGTGACGCTCGCGACGGAGATCGAAGTCCCGTACGATCTGTCTTGCGAGTTCGACTGGATCTGGAATCTCCACTGTCACCGAACCCAGTATATTTTCAGTGTCTTCGGCAAAGAAGTTTTGCAGGTTCACCGAGCCTGTGATCGGATGACTGACGCAGTGATAGGAGTTCATCCCGAGCAGGCGGAAGCTAAGGGCCGCGCCAATTCCTTTTTCGTTGGACCACTCGGGGCTTGCGAAGGCGAAGGGCAAGTCATGCAGCGGAGCCCCGAGAGTATCCGAAAGGACGCGGAACAGGCCGGAGGCGCGGGCATTATCGAAACACTCTCCCATGTGCCATACCGGTGGCAGCGGCTTTCCCCGCGGGCTTAGCGCTCTACGCAGACCTTCGCCGGTTTTCCGTAGTCCATCTGGCGAGCAATAACCGAGCTTCAGCAGCGGAAAAGATGCGCACCCATTTGTAAGTAGGAGAACGTCGTGTTCAAGCAGAACATCGGCGAGACGAATCGTCGTGGCTTCGTAGAGAACTTTCGGATTGTTACAGCCAACCAGGTTGACGATGCCGCGAATGGCCCCCGAAGCCAGATGCAAGGCAAGCTTTTCCGGCCCGCCGAATTCCGCAAGGATATTTTCGACGCTGAAGCCAACCTCGGCCTCGACGGAAATCTCTGGAACAAAGCGCGGGATCTTAGTGCGTGCACTGAAGCTTTGAATTGCAGAGGCGACGATTTGGCCGGCAAAGATATCGACCTGGCCGAGATTCGAATGCTCGTGGTCGAAGCCGATGTGGTCGGCACCCGGCAGATGCGCAGAGTCACTGGTGGTGATGACGCGCGTCTTCTGGCAGTTGGCCACATCCATGATCGCTGGAAAAACGTCCTGCATGTCGGCAACCCAGAGGTCGAGTGCGCCTGTACCAAGCGCCAACTCGGCACCCACTGCATTGGCCAGCGGATAAATTTCTCCATAGCGAGCCAGGGACGAAAGGCCCGAGCAGCAGATTCCATAGAGGCGAATGCCGCGCGCGCCCTGTCGCTGTGCTGCATTGATGAACTCACTGGAGCGGCTGGCCGCTACGATCGATGACACAAGCACCGGCGAATGCCCATGCAAGGCAATGCTTACGTAGCCTTCCTCGAGCGTGCCGAGATTGGCAGTGATGGTCGAGCGCTCCGGCGGGCCGTAGAGACAGTCAATTGCAATGGAGCCTCCCATTACACTGCTCCAACTGAAGGCGAGACCGGTTCGCAGAAGTTGTTTGACCACATTCTCCCAGCTGCCATCCGTGCCGACGCCAGTGCGGTGCAGCGACTCAAAGACCTCATGGTAGGCGCTGATAGGGAGGATTCCGAGTTCGGTCCACTTTGCAATTCTTTCGGCCGGAGCCAGGGCGTGCAGCGTGCGGTGCGGCTCAGGATAGGTACGGCCGAGGTCTTCGAGTAGCACATTCGCCAGTTGCTCGGCGAGTTCTTCCACACGCTTGTCTTCCTGAAAGAAGCCGAAGGCCTTGGCCATCTTACGGACTTTTTCTCCGCCCCGAATTGCCTGGGGGATCTTACCCGTCGCGGCGGCCTTGAGAGCAAGCATGGCTTCGCGCGAGCGGGCTCCGTGGCCCGAGACACCAGCGGCGAGCGAACGTAGAAGATTGCGAGCCACAATCAGGTCGGCATCGGCCCCGCAGGTGCCACGCGGAGAACGGGGCGTGATGCGGCACGGCCCCATGTTGCAAGTGCGGCAGCAGACGCCCGAAAGTCCGAAGGTGCAATGCGGCTTCTGCGCGTCAAAGCGATCGAAGACGGTCTCAATTCCCTCGGTGGCGAGGTGTACGAGCATCTCCTGCACGGCCGGATCGGGAGTCTCGCGCAGCTGATCTGCCTTGGAAGGAAAGCGGTTGATCGGTTCCTTCTTGGTGCTCGAAGTGTGCGCATCACCGTGGCTGTGACCATGACCGCCGTGCTCGTGCGTGTGATCGTGTCCGTTCTCGTGATGTTCAGACATACGGAAACCTTCCTATGTGGCAGGAACCCAGAGGCGAATCAAAAGTTTAATCAGCGAGTCGAGAGCAAAACCGATCAAGCCGATCACGAGGATGGCCGCCATCAATTCAGGGTAGGCCAGCCGGTCGCGGGTGTCGAGAACGAAGTAACCGAGTCCGGAGCTGACTCCCAGCATCTCCGCCGGCACAAGCA
>Ga0316217_10000535_pt1 | contig 53777 bp, 48 predicted proteins | sample 1anoAmetaG_FD_203633 | JGI IMG/M metagenome (GOLD analysis project Ga0316217, IMG submission 203633) | Freshwater microbial communities from Trout Bog Lake, Wisconsin, USA - 1anoA | ecosystem: Environmental > Aquatic > Freshwater > Lake > Hypolimnion/Profundal zone | place: USA: Wisconsin...
GGCTACGTCACCACGATCGTCGCCCGCGCCGATGCCACCGCCAGCAATTGGACCAGTTACGAAACCTATCTGGACAATGATGGTGCGGCCTTTACGGCCGGGTTCGATAGTGCCGACAGCGCCGCTCTGCTGGCCGCCGAAAGCTTCGTGACCGGAACCGTGGAACAGAATGTGTGGAATCTTTTTAATGGGTAAGAAACGTTGTGGCCGCGCGTGATGCGGCACGATCGGAATGGGTCTTTTTTCTCGGAGTATGCAATAGATAAGAAAAAACGTTTGGCGTGCATGACAGTCGGTGGCGGTTTGGCCTGCTGGCTGAATGCCGCTCATGCCGCAACCACGTACAGTTACTTCTATGTCGCTGGCCAGCCGGAATACGACGTGGTTCCCGGAACTACCGTCGAGGTGCCGCTGTACCTGCAAGAGGTCAATAGCGACGGCTCGAGCAATTCGCTGCTGGCCAGTGAAGACGGCCTGTCCGCGGCGGGAGTCAGCGTGAGTTTCTTGGCCGCGTCGGATAGCGGTCCCACCAGCATTACCGGCATCCTTGCCAATGCCAGCAGCCCCACCAGTGGGTTTGATTATATTCAGGACTCCGGCCAAGCAACCCTGACCAGCACTTACGCCGCCTTGTCGGAAGCAACGAATTATAGCGATACCAATGGCGTTGCCGCCGGCACGCAAACCAATGGTCAATGCGAGGTGTTTCTGGGCACGCTACAGCTTCAGGCCAGTGCCGCGTCCTATGAGACGACGACGTTTAACGTCGGCGTCTACAACCTGGACAATGGCACCACGCAGACGGCAGACCCGGATTATTACGATTTGGACAATAATACCGATCCTTTCGCGGGCAATGCCGATTTATATTCCAGCGCCACCTCCAGCGGCTTCAGCGTGGTGACGATTCCGGAACCGGCGAGCTTGTCGCTGTTGGCGGTTGGCGCCATGCCGCTGGTGCAGCGCTCGCGGCGGCGCAGCATCGACCGTCGGCGTCGGTAACTTGCTTGGCCCTGCTTTTTATTGACAACGTCACCCGGCTGGCCGCGGTATCGGCCCGCCGGGATTTTGTGTTTTGGCGACGGGTCGTATTCACGCAAAATATAGACAAAACCGCGATAATCATATCGAAAAAGGTAGCAGAATGTAGCAGAATGTTAATCCCGTTCGGCCCGGCGATTGCAGGCAATTAGCAATATTCTACGATAGCGCTTTGGCGCGACTTCGCGCACACTATGCCGCCGTGACGGAACACACCAACGCCCGCGGCAGTCTACCCCAACCGGTGCAGGAAAAGGATATCCTCTGCCTGGGTTATCTCCAACGCGTCTTTGCTCTGCTGGGCAGCCTGCACCTGTGCGGCTGTGAACGCGATAAGGCCGGCAACCGCCGCCTGTTCTACGACGACTACGTCAAACTGGTCCTGGTCTATATCTGGAACCCGGCGATTCGCTCCATGCGTGATCTCCTGCATGCGGTGACCCTGCCCAAGGTGGCCAAGGCCTTGGGTGTCAAACGCTTTTCCGCCGGCAGTTTCTCGGAGTCGGTCACCAGCTTTGAACCCGAATTGCTTTTGCCGATCGTCGCCCAACTGGCCGGAGAACTGACGCCCACAGCCAGCGATCCGCGGCTGGGGCAAGTCAAGGACGCGCTGACCCTGGTGGATGGCACGGTGTTAACCGGCTTGACCCGCCTGGCCAAGGCGGCTTGTCCGGCCGCGGCCGGCGCAGAAATCGCCCCCACGCGCTACAACACCAGCCGCGATGGCCTGGCCATGCATGGCTGGCGGCTGCACACCCAGTTCGACCTGAAAACTTTCAGCGTCCACCGCCTGGACCGCACCGGGGCACGCAACGCCGGGGCGGCACGCGAACATAACGTGCTGCATGACCACCTGGAACCAGATCGCTGTTACGTGTGCGATGGCGGCTACGCCGACCACAAGCTGTTTGACGCCATCACGGACATCGGCAGTTCCTACGTGATCCGCAGCGCCGATAATGCGGTCTTCAACGTGCGTGAGGAACGGCTGCTGTCCCAGGAAGCCCTGGACGCCGGCATCGTGCGCGATGCCATCGTCGAGCTGCCCGGCGCCAAGCATCCGGTACGCCGCCTGGAAATCCAGGTCACGCCGCACCCACGCCGCACCCGCCAGGGTGTGAAGCTGGTTGACCGCCTGATCCTCACCACTCCCGTGCCGGAACTACCGGAAGCCGCGGAACGGGTGCCTTGATCTATTTGCAGCGTTACCTGGTGGAGATGTTCTTCTGCATCTTCAAGCAACTGCTGGGCATGCGGCATCTGCTCAGCCAGCGGAACGAGGGTTTGGATATCCAGATTTATTGCAGCCTGATCGTTTGCCTGCTGATCCAATTGATCAGCGGCAAGAAACCTAACAAGGCCATGCGGAACATGATGAGTTGGTATCTGCTGGGTCTGGCCGCCCCAGCCGAGGTGATCGCCTTTTTGAATAAGCCGGACAAGACCGGCGTGAAGAAACGCGCCGAGCAAGAGCTGCTGAAAAAACTCGGTTTCTAAAGGTGCGGGAATCCGCAAGCCGCCGGTGACCCGCCGTTGATGCTGCGCGCTGGGCGGCACCTTTACCGAGCAATCTTCCCGGCACCATCCCCCTGGCCAGAACGGCTATTTCTATAACTTGCGGTCGGCGTGTCGTAAGCAATCGCCGGGCCGAACGGGACGGACATTCTGTAACATGGCCATGGTGGCGTCGCTTGACTGGCCGGGGACAAGTATTCCGCGTATAATGCCCGCGCTCATGGATCGGGCCAGGAGAAAATTAACCGATGGATCGACTTATCATTCCACGCCGCGAAACCGCCGAAACCCTGGCGGCTAAACAAAAGGAAATCTCGGTCAGCGAGTTTTTCGCCAAGAACCGGCATCTGCTGGGGTTTGACAATCCCCGCAAGGCGCTGCTGACCTGCGTCAAGGAAGCCGTCGATAATTCGTTGGATGCCTGCGAAGAGGCCGGCATTCTGCCCAACGTCACCATCATCATTGAAGATTTGCAGCCCGACCGGCCCGCCACCGCCAAGCAATCGCGCTATCGCGTGGCGGTAATCGACAATGGGCCGGGCATTGTCCGCAAGCAGGTGGAGAATGTGTTCGGCCGGCTGCTGTTCGGTTCCAAGTTCCACCGTTTGAAAATGAGCCGGGGACAGCAGGGCATCGGCATCAGTGCCGCGGGCATGTACGGGCTGATTACCACCGGCAAACCGATGGAAATCCACACCCGCCCCAACGCCAACAAGCCGGCCCACCACATAGAACTGGCGATGAATACCAAGACCAATCGGGCGGAAGTGACCGTGGATGAAGAGAGCGAGGATTTCCCGCCATCGCGGTACAAGACGCTGAACGGCGGGGCACGCCAGCCGGAGTTTTTGAATCCCGAGGATTACATCACCGGGTGCAGCGTGAGCATCGAGTTGGAAGGCCGCTACCAGAAGGGCCGCGGCAGCGTGGATGAATTTTTGGAGTTATGCGCCATCGCCAATCCGCATGCGCGGATCACGTTTGTGCCACCCACGCGCGTCGCGGCGGATGAACAAGAGGATATCCCGCTGCCGCTGGGCACGGCGGCAGTGCCACAGCCGGCGGCGGCAGTGCAGCCGGAAGCCGCGCTAGCAACGCCGGTGGTTGATCCTTCGCTGGCCACCATCGAGAAGGATGGCGTGATTTATTTTCCGCGCGGCACCGAGCAACTTCCGCCGGAAACGCGTGAAATCCAGCCGCATCCCAAGGGCATCGAGCTGGGCATCCTCATCCAGATGCTCAACGATTTTGAAGCCGCCAATAAGGGTGGCGGCACGCTGTTCAACTGCTTGCAGGAGCGTTTTTGCCGGGTCAGCCCGGCCAAGGCTGGCGAATTTTGCCAGGCCATCGGCACCCATAGCCGCACCAAGGTGAGCGATCTTCAGCCGGCACAAATCGAGCAGCTTTTCAAGGAATTTCAAGCCGCCAAACTGGCCCCGCCGCCGACCGATTGCCTGGCCCCGATTGGCGTGCGGCAGATGCTGGCCGGTTTGCTCAAGGGCGTAAAGGCCGAGTTTTACGCCGCCAGCAGCCGCGAAGCGGATGTGTATCGCGGCCGGCCATTTCAGATCGAGGCGGCCATCGCCTACGGCGGTGAACTGCCCGGCGACGACAGTGCGCGGGTGATCCGCTTTGCCAATCGCGTGCCGCTGATGTTCCAGCAATCCGCGTGCAGCAGTTTCAAAGCCGTGGCCGAAACCGGTTGGAAGAATTACAACCTGAGCCAGCCGCGCGGCAGCATCCCCGTCGGCCCGCTGGTGATCATGATCCACATGGCCAGCGTGTGGGTGCCGTTCACTTCCGAATCCAAGGAAGCGATTGCCGACTACGACGAAATCCGCAAGGAGATGAAGCTGGCGTTGATGGAGTGCGGCCGCAAGTTGGGCGTGTACCTGCGCAAGCGGCAAAAGATGCAGCGCGAAACCGCCCGCCGCGATGTGTTCGAGCGCTACATCGGCGAGATCGCCAAGGCGATCAATGCCATCAACGGCACCGACACCAAGAAGCTGTACGATGCCCTGCTTGCCGAAGCCCGCAAGCGTACCGCGATTGCCGATGCCGAACTGGATGAGGAAGGCAAGATGGTCAAGAAGGATGAGAATGAAGAGTTGAAGAACGACGAAGGCGTGATCATGGTGGAAAGTCGGGCGGCGCATCTGGCCCAAGCGGCGGCGGCTTCGCCCGACGAAGTCCCAGCCGCGCCGGAACCATCAGGCAATGGCGATACAGTTAAATTGACGGCGCCTAAAAGGAAACCGGTGTCTCGTAAGATGGACGATAACGGTAGGTTGTTTTGAGATTATGTAGGGTCTGCTTCAGCAGACCGGTTACTCTTGCCGGCCAACACACGGAATAACCGGTCTGCTGAAGCAGACCCTACGCGTAACCCCATGGTATTATTGCGAACCATACGGAACTGATAATGGCTAAGAAAACCACAAAACCCGGTGCCATCAACAAACGCATCCAACAACGCGACAAGGCCACTCTTGGCAAAATCGTCGATCTGGCCGACAGCGTGGCCAAGGCGGCGTTCAAGGGCAGCGAAATATCGCTGGCCATTCCGCAACGCACGCGCTCCAATACCCTGTGGAATAAGAAACAGCGCATCCTGCAAATGGGCGATGCCAAGGCCATCCGCGAATTATTTAATTTGAACCAGGCCAAGCAGTTCATGCAGACTTGCCTGCACGGCAACAGCATCAAGGAACTGATCGCGGCGGAAAAATCCTTGAGCCTTCGCGGTATGTACTACAAAGGCCTGCACACCGTGGCCGGCACCAAGGAAAAAACTTTCACCGATCAGGGCGAATCGGATGGTATCCTGGAAGATTTGGAAGTCTCCCTGGCCAGCCTGCGCGAAGAACTGCACATCTTCGCGGAAAACCGCGGGGCCATGGTCGGCAACATCACCGTGGTGGACAAAGGCGACGAGATCGATTGCCGGCGCATGGGCTCCGGCGGCTATGCCATTCCCAGCATCACCGAAGGGGACGTGATCGAGTTCAAGAAGATCGACGCCGATTTTGTGCTGCACGTGGAAAAAGGCACCGTGTGGAACCGTTTTAACGAGGATCGCTTCTGGGAAACCCACAACTGCATTTTAACCCATGGCGGCGGCCAGCCGCCGCGCGGCGTGCGCCGGCTATTGCAGCGCTTCAGCCGTGAGGCCAAGCTGCCGGTGATCTGCCTGCTGGATTGCGATCCCTGGGGGCATTACATCTACAGCGTCATCAAGCAGGGCAGCATCAGCCTGGCGTTTGAATCCGAGCGTTTGGCCATTCCCGATGCCAAGTTTTTGGGCATCCGCGCCAAGGATTACCAGGAATGTGGCCTCACCGATGATGTGCAAATCGAGCTGAACGACAACGACAAAAAACGCGCCAGCGAAATCGCCGGCTATCCGTGGTTTGCCGACCACAAAGGCTGGCAAAAAGAAATCGCCAAGATGCTCAGCAATGGTTTCAAGATGGAAGTGGAATCGCTGATTACCAAGGATATCAGCTATGTCACCGAGGAATATGTGCCGACGCGGTTGAAGAAGAAGGATTGGCTGGATTGATGCGCGGCAGGTAGTATGGACGCATATGCAGCCCGATGGGAAGAAGCATGACTTCGCAGGCATGACGGTAAATGAACGTCTTTTCGACGCTTGCCTTCTGAAGCAGTTCGACGACGCAGCCCGTCGGCGAGATAGGGCAGGCATGATTGCTCTCCTCTGCCAAGTCGAGCTTTCCAAGGAGGATGCCACGCAGGCTGTGGAGCATATTTTAACTCACCCGGAGAAATATCTGTGGCACCTACGTGCGGCTAAATGACCAGTTGCTGCTATGATATGCCCAGTGGCTTTTCTATCCTCTTCGTCTGGTATTCCGAGGGCCGGCGGGGTCAGGGCCAATAGGATAGCGCCGAATGCCCCTCACCACAACCCTTTCCCTGGGTGCAGGGCGAGTGGGAAAAGCGAGAAAGCAATTATCCCCGTAACCGCTCCGCCGACTACCAAAATCATCGGGTTGACGCGCCGCCAGAAAAGCAGCGCCGCCGACACGATCAATAGCGCGATGGTGATCTTATCAAAGATAGCCGCTTTGGCCAGCGGCACCATTACCGAAAGCATCAATGCCAATGACGCCACGTTTAAGCCATCCAGGGCCGCGCCGGCGGTTTTGGATTTGCGAATCCAGCGCACCAGCGGGCCGGTGACGACCACGAAAAAAAACGCCGGGGCGAAGATGCCCACCGTGGCCGCCACCGAACCGCGCGGGCCGGCCAGGTAGTAGCCGATAAAAGTGGCGGTGCTGAAAACCGGGCCAGGGGTGATTTGGCCAACGGCGATGGCATCCAGCAAAACTTGCGAAGTAAGCCAATGGCGATGATCCACCAGATCGCTTTGCAAAAACGCCAGCAGCACGTAGCCGCTGCCAAAGATGAGTGCGCCGATTTTGGCGAACGCCAGGAAAATGGCCATGACCTTGGGTCCGGCGGCTAGCACCGGCGCGGTGGTGGTCAGCGCCAGCGGGAAGATCATCGGTAGCATTTTTTGCGATGGATATCCCGGCGTGCGCATTGCATAAACCACGCCCGCCAAGGTTGCCGCCGCCAGCAGCACCGCCAAAAAATTGACGCCGGCCAAGCACGCCACCAGCGCCAATACACCCAGCACTGCCAGCCAGCGGGTTTTCACGGCGGATTTTCCCAAGCGCCACAGTGCCTGGGCCACGATGACCAGCACCACTGGTTCCACGCCGTAAAATACGCCGTTCACGGCGGGCAGGCCGTGATAGCGCAGATACGCCCAGGCGATGATCGCGGTCAGCACAAACGCCGGGAAAATAAAACAGCCGCCCGCCAATAGCAAGCCGGTAAAACCGCGCAAGCGATAGCCGATGTAAATCGCCAGTTCGGTGGATGTCGGGCCGGGCAGGATGTTGGAGACGGCCAGCAGGTCGAGAAAATCACCGGCGGAAATCCACTGGCGTTTGCGCACCAGTTGATCCTGCATCACCGCTATATGGGCCGATGGGCCACCGAAGGTGAAGCAGCCCAGAGTCAGGAAGAAACTGGCAAGCTGCCGCAGCGAGGGTGGAGGGTTGGGGTGATCCATGACATCCGATCAATCATCAGGAAAACCAGCAGCAGCGGCAGATAAACAATCGAGTACAAAAAAAGCTTGCGGGCCGCGGCGCGGCTGCCGCCGCGTAAGCAGCCAACAGCGTATACCAAGAAGATCAAGCCCAGCACCATCGCCGCCGCAAAATAAACCATTCCGGCCATATGCAGCAGCACCGGCATGGCGCTGACCGGCAGCAGCGCGGCCGCATAAAGCACCATTTGCCGTCGCGTTTCCCGCAGATTTTTATCCGCCAGCGGAAGCATCTTGAATCCTCCCGCGGCGTAATCATCCCGGTGCAAAATGGCCACGGCCAGAAAATGCGGTATCTGCCAGATGAACACGATGCCAAATAGCGCCAGCGCCGCTGGTGAAAGCGAACCGGTCACCGCGGCCCAGCCCATCACCGGCGGGATCGCGCCGGGAATGGCTCCAATCACCGTGTTGAGTGAAGTCACTTGTTTCAGTGGCGTGTAGATCAGCACATACGCCAGCACTGTGCCCAATCCCAGCGCCGCGGTTAGCGGATTAACCAGCACCGCCAAAATCGCCCCGCCCGCCAGGCTGGTGGCCAATCCCAGCCACAGTGCTGCCAGCGGCGAAACCCGGCCGGCCGGCAGCGGCCGATTGCGCGTGCGGCGCATCAAACCATCGCAACGCCGCTCTTTCAGTTGGTTTAGCGCACTCGCCCCCGCGGCACACAATGCGGTGCCGAGCAAGGTTTGCGGCAGTTTTCGCCAATCCGCCGCCGCGTGCGCCGCCATGTAAAAACCGGCTACGGTGGCAATGAGCACCAAAACGTTCATGCGCGGCTTGGTCAGATCCCACAGATCGAGCCAATAAGGCTTCGATGCCGGCAGTTCAACTTGGACATCCAGTTCGGTCATGACAGTTAGGTTGCCCTCGTCGAATTTGTCCCCTCCCCCGGAGTACCGGGGGAGGGGGAAAACGCATTTGCTTCTGCCGGGCGATGCAACCGCCAACATTTAAGTGTAATGATCCAGGTTTGCAGCAAGGTGACCGATCCCACCGCCACGTGCAGGCTGGTGATATCGGCCGGCCGGCGCAGCAACACGGTGAGAATGCCTAGCGTAAGTTGGGTGGCCAATAAGGCGAGCAACACCCACGCCGATTTTGCCAGGCCGGTGCCCAGCAGCGCGATTGCGAACACCACAAGCATCCCGCTCACCACCACCGCCCACAGGCGATGAGCAAAATGAATCCATACCATAAATAGCGTGACACCCCCCGGCCCCAGATTAGTCCCATAGCGCAGGGCCAGATGCTGAATGTGGTCATCGATATGAGTCGGCGGCAACAGCAGCCCGAAGGAAAGCGGAAAATCAGGAATGGCCAGGCCGGCTTGTTTGTGTCGCATGATCGCGCCGATGATCAATTGTCCCAGCACCGCCGCAGACGCTAAGAGCGACAGCTTCAACAGCCGCTTGGAAGTGGCATTTTCCAGGCTGGGGGCGTTGGCCCAAAATCGGCTGGTCATCACCGCAAACGTACCGACCATGCACAAAAACACCTGCCCGGCACAACCATGCACGATGGCCAAATCCAATTTGCTCAGCACCACACGCAGCCCGCCAAGGGTTCCCTGAATAGCGACCGCCAGCAAAAGCGCCACGGCAAACCAGCGCACCCATTTGCGGCGATCGGTGTAAAAAACGATCCCGCACAAGACGAGCGTGTAAAAACCCACGCCCGAGGCGAGCAGGCGGTGGGAATGTTCGTACCAAATTCCGCCGACCCACTTACTGATGGGGAAGGCAAACATGCAGTAGCCGTTGGTGGCCGGCCAATCCGGCACGGCCATGCCGGCACCGTAGCTGGTCACCAGACCGCCGAGATAAATCAGCGCGATGGAGAGAATGGCCAAGCCCACCGCGGCCCAATACACGATGGGGTTGTGGCGCTGGGAAGTTGTCGGCGTCGCGTAATCGAGCGTCATCGGATCGTTCCTGACTTTAATCAATTTCAAATTTGAGATTTCAGATTTCAAATTCTCGCACAGCAGCGGATCATCGCTAATAATGCGATCAACGCCCAAGACCAGCATCGTGCGAATCTCCGCCGGCTTATTAACCGTCCACGCTCCCACCGCCAACCCGGCGGCATGGTACGATTCCACCAAATCCGGTTCAATTAAATCATGCCGCACATGAATCGGCACCGGCCATGGCCGGCGCAGGCGGGCGGTATGTTCAATCAACATCGCCACCGGAAGCGCCGGCGCGAGACGTTGTGAATGCTGAACATTGGCGAAATCGAACGACTGCACGATGGCCAGAGGATGTTGCCGAACCAACAAATCCACCACCGCACGCACGAAATCTTCGGAATCGTCCGGCTTAATCTCCACGACCAGCGTGATGCTTGCCTTTGATTGTGCGATCAATTCCCCCAGTGATGGCACACCCAACGCGGCAAGTTCGGCGGCGGTGTGGTCGCAAACATGACCGTGGCCGGTCGTGGTGCGATCCAGCGTTTTATCGTGCAAAATCACCGGCACGCCGTCGCGCGACGGCCAGACATCGCATTCGAGATAACTAATCCCCGCCGCTTCGGCTGCCGCAAACGCCGCGAGCGAGTTCTCCGGGCACTGCGTGTGCAAGCCACGATGGGCGATGATGACGACATTGCCAATTGCCGATTGCCGATTGCCAAATGAAGAAGCCGGTGTCTGCATTGCCCATTTCTAATTCGGCAATCGGCAATTGGCAATCGGCAATCAATGCACTCCCGCGATCAATCTGTCCACTGCCGCCCGGCTGGGCAAAGCCGGCTGCGCGCCAAAACCCGTACACGTCAGCGCTCCGGCGGCATTCGCCAGGCGGATGGCCGGGCCGAATTCCATGCCCTCCGACAACGCCACTGCCAACCCACCGGTGAAGGCGTCGCCAGCGGCGGTGGTGTCCACCACCTTCACTTTGAACGGCTTGATGTTCTCCATCTGGCCATCGCGCGTGAGATACATGGCTCCAGCCGAGCCGAGTTTCAACACCACCATGCCGGGGCCTTTATCCAGCAAATCGGCGGCCACCTGCTTAGGCTCAACCGGGCGGCGCGCTTGCACATGCACGGACTGCTGGCCCAGCAGCAGTTCGGCTTCGGTTTGATTGGGCGTGATCAGGCTGACGCCATAAAAGGCTTTGGGCAAGCCCTTGGCCGGCGCGGGGGCCGGATCGAGGATGGTGAAGACGCCCAACTCCCGGCAAAGCTTGATCGTGTGCTTCACCACTTCGTAGGGAATTTCCAATTGCAGCACGACGGCGGCGGCGGAAGCGATTAAATCGCGGGCATCATCCACATCCGCCGGGGTCAGTTTGTGATTGGCTCCGGGAGCAACCACGATGGAATTTTCGCCCTTGCTATCTACCAGGATCATGGCGATACCGCTGGCCACCCCTTCGGTGACTTTCACATGGCGGGTATGCACTTGGTGTTTTTGCAAGCCGTCCAGCAAGCGCGCGCCGAAATCATCCGCGCCCACCCGGCCAACCATATACACCGGCGAGGATTTGGAAAGTTTGGCGGCGGCCACCGCCTGGTTGGCCCCCTTGCCGCCCGGCACGGTGACAAAATCCGTGCCCAGCACGGTTTCGCCCGGCTTGGGCATCAACGGGGTGCGGCAAACCAAGTCCATATTGATCGAGCCAACCACGACGATTGGTTTGGGTTTAGCAGCCATGATTCCTCCTCATTATTTTACCGCCTCTAAAAAGGCTTGTCCGTACATTTTAACCTTCATCGGTCCCATGCCTTTAATTTGTTCCAGCGCGGCGGTGTCGGCCGGGGCGAAACGGGCGATTTGCAGCAGCGTGGCATCGTGGCAAATCACATAAGCCGGCAAGCTGCGATCGCGGGCGATCTGGCTGCGGACGGCGCGCAGCCGGTCGAACCGGGCCATCACTTCCGGATCGGTTTGGAAGCTGTCATCCTCCGGCACCACGGTCTGTTTGGCTGCGGGCCGCGGCGTGGCCTGCTGGGTGCGCGGCAATAAATGAGCCAGCGCCACCGGCGGCGGTTCGGTGGCTTTCATCACCGCGATGCCGGCGGCGGTCATTTCCACCACCGGGCGGTAATGCGTCCCATCCGCATCCCGCTGCCGTGCCAAGCCGCAGTCCATCAGCCGATGCAGCATGGCCATGATGCGCGAGACCGTATACGGCTTGAGAATGCCATAGCTGGGCAGTTGGTCCAATTCCCAGCGCTGAATGCGCTCCGACTTTGATCCCGCCAGAACATCGGCCACCACACCGATGCCAAACCGGCCGCTGCAACGGGCCAGGCCAGATAACAATTGCCGTACCAGGGTGACGGTGGCGTCACTCACTTCCGCGCCAGCCGGCCCAGCGCTCACCGCCATCGCCGGTGTCTTCCCGCTCTTTTTTGCGGCAATGGTGGCCACCCACTGTTCTTCACGCAAGCAGACATCGCAATGACAGTTCTCCGCATCCGCTGGATCGCCAAAATAATCCAAAATCATCTGCCGCCGGCAGCGGTGCGTCTGGGCGTAACGCAGCAGCAGTTCGAGCTTATCGCTGGCGTGTTGTTTGCGCTTGGCGACCAGACGCGGGTCGGCATCCGGATTTTCGCTGCCAATCCGTTCGATAAAAAATTCCTGGGTGTACTTGTCCTGAAAACTGAAAAGCATCGTGCAGCGGGCGGGCTGGCCGTCGCGCCCGGCGCGGCCGGCTTCCTGGTAATACGCTTCCAGTGTGCCGGGCAAATTGTAATGCGCCACGAAGCGGATGTTGGGCTTGTTGATCCCCATGCCGAAAGCATTGGTGGCCACGGCAATCGCCCCGTCGGTCTGCATGAAGCGTTCCTGATTATTGGTGCGCAGCTCCGCCTCCATGCCCGCGTGATACCCCACCACCAGCCGATCTTTGAATGTCACCGCCAGCAAATCGGTGATCGCATCGACATTTTTGCGCGTGGCGCAATAAACAATCGCCCCGCCTTTTTCCTGGCGCAGCAATTCCACCAGCATCGCGTCTTTTTCCGCCACTTTGTTCACGCGGCGCGATTCGTAACGCAGATTGGGCCGGTCAAAGCCAGTCACCACCACGTTGGGATCAACCAGATTAAGCTGGTGGATGATGTCTTCACGAACATCTTCGGTGGCGGTGGCCGTCAGCGCAATGGTGGTGGGCGCTTGGAAACGTTTGCGCACCTCGCCCAGCTTGGAATATTCCGGCCGGAAATCATGCCCCCACTGGCTGATGCAATGCGCCTCGTCCACCGCAAACAAGGTAGGATGCAGGCGATCCAGAAACGGCTGAAAACTCCCGGCGAAAAACCGCTCCGGGGCGACATAAAGAATGCCGGCAAATCTATTGTCCAACTGCCCCAGCACTTGCCGCTGCGCGGCGGCGGGCATATTGCTGTGCAACATTTCCGCCGACAACCCCTCTTCGCGCAACTGCTGCACCTGGTCTTCCATCAGTGAAATCAGCGGCGAAACCACGATGGTCAGCCCCCCGCGCACCGCCGCCGGAAGCTGATAACACAACGATTTGCCCGCTCCGGTGGGCATGACGCAAAGCACATCGCGGCCGCCCAGCACGTCTTCGATCACCTCGCGCTGCGAAGGACGAAAATCGTCCAGTTCAAACAGCCGCTGCAATTGTTCGCGCAGATCGATCATCGGGGCGGGGATTATACGGGGGAAATGCCAAATGCCGAATGCCAAGTGCCAAATGGAAAAAATGCAAGAATTGACATTTGGCGTCTTCAATTCGGCCTTTGGCATTCGGCATTGCTCCGCAACTTCCCCCGCAACTTCCCCACCTTGACACCGCCGCGTTCCGCCTCTACTGTCTTGATGTCGCAAAACGCTGTTTTTGAAGGTTAAATAACCATGTCCGCGTCGGATAGCCAGAGTGTCGGAGTTTCTGCCTCCCAGGCCGGTGGGTCGAAGGCTGCCAGCAATTTCGATACCGAGATGGGCAAGGCCGTGGTGGAAATGGGCCTGGCCACCCGCACGGAAATCGACTTCTGCCGCGAACAGCAAAAACAATCCTCCGATCCCAATAGCCGCAGCTTGGCCGATCTGCTGGTCGAACATAACTTTGTCACCGTCAATCAGGTCAAGCGCATTCGCCAGTCGCTGACGGATAATCGTGCCGGGCAAATTCCCGGTTACGTGCTGCTGGGCAAGCTGGGCAAAGGGGCCATGGCCACGGTCTACAAGGCCAAGCAGGTGTCGCTGGACCGCATCGTGGCGATCAAAGTGCTGCCCAAGAAGATGAACGAAAACGCCGACTTCGTCGAGCGGTTTTATAAAGAAGGCAAGGCGGCGGCCAAGCTTAGCCATAATAATATCGTGCAGGCCATTGACGTGGGCAGCACGCCGGACGGTGTTCACTATTTCGTCATGGAGTACATCGAGGGCAAGACGCTGTACGACATCATGGCCCCGCCGCCGCAGGGCGACGGCAAGAGCTTTTCCGAAGCCGAGGCGCTGGATATCTGCATCCAGATTTGCGACGCCCTGGCGCACGCGCACCAGCGCGGCCTGATCCACCGCGATGTCAAACCCAAAAACATCATTGTCACCCCGCAAGGCGTGGCCAAGCTGACCGACCTGGGTTTGGCCCGCGAAAGCGACGACAAAATTGCCGGCCAGGCCGAAGCCGGCAAGGCGTATGGCACGCCGTATTACATCAGCCCCGAGCAGATTCGCGGCGATGTGGATATCGATTACCGCGCCGACATTTATTCGCTGGGCGCGACTTTTTACCACATCGTCACTGGCCGGGTGCCCTTTGAAGGCGATTCGCCCAGTGCGGTGATGCACCAGCATCTCAAGCAGCCGTTGATCCCCGCCGATCACGTCAACACCGCGCTCTCGTCAGGCGTGGGCGAGATCATCGACGTGGCCATGGCCAAGAAGCGCGAAGAGCGTTACAGCTCGGCGGAGGAAATGCTGGAAGATTTGCGATCAGTGCGTGCCGGCGAACCCCCGCAGCACGCCCGCCGAGCGGTGGATTTGGATGCCCTGAGTAAAATCGAAGAAACCGGCAAAACGGTGGACCTTGCTCCCCCTCCCACCGCCGTTCCAGACAACCCCTGGCAGCAACCGCTGGTGCTGGGCTTGGCCATCGGCTTGGGCGTTTCGCTGCTGATCAATATTATCCAGTTGATCGTGATGCTGGTCAGCCATCATTGAGCGGGAAGTTCGGCTCGCGATCGCCATCTTGATCTTGATCTCATCCTTGATCTGGCAAAGCGGGAAATGCGGATTAAGATCCCGTAGATGGCATGTTGGTTGTCGGGCCAGCCGCTAAAGGCTAAACCCGACAACCATGAACACCACAACTTCTTCCCAAACTAGCCGCAAGGCGCCCGAAAATCGAGCGGGCCAAGCCTCGATTGATGTCGTGGCCAATCAAGCCGCGTCAGCCCCAGCCGCCAAGGCCTTTGAGGTCATCAAGCTGGGCGTGGACACCCATGCCGCACAATATACTTTCGCGCGGATGGTGGACCATGCCGGCCTGCAGCCGCCGCAGCGGATGTATCCCGCAGACTTCTTGCATTTCCTGCAAAAGCAGTTAACCCTGGCCAAGCGGGTGGTGATGGTTTACGAGGCCGGGCGGTATGGCTTTGCCTTGTACCGCCAGGTGACGGCCCTGGGCGTGGAATGCCTGGTGTGCGCCCCGGAGCGTTTGTCGCGTGGGCGCAAGCTGGTCAACGACAAAATCGATGCCCGCGAGCTGACCTCGCGGCTGGACCGTTACCTGGCCGGCAACCACGCGGCCTTGCGGCTGGTCCGCCCCTTGACGCTGGCCCAGGAGATGTGCCGGCGGCAGGCCCGCGAGCGCAACACCTATCGCAAGGATCGCCAGCGCTGGATCAGCCGCGGCCGCAGCCTGCTGCACACCCTGGGCATCCTGCGGCCGGGCCGCTGGTGGGAGGCGGACCGCCACGCCGAGCTGTTGCAAATGCTGGCAAAGCAATACGACCCGGCGACGGTGGATCAGGCGCGTGAGGAACTGGCCAACTACCTGGAGTTCGTGCAGTTGGCGGCGACCAAGCTGGAAAAACTGACAGCGACATTGCGTGCGGCGGCGGTGGCGAAAAAAACGCCGCGGGTGAAAGGCCTGGGTCCGCTGAGCAGTGAACTGCTGGACCGGGAGATGGGCGATTGGAACCGCTTTCACAACCGCCGGCAGGTGGCCAGCTACACCGGCTTATGTCCCGGCGAGGATTCCTCGGGCGACAGCCAGAGAAGCTTGTCGATCGACAAGCACGGCAATCCACGGGGGCGTGCGGTGCTGGTGGAAGTGGCCTGGCTGTTGCCGCGTTACCAGCCGGACTATAAACCGCTGGCGCGCTGGAAGTGGGTGTTTGAAGCCAAGCGCAAAGCACCGGCGGCAATGAAGAAAAAAGGCGGTGGTGGCCTTGGCGCGGCGTCTGGCGGTGGACCTGTGGCGGATCCGCACCGGCCGGGCCAAGCCGGAGGATCTGGGCTTGAAGCTGGCCGCCTAAGCCGGCGCGGCCAGATGCAAAGTAGTCTTTTTAAGGAGCCAGACCATGGATGATGGCTAAGCAATCCAGGACCATTTGCGGTCAGTGACGATTCACGGTGCAACGCGCCCGTCGGACCCTATGAGCCGCCCTGGTGCGCTCGGTCTGTAGATTGGGTGAGCGTGAACCGGCCTGCGTGGTAAGTGAATAGACCATAGTGTACTGGCGGTAGCCAAGTACGGATAGCAGGCAGCGCGGCGCAGGACTGGCGTTGGCGATGGCAGGTTGGACACGGTGGATCAAATGGCTCCGGCACAACTTGGGGTGACGGTGGCCGCGTGACGGCAGTTGGCTGGCCGGGCCATGCAGGGGGGCGGGGCGGCACCCATCCGGCCCCAAGGGTTTCTCCCCGCCCCCCTGCAACCCCCCACCCCGCTTCCACTTCCCCCTCACCGTCCGCATCCCCCCGGCAGCCGGAGCGGAAATGAAGGTCGTTGTGCAATGAGTAAAATGATGTGAACGCAACCTTTTAGGCTTGACAACCAACATAGCAGGGTCCGTAGGCGGGCGCGACACGGCATCCCTTGCCCAAATCGCCTCATCGCCCGCATGCGGACCATTTGGGGGCGCAGCATTCGCGGTTGATCCGGCGAAAATGGTCCGCACCAGAGCCGATGACGCTATTGCCGCAAGGGTGCGCCACTTGCGGCTCTTGTGCGGACCCTGCGAATTCTAAGCTCTGGATCAAGATCAAGAATAGGATTAAGACGAGGATTAGGAATAAGAGAAGGATAGGCTTCAATCCCGGTCGCCCTTGCTGGCTTCCTTCTTCGCCCGCCGCCCGCTGACAATCGCCAGCCAGATGCCTAATTCATACAGAAAAATCAGCGGCACCAGCAACGCTATCGTGGCAGTGACCACATCGCCGGGGCTGACGGCGGCGGCCAGCACCACCATCAGGAAATACATATACCGCCGCCAACTTTTCAGTTGCGCGACGGTGACGATACCGATGCGTGCCGCGGCCATGACCACCAGGGGCATTTGGAAAGCCAGGCCGAAGGTGAGCATCAATTGGAAGACCAGCGAGAGATAATCGGGCAGATCAAAATGTGTGGAAAGCAAACCGGCGGCGCCGAAAGGGATGACGCGGATTTTATCGCCGGCCATGATTTTCAAGCGGCCTTCGCGCGTGTCAAACCAAATCTGCATGTTGCGCGGCGCAGGCGGGTCGCCATCGACCGCCTGCACAAAAGTGGGTTGCGTGGTGGCCTCCGCTGGCGCTACCATCGGCACCGCCGGCGTGAGCGATGGAAAGGTCGGCACGGTTAGCCCGGCGGTGAACGCCACGAAAAACCACAGCGTCATCGGCAACACCGCGAAATACACAAACCCCATGCCGCTCAGCAGCAGCGTCACGCTCAGCGGCATATAGCGCGTGATTGCCTTGCGTTCGCGCGGGTACAACCCCTTGGCCACGAACGCCCACACCTGATAAAGCACCCACGGCCCGGCCAGCGCCGCCGCGGCGATCAAGCTGACCTTGACATACGTCATAAACGCATCGGTCAACCCGAACGCGGCAAGCTGGGTATTGAGTCCAAACCGCCCCAGCACATCCACCAGCGGCCGGCACAAAATCGCCAGCAGCGTGCGGCCAAAAAACAGGCTCACGCCGGCCATCAAGAACACTCCGGCCAAACTGCGGATCACGCGGCGGCGCAGTTCGTCCAGATGCTCGCCGATGCTCATGCGGAATTGATCGGGATCGAAATCAGTTTGTGGCGCGGGCAAGGTCATCACCAACATTGTAAATCAACCGCCCGCAAACACCGAATCACCAGCACCGACTTACGGCGTATTTTGTCACCCTGTCACCCTGTCATCTTCCCTCCGCATATATGTTATGATGAACCCATGCCCCGCACGCGCATCAAAATCTGCGGCATCACCCGCCCCGAGGACGCCACCGCCGCCGTGGCCGCCGGCGCTGATGCCATCGGCATCGTCTTTCATTCCGGCTCCGCCCGCGGCATTACCGTGGAACGGGCACGCGACATCGCCGCCCACGTGCCGGCCTTCGTGCAACTGGTCGGCCTGTTTGTCGATGCCGACACCCTCACCATCCGCGATGTCTTCCGCCAGGTGCATTTGTCGGCCGTGCAATTAACCGGCCACACCGCGCCGGATGTGGTGGCCCGCCTGCGGCCGATCCCGGTGCTCAAAAGCATCCCGGTCGATCGCGTGCGGTTCCGCGATCACCTGAGCCTCTGGAAAGACGCCATCGTCAAACTGAAGCTGACCAACCTGGTTGGCCTGGTGATGGAAACCCCCGCAACCGGCATTCCCGGCGGCAGCGGCGTCGCCAACGATTTCGCCACCCTGGCCGAAGCGCAAAAGCGTGGCGATTTCACCGGCCTGCCACCGATCATCATCGCCGGCGGCCTGCATCCGCAAAACGTCGGCGAAGTGGTGAAACTGCTCAAGCCCTACGCGGTGGACGTCAGCAGCGGCGTGGAGGGCTTGGTGAAAGGCCAGAAATCCCCGGAAAAAATCGCCGCGTTTGTCAAAGCGGTGATGGCGGCGGGTAGCGAGCGGCGGATGTGATTTTGTAGGGTCTGCTTCAGCAGACCGGTTATTTTTTCGCCGAGTCGCGCGACGAATAACCGGTTCGCTGAAGCGAACCCTACATTTGTTTTGCAGGCGGAACCGTGCCGCATTCCGGGCAGCGTTGTGGTGTGGCACGAAGGTCGTAGCCGCAGACCGTGCAGTGACCGGGCGGATTCCGTTTTCTTCCCGCGAACTGGAAGCGCACGCCCGCGATTACGGACACAACCCAAAGTGGCCAATAATAAAATTGGCAGGTATTGGGATTGTGCCAACGGACGGGCTTGGTAACGGAATATAGGAAGTTATCATTCTTCGGGCCAAGCTCAAAATGCCATCCGACCGGCATCTGGCTCGTCCTTGGGAACCGCGTATAGAGTGCTGTCACGCCACCATGTGCCGACCAAAAGATGACATCAGACGATGATGAATTCCTTTCAATAAAACACGGGTACAGAAATGACTGGACCCACAGCGCTGTCGCTGCCAGGCATAGCAGCAACGACATCCCGGCCAGCACATGGAACAAGGAACGTTTCACTCCCGACATTATAACCTACGCCAATATAGGAGGACCGTCGGTGGCATTACGCGCCACCCCCACCTCGTTCCTCCCCCCGGAGTACCAGGGGAGGAGGAAAAGGCAACGCTCACGTCCGCAAGATTCGCGTAGGGTCCGCATCGCGGACCAATTAATTTTCCATTCGGCAATCGGCATTCGGCAATCGCCATTGCCCTAGTCTTCCAAATTCAACCACTTCAACTCCTCCGGCGTGAGTTGCACGTCCAGCGCCTGGAAGCTCGTGCGGGTTTCGCTCAGTTGCCGCGGGCCGATCAGGGCGAACGTGGGGAATGGCTGGCAGAGCACGTAGGCCAACGCGATGTTGATCGGCAGCACGTTGCGTTGCGCGGCCATTTCGTTGACACGCTCCAGACGCTTGAAATTGTCTTCGCTGTACCAGCAGCGCACCAGTTCGGGGTCGGTCTTTTTATCCGGATGGGCGTTGCCGGGCAGGAAGAAGCCGCGGGCCTGGCTGCTCCAGCCCATGAGCGGCATCTGCGTTTTCTTGAACCATTTCCGCGATTCGGCGTCGCTGGCCAAAATGCAGCCGGACCAGACCGCCTCCACCATCCGCGCCAGACTGAAATTATTGCTGACGGCCGAAAATGGCGTTTTGCCTTTCCGTTTGGCGCACTTGTTGAAATCGGCCACGCGCTTCAGCGACCAGTTGCTGCCGCCGATGGCGTGCATCCGGCCGGCGGCGACGTGCTCGTGCAACACGTCCACAAACTCGCCCACGGGAATGTCCAGGTTGTCGCGGTGCATCATATAGATGTCCACGTAATCAACTTTCAAGCGATCCAGGCTTTCGGCGAACTGCTTGCTGAGATCTTCCGGATTGCAGTTGGGCGTGTGCGCGCCTTTGTCCAAAATGACGACCTGCTTGCGCACCTTGCGGTGGTTGATCCATCCGCCCAGCGCGCGTTCGCTGGCGCCGCCGCCATAAATGTGGGCGGTGTCGAAGACATTGCCGCCGCGCTCGAAGAAATTGTCGAACATCATGGTCACGTGCGGGGCGGTGGTGTTGTTGTCCACGCCGATCACCAGGCGTGAAACCGGCTTGCCCACGCCGGCGATTTCGCCGTACTTCATGTGATTGGCGGGCGACACCGCCAGCGGGCGGTGATGCACGGTTTGCACGTTGGCTTGTTTTTCCTGTTCGTAGACCAGGCCGATTTGCTGCCGCCAGGCATCTTCCAGTTTGGCATTGCCCAGGGTGTCGGCCCAGCTCATGGCCGGCGACGGCGCCTGCCGGCGCTCGAGATTGGCGGCCACGGTGTCGGCTTCGATGCCATAAATCCAGCGGGATTCCTCGATGACGATTTCCTGGGGTTCCTTCTGGCCATTCTTGTTGACGATGATTTTGGTCGAGCCGCCTTCGCGGGAGGGAACCCAGGGGTCGCGCACCAGGATATTACCGCTGGTGCCGAAGATGCGCACCACGTTTTCCTGGTTGCACGCCACACCGGTGGCCAGTTCGGCGATGATATTGCCGGGGAATTTCAAGCTGGCGACGGCGTAATCATCGGTTTTGGTCACGTCATTGAGCACGCCACAGGCTTTGACTTCGGTCGGCTCGGCAAAATCCTTATCGGTCGCCGCGCCGGCAATCAACCGGGCCATGCTGGTGCAATAGCCGCCCACATCCAGAATGCCGCCACCGGCCAAAGCGTTGCTAAACAACCGGCCTTCGGCGTTGAACCCGGCATGGAAACTAAACGTCGCCTGGATCACGCGCACGTCGCCGATCGCCTTGCTCTTGATCAGTTCCACCAACTTGTGCGTCTGCGGATGGCAGCGGTACATATACGCTTCCATCAGGAAAACATCGTTGGCGATGGCAGCTTCCACAATGGCCATGGCTTCGGCGTGGTTAATGGCGATGGGCTTTTCCACCAGCAGATGCTTTTTGGCCTCGGCGGCACGAATCGCCCAGACGGTATGAAACGGATGCGGCAGCGCGATATACACCGCCTGCACGTTGGGATCGGCCAGCAGCGCTTCGTAACTGCCATGCCGGGTAGGAATGTTCAGTTCGCCGCCAAACTTATCAGCCTTGGCCTGATCGCGGCTGCCCACGGCCACCAGTTCCCCGGTGGCGCTGTGCTGCACCCCGCGCGCAAAAGCCTTGGCAATGTTCCCCGCGCCGAGAATTCCCCAATGCAATCGATTATTCGTGTTGTAATTCATGGCGGGGATTCTGCGCGATTTAACCGGCGTGTGCAATACGGGCAATGCCGGATGGCTGCCAAGTTGCCGGAACCCCGGGCTTTTCGACTTTTCGACTTTTCGACCAAGCGAAATAACAGCATAGGGCTGGATTGCAGCAATACTTAGACTAACTTTGTTATGCTGCACTTGGCCATGGTCCCAGGGGTGGCGACGGCGACACTCTCCCGGTTTTCTCCGGGAAATAAGGGGTAAGTGTCGCCACCCCCCTGTGAAACTGGGCAATTTGGCTTGTCCAGCCATTGAAATACCTCCTCCGGCAAAGGTGGCCTTTTGCAAGTTTTCATACCATTGATCCACCAATTCAAGCAACTCCGGTTCGACCGCCGCCAGCATCAGCAGCGCGACCGGGGCCGGGTGTGAATCAAGCGACGTTGCCGAACCCATGATCGATCCTCTCATTACCAAACTCATGCCTAACATACCATGCTCATTGTAATCCAATGTTTGGAGTTGTCAAGGAAAATCTTTTTATTTTTCGCAGCGGCGGGAATGACATATACTCGACGCAGCCAGAAATGGGACATTACTCAAAGATATCTACATGGATGAACAGGATATGAAGGATAATATCATGCTTTTAATATCCTGCCTATCCTGTTGATCCATGTTAAATTGTCTTTTCCTCGTCCGCGTGCGGTATAACACGGCGCGGCGGAGAGCCGACAACCAAACCCGCGAACCTTGGCCGAGGGTGGAAACCAAGATCACAACCACCGCCCATCGCTTTTTTGTGTCTTTTGCGTTTTTTGTGGCCATGATTTTTAGCCGCGAAAAAACAGTAGAGTAGGGAACTGAACGGCCCGATTGCCTTTCAGTTCCCCCTCCTCGAACCGGACAGGCGGATTTCCCGCATCCGGCTCTCGCAGAATCGTTCTGCCTTCTGCATGCACAGCCGCCCTGCGGCGACTGCTTGGCCTTGGGGCATAGCTTCGGTCTCGGGGGAGCAAGGTTCGGCGACGGTTTGGCCGTCGCGTCTTCCGTCCTATCAGGCAATGCCTGCAATCGGTTCGCTCACCTTCTTACCTGGGCGTGGTTCCTGCCAGGGCTGCTTGGCTCAGCGGGCATTACCCCGCGTCAACGCTACTACCAGCCCCTCCGACTTCCTTCCGGCCATCACGAGTGGTTATGGATTCCCACTTCGATGTCGCCTGCCACCTGAAGGGCTTGCCCTTCACCGCAGGCTGCTCGAAAGGATCTCTCAGTTCCCAGCTTCATCTGTCGGCACGCGCCGTCCCTTCTAACCCCGGAAGGCCCGATGGCTGCTACTCTCCGTTCTTCAACCATCGGTGTGGGCTTCAGCCCTTTTGGCAGCCTGGCCACCTTCACTAGCGTAACGAGGCCAAAATGGGTTCACGCTCGCGCATTACGGCTCGCGCCTTCGCCCAACCGGATGCTTCATCCGCCGGATTGCTCCGGCCAGACGTCCGGCAGGCTACATGGTTGACGGATCATTCCATGGTGAACTCCTTTCAGTCCACAAGACAAACACTGGTTTCACTGACGCACCAGAAGCCGCAAAAAATATGGGGTTGCCGCGCCACACGTCTGGAGAATTTGCGCAGCCTGCGAAGATTTGGAGGGATCGTAGCATGGACGGTTTGGAAGATACCAGAGTTTGGTGATTCTGGGCAAAGGCCGCCAAAGCGACTTGGCTGTAAGTCACGGCCAAGCCAAGAGTTACTACGACGGAAAAATGATTTATTATTCTGATTTCAATATTGTTGCGTAATAGATTATCGGCGTTATTAGCAGGCATAAACATGAAACTAAGTGAGATTATGCGGCACAACGTTGCCGCCATCACCGATACCGCCGTCACCACCCGGCGTCAACAGTTAGGTATTGTGTCCCCGGAATTTCCGGGAAGATCAACCCAGCCCCCACTGACGCCGTTCTTCCTGGACAACGCGATCTAGTTCTATCTTTGCCCGCCCGGCTCGAATCCACGCCTTCAGTTGATGCAGGAATGTCTGCCGCTTGTGATCAAAGCCCTGCCATCCGAGCCCGTGCTCGTTGACCAGCAACGGGAACCGTTCACACCAGTAAAGTGCCCGCTCATTATGGCCCAAATAGGCGTTGAGCGCCGCCAGATTGTGTGCATCGGGACTGCGCAGTATCTCCTGTCCCTCGTGAAGGGCCAGAACCTGCTCCGCGTCTAAGGGAGAATCGACGCTCGGCACGATTTCGCGGTGAATCGCTTCTACCACCTTGTCACGCAGGCGGGCGTGGGCGCGGGGGTCGATATCTTGCACTGGATGCTTGAGAAACCGCACACCAAAACCGCCTTCGCGGTTGGGGACAGAGAGATAATATATCGAGCAAATAGGTCTATATCTGCCTGTTGAGAGACACTGGAACCCGATTCCTTGCATGATTGGGCCCCTTTCGCGAGCGATCAGCGTTCGCTCCAGAATGTGCCAATCTGGGAACGCATGCTGATAATCTTCGACAAACAGCTCCAATTCTCTTGCTGCAAGTTGTTTGTTTGTCTTCGTCATGGTCGCACCTCCAATATCGGAAGCGTATTCGCGAAGCCGCCCACCTGCCTAATCAGGTCGATTCTAACGGCCGAGAGTCCCGCAGCGCCGAATTTGTAATCAAAATTCCGGGGACACAATACCGAACTTTTCTCCTTCCGAACCTTCGGGCCACGTTTCCTGGGCAGCAATGGGCGACCGCGCCTCAAGCTTAGGTCACTACCCTAAACCGTCGCCGTTGCAAGCAGTTCGGTGCCATGACCGGTTCGCACGGCGGCGCGGGCGGCGCGACGCAAAAACATTTTGCTCTGTAGTTTTTGGTCCAGCGGCATGGCGGAGCCGCGCTGGTGAACTTTCGCCAGGCTCTTGCGCAAGGAACCGGTGGGGCAGGTTTGCGTGATTTGGATATCTTTGAAGCCGGCATTTTGCAGCATGGTTTGCAAGGTCGCCGGGATGAATTGCAGCAGGTGCCGCGGCAAATCCAGTGAGTGGGCGGCATCGCCAAAATAGGCGATTTCCCAACTATCAAAGTTGGGCACCTTGATAACGACCTGCCCGCCGGGAACCAGCAGTTGACCAACTTCGTGCAGAATCTGGCGCGGATTGGGCACGTGCTCCAAAGCGCGGTTCAGCGTGACCACATCGAATGATCTGGGTTTAAGCTCCGGGTGCGGCAGCGTTCCCTGCACGGCGGCAAGCCCGCCTTGGCGCACCGCCTGCACCGCCACCGGGGACAAATCGATGCCGGTAACGTCCCAGCCCACGGCGGCCATGCGGCGCAGGAAAGTTCCGCCGCCGCAGCCAAAATCCAGCAGTTTGCCGCCGCCGCGATAGGGCACGCCAAAGCCGAAACTGTCGATATCCTTGCAAGCGGTCAGCATTCGCGCCAGCACCGCGCCCAGCGCCCCGGGGCGTTTTTCCGGCGCGCCATACGCCCAGCGCAACACCAGCAGGCGTGTCGTCGTGGAAATCTTGTTGCCGCGTTCAATTTCCCCGTGCTGCCGCTGATAGGGCGAATATTCTTCGGGGTAATACGCCGGCAAACGCTCGATCTTGGGCCGCGGATTGACGAAATGCAGGCCGCAAGCGTTGCAGCGGACGACGTTGATCAGCCGGTTGGAATCCAGCGCCCAATCGCGTCCTTGCCGGGCCAGGGTATGTGCCGTTCCGCCGCAACAGGGGCAAGCGATCCATTCAAACCCATCGGGGAGATTCGGCGATGGTTGGGTATCGGCCATGGGCAGCGATTGTGGCGATTCGGTGGGCAAGATCAAATTGCCGATTGCCAATTGGAAATGCAAAATGCCTCAGCCCATTGCTGTCTTCAAATCGGCAATTGGCAATCGGCAATCGGCAATGACACCGATTGGCAATCGGCAATTGGGTTGTAATCCGCTTCCCGCCCTATAATATTGCACCTATGTCTTGGATCGAAAATCGCTTTGAAGAAGGCCTGATCGTCACCAGCCTGGATTTCGCCGTGAACTGGGGGCGGCGAAATTCGCTTTGGCCGATGACCTTTGGCCTGGCCTGCTGCGCCATCGAGATGATGGCCGTGGGCGCCAGCCGATTCGATTTGGACCGCTTTGGCGCCGGGGCTTTCCGCGCCACGCCGCGGCAATCCGACCTGATGATCGTGGCCGGCACGGTCAATTATAAAATGGCCTCGCGCCTGAAACGGCTGTACCAGCAAATGCCCGATCCCAAGTACGTGATCGCCATGGGCGCCTGCACCATTGGCGGCGGGCCGTATTTCAAATATGGCTATAACGTGGTGAAAGGCGTGGATTTGGTGGTGCCGGTGGATGTGTATATCCCCGGCTGCCCGCCGCGGCCAGAAGCGCTGATCGAAGGCATCATGCGTTTGCAGGATAAGATTACCGCCACGACGCTGGCCCGCAGCAAGGCGGCATCGCCGCTGGTGGCCGCGGCGGCTTGAGGAAAATCGCCCATGGCATGATCGGTGGGGAGGAGATTGCTGATGCCGTTATACTTGCTTCGCGTCTTCTACCTCGTTCCACTCTTGGGAATCTTATTCATTTGGGCGGGCATTCGCCGAATTCTATCACCGCCAGCAAATGACGAGCCTGGTGAGTCGATTTTGTGGGGTAGCGTTGGCATCGGCTTGGGTGCTGGTATCTTGGGTCTTGTTGCCTGGCTGTTTTTCGTTCCCGCAAAACCCCCGCCGACTTTTCCCGTTAAATCGGGTCTTCCAATACCCGCTTCGCCGGTTGCGCCTTCCATCATAGACACACCCACTACCCAACCCGTACAATAGCCGGGTTGTTTGTTAAGGAGCGTCCATGCGACTGCCGGTAAAATTAAGTTCGATCGATCAGGAACACTTGCAGGAATTGTATAACGAAAGCGGGGTTGCTCGCGATGAGCTGCCGTACTCCGAAGCGTTTGACAAGCTGGTCCAGGGTTTCCAGGACCGCACGTTCAAGAACGCGCATCACGAGCAGGTGTATGCCGCGTTGCTGAAACACGTGCGCAGCAGCACCAACAGTTCCACGGAACAGCTTCCGATACCGTTGACCGAAGACCAATTGAAGTTCATCAAGATGGTGGTGCCGCGGCACGCCAAGGGTGGCAAGCTGGTGCCGTACAGCGACGAATTTGAAGCGGCGTTGAAGGAATTCAACAAGATGGCCAACGCCACGCTGACGCAAGCCGAGTTCTGGCGGACGATTTCGCGTTCGGCCAGCGCCCGCAAGCCGATAGTGCGCCGCGCCAAGGTGGCGGCGCCGGTGGCCGAAGAGGATGATGCCGACATTGACGTCGAATAGCACCGGCAAGGGCAAGCAGGCGAATGATCATTACCATCGACGGGCCGGCGGGAACGGGTAAATCGACCGTCGCGCAAACGTTGGCCGAACGGCTGGGTTTCGATTTTCTCGACACCGGGGCGATGTATCGTGCCATCGGCGTGGCGGCGCTGCGCCGGCAAATTTCCCTGGAAGACCAACGCGAGATTCTATTTGTCGCCCGCCATGCGCGGGTGGATTTCGATTGGTCCACGCGCCCGCCGGGGGTGAATTTGAATGATGAACCGGTCGCGCATCTGCTGCGCAGCGGTGAAGCCACCCGCGCGGCCAGTTATGTGGCGGCGGTGCCGGGCGTGCGCGAACAACTGGTGAAACAGCAGCAGGAGATCGGCCGGCAACGGCCCAACATCGTCACCGAAGGCCGCGATCAAGGCAGCGTGGTTTTTCCCAACGCCGAGCTGAAATTTTACCTGGATGCCAGCCCGGCCGAACGTGCCCGCCGGCGTGCCAATCAGCTTCGCGCCCGTGGCGAAGTGGTGGATCAGGATGAATTGCTGCGGCTGATCGTCGATCGCGACACCCGCGATTCCAAGCGTGCCGTCGGCCCGCTGGCGATCCCCGCCGATGCCCAGGTGCTGGATACCACTTCGTTAACCCTGGATGAAGTCTGCCAGCGGGTGATCGCCCGCGTGCAGGCCTATTCGGCCCCAACCCCAACCACCCGGCCATGACCCAGCCGCTTGCGTATATTCCCCGGCGACGCTCGCTCCTGTGGTGCGTGCTGCAAGCGTTGCTCCGCATTATGGCCACGCTGGTGTTCGATCTGAAAGTCTGGGGCAAGCGGAATGTGCCGCCCACCGGCGGCGTGCTGCTGGCCACCAATCATCAAAGTTTCCTCGATCCCATCCTGGTCGGTGTGCAGCTTTATCGCCCGGTCAGTTACCTGGCCCGCAGCACCTTGTTTGACAACCGCTATTTCGGCTGGTTGATCCGCGCGCTGCACGCTTTTCCGGTTCGTCGCGGCGAAGGGGATGTGGGTGCCATGAAAGAAACCATCCGCCGGCTCAAGGAAGGCCACGCGCTGAATATTTTCCCCGAAGGTTCGCGCAGCGAAGACGGCGAAATCGCCAAAATCAAAAGCGGCATCGCCCTGGTGATCCGCCGCGCCGGTGTGCCGGTGGTGCCGGTCGCCATCGACGGCTCATTCGCCGCCTGGCCCAAAGGCAGCAAACTTCCGCGTCCGCATCCGATCCGCATGATGTATGGCAAGCCGATGGATTTAGCCCACCTGAAGCCCGACGAAATCGCCGCCGCGCTGGATCGGGAACTGCGGCAAATGCAGGCGCGGTTGCGGGAATATCGAGAAAAAGAAGTGGCCGGCAAAGTCGTACACGGGTTTACCAGAATATAAAAAATACGCGGTATTTTTGCCGCCGCCTTGCTCCGCCGGCAATTCCAAGGAATAATAACCACGCCATGGCTGCCAGCGAAACGATTCAATTTCAGGCCACGCCCGAGTTTCGGCAAACGTTGGAGGTGGACGCCCGTCGGCTGAACCTCTCCGTGTCGGCCTATATTCTGTATTTACGTACGCGCCTGACCCCAGGCGGGGATGCGGCGCGCTTGGACCGGCACGTACTGGAGGTCTTCGGCAAACACGGTGAATTGATGCGCAGGCTGGCGAAATGAACCCGTCCAAGCGATTTCTCTCGGTTGTTGACGTACTCAGGCTGCATGCCATTGCGATCGAGGATCAGGGCGGGGATGCATCCGTACGCGATTCGGCGGCGTTGGAATCTGCCGTCGCCACACCGGCACAGCAGTTCGGTGGACAATACCTGCATGAAGACATCCCGGCGATGGCCGCGGCCTATGCCTTCCATATTTGCGTGAATCATCCGTTTCTGGATGGGAACAAGCGTGCGGCGGCTGCGGCGATGATCGCGTTTCTCGCGGAAAATGGTTGGAGTTTTTACGCGAATGCCGATGAAGCCGAACAGGCCTTTCTGGCACTCGCCGCCGGATCCCTGGAAAAGCCGGCATTTACAGATTGGGCGAGGAAACACATGCACGAGAAACCGAAGCTGGAACTGCGCGAATTTTTTGCCCAGTTGAAATATCAAAGCATCGCGGAGTTTTTGCAGGCCGGCTTGATGCACGACAATCCGCAGTTGGCCCATCAAGAACGATTCGACACCATGACCGAGGCCGCCAGGGTCATTCCAGCCATCAACGAGGCCAACCTTGGCGCTGTCAAATGCCAAGAAGCAGGGGATGATAACGCGGCGGCGATTCTCCACGCGCAGTCGCATTTGCTGACCGCCATCTATCGTATCGCGCAGGACATGGGCTACGAATGGTAATCGGACAGCCAGTGCAGGGGCGATTGCGGGAATATCGCGAAAAAGAAGACGCCGGCGAAGTCGTGCAAGGATTTACGGCGATATGAACTGGCGTGGCCTTCGGAGCGAGTGGTATAATCCCCAGCCAGTATGGGCGATAAACCACCGATCCTCGATTACAAGTCGCCGGAAACGCCGCTGCCAAAAGAAAAACCGTTTATCCTGCAAGAAGCGCTTTCGACCCTTGCCATAGTTTTGACTGTAGCAGCGATCGCTCTTTTTCTCATCGCATTCTTTAATGCTATTGATGGTTATTACGGATTGTCACCTTCGCTTGGAATTGCCGCAGGTATGTTCCTCGGCGGCTTAGGTTGCGGCGGCACCGGCTATTTCGCATGGAAATCGGGGCTATCAAATCAACGTCAGACGGCAGGCGGTGAGCCGGCGTTTCGTGAGCATCAGGCGACAGAAAACCCCGATGCAAAAGGAATGTCTGTCGGCCGCTTGTGGTTTCGTATGGTCGTCGCGGTCATCGTTGGACTGATCGTGTTATGGACGTTTCTCGGGTTTTTGTGAAGGTTTACCCCCATGTCGCAAGCCACCCTCAAAGAACTAACCGATCTGCTGCTGGCGTTTGTCCAGGAGCGGGACTGGAAGCAATTTCACAATCCCAAGGACATGGCCATTTCGCTGCTGCTGGAATCGGCCGAACTGCTGGAACTGACGCAGTGGAAGAACGGCCGGGAATTGCAGGAGGCTATGGAAGCCCGCCGCGAGACGGTGGGCGACGAACTGGCCGACGTGCTGTTTTGGGTTTTGGAGATTGCCGATCATTTTCAGATTGATCTGGCTCAGGCGTTTCAGGACAAGCTGCGGAAGAACGCGGAAAAGTACCCGGTGGAAAAGGCCCGGGGAAAGTCAACCAAGTACACCGAACTGTAGGCATTGCCAAATGCCGATTGCCGATTGCCGATTGGAAATACAAAATGCCGATATCGGTGCCGTCGCTCCGTGTTTCAATCGGCAATAAGGTAAGCCTCCTATGCCCCGTGGAATCGAACTAGCCCTGGTCTTTTTCCTGTCGCCGGTCATTTTTGTCGGCGAACTGATTCCCGCGCGTTTCCTCCTGCTGGTCCTGCTGCTGGCGGCACTGTGGGCCATCTGGGTTATCAAGCGGCATAAACCGGCCGACGAATTGCTCGGCTTGGGCACTACCAACCGGCGCAACTTCTGGCCCGTGCTGCTCGTCGGCCTGATCGCCTGGGCCATCGGCCTGGCCATCGTGCTGACGATGCGGCATCACCAGCGCATTCCGCTAGCCCCGGGGTTCACCACCAATCAGTGGTTCACGCTGGCTTTTGCCGTGGTTTACACCGCCGGCGCCGCCGCCCAGGAACTGCTGTTTCGCAGCTTTTTCTTCTGGCGCTATCGCGGCCTGCTGCCACTGTGGGCGCTGTTTTTGCTCAATGCCATCAGCTTCGGGTGGATTCATATCGTGTTCGGATCCTGGTGGTCGGTGGGGCTGTCCTTCGCCGGCGGTTTGCTCTTTGCCGGCCTGTATCTCTGGCGGCGCAGCCTCGGCGGGGTGGTGGCGATTCATGCCCTGTTCGGTTTTTCCGCCTTCGCCACCGGCTTGGGAAATTTTTTCGTTTCCAGCAGTTCCCCGCTGGCCCGGATGTTATCCAGATAGTCTCTAACACGCTAAACTGCTGGTCATGTCCATTGCGTGGAAACCCATTCGCCGGCTCACCGTGCAGGCAGTGCTGATCCTGCTGATCGCTGCGTTGTTTTACGCCATCATTTACCCGGTAATCGTTTCCAAGCGGATGCAACAGGAGAAGCCGGCCAAAGCCGCGGTGAAGGCCACGAGGTAAACGGCAGCGGATCATCGACGGGGTGTTTTGGTGGCTCGGGTGTTTTTTCGCGGTGATGAATGCGGGCCGCGCGGCCACCAACGGGTGCATGTAATCGTTCCCGCCCGTATAAAAAGTGTCAGGCACTTTGGCCATTCCATGCCGAATAGTTACAGTATGAGCACCAATGAATTACCTTCGTGGCACGTCGATGTGGCGTTCAATTACATGGGAGCAACTCATGCGGTCGGCAAATTTGATTTCAAATTGGGTGGCGTTGACTGTTGCGGTGATCGTGGTGGCAACCACGCGAAATGCGCTTGCGGCCAATCCCACCAGCGCCGAGTTGTTGCAAGAGGCATCCGCCGCGGCAGCCACTATCGATGACGCCGACGAGCGGGCTGATATGTTGAATTACCTTGTGATGACCCAGGCCAGAACGGGGGATATCGCTGGAGCCAAGCGGACGGCGGAAACCATTTCCGTGCCACTGAAAAAGAATTTTGCCTACGGTCACATCGCAACTGCACTGGCGTATGCCGGCGATGTCGATGGAGCCAAGGCGCTGGTCGATGTGGTTACCGACGCCAGCGCGAAATCAATGATTTACGAAGGCATCGTTGAAGCTGTGGCGGATCGGGGAGATGTTGCCAAAGCCAAGGCCATGGCGGTGCGGGTTACCGATCCCTTTTATGCGGCCCATGCACAGGAACACATCGCGATGGCTCAGGCGGAAGCGGCGGACTTCGCGGCGGCCAAGGCGACTATCGGCGCAATTAGCGGTCCTGGCGACGTTATCGTGGAAGCCTATGTGCGCGTTGCGGAGATATGCCTGCAATCGGGGAAGGAAGCCGAGGGAAAGCAAATGATTGATTTGGCCACCGCGGCAGCCAAGCAGGTTCCGGAATTTCTGCTGCCACTGGCGTTGGCAGATATCGCAGAGGCCCAGATCAGAGCCGGGCAACTTGACAGCGCCATGCAAATCGCCGCGCGGGCATCCGCGCCAGGGGACAAAGCCTTAATTCTTCAACACGTCGCCGCAGCCCAGATCAAGATGGGAGATCTTGACGCGGCGAAGAACACGGCTCACGCATTTACTAATGCTTTTGACGAGGTTTCATTTGACACAGATCTGGCCGCCGCACAAGCGGCTAAAGGTGACAAGGACGGTGCCAGGCGACTACTCAAGGATGCCGATGCCCTGGCCGCTACCATTATCCCCGCGCCGATTGGCGCCATGGCTTGCGAGGCGATTGGAACCACACAGGTCCGGGTCAACGATGTGGTGATTGCCGCCGATTGGGCACGATCTCAAAAAGACCCCGAAGTGCGTGTTCGTGCTCTTATCGGTGTGGTCGAAGGCCTGCCGGATTACCATCATCCCGAGCTTCCGTAAGTCGCGTTCTTACTGTGCCTACAAATCCTTGATGATTCCTTCGCCTATTGTTTACAGTTCAAAAAATCAACGGCGACCGGACGTAACGGCATCAAGCGACTGGAACCGGGACGTGAGTGGTTGTTAGGCCGTCAATTAATCACCACGTCCGTGCAGCCATGAGCGTTCAAGCGGACGCGCCAGGCGGCTTTGATGGCGGCATCGGCGGGGGTGAATTCCGGCGGCTCGGGCAAACCCGTGCGGCGGGCTTTTTCGTTACCCATGGGGTGGTAAGGCATGATCTCTATGCCGGTCAGCCGGGGATATCGCTTAGCCATGGCGGCGATGCCGGCCAAGTGCTGGTCGGTGTCGTTGATGCCGGGGACCAGCGGGCAGCGGAGGGTGATGTTGGCACCGGCGGTGTAGAGCATGTCCAGGTTTTGCAGGATCAGGCCGTTGGATGCGCCGGTGTGCTGGGCGTGCAAGGCGGGGTCGGTGCCTTTGTAGTCGAATAGGAACAGGTCGATCAGGGGAAGGATTTGGCGATAGTGGCCGGCCGAGGCGGCGCCGCTGGTTTCGATGGCGGTGTGGATGCCAAGCTGGCGTGCGGCGGATAGCAGGGCGCGAGTGAAGTCGAATTGCATCATCGGTTCACCGCCGGTGAGGGTCAGGCCGCCGCCGGAGCCGCGGTAGTAATCGGCATCTTTGCTTACCTCGGCGATGACCTGATCGACGGTCATCAGGCGGCCTTTGATTTCCAAGGCGTTGGCGGGGCAGACGGCGGCGCATTGGCCGCAGGCCGTGCAGGCAGCGCGGTTGATGGTGTGCTGATTGGCCTGGACGGTATGGCAGGCGTTGGGGCAGGCGGGGACGCAAGCGCCGCAGCGCGTGCAGCGCTCGGCATTGAACGACAACACGGGGGCCATGGCCTGCGATTCGGGGTTGTGGCACCACAGGCAGCCCAGCGGGCAGCCTTTCAGGAAGACCGCGGTGCGGATGCCGGGGCCATCGTGCAGCGAGCAGCGGAAGATATCCAGCACAATTCCCGAGTTCATGGCCGGCATCAATAGAGGGTGCGCGCCAGGATTTCCAACTGCTGGCGTTTTTCGATGTCGATGAAGCGCGCCGACCAGCCGCCGATACGCACCAGGACGTGCGGATATTTCTCCGGTTCCTTCAGGGCGTTTTCCAAGTCCTGGCGGCCGACCACGGTGATATTGGCCTGGAAGCCGCCCTTGGCCCAAAACGTGGCCAGCAGGGCGTCCAGCTTGGCGCGTTGCTGGGCGAAGAAATCCTTGCTGAATTTGAGGTTGGTGATAAAGCCACCGTTTTCGGGGTTGGTGCGGGCGATGGAGTTGAGCAGCGCCGTGATGCCGCTGACATCGCGTCCGGCGGTGGGCGAATTGCCGATGGCATACGGATCACCGCAGCGCCGGCCATCGGCGGAGGCGGCAGCCTCATAGCCTTGGCTGTAAGCGCCGGGGTTGACACTGCTGATGAGCAGATAATCCAAGCCGGCCTGCTTGCCCGCGTCCATCATTTCGTCGCAGATAAAGCTGGTGAAATCGACGACCATGCGGTCGGTGGCAGCATCGTCGTTGCCGAATTTGGGCACGGCTAATAGCAGCGCACGCTCTTTTTCGTAGCCCACAAAGTTGGCGTCCAGTGCGGCCACCAGATGTTCCAGCGTCATGGCTTTTTGATCGTAGACCAGGCGCTTGATGGCAGCCAAACTGTCGCCGGCGTTGGTGAACCCAAAACCTTCCACGCACGCCCCGCGGTAACGCGCCCCGCCATCGACCACCGAAATGCCCCGGCTGATGCAATCATCGGTCACCAGGCTAAACATCAGGAAAGCGGCCTGGCGGCGTTCGACGTCGTATTCAATCGCCTGGAACTTGGCCAGCATCGGCGCGACATAGCGCACCTGCTGCTTGACCGCCTCGTAAAACTTCTCAAAGGTGTCGAATGTTTCCAGCGGCCCGGTGGCCACGCCGATCAACTGCTTGGACACGGCGCAGCGTCCGTTGTGCAGGGCGGCCTCCACGCACTTGCCGACGTTCATCGCTGTGTTGGGCGAACCGACGCTACAGTGGTCCAGGATATATTCGCCGCAGCCCAGCGGCAGATAGCCGATGGCGTCCTGCTCTGGAACGCCGAATTCGCGCTGCACGGCAGGGACGTTCACATCGTCGTTGTAGAGCATGGGATACAGGCAGCCTTCGCCAACCACGTCCAGGGCCTTTTGCATCAGCGCCGGATTCTGCCCGTGATGAAAACGCAGCGTCAGGCAGGGGATGATCTTGCGGAAACGCCGGGTGACTTCCATGGCCGCCATGGCGAAACGGTCGGCGTTGACTTCATTGCGCCGGCCCATGCCGCCAATGAAAATGCGCGTGTCGGACGGATGGCCGCGATCGAAGATCTGCTGCCACAAGCCGGTGAGCAGGCGCATGGCTTGTTCTTCGGTCAGCACGCCGGAATCGATATCGTGGGCGTAGAAATCGCCAAGGTAGATATCCATGCGGCCATAGCTGCGCACGCCGGACAGCACGCTGTAGAGCCAGGCGAGTTGCAGCGCTTCGCGCAGCGATTGCGGGGCGCGGGCCAGCAGCGTTTCCAACGTCTGGGCCATCTGCTGTAAGTCATCAATGCGCTGAGCATCGGTTTCGTTTTCGGCCAAGGCCATCGCCTGATCGCGATAGTGCGTTATGCACGCGGCCAGCACGTCCAGCGTTTTGAGCAGGCCATGGTAAAAGGGCGTTTTGGATTGGTCGGCGGTGGCGGCGGCGGACAAAATCCGCTGCCGCAAGCCGGGAAGGCCCAGCCGCACCAGCGTGTCGTAGTCCAGCATCATTCCCCCCAGCCGCAAACCTCCGCCGCTGATCAGCGGCCCGGCGCCGGCCACGTCCTTGCCAAACTTCAGCTTGCCCAAAGCCTGCATCGGCTCATCCCACTGGGCATGGGCTTTGGACCAGGTGTTTTCCGCCTCCCAAAAATCGCCAAGTTGCTTGGCCATCTGGGCATACTCCGGCTCGGCCAATTTCGCCGCCGCGGCTAACCGCTCGCGAACCAGGCAATACCCGGCCTGCTCGCCGGTATCGGCGCACCATAGTTGCGGCGAGAACTTAACGATGTAGTCGCGCTCCCCAGGCTCGGTGCCGGCGAATAAATCGCCCGGCCGAATGTCCGCCAGCATTGCCGGGAATTGCACCGCCAAAATTGCGGCCTCGCGCTCGGCGGGATGGGCGTCGGCCAAACGCCGGTAGGTTTCCGTCAAACGCATGGCCAGGGAAATTTCCGCCGCCGCCCGTTTGGCGGCGGGGGAGCGTAACGACGGTGCCGCCGACGATTCGGGTAACGTGGCACAACTGGCATCACTCATGTAGCAGTCCTTTTTTCGATGTTCAACAGATCCAATCATTCTATCACAGCAAGGCGATTCGATACGTGCGAATCTTCGTCATTCCACTTCGGAAATGATCATGTCGGGATCGCGCGGGACGATGCACTGGTTTTTGCAATCGATCAGAAAATCCAGATCTTCCAGTACGATAGCGCCGATCAAAACCGATTCCCGGCCCGGCTCGACAATGGCGCTGTAGACGCCATCGCGGCCACCCAGGCCAAGGCGAACGAAGGGTGCGACGGAACGCTGGGCGGTTCGACCGTCGGCATAGCGCACGCCGGTGGTGCCGGAAATCTTCAAACCCAGTTGCTGCGCCACCGCTTCGGGAATCACCACCCGCGTAGCGCCGCTATCAACCACCCCGCCAATCTGCACGCGGCGCACTTGCGCTGGCGATAGCTCGCCGCGTTCGGCGCGCATTAGATCCTCAAGATTGGCGAGTTCCACTTCGACCGAAAAACGTCCCATCGTCTTCTCCTGCATCGTCACCATATTGGCTCCTGGCTATCCTTCATTATTGGCCAGCTTACACCAACTGTACACGATACGTGCGAATCTTCTTACCGCCGACTTTGATCCGCAGCTCGTTGCCAATCGGCTGCAAAGCCTCAATCACCGTCTCATCCGCCTTGCACAACGCGGCACTGGCCAGCTTCTTATGGAAACGCAGCGTGCCGGTTTGTTCGTCGGCCAAGGCGTTGAACAGCCGCACGATCAGCCCCTTGCCATCTTCGGCTTGTTTGACGGCGGTGATCGGCAGATTGGGATTGTCCAGCGTCAGCAGCGACAACTCCATGGGCAATTCGCCCTGGCCGCGGCCGGTCATCGCGGCGCGCACCGGGGCGGCATAATCGGCGGCCAAATGCAGGATGCCGGCGCTGGACCAGCCGCCGGGATGAACCGCCAGCGCGTATTCGAATTGCCGCACGCCCGGGCACTGGATGCCCAGGTCAGGCAATTCGGTCTGTTTCTCTTCGCTGACGACCAGCTTGACCCGGCAAGCGCGGATCAACGTTAGCGCCAAGGTGTGCGCGGCATCGTCAAACGCTTCGTATTCGTAAATGCCCTTGGGCAGCAGCGACAAGCCGTTCACGCCATCGGTCATCGAGACGAAGGTTCGCAGCGGTTGCGTGCCGCCGGCTTTTTCTGCCCAGCCGGTGGAATCGGGAATGGCGATGAGACGATTCACCACATCAAAATGGCTGTCGGCACTGGTGACCTCGGTCTTCAACCCCGTCGGGAAATTCACCCGCAGCCAGTGATCGCGGGCACGGTTGTCCACGGTCAGCGTCACCTTGACCAGCGGCGAACCTTTTTCCAGCCGGTATTCCACCTGCACCGGCAAATCGACCATGATGGTGTTGCGGCTCTTGCCGTCGGCATAATCGATGGGAACCGCCATGACGTAATCAGCGGTAATGGCCGCCACCACCGGGCCGTCAATCGTCACCGCCACGTTGGCCCGCGCGCTCAGGCTGTTGTATTTGCGGTCGAACGTCGGCGACACGTGCTTCCAGGCGTTGCCCACTTCGCCCTGATCGGTGAGGTAGTTCAAGTTCGCATAAACCTTGCCGGTCTTCTTGCAGGTGATGTTGATCGTGCCATTGGCGTTGACCGACACCGCCAGATGCTCATTGGCCATCGTATTCGGCCCGGTCACCAGCGTTTCTGGCCCGCGTGGCTCGTTGGGATCGGCCTTGATGGTATAGCTGCGATAACCCAAGGCCGGCAGCTTGCTGAACCGCGCATACAAATGCACTCGCGTCGAATCCAATATCCGCGACACCTCCCACGGCGACTCCACAAACGACCCGCTCTTTTCCGCGCTGATCGGCTGGCGTGCCACGGTCTTATCCGCCGGATGTTCCAGCGACACAAATTTCGCCTTCAGGTGCGCCGGCACTTCCAGATCGACATGCACCACCGCATCGCGTTCAAACGGCAGCGAATTAAACACCACCAGTTGCATCACCTCCGCCGCTTGTCCCTTGGCGGATAAATTCTTCGCCACATACGACATCGTGTCTTCCATGACGATTTCGCCGATATCGCTGGCCACGCGATAACGGTATTCCATATCCAGGCAAACCGTGTCAGGCGCACACCCGCCGTTGGCATCGTGCGTGTGATTGGACAGCAGCGACCGCCAGCCGCGATCCAGATAACGCTGGGGATATTCCGCCCCCAGCGCCGTCGCCAGCGCCGCCAGCGGCTCGGCATACGCCGTCAGCAACACCGTCGCCGCGAAATCCTTCTGCTTCAAATAGGTTCGCGAACTGATCGTATTGGGTAGCAAATATGTCCACATCCCCTGCTTGAGATACGCCCGGCGTTCGCCGGTCAGCACCGGCAGCTTGTCCACCTGCAAATGCTTCTGTGCCGCCGCCCAAAAACCTTCCAAATTGGTGTGCTCGATGATGTATTGATCGCCGAGAAGTTTCTTGGCATCGGCGATCACTTCCGATTCGCGCGGAAACGCCACGGAAATATCGTGCCCGTTCATGGCCAGAAACACCGGCGTGGTGAAATGCCGGCCTTCGCGTTCGATCATCTTCTCGATGGCTTCCTTGAGCCGGTCCTTGTTATACAACGCCGCCGGCGCTTTCAGGTCAAACGCCAAATCCTCACCGGCCAGGCTATCGGCAAAGCGGAAGGGAATTTCATCGTATTCGCCCCACAGATAATCCTTCTCAAACGTCCGCCCCGAAGTCACCGGGCGATGCACCTGATAAAACCAGTTGTAGCGCGCATACACTGCAAACCGGCTGGCCAGCATCCTAGTCCCATCCGGCGCTTGCCACACCCATTCGGCATCGGCCTCATGATGCGAAATCCCCCGGTAGAACATCATCTTGTCGCAACCAAAATCGGCCAGTATCTGCGGCAACTGCCCGGTCTGCCCCCACGAACTGGGCGTATACGCCACACTCGGCACCCGCCCGCCCAAATTCTGCACCGTCTTCCGCCCCCACATAAAATTCCGCAGCAGCGGCTCAGCCCCAATGGAAAACTCTTCCGCCAGCGTAAACCACGGCCCGGCAATCAGCCGGTTGTCCTTCAGCAACTGCTCGACCAATGGCCGGCGTTCCGGCCGCATCTCCAGATAATCCTCCAGCATGATGCAATGGCCATCCATGGTGAACGAATGGTATTGCGGATCGCGCTGCAAAATATCCAGGGTGATATCCAGCATGGTGAGCAGGCGGCGGCGGGTCTTTTCAAACGACCGGCGAAATTCCCGGTCCCAATGGGTATTGGAAACGACTTTGATTTCCTTGATATGAGCAGTATCCGGCCGCATGTTGATCTCCTGTAGGGAAAGCTAAACACCATCTAATTCGCTGCGCGAGGCGGTACTCTAGCGGCGGCGAATGCGCCCGGCAAGCCGCCAGGCCAGCGTCAGGCCGGCGCGCATGACAGCTTGACAGCTATTCTTATTTGTCATGCGCGTCGCGTCATTTTGCCGCCCCGATTTTTATTTCATGCCCATTCCCACCGCTGCGCTTGCCCGGCCGCATTGGTGTTGGCAACCGGGCCATCGAGTAGAATCGCGCCGATGAGCAACGCCAATACTTATGTGCTTCGCCGGGAGATACCGGTAGAACGGAATTACGACTTGGTGGTCGCCGGCGGCGGCCCGGCGGGAGTGGCGGCGGCGATCAGCGCGGCGCGGCTGGGCGTGAAAGTGCTGCTGGTCGAAGCCACCGGCTGCCTGGGCGGCACGGGCACGGCGGGGCTGCTCGCCTTCTGGTACAGCCTGTCGGACGGCGTGCGCGTTTTGCCGCGCGGGTTGTTCTGGGAGATTCTCTCGCGGATGCAAGAACTGGGACAACTGGCACCGGGGGTGGATATCAACCGCTTCGACCAACAGTGGGGCGCGGGGACGGGGTTTCGGGCCGAGGGCCTGAAGCGCTTGCTGGATGAGCTGTGTCTCAAAGCCGGTGTTGATCTGCTGCTAAACACCCGCGTAGTTGAGGTGGATGCGGATGCCGGCAAACGCCGGGTCAATGGCATCGTGCTGCACAATATCGAAGGGTTGCGTTACGTGCCGGCGAAGATGTTTATCGACGGCACGGGGGATGCGGTGCTGGCGAACCTGTGCGGGGCCGAATGCTGGGAGGCTGGGCGGGATTCGCAGCACATCATGCCGCCGACGCTATGCGGGCTGGTGACCGACGTGGATTTTGCGGGTTTCACCGGCGATCAGGATGAGCTGATCGCCAAGGCGATTGCCGATGGTTTTTTCACGCAGCCGGATCGCCACGTGCCGGGGATCATTGCCTCGGCGGCAACCTTCGGCATTCAGAACGCGGGGCATTTGTTTGGCACCAACGCGCTCAAGGCGCGCAGCTTGACCGATGGCTATGTGCTGGGCCGGAAATTGGCCGAGGAATACGCCGAATTTTACCGGCGCTACCGGCTGGGCTGCCAGCAGATGCAACTGGTCACGACGGCGGCGCTGATGGGCGTGCGCGAATCGCGGCGCATCGTCGGTGAATCCACCTTGACCTACGCCGACTTCACCGCCCGCCGCCATTTTGCCGATCAGATTGCGGTGTATAACAAGACGGTCGATGTTCACGTCTACGATCTATCCGACCAGCAGTGGCAGCGGTACGTGCAGGAGTATCGCCAGCGCGACAAGTGCGGCGTGGGCGAATCGTTCGGCCTGCCCTACGGCATATTGGTCCCGCGCGGCTGGCAAAACCTGTGGGCGGCGGGCCGGTGCGTTTCGGCGGATGTGAAGATGCACGGTTCGATCCGCGATCAACCGGCGTGTTACGTGATGGGCCAGGCCGCCGGCACCGCCGCGGCGCAGGCCCTGGCCACCGGCCAGCCGGCGTGTGATCTGGACACCGCCACGCTGGTGGCAACCCTGCGCCGGCACGGCGCCTATTTGCCGCAATAAAGCGCCGGGCGCCCCCGCCCGGCAACCGGGCCGCGATGCCCCGGCTCTCCGCCATCCAATCCCAAAGATATTCGCCCCAAGCGTTTGACGATTCCTTTACACAATCTATACTGAACCCTCAAATGTGGCGCACCTTGTTGATGTCTTATTCAGGAGCTTCTCATGCCTTCCTACACCACCGGTGATATTCGCAACGTTCTGCTTGTCGGCCATGGCGGCAGTGGTAAGACCACGCTGGCTGATGCCATGCTGTTTGCCAGCGGCACTGTGACCCGCAAGGGTTCGGTGCTGGATGGATCCAGCTTCAGCGATTTTGAAAAGGAAGAGAAGGAACATGGCCATTCCATCTATTCCTCGATCCTGCACATCGATCATCAGGGCAAGCGCATCAACCTGATCGACACACCGGGTAGCCCCGACCTGATCGGTCAAGCCATTGCCTGTCTGCCGGCAGTGGAAACCGTGGCGGTAGTGGTGAACGCGCAAGCGGGCATTGAAGTGGTCACCCGCCGGATGATGGAAATCGCCAAAGCGCGCAATCTGCCGCGGGCCATCATTATTAACAAAATTGACCTTCCCGAGTTGAAACTGGAAGCGCTGGTCAAGCAGTTGCAGGAAACGTTTGGCAGCGAATGCCTGCCGATCAACCTGCCCAGCGGCAAAGGCAAGACGGTCACCGAATGCCTGCTGAACAATGCCGGTGAAAGCGATTTTGACACCATCCGCCGGGCGCACGCGGCCATCCTCGACCAGATTGTCGAGCTGGACGAAAACCTGATGGAAAAATATCTGGGTGGGGAAGAACCCGACTACACGGCCCTGCATGCCCCGTTTGAAATGGCCATGGACCAATCGCATCTGGTGCCGATTTTGTTTACCGACGCCAAGGCGGGCGTGGGCATTAGCGAACTGCTCGATGCCATCGCCAAGCATTTCCCCTCGCCGGAAGAGGGCAATCCGCGGCCGTTCCTTACTTACCACGGCGGCGGCACCACCGACGGCCAGCCGCAGGAAGAAATGGATTTCGCCTACCGCCCCGACCCCAACAAAGCGCTGCTGGCGCACGTGTTTAAGGTCACCACCGACCCGTTCGTGGGCAAGCTGGCGATCTTCCGCCTGCACCAGGGCAAATGCACCGGACAAACGCAGATTTATCTGGGCCACAATAAGAAGTCGCTCAAGCTGGGCCACATTTTTCATTTGCAGGGCAAGGAACACCGCGAGGCCACCGAGATCATCGCCGGCGACATCGGCGCGGTAGCCAAGATCGAAGAAATTCACACCAACGATGTATTGCATGATGACCACGCGCTGGACACGGTTCATCTGCGGCCGCTGACCTTCCCTACGCCGATGTATGGCCTGGCGGTCACCCCCAAAGCCCGTGGCGACGAACAGAAGATTTCCGTACAACTGGCCAAAATTGCCGAGGAAGACCCCACTTTCCATTGGACCACTGACCGGCAAACGCACGAAGTGGTGATCAACGGCCTGGGCGAACTACATTTGCGCCTGGTGCTGGAAAAGCTGAAAAACCGCGGCCTGCAAGTGGATACCAAACCCCCGAAAATCGCCTATCGCGAAACCATCACCGCCAAAGCCGACGGCCATCATCGCCACAAAAAGCAGACTGGCGGCGCCGGGCAGTTTGGCGAAGTCTTTTTGCGCGTGGAGCCGCGCGAACGCGGCGCGGGATTTGAATTCGTCAACGAAGTTTTCGGCGGCGCCATCCCCGGCCAATTTATTCCCGCCGTGGAAAAAGGCGTGCGCGACCTGCTGGAACAAGGCGCCATCGCCGGCTATCCGTTGCAGGATATTCTGGTGGCGGTCACGGATGGCAAGCATCATCCGGTGGACAGTAAGGAAGTGGCCTTCCGCGCCGCCGGTAAATATGCCTTCAAAGATGCCGTGCAAAAAGCCCGGCCGGTGTTGCTGGAACCGATCGTGAACATGGAGATCACCGTCCCCGAGGACAAGATGGGCGCGATCACCGGCGACCTGTCCGGCAAACGCGGCCGTATCATCAGCACGGACGTCATGCCCGGCGGCATGGCCGTCATCAAAGCCACCGCCCCATTGGCCGAAGTGATGCAATATCAAAGCCAGCTAAAGAGCGTCACCGGCGGACAAGGCAGTTTCGTTATGGAACTAGACCATTACGAAGCCACCCCGCCGAATGTGCAGCAGCAGATCGCGGCACAATATAAGCCGAAGGCCGAGGAGGAATGAGCCGATTCCAGACCGGGGGGGAATAGCTCACGCGGCGGCGCAGAACCGCCGGGGAAGAAGCCATTGACGGTTTCATTCTCCCCCGTCCCGGTTTCATTCTCGGTATTGGTTGTTTTCGCGCCTTCGCGGTAATCGCCATTTTCGGATCGTACCGGCGAAGAAGCCCAGCAACAAAGCTAAACCGCGAAGGCCGCGAAGAATAAGGCTCGGCGGCAAATCCGGCCCAATGCTCTTTTGTGTCTCCCGTGTTTTTCGTGGCCCGCATTCATCGCCGCCAAAAGGCGCAAAAGCCGCAAAAAAAGAACGCGAAGGAATTTGGTCCCATCCATTTCCCCCTCCGCGGGTTCCGTGCTTCCCGCCGCAGCAAAGCTGCCGCCGCGGATCATTCCCTCGGCAATATCCGGCATTTTGTCATGGGTATCGCGTTGCCCCCGGAGCGATTTCTTACCACAAGCGCTGGATGCCATAGGCATCCAACAGGGTGTCATTGCTGACCAGCGGTAATCGTTCGGTAAGCGACTGCGCCGCCAGCAAACGGTCGAAAGGATCACGGTGGTGTTTGGGTAGCGCAATGATCGCACCGGCGTGGCTGGGAAGAATCGGCAGCACGGCAAATCCCTGGCCGGCGATGGCGTGTTCCATGAACCGCTCATACGGCTGTGGCAGCGTGTATTTTCCCAAGGCCAATTTTGATGGCCGTTTCCCAGTAGCTGGCGGGGCTGACCAGTTTCTCGTTGCCGGCATCCTCAATCACCCGACGGGCCGCCGAACTGAGGGCACGGTCACCGAGGACGAACCACAGCCAGGCATGGGTGTCCAGCAGCACTTTCATTTCATGCACTCGGCAAAGTCGGCAAGATGATCGTTGTCGTCAGACACGATGGACAACATGCCCTTACACGAGCCAAAAACCGGCCCCGGCTTGGCCGCGGCCATCGCGCGAAGCTCGGCCACCGGTGTATTGCCCTGAGTGATGACGACCGATTCACCGTGCGCGGTTTGCGCGAGCAGTTCTTTCAAGGACATTTGTGCCTGCTCAATACTTACCGTCATGCTGATCTCCGTCTGGCCGAGAATATTCTACCCCGGTAAGGATCGCTTGGCGACCACCTAGACCGTCCCGCCACCTTACGCCGCGCCCCCACGCGCTACCATGCGGCCACATGGAAACGCCCCAGATATCCCGAGCCATCGGGCGGCTTGTTGCTACGCCGCAGCTTCAAGCGCTGGCGCGCTGCTGTGCGAGCGCCAAGTGGTCACCGCCTCGGGCAGGTGGGGCAGGAACATTTTCGCCTTGTCTTATCGGTGTTCATCGGTCTTGATCCGTGGCGAAAACGCTTGCCGCCCGATGCCGCAATATTTCGCGGAGTGTGCGGAGTGTTGCGTTGACCCTGCTGACTGCTGACGTATCGCGTTGACGCCTATGCCAGGGCGGCAGTGGCGTCCACTTTCTCATCCATTAAGCGATCTCATTCCAAATGAATTGAGCAATGGCTTCGTATTCGGACTCATTCCGCGCGCGTCGGCGGCTTGGGCGGGGCCAGCGAAGAGCAGGTTTCCAATCGCATCCGGCTGATTGCCGATTTTGCCAAAAAGCCGGCAAATTCCGATCAGCCCATTGCCCTAGTAAGCAACATCCAGAACGGATTAAAGCGCACGTAGTTGTTTCCCTTTGTTGCGACGCCGATTCTTTGGCGCGCCAAAGAAATGCCGAAACAGTAATCGGCAATAACCTCCATAACCACAGTAATTACTAAGACTTAGCAGTTTGCCTAAAAATGCTCAACACGTCCAAAGTCAAAATTTGTTCAAACTGTTCAAAGTCCAACCGTGAACTGGCCCGTCCTCGGGCTGTAACCGGGCCGGGGACGGCCCGGCTCACCTGGCCCGGCTCACCGTATCAGCCCATGGGTTTGCACGGCTACCAGGATGGTCGCCAGCAGCGTGGATGACAGGCTGATGATCAGGCTGATTTTGAGCCAGGGGAGGAAATAGATGGTGCCATGGCCGCGTTGGTCGGCCATGCCGCAGGGTCTGCCGAAGTGCCGCCAATGGTGTTTCGTACTTGCCAATGGCGCGGTTGGCACTTCTGCGGACCCTTCGCGGGGCGACGCCAAACGGTTCGCATAGCGGGCGGTCAGGCGCATTGTCAACAGGGTGAAATCCCGCGCCCCCGGTGCGAAATACACGGTTGGGTGGCGCGACGGGACGTCGAATTACGTGCGTTCCCGTTATGCTTCCTACGCGGGAAGACGGGAAATGGAAATAGCGGAAACGTAAAAACGTGAAACGTGACATAGGCACCGTCGTTTGTCACGTTTCACATTTTAGGTTTCGGCCCAAGCTGTCAAGCTGTCAAGCTAAGGAATCCCAACCCTCCCCCGGAAGGGGGAGGGGGAAAGAGTCGCCATCCTTCACACCGGATCATCCGCTGCGGTTTGGGCCATTTCCATGCCGGTGACGGCGGCACTGGCTTCCTGGCCTTCCTGGAATTGCTCTTGTTCGGTGGAGCCGATGAATGCCGCGGTGGAAAGTTCGCCGCCGGCGATCACCTGGGCGACCTCGTCGAAATAGCTGGTGCCGACGAAACGCTGGTGGGCGGTGGCCTGATAGCCATCGCTCTGGCGGGCGAATTCGCATTGCTGCAAAGCGGAATAGGCGGCCATGCCTTTTTGTTTGTACGCGGAGGCTAACTCGAACATGCTGTAGTTCAGGGCGTGGAAGCCGGCCAGGGTCACAAACTGGAAGCGGTAGCCCATGTCGGCCAGTTGATGCTGGAAATGGGCGATGCTGTCGGCATCCAGGGTTTTGCCCCAGTTGAAGCTGGGGGAACAGTTGTAGGCCAAGAGCTTGCCGGGGTAGCGCTGGTGGATGCCGTGGGCGAATTCGCGGGCTTCCGACACATTGGGGTGGGAGGTTTCGCACCAGATCATGTCGGCATAGGGGGCGTAGGCCAGGCCGCGGGCGATGGCAGTTTCCACACCGCCACGCAGGGTGAAAAAGCCTTCGGGAGTGCGGGTGCCGGTGATGAATGGCTCATCGTAGGGATCGATGTCGCTGGTGATAAGTTTGGCGCTGTCGGCGTCGGTGCGAGCGATGAGGATCGTGGGCACTTCCAGCACGTCGGCAGCCAGACGGGCGGCGACTAATTTTTGGATCGCCTCACGCGTGGGCACCAGCACCTTGCCGCCCATGTGGCCACACTTTTTGGCGCTGGAAAGCTGATCTTCAAAATGCACGGCGGCGGCGCCGGCTTCGATCATCGCCTTCATCACTTCAAAGGCGTTGAGGGTGCCGCCAAAGCCGGCTTCGGCATCGGCGACAATCGGGGCCAGCCAATCGACATCATCATCATGGCCTTCGCAGTGCTGGATTTGATCGGCACGCAGGAAGGCGTTGTTAATCCGCTTGACCAGGGCCGGCACGCTGTCGCTGGGATAGAGGCTTTGATCGGGATAGACTTGGCCGGCGTTGTTGGCGTCGGCGGCGACTTGCCAGCCGCTCACATAGATCGCCTTGAGTCCGGCGCGTACCTGCTGGAGCGCCTGGTTACCGGTTAAGGCACCCAGCGACGGGATGAATTTTTCGGTGTGCAGCAGCCGCCAGAATTTTTCCGCTCCCCGGGTGGCCAAGGCGTGGGGGATGTGGATCGTGCCACGCAGGCGATCGACATCCACCGAGGTATACGAACGGCGAATTCCCTCCCAGCGCGGCGCGGTCCAGGGGAGTTCAATTTCAGCCGGAACGAAGGTGTCTAGTTTCTGATGCATGGTGTGGTTCCTTTCGGGCGGGGGGAGAAAAATGCCTCGGCAATGCCCCCCGGCACTGCCGAGGTCTATATCAGATCAGTTCATACGCCAACGTAGTAAGAAACTCGGGGCATTGGCTGGCCTTGGTCATCTGCACGAAGAGCTTGCCGGCCAAATCGTACTTGCCGCTGTCGAAGGTCTGTTCGCCCAACTCACGGCGCAGGCGGGCCAATTCCTGCTGGATCATGGCTTCGATCAATTCCGCGTTGACCTTGCGGCCATCGACCAGGACCGCGCCGTGATGCGCCCATTGCCAAAGCTGCGCGCGTGAAATTTCCGCGGTGGCGGCGTCTTCCATTAGGTTGTTGATCGGCACACAGCCCGAGCCGCGCAGCCACGATTCCAAATAGCGAATGCCCACGCTGATATTGGTATTGATGCCTTGCTCGGAAATGTGCGGATTGGCCGGGACATTGAGCAGATCGGCGGCGGTGACCTGCACACCGCTGCGGCTGCGATCCAACTGATGGCCGTTGGGCAGCGAACCGAACGATTCCATGGCAACCGGGACCAAGCCGGGATGCGCCACCCAGGTGCCATCGTGGCCGTCGCTGACTTCGCGTTGCTTGTCGGCGCGCACGGCATCCAAGGCTTTCTGATTGGCGATGGGATCATCCTTGATGGGGATCTGTGCCGCCATGCCGCCCATGGCATGCGCGCCGCGGCGATGGCAGGTTTGGATCGTCAGCAGCACATAGGCACGCATGAAGGCAGTCGTCATGGTCACCAACTGCCGATCCGGCAGCATAAATCGCTGGTGATTGCGGCACTTTTTGATCAGGCTGAAGATGTAATCCCAGCGGCCGCAATTCAGGCCGGCGGAATGTTCGCGCAATTCGTAGAGGATTTCGTCCATTTCAAACGCCGCCAAGATGGTTTCGATCAGCACGGTGGCGCGGATGGTGCCGCGCGGCAAACCCAACTGTTCCTGGGCGAAGACGAACACGTCATTCCACAGGCGTGCTTCCAGATGGCTTTCCATCTTGGGCAGATAGAAGTAGGGGCCGGTGCCATTGGCCAGCAGAGCCTTGGCGTTGTGGAAAAGGAACAGGCCGAAATCCAGCAGCGAAGCGGAAATGGGCCGGCCATTGATGCGGATATGTTTTTCATCCAGATGCCAGCCGCGCGGGCGCACCATCAGCACCGCGGTTTTATCGGCCAGGCGATATTCCTTGCCCTCGGGACTGGTGAATGAGATCGAGCCGGCAACGGCATCGCGCAGGTTGATCTGCCCGCGAATCACGTTTTCCCAGGTGGGTGAATTGGAGTCTTCAAAATCGGCCATGAACACATCGGCGCCGCTGTTCAGGGCGTTGATGATCATCTTGCGTTCCACCGGGCCGGTGATTTCCACGCGGCGACGGACCAAATCGGGCGGCGGAGGGGCAACGCGCCAATCCGCCTGGCGGATGTCTAAGGTTTCGGGCAGGAAGTCGGGCATGACGCCATTGTCCAGATCCGTTTGCCGTTGCCGCCGCAGGGCGAGCAATTCCTGGCGGCGTGGTTCAAATTCGGCAACCAGGCGGGCGATGAATTCCTGGGCATCGGTAGTGAGGATTTCACCAAAGCGGGGCCGCATGGGGCCGACGACATGGAGTTCAGGAGCAATGGCCGGAGGTTCCAAAAGCATGATATTCCTTTCCGGCGTGCCAATCAGCACGCCGACAAACAGGCAAACAGCGCCCCGCGGGCCGGACCACTAGGCCGGGCTGACGAGGCAAATTATTCAGTTGCAATCATTGTCAATATCCCGTTCCTGTCAGCAAAGGTTGCCGGCAAGCGGATCTATTTTTCGCGTTCACTATGCCGCGGACCATATCACAGCGGTTGGGCGTCGCTGCTTATCGTCCGGCCTCTTTGCCTGCTGCTGGGAGCTTTGGATGTGAGCTGCCAGCGGCGACTTATGCAACCGCAAAAGGCGTGCCGGACTCCGGTGTACACGTGAAAACAGCCATTTTTATGGCCCATGGTAGGTCATTTTCGCGGTTACTAGCGATATTCCGCGACCCGCCAACGACGACAAAATCGTCGGCAAAGCCATTGTGCGTCGGCAGCATGACAATTTTGCAGATGCCAAAAGAAAGAGCGGAAAGCGGCGAGCGGAAAGCGAAAACGCAGCAGGAAGCACTTACCGGCCATGGTGCATATGCACAAACGATTGCGTTACCAGGGCAATCGCCTTTGCATTTTCCCCCTCGCCTTGAGGACAGGGCGCGGGGATAAAGGCGGGCGGTTCTATAAGCGGTGGCCTGGGGTGTACACCCTGCCCATCTGCCGCGTGCCCATCCCCCGCGTTTGCGTTAGCGGCCAGCGGCCATTACACTGCCGCCCTCTATGAAATCTGAACGGCGGCACGAGCTTAAAGAAAACGCCCTGGCCAAACGGCTGACCCAGGCACCGGATTTTTTCCGGGATCATTCGGCCAAATTAACCCTGGCCGGGGTGCTGATCATCGCCGTGATTGCGGCGGTGCTGTTCCGCATGCGCAGTGAAAGCGCGCAATATGCCCAGGCCCAGCAGAATCTGGCCAGTGCCCAACAGCAGTTGGACGACCTCAAGCAGATGGACGCGGGCGACCGCACGGATTATGACCCGCTGGCCGTCGCCAGCCAACGCAACAGCAGCTACAAAGGCGGTTTGGATGGCACCGATCTGGTGATGACGCTGACCAGTGCCAGCAGCAAAAACCTTCGCGCCCAGGCTTACATTGTCAAGGGCGATTTGAATTATTGGCTGGCGCATCTGACGCCGGTGCGCGGCGCGGCCACGCAGCCCAGCCTGCGGCCGGAGCAAACCCCGGGGCAATTGCTGACGGCGGCGGAGGAGGCTTATTCCGCGGTGTTGGCACAATACCCCGATCAGGAATTGCAGGTGGTGGCGGCGCGGTTGGGATTGGCAGCGGTCTATGAAGAACGCGTGGCCATCGACCATGACAACGGTTTGGAACTGGTCAGCAAAGCCAAGGAACAACTGAACGCGATTCTTGCCGACAGCAAATGCCCCGGCACGCTGACGGTATTGGCGCAGCAACAATTGAGCCAGCTTTCCGACCAATTGCTCACGCCGTTGGCCAATATCAGCCCACCGGCCACGCGACCCAGCACGCGGGCCAGCGGCTTGCCGGCCACCCGCGCCAACACGGCGGTGGTTTGGCCACTAGAACCCACCACGCTGCCGACGTTGCCAGCCCCGCCGGAAACCAGGCCCTTGCTGCCGGCAGTGCCGTCAGGTGGGCATAAGATCACGGATTAAATTGCCAATTGCCGATTGCCAATTAAAAATTCAAAGGCGTCGCTTGGTTTCTTCCAATTGGCAATCGGCAACTGGCAATTGGCAATGACACCATGAAATTCGGCAACATCAAACGACAGCACGGCCGGGTGGGTGGATTGGATCCGCTCTTGGACCGCATCGTCGGCGAATGTCCGTATGTGACGCGCATCATTCCCGGGCGGATCAAAGTTCGCCGCGGCAAAACCCAGACGGGTTTGTTCAAGGTGCAGTATCCTACGCCGGCAGGATTGAAATGTCTTTACAGCGGGACCGGCACGGTGCAGGAAGTGTTCTTGATTTGCGCCGATGAAGCCAAGGCCCGGCAATGGTTATTAGACGCCGGCATCGCGGCGCGGGAAGAATCCGGCGATGAGCAGTGAAACCACCCAAGCCATGGTGACGCGGGCGTGCCGAATTCTGCGCGAAGGCGGCGTGGTGGCGCTACCGACGGAAACCGTTTACGGTTTGGCGGCCGACGCCACCAATGCCGCCGCGGTGGCGAAGATTTTCCGCAGCAAAGGCCGGCCGGCGACCAATCCGCTGATCGTGCATATCGCCGACATTGCCGCGGCCAAGCGTTACGCCACAATTTGGCCGGCGGCGGCACAAAAGCTGGCGGAAGCTTTCTGGCCGGGGCCGCTGACGCTGGTTTTGCCCAAACAGCCGAACATCGTTGCCCAAGTGACGGCAGGCAAATCCACCGTAGGTTTGCGTAGCCCGGCCCATCCACTGACGCTGGCGGTGCTGCGCGAATATGACGGCCCCTTGGCCGCCCCCAGTGCCAATCGCTCCAATCGGGTCAGTCCCACCACCGCCGAACACGTTCGCCAGGAACTTGGCGACAGTGTCGATCTGATCCTTGATGGCGGCCCATGCCAGGTTGGCATCGAATCCACCGTGCTGGATTTGAGCGGAGGCCAACCCACCATCCTGCGTCCCGGCGGTATCACGCGGCAGCAGATTGAAGCGATTATCGGTGCCACCGCACTGTTTACTGGCCACGCCACGCCGCAAACCGCCGCTGCCAGCCCGGGCCAACAAACTGTCCATTATTCGCCGCACGCCCCGGCGTACCGGTTTGCGCGATCACAATGGCCGGTCGTCCTGCGCTTGCAGCCGTCAGGCCGATGTCCGGTGCTGGCGATCCACCAGCCGGAAAAAGTTCCCGCTTGGCTGGAAATGGTGCAGATGCCGGATACGGCCGAGTTGTACGCCCGGCGGCTTTATGGCGAACTGCATCGTGCCGACGCCGCCAACCCCGCGTGCATTTTGATAGAATTACCGCCCGCCGAATGGCTGGCGATTAACGATCGGGTTAGCCGCGCGACCAAGGTGTTTGCGGGCACCATATAGAGCGTGCCAATTGTCGAGGAACTCTATGCCCAACCACATCCAACATCACACGCCGTTGCGAACGGCGGTTATCGGCGCGGGAACTTTTGGCGCCGGCATCATCGCCCAAGCGGCTTATGTGCCGGCCATGACGGTGTGCGCCGTGGCCGATACCCATGTCGAATTGGCGTGCCAGGCGTATCGGCTGGCCGGTGTGACCGATGCGCGGATGAAGATTTGCCAATCGCTGGACGAGGCGTGGCAGGCATTGGATTCCGGATTCCGTGTGGTCACGCCGTTTGCCGATATTGTTTGCCAACTGCCGGTGGATGTGGTGGCCGAGGCCACCGGATCGGCCGAAGCCGGCGCGGTTCATGCCAGCCACGCCATCGCCCAAGGCAAGCACGTGGCCATGGTGACCAAAGAGGCGGATGCGGCGGTGGGGCCGATTCTCAAAGCGCGGGCCGATCAGGCGGGCGTCATCTACACACCGGTGGCCGGCGATCAGCACGGCCTGCTCATCGAACAGGTGGCTTGGGCACGCATGTTGGGATTGGAAGTTTTGTGTGGCGGCAAAGCCCTGGACAGCGAAGTGATTATCGAGACCTCGCCCGCGTCGTTCACCTATTGGGGAAAGTGTACGCCGCTGAGCGATGCCGAGGTGCGGAATTTCCTGCCGCAATCCAGCGGGTCGTTTGACGCGGTGCTCTCGGCGCGGGCGGAAAAACTGGGCGCGATTGCCGGTGCCAAGCCGTGGGATTTGGTGGAAATGACCATCGCCGCCAACGCCACCGGGCTGGTTCCCGATCGGCCGGCCACGCACTGCCCGTCGCTATGGGCCGGTGAAATTCCCTCGGTGCTCTGCCCGCGCGAATTAGGCGGCGTGCTGGGTGGCAAAGGCATCATCGATGCCGTGAAGGTTTTGCGGCGAAGCTCCGAGCCGACCTTCGGCGGCGGTGTGTTTATCGTCATCGCCAGCCAGACGCCAATGCTCGCCCGCACCATCGGCGGCGACGGTTTGGTCAGCAACGCCGCTGGCTCGGCGGCGCTGATCATGCGGCCGCACCATCTGCTGGGAATTGAAGCCATCGCCACAATTTTGTCGGCCGGCCGTGGTGAAGGCGCCATTAAGTCGCTGGACTATCGCCCGCGTCTTGACGTGGTCTATCGCACCACGCGCAAACTGCACCGTGGCGAAATCGTGGGCGACGATCACAGTCCTGACTTAACGGCCGAAATGCTCCCCGCCGCCCCCTGCACGCCCGACGCCCCGCTGCCCGCCGGCCTGGCCCGCGGCAACCGCCTGTGCAGCGACGTCCGCGCCGGCCAGATCATTTGCGGCCGGATGATCGAAGCCCCCGGCGATTCGATGCTATGGCAACTGCGTCGGGAGCAGGATGAACGGTTTTTGAAAGTGTGAACGATTGGTCGCAAGTGCGGCGTTGGCATTCGGCGGAAGGACGAGCCACCTGCGCTGAAGATGACAGGGTGACAATGTGGGAAGACAGGTATCTTCTCATCTCCTATCTACTGCTTTACTGCTCCGCTTTCTCGCGCGGCGCGGTGCGCAGGTTGCGCGCATTGATTTTTGCCGTAAGTGCTTATTTCCAAAGGACTTACCAGCGAAAATGTATTTTCGGATGAATTTTTCAAATCGGGCCACGTTGCTCAATTTAATTGATAAAACATTATTTACACGCTAATTAAAGTTGTTGAGTACGCTTTAATGACCCAAGATTTGCACGAGTTTTAGGGTACTTTCATCGACTTTCATGGGAGGTTCCGCGAGGTTCCTCGGAGGTTCCCGGGGGTTTGGGGTAGGTTTCCCGGCCTTAAACTCATCTGGAGGCCTCTCGACCCCCTCTCGACCGCCCCAAGAGGCCCCCAAACCGCCCGAAGGTGCCTCCAAAACGCCCCAAGGCCCGCCTAAAGTGGCCCAAGATTTCATCGCAAATAGATTGCGTTATGTATACGGCTATAACGAGTAAATACGCCCAACAATTGCGCCAATCGCCGACGTGGTGTCGGCGGGGAAAACGCCTTTCGGATGTTTTGCCACGCCCCACCTGAACATCCAGGTTGTTCCTTTTGGGGATTTATCCCGCCAAGATTATATTAATTGCCGTTCGCATCAACGGTGCGATGGGTTTCAACAGGCTGGAGGTATTTATGCGTTGTCGGCATTTGGTTAGCTTCGGCATTGCGGTGGCGTTACTGGTTTTGGCGGCTTGCGAATCGACTCCACAGGTGGATTACACCAAAGAGCTTTTGAAGGTGGCCACCACCGAAGCCGGGCAGATTCCGGCGGTGAAGGACCGGTTCCGCCGTTACCTTACTGCTCTTTGAAAAACTAATGTAACTGATTCTGCCCAACCGAAGATTTCTCTGTCTCTTACCAGGAGTCTTCGATGAGGCCGAAAGGGAGTTCGGTACAGTTGGAACAGCGTCGCCGC
>Ga0316217_10000536_pt1 | contig 53544 bp, 49 predicted proteins | sample 1anoAmetaG_FD_203633 | JGI IMG/M metagenome (GOLD analysis project Ga0316217, IMG submission 203633) | Freshwater microbial communities from Trout Bog Lake, Wisconsin, USA - 1anoA | ecosystem: Environmental > Aquatic > Freshwater > Lake > Hypolimnion/Profundal zone | place: USA: Wisconsin...
TGGGATGTCGGTCGCGGCTTGCTTAAAGGCGGTGTGGTGGTAGCCGGGTGTGGACGGATATTTCTTGGTGAGGTCGGCCAGGTATTTTTCCAGGTAACCGGCCGGGGACGGGAGCGAGTCTTTCATGGTGTTCCACTGGACGCTGCTGCTGCCAGATTGCATGAACAGCAGGCTGACGCCAAGGAGGTGGATGGCTTGGATGAACTTGGCCGGGTCCGTCCCGAATAGTTCCCGGCAGTAGTCGGCCAGGAGCGCGTCGCTCGTTTGGCCGGCGTTGGCCTTGGCCGCGAGGCCGATGTAGGGAATCTGGGTGGTGTAGTCATTGAACCGGACCGCCCAGCTCGTGACGCAATGGCCGAGGAGGTTTTCGGTGGCCACCGTTTTGGCCGCGCCGACGATGTTCGCCGCGTGGAGGGGCAGGGGACAAAAGAAGGTGTCGCCGTAGGACCGGGACGCACTGCACAGGATCACTTCAAACCCGTACTGCTGCAATACCTGCACCGACCCGAACGGGCGGAGCTGGCCGGCGTGATCCACGAGATTTGGAAAATCTTTCAAGATGCCCTTGGTGGCGATGTCGGCCTGGGTGAATCGCCCGAGCGCATGGAGGTTGACTTGTTTCGGAGTTTGGTCGGTGTCCCAGTAGTTCCAGTCCCAGATCACGAAGTCGCGCGGGCTCAGGCCGGTCGCGCCCGGGTCGGCCATGATCATGTCGTTCCAGATGCCGGGGCGGATGTGCTTTTTCAGGAGCGGTTCGGCCAAGGCGCGGATGTGGCTGCCGAAGAGTTTGTTCCGGCCTTGTGGCGTGGGATCGGCGGAACATTGCGGGCATTTGCCGAAGACATAAGCTTCGTCGCCGCCCAGATGGAAATAGCGGAGGTCGCCAAATAGTTCCAGGTATTCCGCGATCCAGGCTTTGAGGAATGTTTGGACTTTGGCGTTGGAGGTGCAATAGCAGTCGTGCCGGTCCGGGAGTTCGCGGAAGGCGTGATAGGGCTGGTGCTGGAGAACATACTCGGCATGGCCGACGGTCTGGAGCAGGGGAATCGGTTCCAGTCCCAAGGCGCGGGTCTCGGCGAGGATCTCCCTGAATTCCGCCTTGGACAAGGCTTCGGGCCAGACGCATTCCGGGCAGGTCTGCCATTGCACCTTGTCTTCCAGTTCCCAGAGGATCGCATTAAATCCCAATGTCGGTAAGCGCCGCAGCCACGCCCGGAGGTAATCCTTGCGCAACGAGACGAAATTAAAATCCATGTGGAAGATGTTCAGTTTCTTCCCGGCATTCGCCCGCGAAATTGCAGTAGTCATCCGCGCAGCCTAGAATTCCAGTACCATGTTGTCAATCCAACCCGTCGGCCGTATGCCTGACCTCTGAGTTGCGTAGACTGGCGTCTAATGGTTTAATGCCCCCATGACGAATGTCGCTCTTCTGGTTTGCGCCGCGCTGGCTGGCTGGCCAATGTTTCGCGGCGCGCCCGCGCTCACCGGTAATGCGTCCGGCAACTTGCCCGACAAACTGGAACTCCGCTGGAGTTACAATACCGGCGCGCCCGTCAAATCGTCGCCCGCCATTGCTGACGGCAAAATCTTCATCGGCAATGACGCTGGCAACTTGTTCGCGCTCGACATCAATACCGGTAAACCGCTCTGGACATTCAAAGCTGGCGACAGCATCGAAGCCACGCCATTACTGGTCGCGAACGCCGTTTATACCGGCAGCGCGGATGGGAATCTTTACGCGCTCGATATCAATACTGGCAAAAGCAACTGGGTTTACAAAACCGAATACAAAATCCTCGGCAGCGCCAATTGGTTCGGCGATCCATGTCGGATTGTCGTCGGTAGCTACGATTTCAAACTGCATTGCGTGGACGCCGCCACCGGGCAGCCCGTCTGGACATACCCCACCGGTAACTACATCAACGGCGCGCCCGCCATCGCCGATGGCAAGATTGTGTTTGGCGGTTGCGACGGCAAGCTGCACATCCTCGACACCACCGGCAAGTCGCTGGCCGACATTGATGCCGGCGCCTACATTCCCGGCTCGCCCGCGATTGCCGATAACCACGCCTATGTCGGCCATTATGGCAACGAAGTCCTCTGCGTTGATCTTGGCACCGATACGATTGTCTGGCGCGCCAAGGAAAAGAACGCGCCGTTCTTCTCTTCGCCAGCCGTCACCACCAACCGCGTCCTCATCGGCGCGCGGGACAAACAATTGCATTGCTACGACCGCGCCACCGGCCAGACATGCTGGACGTTTACCGCGCAAGGTGACGTGGATAGCGCACCGGTCGTCTGTGGCGACAAGGTGGTGTTCGGCTCCGACGATGGTCGATTGTATCTCGTCCGTCTCGACACCGGCAAGCTGGTCTGGTCCTACGAAGTCGGCAAGCCATTGAACGCCTCCCCGGCTATCGCCAATGGTTTAGTCGTGATTGCCGGTGACGATGGCACCGTGTATGCGTTCGGCGTAAAGGTGCTGCGATGAGGATTCTCCAGCTTACGCCCGGCACCGGCAACTTCTACTGCGGCGCCTGCATGCGCGACAATGCGCTTGTCCGTGGCCTCCGTGCGCGCGGTCACGACGTGTTGATGGTGCCGCTGTATTTGCCGCTCGTCACTGACGATGAACCGGCCAGCGCCGATGTTCCGATCTTTCTGAGCGGCCTCAGCGTTTATTTCGGTAATAAATTTTCGGTGCCAGCATGGCTCAATCGGGTTCTCAGTTCGCCGGCCTTGCTCAGGCAAGCTGCGAAGCTTGCAAGCCTGACTCGCGCCAATGATTTGGGTGAAGCCGCTGTGGATATGTTGCGTGGCGAATCGCGCGAAGTCGAACGGCTCCTTGCCTGGTTGCGCACGCAGCCGCCATTCGATGTCGTTTGTCTATCGAATGCTTTGCTGGCCGGTCTTGCGCATCACTTCACCACGCCGGTCGTCAGTACGTTGCAAGGTGAGGACGGTTTTCTTGATGGTTTGCCAGAACCTTACCGGCAACAAGCGTGGGATTTGCTTGCGCAACGTTGCGTCGGCATCCAGAAATTTATCGCCGTCAGCCAAGCCTTCGGCGACCGGATGCGTGACCGGCTGAGATTGCCATCCGCCCGCGTTGCCATCGCATATCCCGGTATCGCAGTTGAAAACTTACCTGTCGCCGAACCGACTGCGCCGGTCATCGGCTACTTAGCGCGGATGCACCCGTGCAAAGGGCTCGATTTGTTAGCCGAAGCATTTCTCCAAGTCAAAACACCGGGCGCACGCCTTCATATTGCCGGCGCAATGACCGGTGCCGATCAGAAATTTGTCCAGTCCATCCGGCAAAAGCTCGGCGACCGTGCCGAGTTCTTTCCGAATCTCAACCGCGCCGCGAAAAGCGACTTCTTCCGGCAGCTATCTGTCTTCTCTGTGCCGGCGCGCAACGACGAGGCGTTTGGTATGTACGTTTTGGAAGCGATGGCACACGGTGTACCGGTTGTGCAACCGCGTCACGGCGCGTTTCCGGAAATCATCGACGCAACCGGCGGTGGGATTTTGTGCGAACCTAACAACCCCGTCGCGCTTGCTGCCGGGCTGGATGAATTACTCGTTAATCCCCAGCAATATGGCGCGGCCGGTCGCCAAGCCGTCCGTGCCGAATTCAGCATCGAGGCCATGACCCAAAAAACCGAAGAGATTCTCCAACAGGTGATCCATGCTGCTTGAACTTTTCCACGTCGCCAAAAACTACGGCACTGTCAAAGTGCTCAAGGAGGTCAACCTCCAACTCGCCGCCGGTGAACCGATCGCCATCATCGGCCCGAGCGGTTCCGGCAAAAGCACATTGCTCAACATCATGGGCGCGCTCGACGTGCCGACGAGCGGCACGATATCTCTCGATGGTCGAGATCTCAGCCGCCTGACCGAAAAAGAGCTGGCCGGCATCCGCAACCGGCAGATCGGTTTCATTTTTCAACTCCACCACCTGCTCCCACAATGCACCGTGCTGGAAAATGTCCTCATCCCCACGCTCGCCTCGCCCAATACTGACCGTCAAGAACGCGCCGAACGATTGCTCGACCGTGTCGGCCTCAAGCACCGGCTCACTCATCGTCCCGGCCAACTTTCCGGCGGCGAATGTCAACGCGTCGCCGTCGTCCGCGCGTTGATCAATCAACCCAAGCTCCTGCTCGCCGACGAACCAACCGGCTCGCTCGACCACGCCGCTGCCACAAATCTCGGCCAGTTGTTGTCGGAGTTGAACAAGGAAGAGGGGGTCGCGCTCGTGCTCGTGACGCACTCGCTCGAACTCGCGCGCAGTCTGCCGCGCGTCCTTGAGCTTCGCGACGGAGTTCTCCGGTAACATGACTTTCGCCACGCTCATCCGCTGCAGCTTGCGGTTTTACTGGCGTACACACCTCGGCGTCATCGCCGGCGTGGCGGTCACAGGCGCCATCCTGACCGGCGCGCTCACCGTCGGCGATTCAATCCGGTTCACATTGAAACAACTTACGCTCGCCCGGCTCGGCCAAGTCGAACAGGCGCTGACGTTGCCAGAACATTTTTGCCGCGCACAATTGGCCGACGACCTCGCCGCCGAACTTCACACGACCGTTGCGCCGGTGTTGATGTTACGCGGTTCCGCCACGCTACCCGACGGCCGGGCACGCGCCAATGACGTGCAGGTGCTCGGCGTTGATGACCGGTTCTGGAAACTCGGCGGCGCGCACAACCAAAACATCGCCATTAACGCCCGGCTGGCGGAACAACTCGGCGTGCGCGTCGGCGACACGATCATCGTGCGCGTCGAGCAGCCGGCACTCGTCTCGCGCGACGCGCCGTTGTCGGGCCGCAGCGACGCATCGGTGGCATTGCGACTTACGCTGACCGCGATTGTTGGTGACGACGAATTTGGCCGGTTCAGTCTGCAAGCGAACCAAGTGCCGCCGCACACGGTGTTCGTGCCGCTGGCGCTGTTGCAGGAACAACTCAAACATGCCGGGCAGGCAAATACGTTGCTCACCAGTACGATGATGGACGCCAACGTCGCGCTGCGCAAAGTCTGGGCGCTGGCGGACGCCGAGTTGGTGTTTTCCAATGGCCAGCTCAGCACTCCACGAGTGTTTCTCGATCCGGTTGTCACGCAGGCAGTCTCGACGAACGCAGTCGGCGTGCTGACGTATTTCGTGAACGAGTTCCGGCTTGGCGACAAGACGACGCCGTATTCGTTTGTCACCGCAGTTGGTAACGAAGATGGTATCGCCATCAACTCGTGGCTCGCCGACGATCTCGGTGCGAAAGTCGGCGACGAACTGGCGTTGCGCTACTACGTCATTGGTGACCGTCGCGAACTCCGTGAGGAGTCGGCGAAGTTTCGCGTGAGCCGAGTCATCCCGATGCAGAAGGATGATTCGTGGATGCCGGCGTTTCCCGGTTTGGCCGATGCCAAGAATTGCCGGGAATGGGAACCCGGTATTCCGATCGACAACGACCGGATTCGTCCGAAGGATGAAGATTATTGGAAGCAATACCGGGGCACACCGAAAGCTTTCGTGGCGTTGGCAGCCGGACAAAAGTTGTGGGCGAACCGGTTTGGCAACCTGACGGCAGTGCGGTTTCAAGACGGTGTGCCCGATTTGCGCGCCAAGCTCGATCCGACAGCACTCGGTCTGTTTTTCACGCCGGTTCGCGCGCGGGCGTTGGCGGCGAGTCGCGATTCGATGGATTTCGGGCAATTGTTCATCGGGTTCAGTCTGTTTTTGATCGTCGCGGCGTTGTTGCTCACGGCGATGCTGTTTGTGTTCAACCTCGAACAGCGCACGGCGGAAATCGGACTGCTCCGCGCGCTGGGATTTTCGCCGAGCCAAGTGCGCCGGCTCGTTTTGGGTGAAGGATTTGCGCTCGCGTTGCTCGGCACGCTGCTCGGTGTGGCCGGTGGCGTTGCGTACACGAAGTTGACGTTGCACGGCCTCGCGACGGTGTGGCGCGGGGCAGTCGGGGCGGCGCAATTCCGGTATCACGCGGAGCCGGTCACGTTGGTGACGGGCGCGATGGCGAGCTTGATCGTCGCTTTTCTGGCGCTGGTGCTCGTGCAACGCCGGCAGATGCGGCGCGCGCCGGTGGAGTTGCTGGCAGGCGGTGGCGAATTTTCGCTGCCATGTTCGCGACGGTGGGGGTTGTGGTTGGGCGTGGTGGCCGGTGTTGGTGGCGTGGCGCTGTTGCCGATGCGGAATGCGGAGGCGTTCTTTGGCGCGGGGGCGTGTTTGTTGATGGCTGGGATTGGAATTTGTCATTGGTGGCTGAGCCGGTTGGCGCCGACTCGCAGAGTCGGCCTACAACAACTGGGGCGACGCAACGCGGCGCGCCGACGGGGGCGGAGTTTAACGGTGATCAGCGTGCTGGCGAGCGGGGTGTTCCTGCTGGTCGCGGTGAATGCGTTTCGTCAGGACGCGCGGCCCGATGCGCCGGGGACGGGCAGGTTTGCGCTTTATGCGCAATCGACGCTACCGGTGTATGACGATTTGAACAGCGCGGCGGGTCGGGAATTGTACGGATTGGCGGCGGAGGTGATGACGAACGTGGCTGTGTTGCCGGTGCGCGTGCACGACGGCGATGACGCGAGTTGTTTGAATTTGAATCGGGCACAACAGCCACGGTTACTCGGCGTGAAGCCGGAAGAGTTGGCGAAGCGGAAAGCGTTCGGCGGAAAGTGGGAGTTGTTGGAACAGTCCGGTGATGCGGTGCCGGCGATTGGTGATGAGCAGACGGTGGTGTGGTCGCTCGGCAAGAAGTTGGGCGAGACGTTGGCGTACACGGACGAACGCGGGAAGACGTTTACGATTCGGATCGTGGAGGTGCTGGCGAGTTCGGTGTTGCAAGGTGGACTGGTGATTTCGGAGAAGAATTTTATCGAGCGGTTTCCGGCAACGGCGGGATACCGGGTGTTCTTGATCGATGCGCCGCAGGCACGCGCCGGTGCAGTGGCGGAGGAGTTGTCGCGCGGGTTGCAGTATCGCGGACTCGAAGTCGTGCCGACGTGGCGGCGGCTGGCGGAGTTTCAGGCGGTGGAGAATACGTATCTCGGAATTTTTCAGGCGCTTGGCGGACTTGGGCTGTTGCTCGGCAGCGTCGGGCTGGGAATTGTGGTGTTGCGGAATGTGCTGGAACGGCGCGGTGAGCTAGCACTGTTGCAGGCGGTCGGGTTCGAGCGGCGGACGCTACGCTGGCTCGTGCTCAGCGAACACTGGTTGCTGGTGGTACTCGGCGTGGGGTTGGGTGTGGCGACGGCGTTGGTGGCGGTCTGGCCGCAACACAGCGCGGGCGTGCCGGTGGCGACGTTGGTTGCGTTGACGGTGGGCGGGCTGGAGTGGTGTTGGCTGGCGGCGTGGGTGGCGTTGCGCGGTCCGTTGCTGCCGGCCTTGCGGAACGAATAGAAAACCGTTATCACTGCGCGCTTATGATAACAGGAAAATTATGGGTCGGCGCAATCACCGTCATTTTCACAACTGGTGCGTTGGCGCAGTCAGACAGTAATGCAGTTACACGGTTACCCGTGATTACAGTGATTGCGGAGAAAGAGCCGGCTGAGTCGCAATCATTGCCGGTCAGCGTGACGCCGGTAACGCAAGATATGTTGCGTGATGCTGATATCCGGCTAGTCAAGGATGCGGCGGTGTACGTGCCGAACGCGTTCATGGCTGATTTTGGTCCGCCGAAGTTGAACAATCCGTATTTTCGCGGCATCGGTGGCACGCCATTGAATCCCGGCGTGACCACGTATATCGACGGCGTGCCACAACTGAACGGCAACTCGGCGAGCATTCAGTTGATCGATGTGGATCAAATCGAATTTGTACGCGGACCGCAAGGCGCGTTGTTCGGCCGCAACACCGTCGGCGGTCTGATCAATATCACCAGCCGGCAACCGTCAGATAAGTGGCTGGCGGAGGCGCAAGGTAGCTATGGAAATTACAATGCCGGCGAGGGTGATTTTCGTATCTCTGGACCAATTCTCAAGGATCAACTTGGCCTGAGTTTGTCCGGCGGATATTCAGGACGTGATGGGTACACAATCAATTCTCTAACCGGCCACCGCCTCGACGGGCGCAATGATTATTTTGGCAAGGAACAATTGTTGTGGCAGCTAAGTGACAAGTTTGAAGTGCGATTGATTTTATCAGGCGAACATGACAACGATGGCGATTACGCGCTCGGTGATTTAACGAGTCTCCGGCAACACCCATTCACCGTGGTGCGTGACTTTGAAGGTGATACCCGCCGAGATGTCGTCGCGCCGACGTTGCTGCTGAATTACCATGGCGATGCTGTTGAGTTGACTTCCATATCTGGCGGCGTCTGGTGGCAAACCCGCGACCTAACATCCGGCGGTTACACGACCAATACGCTCTTCGGCTTGTCCTACGGCAGTGAGCTTGAAACTGAACGGCAATCTCAATTTTCGCAAGAGTTTCGGATCGCATCGCCGAAAGATCAGCCCGTGCAGTTGAATAATAATTTGACGCTCTCTTGGCAGGCCGGCGTGTTTATGTTTACGGAAAATTACGATTCGGATAAAAAGTACGACTCACCGCTGCTGGCCGGGCAGAATGCGGTTGCAGGGTTGCAGACGACAGGCGTCGGTGTGTACGGTCAGACAAAGCTAACCATGTGGGAAAAGTTGGACTTAATTACCGGGCTGCGTTTCGACCACGAAACCGCGAACGGCGATCTCACACCGGCCGCGCCTCCGACCCAATCGTTCAGCAAAAGCTGCGACGAAGCAACGCCGCAGTTCGGGTTAAATTACCGGTTCACACCCACCGCGATGTTGTACGGCACCATCACCCGCGGTTACAAAGCCGGAGGCATCAATGCCTCAATCGTGCCCGCCGGTAACAGCCAGACGTTTGGCGTCGAACATAGTTGGAATTACGAAGTCGGCACTAAAACCGAATGGCTTGACCGCCGGCTACAAGTCAACCTTGCGCTCTTTTACATCGACTGGCGGCAACTCCAGTTAGCTCAATATTCAAGCGGTTACTACATTGCCAATGCCGGCGCGGCGATGAGCAAGGGCGCCGAACTCGAACTCCGTTACCGTCCTGTTCGCAATTGGGATTTGTTTGCAAGTGCCGGTGCCGATGACGCCCGGTTCCTCAGCGGCAGCACTGCGATGGTTGGATCTGGCAACCAAGGCGTTGGCGGCAACCACCTGCCATATGTGCCGGAGTTCACTGTCAACGCAGGTACGCAATACAGGTGGGACATTTGTAAGGTTGGCACGATTTACGCCCGTGCCGAAGCCGATGTCACCGGTAACTTCCAGTACGATGCCGGTAACCAATTCGGTCAGAGCAGTTACAACCTCGCGCACTTCCGACTTGGCTGGCGCGCTAAGAATTGGTTCGCTGAAAGCTGGATTAAGAACGCCTTCGACACCCATTACGTGCCTGTCGCGTTTTACTATGGCACCACGCCATCCCTGTACGTCGGCGAGAGTGGCGCGCCGGTAACATTTGGCCTGCGGGCCGGACTAAATTTCTAGTGGTGGCAGCAGGCGTGCTCGTGACCGGTCTGCATGGCGACGCCAAACTTTTTTGCAAGCGCCTCAGCAATGCTGAGAAACTTCTCGTGCGTACCGGCATCCATCTCTTCCGCTTCGACTTTTTCAAATTTTGCGAGTAACACCGCTTGATCAGCTGCGTTGAACGCATTGTCAGCCATGTCAAACAGGCAGTGATCTTCCTTCTTGATATGCTGGCGTAACATTTCGCTGTACCGGCGTCCCGCTTCGGCAAACGGCTGCACTGCCCCGGTGGCAATCGCCTCGCGCATTTGGCGGACGCAGGCCCGGCCTTGTTCGTGCTCGGCGATCATCACGCTGATCGAGCCCGACTCGTGTGAAAAGCCTTTCGCTTCCATGGCCGGGAACAAATGCGCCTCTTCCTTCCTATGATGACATTGATCCGCAAACGTGCGGAAGAAGTTTACCGCGTCCGTTGCCGAGGCTTTATCAAACTTACCGGTGCGGTCGGCATTGGCGATGATTTGGTCAAGGCAATCGAGAACTTGCTCGATTACGCGGTGTTCTCTGCTAAGAATTTCTGTAGGTTTCATGCCGGCAACCTCACATGTGCCGGCGAGCTAAGAATTGACGCACGTCAACAACTGCGTTCGGCGGTGAAATACCGGCGCTGGAAGAAAAGCGCGATGTTGACCAAGCCGATCAACACCGGCACCTCCACGAGCGGGCCGATCACAGCGGCGAAGGCGGCGCCGCTGTTGAGGCCGAACACGGCCACCGCGACGGCGATGGCCAACTCGAAGTTGTTGCTGGCGGCGGTGAACGATAGCGTTGCAGTCTTTGCGTAGTCGGCGCCGGTTTTCTTGCCGAGCCAGAAGCTGACGAGGAACATGACGACGAAGTAGATCAGCAGCGGCACGGCGATGCGCAGCACGTCCAGCGGGATACGGACGATCCGGTCGCCTTTGAGACTGAACATCACCAGAATCGTGAACAGCAACGCCACCAGTGTTACCGGGCTGATCCGCGGGATGAACTCTTGCTTGTACCAGTCACGGCTCTTGACCTTGAGCAGCGCGAACCGCGTGATCAAGCCGGCGAGGAACGGGATGCCGAGATAGACGAAAACGCTCTTGGCAATCTGCGCCATGCTCACGTCCACCATACTGCCGCGCAGCCCGAACAGTGGCGGCAGTTTCGTGATGAAGATCCAGGCGAACAGGCTGTAGAACAGCACCTGAAATACGCTGTTGAACGCCACCAGCCCCGCGCAGTATTCCGTGTCGCCCTTGGCCAGTTCATTCCAGACGATGACCATCGCGATGCAGCGCGCCAGGCCGATCATGATTAGTCCGACCATGTATTCGGGGTACCCGCGGAGAAACAAAATCGCCAGCGCGAACATCAGCACCGGGCCGATCACCCAGTTCTGCAGCAGCGACAAGCCGAGCACGCGCCAGTTGCGGAACACATCGCCGAGTTCCTCATACTTCACCTTCGCCAGCGGCGGGTACATCATCAAAATCAGCCCGACAGCAATCGGCAGATTGGTGGTGCCGACTTGAATCCGGTTGATGAATCCCTCGATGCCCGGCACAAAATACCCCAGCGCCACGCCGACGCCCATCGCGAGGAAGATCCAGAGCGTCAAATACCGGTCAAGGAACGAAAGTTTACGACTAATGTGTTCGGTCATCGCAACCCAACCGGTAGTGTCTCCACAAACTTCCCGATCTGGTCCCGCACGCGTCGGTAGATTGCCAGCTTTGCCTCGCCGTCGGGCAAACCCGCCGACAGCTTCGGCGGGTCGTCGAACCCGACGTGCACCACCGTCGCCTTGCCGGGAAACAACGGGCAATATTCGTTCGCATGGCCGCAGACGGTGACGACGTAATCAAATTCCACCGGGCCAAGCTCCGCGACGGTCTTTGAGTAATGTCCGGTGATGTCCACGCTGGCTTCGGCCATGACTTTGATGGCGTGCGGATTCATCCCGTGCTTCTCAATGCCGGCCGAGTACGGTTCGATCACGTCGGCTTTGAGCTGCCGCGCCCAACCTTCGGCCATCTGGCTCCGGCACGAGTTGCCGGTGCAGAGAAATAAAACCTTCAACTTTGGCATGTTTTACAGCATTTTCCGGTTGGTTTGAGCGCCAGACTGGCTCGTCGGTCGCGTTGCAGAATGGTGACCTTGCTAAAGCAACCACGCAGGCAACGGAGTAGGGAGGTGTGGACGGCATTGGTACCCAGAGTAAGCGTGTAGTAAATCCATTTGCCTTCTCGCCGCGTCTTCACAAGGCCGGTGCGACGCAAATAGGCGAGGTGGCGCGAGATTTTTGGTTGTGGCACGCGCAAAATGCTTTGAAACTCACAGACGCAATGCGCACGTTGTGCTAATAGGTTCAGAATTCGCACTCGCGTTATGTCGGCAAATGCCCTGAATAAATCTATCGGCTGTTTCACACCTGAAATCATATTCGCCTAAGCGAATATGTCAAGACTCGAACTCAAGCGCGCCGGTGGGGCAATGCTTCACACATTCCGCGCCGACTTTTTGTAAACCTTCGGCCAATGTGCCGGCCAGCGGCACCGCGACTTGCACGTCGAAGCCGCGCCCGACAAACGTCAAGCCGAGCGGTTCCTGCGCTTGCGCGGTAATGGCGATGCAGATGCCGCACGAAATGCATTTGCCGGGCTCGAAGATCACGCCGCCGGGTTGACGGATCACCGTAAATGCCCGGCGGTGTTCGCCGGTGAACGCCTTCGGATTGACGTTGTGTTGCTCGGCGATCACGCGCAGCCGGCAATCGTTGGCCGCCCGGCAATCGCAATGGCAACACCGGCCTGCTGCCGTCTGCGCCGCGCCGACCAACTCGGTCACGCTTAATGCTGAGTTCGCACCGACGAGCAACTGCCGGTATTCGTCGGTCGAAAGTTTCGGAATCGTGCAGGTAAATTCCTTCAACTCGATCTTGACCGGTATTCGCGCCAAGAAGCCGGCAACGCACTCGGCTAATAATTTTCCGTCGCCGACTGACCGGGGCGGATCGTAGCTGGCGCGGATACACGTGCCGCCGGCAAAGACGCCGGGTACGCTCGTCTCGAAATTTACCGGTCTGACGCGGATCATCCGTTCCGTCGCCGCGACGCCGAGCGAGGCCGGATTCACTTTCGCCATCGGGCCGACCGCGAGAATGACCGCGTCGAATTCCGCGCGCAACGCGCCGGTATTCGGTTGCGAGTTGCCGCGAAACTCCAATCCCATTTGCCGGATCGTCGCGACATCGCCGTCTAACACTTCATCCGGCACTTGGCCGCGCATTTGTCCGCCCGGCTCGGCGTGGTCGTCAAAAACGACAACCTTGTGACCGGCTTTCAAAAGGAAAAATGCTGCGCTCAAGCCGGTCGCGCCTGCGCCGACGATCGCCACTTGCTTACCGGTGGCTGGTGCGCACGCCGGCACGTAACGCGTGCCAGCGAGATCGGCGACTTCGCGTTCGATGAGTTGGATCGCGACCGGGCCGTCGTATTGCCGGCGCCGGCAACCTTGTTCGCACGGTGCCCGGCAAATTCTGCCGAGCACACCAGGGAAAACGACGTTTTCTTTCACGAGCGCAATGGCGTCATCCATTTTGCCGGCAGCGACGAGGCGAATGGTTTCCGGAATTTGCAAATGCGCCGGGCAGGCACGTTGGCAAACAGAAATGCAATCGCCGAGGTGATCGCTGAACAAAAGTTCCAACGCGGCCTTGCGTGCAGCTTTAACTTCCGGCGTTTCGCTGGCGACGGACATGCCGGCGGTCACGCGTGTCGAGCAGGCCGGCACGAGGCGGGTATCGTTGCCGAGTTTTACCACGCACGCCATGCAGGATGGCCGGTTCTCTTTCACGCCGGCAAGGAAGCAAAGCGTCGGAATGTCGATGCCGAGTTGCCGGGCGGCGTCGAGAATCGTGCTGCCGGCTGGCACCGTGACCGGTCGGTTGTCGATGGTGAGCGTGATCATACGCGGACTCGCACCAGCGGTTCGACGCCGTGTTTCTCGTGTTCGTGGCCGGAACATGTTTGACCCGCACTCATGATCGCGATGGCTTCTTCGGGACAATCCACACGGCAAACATCGCAGCGGGTGCATTTTGTCATGTCAATCGCGTGGCGCCGGTACGGCGTGAGGGGAATGGCGCTGGCGGGACAATGTTGGGCGCAGATGGTGCAGCCGGTGCAATTGTCTTGGACGACATATTGAATGAGCGGCTTGCATTTACCGGCGGGACAACAACCGTTGATGTGCGCTTCGTATTCGTGGCGGAAATACCGGAGGGTCGTCAGCACCGGGTTTGGCGCGGTGCGCCCGAGTCCGCAAATGCTGCCCGAAGCCGTGTAACCGGCTAGATGCTGGAGTTCGTCGAGGTCGCGCTTCGTGCCTCTGCCGTTGCAAATGCGGTCGAGGATTTCCCACATCCGCATCGTGCCGATCCGGCAGAACGTACATTCGCCGCACGACTCGGCTTTCAGGAATGACATGAAATACCGGGCGACATCCACCATGCAATCGCTTTCGTCGAGCACCACAAGCCCGCCTGATCCCATGATCGCGCCGGCCGCGACCAGCGCCTCATAATCGACCGGCGTGTCGGCCAGCGATGCCGGAATGCAACCGCCGGACGGCCCACCGATTTGGACAGCTTTGAGACACTTGCCGTCCGGCACGCCGCCGCCGATTTCTTCGACGATCTTGCGAATGGTGATGCCCATCGGCACTTCGATCAATCCGGCTCGCGCGATCTTGCCGGCGAGCGCAAAAACTTTTGTGCCTTTGCTTTTCGCCGTGCCCATTGCCGCGAACGCCGCCGCGCCATGCCGGATGATCCACGGCAACATCGTCAACGTCTCAATGTTGTTGATGAGCGTCGGGCGTCCCCAAAGGCCGACATCCGCCGGGAAGGGCGGTTTCAAACGCGGGATGCCGCGCTTGCCTTCGATGGATTCGATGAGCGCAGTTTCTTCGCCGCAGACAAAAGCGCCGGCGCCTTCAAAAATATGGAGTCGAAAATCTTTGCCGAGAAAAGCGCGCTCTTCGAGCACGCGAATCGCCTCGCGCAACCGGCTGACAGCGCGCGGATATTCAGCGCGAACGTAGATGTAACCTTCCTTTGCGCCGACAGCGTGACCGGCAATGAGCATTCCCTCGATGAGCCGGTAGGGGAACGATTCCATCAGCATCCGATCCATAAACGCGCCGGGGTCGCCTTCGTCGCCGTTGGCGATGATGTATTTGACGCCGTCGGATGACGCCGCGTTGCGAACGCGTTGCCATTTCACGCCGGTCGGAAAACCAGCACCGCCGCGTCCACGCAAACCGCTCGCAATCATCGCCGCGATGATGTCGTCAGGTTTCTGGCTGAGCGCGAGCGTGAGCGCCTTGAAACCGTCGTGCGCCCGGTATTCGTCGAGATCAAGCGGGTCAATCTCGCCAAAATGTTCCGTCGCCAAGCGCACTTGCCGGCCCATGAACGACACGACCGGGCCGCGCTCGACATCCAACGAATGCTCCGCCAGCCGGGCCTGCGTGTCGGTGCCAGTAATGAGTTCTTCCAACTGGTGGTCAGCCCAGCGGACAAACCGGCGTCCGAGACTGACCGGTTTGAAATGCCGGCGAACAATTGCCTCGGCATCGTCCGGCTCGACCTTCGCGTAAAACGCCGTCGGTTTGCGAGGGAATCGGACCTCGACAATTGGCGTCTGGTGACACATGCCGACGCAGCCGACGCGTTTGACAGAAACGTCGGCAAGCCCAAAACCTTTCACCGTGTCGCGGAGCAGATGAAAAAGTTCGTCGCTGCCTTTCGCCATGCAGCAGGAGCCGAGGCCGACGCGAATTTCCGGGGCGCTGATTTCGCCGTCTTGACGCCGGCAAAGCACCGCATCCACATCGGCAATGACTTCGTGCCGCGTGACACGGAAATCTTCAATCATCATTCCGACCGTGTCCGGCGCGAGATGGCCGTAGGTCGAACCGTCAATCATCACCACCGGCGCGAGTGTGCAACAACCGAGACAGGCGACGCGTTCGACGGTAAATTCGCCGGTCGGACTGGTGTCGTCGCCGACCGGGATGAGCAGCTCGCGATGGACGGCGTCCTGAATGTTTTGCGAAGCTTTGACGTGACACGCCGTGCCGTGACAGACGCGAACCATGTGTTGCCCGGTCGGCTTGAGACGGAACTGATGATAAAACGTCGCCACGCCGATCAAGTCTGCCAGGCGAATACCGGTCAGTTCACACACCCGCCGCAACGCCGGCTCCGGCAAATGCCGGTACTCGCGTTGAATGCCCTGCAAAATCGGGATCGTCGCGGCCGGTGCCTTGCCGGTTTTTGCTAGCAACCGGTCGATGAACTCGTTGTAGCCGGTATCGCTCATTTCGCCGCGCTCTCAACGCAAAACAAATTCTGCTTGCCGCGCACAAACAACCGGTGACCGCGCGGCACCGGACTGGCATTGCATTCCTCGCCAAATTCAAATTTGCCGAGCAACCGGTAACTCTCGCCTGTCGCCAACACGTGCGCCACGCCTTTGCGGCTCAGCAAAATCAACGTCCCGCCGGCAATTGTCGGTGATGCATAAAACTGATTGCCTAACTCTTGCGTCCAAACCGATTTACCGGTCGTGGCGTTCCAACAAGTCAGCAATCCGTTCGGATCAACGAAATAGCACCGCACCCCATCACTGACCGGGCTGGACGCGTCCGGCACGCCTTCGTCCGTGCGCCACAAGACATTCGTCGTGCCCGGCTGCACGCCGAAAACGGCATTGTTCGGCGCGACCGCGACAACGACATTGCCGGCCAATACCGGCGACGGCGCGCAATCGTCGCTCAGACATTTCACGCGCCACAACTCAGCGCCGTCGACTGGATTGTAGGCGAGCACAAACGGATTGGCGCACGTCAGTAATTCCTGTTGTCCGTTCCGCTCAATGATCACCGGCGAAGTCCACGAGCCGGCCACCGGTCGCTTGACTTGCCAGAGTTCGCGACCGGTCTTCGCATCCAGCGCGAGTAATTTCGATTGGCCTTCTTCCGCATCGCCGCGATCGATTTGAATCAGCAGTCGGTCTCGGTAAAATGCCGGTGACGCCGCATAGCCGTAAGAATTATCCAGCGGTCCGATGTTTTTCGACCAGACCGGTTTGCCGGTAAATTCGAATGCCGCCACCATTCCATCCGGGAAAACCGCATACACTCGCCGGCCATCGGTGACCGGCGTCGGCGCGGCGAGACCGGTATCATCTGTGGTTTTTGGCGCCGGCGGCTTCGTGCCCGGCACGACCGCCGACCAGAGCAGCTTGCCGGTGTCCGCATCAAACCGGAAAACTCGATCTTCGGTCGCGCTCGCACCGGTCAGGAAAACGCTGTTGCTCCAGATGACCGGTGAACTCATTCCCGGCAACGGCACCGGCGTTTTCCAGTGAATCGTCCACGGCAACGCGACATTCGCGTCAGCGGCATTACCGGCGCCGGTCGGCCCGCGAAACGCCGGCCACGCTTGCCGGTATTCTTCGTCGCTGACCGGTAATTCCACCGGTAATGGTTCCGGTAAACGCACCGGCGTGGCGAGCACCGCCGTGAACGCGACAAGCGCGATGCCGGTGGTAACGCCGATTTGTGCCCAGCGCGTGCTGCGAGTTTCTTGTTCCGGTTTGCGCGCGCCCCACGCGAGCGGGTTTGGGAATTGCTTCGTGCGTGTCCGAGTCCAGTGCGCGCTCAGCAGGAAAATCACAAAACCACCGAGCAGCGCCCGGCTGGCATTCTGCGAGAGCGACAGCCGGTAAAATGTTTCTTGCCGGAGTTGGAGGTCGAGTTGCCGGATGTGTTGCTTCAGCGTTTCGTCTTTCGGTTGCCGGCGCAACTCCTCGTGAAGGCGTACGACTTGCCGGGAATTCACCAACGTCGAAACTTTGCCGCGCACGGCGTTGAAGCCGAGCAGACCGGCCAGCAAGAGAACGAAAATGCCGGCAGCTATCGCCAGCGCGAACGCAAGTTGGTCGAGTAGCGATTTCATGTTTCCGGCATCGGCAATCCGAGGCGTTTCAATTCTTCGGGGCATGACCGGTAACAACGGGCGCAGGCGACACATCGAATTCGATTAGCCTCGTAATCGTGGCGCGGTCGGCGCGTGGCCAGCGTGATTAGCTTCAACGCGATGACCAGTCCGATCCAGATGCCGGCAAGCCGGCCAGCGAGAATGTACCGGTGTTGTAGTTGGCGCGCGGCGGCAAAAAGTTCCTCGGTCGGCGTGCCGGAGGTGCGGAAGGCGGCGGAGGCGTCGGTCGGGCCGGTGACTTTGCCGGCGTCTTCAAGCTGAATGCGTTCGGCAAGATTAACGAGCCGGTGTTTGCGCGCCAACGTCGTGCCGGTCACGCCGCCTAGCCAACCGACCAGCACGATGATGACCGGCATAGCGGCAAGGAGCCACGTGAGCCGACGTTTGTTGCCGGCAACATTGCGCGCGGGCGCGGCCAGCGGGGGCGGTTCGATGGCGTTGAACGGACAGGACTTTTCGCAGAGCCGGCATTGCGTGCAATCGGCAGGCGTGATGCGGACACGCCATTTGGCGACGTTGCCGGCAAGTCCAAGAAGCACGCCGTACGGGCAGAGGAACCGGCAATACGGACGTCCGATGAAAATACCGGCGACGAGAAAGCCGACGCCGGTCAGTACCATCGCCGCGCTGCCACTAAACCGGAACAGCGGCACGAACGGATCGTATTGGCAGATGATAAACCCGCCGCCGGTCGCAGCGAAGATGATTGCTAATCCGAGGTAGGTGTATGGAATCAAGCGTAACGGGTGTTCGAGCCAGACCGGCACGGTGACCGGTTTCAGCAGCACCAAATCCTGCAGCGCGCCGTGCGGACAGACTGACGAACAGAAAATTCGTCCGAAGAACAGCGCGACCACGAGTGGCACGAGTCCGAAAACAATCGCGATGACGGGCACGGCGTACGACGAGTCGGCAAGACCGAGTGCGAGGTTTTGGATGCTACCGATGGAACAGATACAACCTTTGCGCCAGAAGCCAAAGTACAATACCGAAAAAATGCCGAGCCAGACCAATCCGCGACGTGAGCGTTGCCGGAACGCGAGCCACGCTGCCAATGTCAGCGCGCCGATGAGCACCGCCATGTCGAGGCGTTCCAATGACAAGGCGCGGGCTGCCGGCGCGGTGAAGCCCGGTAATTGGTGGCCCGTCTCGGAAAATTCCGGCGGTGGGAATCGTTGCGCGGCGAGGATCATCCGGTATGTCCTTCACGACTCTTGAACCGGTATGGTTGGCCAGCCGGCACGCGCTGGATTGCGTCGGCGGGACAGGCGCGGGCGATGGAACACTCGTTGCAGTTCACGCACTTGGCGTGTCGGATTTGCAGATGGAGCGAGCCGTTGCCGAACATTGTGCAACCTTTCACACATTTAGCGCAACCGACGCAGAGCGGCTCGTCAATCGTGTATTCGTAGTACGGGTCTTCGATGAATTGCCGTTTGATCGCGCCGGTGGGGCAGAGTTGATTTTCGGCAGCGGTGGTGAGTTTGTTGGGTTGCGGCTCGAAGTAACCGGTGCAGAGCTGGCAATAACCGCACATGTCGAAACTGTGAACGCATTTTACCGCCGACTGTTCCAATACGCACTCTGTCGCGCACCGGCCGCATTGCGTGCATTTCCAAGGGTCAATTTGCCAGACCGTGACGGCGGCGCGAGTGCGACGGACCAAACTCAAAAACACGCCGCCCAAGCCGATTATGCCGGCACCGCGCACGACGTTGCGGAAGAAATCCCGGCGATTCACCGGCGCACCGTCTTCCACGGCATCGCGCAGCCGGTGTACTGCGTGCAACCGTTGCACACGCCGTTACCGGCGCATGAACGCCGCAGTAGCACCCAAGCCACCACACCCACACCGGCCAGCCAGAGCGTGCGAAGAAAATCACGGCGTGTTTGCGGGAGCGCGTTCATGCCGGTTTCGGAGTGAAGATTCGAACATCACGTGTGGCCAGATCGAGTGCGAAGACGCGACCGGCCGCATCGCAGGCGACCGGGAAGCCGAAGCCGATTTGGCAATTTGTGCACGCTTGCATGGCAGATTTCAAATCCTTGACCAGATGTTCGACGCCGGCCACGACGCCGAGGAATTTGCCGGTGGCGGAGTAAATCTTGATGCGGTTCAAGCCTTTCTCGCTGGTCACGAACCGACCATCCGGTAAGCGCGTGAAGTAAACCGGATTGCAGCAGCCGCAGAAACCTTCCACGTTCATGCCGGTCGCGCCCCAGGACAATTCGAGCGTGCCGTCCACGTTATACGCTTCGATGCGATGCTTGCCGGGGTTTACCACCCAAAGCAAACTATCGTTGCCGGCATGTAAGTCAAAATACGGACTCGGCACGGCAAAACCTTTGATGCGCGAAATGATCTTGCCGGCGTCGTCGCACCGCAAGACTTCGCGGTTGCCGGCGTCGGCGACAAAAATGTTGTCGCCGGTTTGCGCGATGCTGGTCAGATAGGCGCGGTCGCCGAACGATGCGCTGCCGTCAAACCGGTCTTTGTAAGCGACGAGTCCGCCGGTGGTGACAGCGTGGGGCAGGGCAGGGAGGTCGCGCGTGTGTAAAAGTTTGCCGGTCGTGTCAAAAGTTTTGAGCGCTTTGTCGCCGCCAACGAGGATGGTGTCGCCGGCAACGGTGAGGCATTTCGGTTGCTGGAGGCTGGTGGTGAACTTGCCGGTCTCATTGTAGAGCAGCAAGGCCGGGTCGGTGTGCTCGAAGTCGCTGACGTCGTAATTGAAGCGCGCATCCAACGGTGGTTTGTCTTCGGTGATGAGCCAGTGGGGCAGGAAGCTGGCCGCAGTCGTAGTCAAAAATATGCGACGGTTCATTGTTTTTCTCCGGTCATGTCGAGACAAACCATTTGTGTCAAATCGCGCGCGAGCAGACGCCCAGCCACCAACGCCATCGGTGCCCATGCGTCATGGCCGGTGAGGATGCGGGCGCGTACAAGGGGACGATACGCCGCCGGGGTCGCTTCCGCAAGCATCAGCCAGCCATCGTCATTGAGCGCGAGAATTTGATCACCGGCAATCAGGTACGGGCCGAGACCGAATTTATTGGTGCTGCCGCTGGTCCAAAGAATTTTGCCGGTCAGGTCGAGGCAGACGAATTCGCCGTTTGGCCGGACACCATAGATGTGGTCACGGTAAAGAATCGGCGTCTGCTGTGTCGAGCCGAACACTTCTGCCGGTAATCGAAACTCGACGTGCGGACCGGTTTCGGTCAGACGAAGCATCATACTGCCGGCGTTGTAGCCACCAGAGAAAAAGATCCGGCCATCGCCGACCGGTACCGGCGAAGCGATTGTTGCGATTGCGATTTGCCACGCGTCGGTTTCCCAGAGCAACCGGCCATCATCGGCTGCGATGCCAGCCACGCCGCCGCTGGCGCAATACACGTATTGCCGGTGACCTGCGAACTCAATCGGCACAACCGACGCATGTGTCATTTTCCAGTCGTGCGGATTCGGCGTTTTCCAGAGCATTTTACCGGTGGCGAGGTCAACGGCAATCAGCAAGGCTTCACCGCCGGTACCGATGATGACACGGTCGCCGTCCACAAGCGGACACTGACCGGCGTACCATTGCGGGATTTCGGCGTTGAACTCTTTGACGAGGTCGAGGCCCCATTGAAACTTGCCGGTGAGCGCGTCGAGACAGATGACGTGACACTTCGGGCCGAACGCGACGACGTACCGGTTGGTGACAGTTGGTACGGTGCGGCTCATGCCGTGGTTGCGTTTGGTTTTAACCGGATAACTGAACCGCCAAATCTCCTGACCATCGGCGAGCGAGAGACAACGAAGCGCGTCGGCTGAGTTGGTTTGATCGTAATCGAGAATGTAGATTCGTCCATTGCGGACGGCGGCGCCGGCATAACCTTCGCCAAGATCAACACGCCAGAGTTCTTTCCATTGCCGGGCGAGCGGGCCGGTAACGTTGGCAATGTTGTCGCCATTGCCGCCGCGAAATCTCGGCCACGCGCCGGGAATGTTGGCAGGTTTGCCGGGGCCGGCTGTGAGTTGACTCTTGGTAAACGGCGACGACTCAGCGGCAGTTTCAGTCGGGCCTTGCCGGTCCATGCCGGGAAGGCGCTCATGTAGTTGAGATGTGGTGAATTGACTCGTGCGCCAAATGCCATAGAACGCCGTCAGTGCAACAACGACCAGCAGCAATGCGATGGGTAACTGGCGTTGTTTGGAATTTTTCACAATTCCAATTCCTATCCTTTTTCCGGACCAGAACTGGCCCAAATCTTTTGTGGTTGATCGACAATAGCCGGTCCGCGGCGCATTCGGAGGAACGTCCGTTGCGCCTTGAGCCCGGCGGCTTCTGCCCACGTGATGGCCGGGCGGTTGGCCACGGGGATATCCATCATGACCAGCTGACCGGCGAGTCGCCGGGCCGCGTCGTTCAATAACGCCAGTCCGCTGGCTTCATCAATGGCAATGGCCGGCCCAATGTATGTTGCGGGTGAACCCGGCCGATCCATCAAATAGCCGGTTGCTCCAACGCTGGACACGTGCGCGCCATCTTCCGCCACCAACGCTTCCAACAAGCGCGCCCGTGGTGTCGCAGTGACTTGGAAATCCAGTTGCGTCACCACCGCCAGCGCGGCCGGTGTCATGGCTGAACCGGTCGAGCCCGTCAGCATTCCAACATACCGGGTCAATTCATACTCGCCGACAAATCCCAGCTTTGCATACACTGGTTGCCCCAGTGCGGTTGCGTCGAGGCGCACGGTGCGATGGCCGGTAACCGCCAGGGCCTCGGTCATCAACGCCGTCCCGATGCCGTGCTTGCGGTACTGCGGGTCCACCAGCACCATCGCGATCCACGCGACGTCGCCGAAGATAAAGGCCGCGACCGTGCCCACCACCAGCCCCTCAACCTCCGCCACAAAACAGCCATCCGGCTGCAACCGTAAGAACCGGCGCCAGTCCGCTTCCGTCTGGTTCCAACCGGCCAGCGCTTTCAACCGCATGCCCCGCGGCACATCGGCAACTGTCATTGGACGAATGGTTGTGCTCATTTGATCTTCAATTCACTCCAGCGGGTCCGCCACTGCCGTGCCGATGCCGGTCGTGCCGTAGCCGTTGCCGCAATAGAATAACCGCAGCCGGCCGTTTTCCTCAATCACGTTCGGATACTCCGTCATCTGGCTCTCCCAGCCCGTGCCCGTGGGCGGTAACGCCTGATTCGCCCCCGGCGTACCGCGTTCCCAGACCAGGCCGTCGCGGCTGACCGCCTCGCAAATCGAATAAGCGCCGAACTGTGTTCCGATCCCGGCGTAGATCGCGCGATATTGTCGGCGCGTCTGCCAGACGTTCAAGGCGATCGTAGCCACATTCTCGTAGGCCGCCTCCGCGCGGGGGCGCAACACCAACTGTTTGTCGAACCAGTGGCGGCCGTCGAACGAGTGGGCGATCACGGAATACTTCGCCTGATCCACGCGCAACTCCGGGCTCGGTCGTCCAGTCGCGAGCGTGTAATGCATCCGATACAGGATGCGGCCATCCGGCTGGGGGAGTTCCACAATGCGTCCTCCGCCGGCAATGCCGCGGTTGTCCGGCCACTCGGCAAAGCCGTCGCCCAGCAAGACCGGCTCGGATGCTTGTCGCTGCCAATGCCGGAGATCGTCGCTGACCGCCAGCCCGATGCCGCGAAAGCCCTGGAGGCCCGCGTTTTCGTCGGCGCTTTGGCCGGTGTAATAAAGATGCCATTTGTTGCCGATGCGATGCACGCAGGGCAGCACGCACCATTTTTCATCGAAGGCGCCTTTCCCGCCGACATCAAACAACGGCCCGAGCCGTTGCCAATGGGTGAGATCGTCCACCTTGGCAATGGCCAGGCAAATCCGCCGCTGTCCCGCTTTGTTGCCGCCGGCGTAGAACAGCCAATATTCATCACCGTGCCGGACCACGAACGGATTCATGCACGCGCCCACATCGAACTCCGCCGGCCCCGGCGGGAAAATGGGATTGCGTGGATCACGCTGCCAGTGGTGGGTGTTGTTCAGGTAATTCCGTTCTTGAATGTTTCAGCGGGACTTGCACTATATGCCGCCCAGAGGATTAATATTATTAAAGGTATCGGTCTCAAACGTGTGAGCAAATTTCACATGGAGTATAGGAAGATTGAGTTTCCCCGACAAGCTCGGAATGACAGATACAAATAAGGAATCTAATGAGCATTAAAATCGGTCTGATCGGTCTCGATACATCGCACGTCACCGCTTTTGCGGAGATTTTCAAAACACAACAAGTGCCGGGCGCGCAAGTCGTCTGCGGCTTTCCCGGCGGCTCGCCGGATTTCGACCTGAGCATCAACCGCGTCGCCGGCTACACCAAACGGCTCACGGAGGAATTCGGCGTGACCATGCTCGCCAGCCCGGCCGCAGTCGCGGAACAAGCCGATCTCGTCTTCCTCACGTCCGTGGACGGTCGCGTCCACTACCGTCAATTCGCGGAGATCGTGAAGTTCAAGAAACCGACCTTCATCGATAAACCGTTCGCCACCACGGTCGCCGACGCGCAGGCCATCATTGACCTCGCCGCCAAGACGGGCGTGCCGATCATGAGCGCATCCGCGCTCCGGTATGTGGACAATTTCCAGGCCGCCTTGACCGGCGACGCCGATCAGGGCCGCATCGTTGGCATCGACACGTACGGGCCAATGGAACTCCATGACTCCCAGCCGGGCTTGTTCTGGTACGGCATCCACGGCATTGAAATGATCGTCGCCGCGCTCGGCGTCGGCTGCCGGCGCGTGCAGGCGATGACCACGGACGAAGTGGATTTGATTTCGTTCCAGTGGACGGATGGCCGCAGTGCGACTTACCGGGGTTCCCGCAAAGCGCACAACAAATTCGGCGCGGTCATCCACCGCCAGAAGGTGGCCCGTCAGATTGATGTCGTCGCAGCAAAACGTCCAATGACCGTCTGCCTGCTCGAAGCGATCCTGCGGACGTTGCCGGCCGGTAAGACGGATGTGCCGGTAGCCGAGACGCTCGAAATCGTCCGCGTTATCTGCGCTGCCAACGAGAGCCGCAAGACTGGCAAGATAGTCAGTCTCTGATGACGCGTTCCCAGTCGCGCACGCCACCGGTGACGATGCGAAATAGTGGATGCACTTTGGGAGCCGAAACGTGCCGAAACCGCGCGAATGTTTGTGGGGAACGTTGTTTTAGTTTTCGCTGCAGATGCCTCCACTCGTATTGCACTTGACCGGCAGTCTCGACTATTTTTCCGTGAAACCGCAGCGGCGCAATCTTTTGGCGGTCGAAATGGTAATTGCGGCGGGTGGCCTCATCGTGAACGGCGCGCAAATAACTAGCGATTGCTGCAACAGGGCGGTGCTGAGTCTGGAAACGAAATAGTTGCGGATGATGCCGGTAACCATGTGTTTGTCCCTGTAAAACCTTTTGCGCAAGCAATGCCTCGCGCCATAGAGCTACGAGCCCGCGACCATCAAGGTGCCGAGGATGAATCGTCCAGAGTCGCATCCCTGGTTAAACTAGACTTTACCGGCTGGCAATTGGAAGTAGGTTTTAGCGTTACCGAAACTGATAGCGCGCACCAAATTGCCAAGCAGTTTCATGTCACGTGGTAATTCGCCGTTGACCACGTCGCGTCCGATTAAGTCACAGAGCAATCGCCGGAAATACTCATGGCGGCTGTAGCTCAGAAAACAACGCGAGTCGGTTAACATCCCGACAAATTGACTGAGTAAACCGAGATTGCTGAGCGCGTTGAGTTGCCACTCCATTCCTTCTTTCTGGTCGAGGAACCACCAGCCGCTGCCGAATTGAATCTTGCCCGGCATGCTGCCGTCTTGGAAGTTTCCGAGCATGGTGGCGAGGACGTAGTTGTCAGCGGGGTTGAGGTTATAGAGAATTGTCTTCGGCAGCCGGTTGTTCGTGTCCAGCTGGTCCAAGTACTGGCCCAATGCCGCCGCCTGCGGCCAATCGCCGATAGAATCGAAGCCGGTATCCGGGCCGATGGTGCGGAGTTGACGGGAGCTGTTGTTTCGTTGGGCGCCGAGGTGCAATTGCATGACCCAGCCGCGCGCGTGGTATTGCTCGCCCAGCCAGACCATCATAAAACTGCGGAACTTGGCAGCCACGTCCGGCGCGATTTGCTTGCCGGTTCGCGCGATGGCAAACGTATTCGCAGCCTCGGCTTGTATGCAATCCGCGGCATCCATATAGTTGAGGCCGTGGTCAGAGAGCCGGCAGCCATTGGCGTGAAAGAAATCGAGACGTTCGTTTAGCCGAGCCAGCAAACTGGCCAAGTCGCCAGCCGCGCCGAGCTTGTCGAGCCAAGCATTCCACAACGACGGCTGATCGATTGCCAACGCCTTGTCTGGTCGCCAAGCCGGATAGACACGCGTTTTCAGTTGGCTGGCGCGAATCGTCCGGTGATGCTCAAGCGTGTCAGTCGGATCATCGGTTGTGCAGATGACGGAAACCCGGTTGGACTCAAGAATCGTGTGTACCGGCATCGTTGCGAGTTTCCGATTGGCGGTCTCCCAGATTCCCTTCGCGGTTGATTCATCCAGCAAGTCGGTAATACCGAAGAAGCGTTTGAGTTCGATGTGCGTCCAGTGGTAAAGCGGGTTGCGGAGCGTGGCCGGCACGGTGCGAGCGAACGCGAGGAACTTGTCCCAATCGCTAGCGTTGCCGGTACAGAATTTTTCCGCGATGCCGTTGGAACGCATGGCGCGCCATTTGTAATGATCGCCAGCGAGCCAGATTTCGTAGGGGTTGCTGAATGTTTTGTTGTCGGCAATTTGCGCTACCGGAAGGTGGCAATGGTAATCATGAATCGGCTCACGGGCTGCGTGGTCATGATAAAGTTCACGCGCCACATCGCTGTGAAGTAGGAAATCTTCGGTGATGAACGTATTCATTCTACCATCACTGGCTGAGTAAGCTCAGGTGCTTGGTAAAGTGCTTATCCAATAGTTCGATGTGCAAATCGGCATGCTTGTTCAAGGTCTCTAGAATCCGCGGTTTGAATTGCGGGCTGGTAAGCACTGAACCAAATGTGACGTGCAAGAGCTGTCGCCCGGCAACCTCATCGAGATAAACAGCTTCTTCCTTGCCAGTGAATTTCGGCAACTTGGCCACCTGCGCGGTGGTTGCGGAAATGTGGTAGCTCCTGCGGTCCGTATCGAATCGGCCCCGGCAAAACTCGGCAATTTCGGCGAACAGCTTCACGTCTGTCCGTGCCACGACACGCATGGCTTCGAGATAACTCGTACCGGCGGTCTTGACGTGAAGTAATTCACCACACAACCGGCCGAAGATCGGATACACGCTAAATTTGTCCGAGCCGCTGTGGACGCTGAGTTTGTACGGCCCGTATTGCTGGGCAATGGCGACGTGTTGCCGGAGCGCGGCCTCAAATTGTTGGATGTCGCCTTTGTAATCAATGCCCTTCTCAAACGCACCGACGAACCGCGGCGCGACGCTGACGACATTCGGCACCCGGTTCCGTTTCAACTCCAGCGCAATAAACAAGTGCTCCAACACGGTGGTCGGTTCGTCGGTTTCATCCACGCTGATTTCGATCTCAAATGGTCTACCATTCATTACTTGAGCGATATGCCAGCCAAGATGGCGAATGTGTTCGAGCGCCCGGCCATACTTCCGCGCGGCGTTGTACAAACTCCCGCGGTCAAACGTTCCGCCAATCTCAAACTTTTTCCCGAGATACAACGACTCCAATTCACCGGTCAACGCCCCTTTGCCGACGTACTCCGATGGGTCAATTGTGAAAAAACAAAAACCGGCCGCGGCAGTGCGATCCGCGTGTTCCGGTAATTTCATATGGTCGGCGTCCGCGCCCCACGCGCCGGTATGCCCAAGCGAAGTGACCGCCGTTTGCGCGGCCGCGATAACTTCCTCCGGTGTGCGCTGGGTGCGTTCCATTTCGCGAATGGACTGCTGGGCAAAGATGGGGGCGAAGCCGAATTTCTTAAACGCAGCGAAATGACCGGGGGTGGCGAGGCCTAGCCGGTCGCCAAAGCCGAATGATTTCTTGAGGCCGAGTGGTTGCGGTGTGTTCATGTTGTCCGCCAAGTGTAGGCAACCCGCGCGCCCATGCCAAGCGCAATCACATCCGCAGACTGGACACGCGGCGCATGGGGCGGTATGAATGGCCATATGAAAATCGGCGTTATTGGCGGCAGCGGGCTTTATGCGATGAACGGCATTGAGCGGAGCAAATGGGTCACAGTTACTACTCCATTCGGCAAACCTTCTGACCAGTACCTGACCGGCTGTCTGGCAGGGCGCGAGGTTGTGTTTCTGCCTCGACATGGCCGCGGACACCGGATTTTGCCGAGCGAATTGAACCACCGCGCCAATATTTACGGTTTAAAAAAACTTGGCGCGACAAATGTCATCAGTGTCAGTGCGGTCGGTTCGTTGCAGGAGAAATACAAGCCGACCGACATCGTGGTAATTGATCAGTTCTTCGACCGCACGAAGCGCAGTGAGGACTTCACGTTTTTTGGCAACGGCGTGGTGGCGCACGTGGCCTTTGGTGACCCGGTCTGCGCCGGTTTACGAAAGACGTTGGTTGCGTGTGGACGAAAAGCCGGTGCGACGGTTCACGATGGCGGAACTTATGTCAACATGGAAGGCCCGGCCTTTTCGACGCGCGCCGAGTCGCTATTTCACCGGGCAATGGGCTGGGATGTTATCGGTATGACGAATCTCGGCGAAGCGCGGTGCGCCCGGGAAGCCGAATTGTGTTACGCGACGCTGGCAATGGTGACCGATTACGATTGTTGGCACATTAGTGAAGAAGCGGTCACAGTCGAAATGATTATTGAATGCCTGCAGAAGAATTCCCGGATGGCGCAGGAGATTGTCAGATTGACGGTGACAACACTGGGAGACAACACAGATTGCGCCTGTCGGCATGCCTTGGCGACTGCAATTATGACCGCGCCCGATAAAATCCCAGCCGGCCAACGGAAGAAGTTACAATTGCTGATCGGCAAGTACCTGAAGAACTCATAATGTTTCGCGTTCGATGCGTTGGAGCACCCGGCGCTTCGCGCTACTAATACTCCAGCCAGGTTGCTGCCTGCAAATGCGGCGGGCTTCCAAGTGCAGAAACAGCCGGCGCAGACAATAGTCATAACCCACCAACACGGCTGTAATTAGTGCAATGCGCACCCAATGATGGCCGAGGTTGAGCATTAAAAAGAATGCCGCAGTCAGAAACACCCAACTCAGGAAATCAGCCGTGCTGATTATGGACGTGTGGCGAAAATAACCGGGCCGCAAGAATTCCTTTTTATACCAAACCCGCCACACCATCCACCGCAACGCAACATAGCACGCGATGCAAATCAAGGCTACCAGTTTGATTCCGCCGTTCACCGCGTCAATTATCACTATGTCAGTGATGGAAGTCAAGTTCGACCGGGCATTCGACGTTGCAAAACTGGCCTTGCTCCGTTACCGTCATCGGCAATGGTCGGAACTACTTTTGCCAATTACTCTGTCATCGAGCGCCTGAACCATGGCGGGATGTCCGACGTTTACCTAATTGCCGATGCCAACGACCGGCGGTTCGCGTTGCGCATCTTGTTACCAGAGTTGCGGTTTCGTTGGAACGCGCGCCGGCGCTTCCGCTGGGGTTGTTCCGTCAACAAACAGCTTGAGCACCCAAACATCGCGCGGTTTTTCGAGGAAGGGAAGTTTCGCGGGCTTCGGTATTGCGTGCTCGAACTTGTCGAAGGTCCAAATCTCAAAGAATGTATTCTCCGCGGCGACCCGCAACTTCGTCCCAATCGGCTCAAGCTCCTGACTGGCATGGCGGCCGGCCTTGCGCACATTCACAGCCGTGGCTTTATCCACCTTGATTTCAAACCGGAAAACGTCCTCACCACCCGCGCTTACGACCCAAAGATCATTGATTTCGATCTCGCCATTGCGCGGCCTGATCACCCCAAGATAACCGCCAAGCTCGCCGGCACGCCCGTCTACCTCGCCCCCGAGCAAATCCTCCGTCAACCCGTGGATGAACGCGCCGATATCTTTGCCTTTGGCCTGACCGCGTACGAAATGCTGACCGGCAAGAAGCCCATCACCGGCAACACGCTCGACGAAGTGATCCAGAAGTATTCCGATTTCAACCAACATCTGAAACCGCCCCGCACTCACGCGCCCGATATTTTGCCGGGGATCGAACGCATCATCCTCAAATGTCTTGAAAAGGATGTGACGCGCCGGTACCCTGCAATGAGTCTGGTAGTTCGAGACCTGCAATCATGAAAGTCTTATTTGTTTTAACCATGTTGGTGTTTGCGCTGACCGGTTGCAACCGTGCGCCGGTTCCTCAGCCGCCGCCGGTTGTTACTCCACCGGTCGCGGTTTCGCCCGTACCGCCGCCGGCTCCGCCGGTGGATGACCGCTTACCGGAAGCGTTGAAACTGAAAGAGACCGGCAAACCACTCGAAGCCCGCGCGCTGTTACAGGAACTCGTGGCCGCCACCAACGCCAATGACCAGGCGCTCGCCGCGCTTGGTGACATCAATGGCCAAATCATCCTCACGGCGTTACCGGCGGCAGAGAAGGTGGATTACACCATTCAAGCCGGCGACACCCTCGGCAAACTCGCCACCCGATACGGCACCACTGTTGATTTGCTTCGCGCTGCCAACCACATCACTGGCGACAAGATCCGCGTCGGCGACCGGCTCCGCATCTACCAAGCCAAGTTCGCGGTCGAAGTCAGCAAGTCCGCCAACACGCTGACTGTGACCGATGCCGGCAAGTTCTTCAAACGTTACCGCGTCGGGACCGGCCAGTTCAGCAAGACACCGACCGGCGAGTTCAAGATCACCACGCGCATTGCCGATCCGCCGTGGTACCGCGCCGACGGTAAGACGGTGCCGTTTGGCGATCCCGAAAACATCCTCGGCACGCACTGGCTCGGCTTGGACGTGCGCGGCTACGGAATCCATGGCACTTGGGAAACCAATTCCATCGGCAAACAATCCAGCGCCGGCTGCATCCGTCTGCTCAATGGAGATGTCGGCGAACTATTCACGATCCTGCCGGTCGGCACGCCGGTAACCATTCGCGATTGACCAATGAGACTTTATACCCTCGATTTTGAAAAACCGATTGTTGATCTCGAACAGACAATCGAGTCGTTACGCAAACAGGCCGCCGAACAAAAGATTGATCTTTCCGGCCAGATCAAATCCATCGAAGAGAAACTCGAAGTCACGCGGAAGAAGATTTTCACAAACCTCACGCCGTGGCAGCGCGTCCAGCTCGCGCGGCATCCGAAGCGGCCGTACATGCTCGATTATCTGAAACGCATCGCCACCGACTTCATCGAGCTGCACGGTGACCGGCGTTTCAACGATGACAATGCGCTCATCGGCGGCTTGGCGACGATTGGCGACCGGCGCGTGATGGTGATCGGCCAGCAGAAGGGCCGTGACACCAAGGAAAATCTGCACCGCAACTTTGGCAGCCCGCATCCCGAAGGTTACCGCAAGGCACTCCGCTTGATGCAACTCGCAGAGAAGTTCGATTTGCCGGTGATTAGCTTCATTGACACGCCCGGCGCTTATCCCGGCGTTGGTGCCGAAGAACGCCACATCGCCGAAGCCATTGCCGTCAATCTTCGCGAAATGATGGTCTTAAAAACGCCGCTCATTGCCTGCGTCATTGGCGAAGGCGGCAGCGGCGGCGCGCTTGGCATCGGCGTGTGCGACCGCGTGCTGATCATGGAGAACGCCTATTACTCCGTCATCTCGCCGGAAGGCTGTGCCGCGATTCTCTGGAAAGACCGCGCCAATGCTGCTGACGCCGCCGCGGCTTTGAAAATCACTTCCAAGGATTTGCTCGAACTCGGTATCGTGGATGAAATCGTGCCGGAACCGCTCGGCGGCGCGCACAAGGATTACGACACCACCGCCGCGACATTAAAGCAGGTGTTGCTCAAGAATCTCGACACGCTGTGGGACATGAAGCAAACCGAGTTGTTGAGCGAACGTTACAAAAAATTCCGCAAGATGGGCGTCTTCACCACCGGCGAACCGAAGAAGCACGCCGCCCCGCACAAAAAAACCCACACGCTCGCGCCGGTCTAACCCAAGCCTAATCCCATGACATCAGAAGTTGTTTCATTTCATTACACATTAACCGACCCCTCCGGCGCGACGCTGGATTCTTCCTTGAAAGGGGAGCCGTTAACCTTTGTGACCGGCACCGGCCAGATCATCCCCGGCCTGGAAAAGCAATTGCTCAAGCTCAAGGCCGGCGACAAGCAGCGCCTCGCCGTGCCGGCCAAGGACGCCTACGGCGTGAAAGACGCAAAACAGATCTTCGATGTGCCGCGCGAGAAGTTCCCCGCCGGCGAAGTCAAGGCGGGCGACCAGTTCCGTATCGGCGACAGCCACCAAGCTGCCATCGCCACCGTGCTGAGCGTTACCGCCAAGCAGGTCCGCATTGACACCAACCATCCGCTGGCCGGTGTTGATCTGACTTTTGACGTGGAACTAGTTGCCAAGCGCGCCGCCACGCCAGAAGAGTTGGCCGGCGACTGCTGCGGCGGCAAGCACGAAGGCGACTGCTGCGGCCGCCACGACCACTGCGAACATTAACCCCGTTGGGGTTCGTCAGATTGTTTGCAGTAGCAGGCCGTTGAGGTATTCCGTTTCGGGAATCGCCGGCAAGATCGGGTGATCTGCCGCTTGCGTGAGCGTCTTCACTAACCGCAGAGTCCGGTGCGCATCCGACGCCGCCTCCACCGCCACCGCCATCAACAAGTCCAGCGGCACATGGTGCGAACAGGAGAACGTCGCCAGGATTCCGCCGGGGGCGAGCATCTTCAACGCCCGTAAATTAATTTCCTTATAACCGCGCAACGCCGCGTCCACGTTCTGCTTCGTCCGCGTGAATGTCGGCGGATCGAGAATGATCGTGTCGAACTGCCGCTTCAGATAATCGCCCTGCTTCAGGATGTCGAACGCGTTCTCGCAGCGGAACTCGATCTTCCCCGTCAGCCCGTTCAACTCCGCGTTTACCCGCGCCCGCGCCACGGCCGGCTCGGAAATCTCCACGGCCTCGACCGTCTTCGCGCCCGCCTTGGCGGCGAATAGCGCAAACCCGCCGTGGTAGCTGAAACAATCCAGCACCCGCTTGCCGACGCAATACTTCGCTACCGTCATGTAGTTCTCCGCCTGATCGAGGAAGAAGCCTGTCTTTTGGTCTTCCAACAAATCCGCCTCAAAATGCACGCCGCTCAACGTTATCTGCGTCTTGCCTTCCAGCTTGCCGACAATCACGCCCTTGGTTTCCTCCAAGCCCTCCAGCTTCCGGCTCGGCACATCGCTGCGCTCCACAATCGCCGTCGGATGGAACAGCTCCCGCAACACTTCCAAAATGATTGGCTTGCGCTGGTCAATCCCCAGCGTCAACGCCTGCATCACCAGCACATCGCCGAACCGGTCCACGATCAACCCCGGCAATTGGTCGCCTTCCGAGAACACCACCCGGTAAGTGTCGCCGCTCCGGTACGCATTGGCCGCCGTGATCCGCCGACGGAAGAACGGCCGGTCAATCTCCTCCTTGTCCAGCGTGAACCGTCGGACCGTGATCTGGGATTTGCGGTTGAACAAGCCGCGCCCGAGGAAGCGTTCCTTGTGATCGCGGATATCCACGGCATCGCCGTCCTTGATGTCGCCGGTGAGCCGCGCGATTTCCCCGGCATAGACCCACGCATGACCGGCGACGAGCCGATGTTCCTTGTTAGGTTTATAAATGACAGATGGCATGTGCGCAGCGTAACAGACATTCCCCAGTTTGTCACCCGCAGTGAAATGTGCGCCGCCACCTCCGCTTCTGCAGCGCCGGCAATACCTACATCTCGCGAGCGAAAGCCAAGCGTTCCCTGTCATCCTCAGCCTGTCGAACGGGAGCCGAGTTGGACGAGACGCGGGCATGCAAACGCAATTCGACAAACCAGAACGATTGTGTTATCCCGTGCCGGCATGAAATCAACTATTGCCGGTGGGTGCATTTGTCTGATTTTGGCGTGTGGTTGCGCAACGGGGAGGCTGCAATCAAAAGATTTGCGGACGCTGCCATTTCCGAAAAACTGCGATTGGCCCGGTGATCGTGGGCTGTTGTCGAAGATTGATCATGGCGATATTCAGTTGCGCGGCCAGCCCGTTCGCACGGTGCAGTCTTACAAACTCCCGCTTGATTTGGAGTGCGAGTTTACAATTCTTGAACCCATGCGCCATGATGGTTATTTGGTGATTCGCGCTGGCGCAGTTGGCACTGCCAACGATCAGCAGCCGCTGCACATGATCGACTTGATGGTCACTGCCGCGACGGGCGAGACGCAGATCCGGTCGGGACTGCTTGCCGCCCAATACTGGGGAGTCTTGCATAAAGGGCGGATTGTTTGCCGACATGTCGGCCCCGAATTGATCGTCGGTGAATCAAACCGGCTCAAGATTCAAATGGGACTCGAAAGTTGGCAGGTGACCCTCAATGGCCAGACGTTCTGCATGGACGGGGTGAAGTCGGAGTACAACTCGGTCGTCTTGGATTTCTGGAATTGGCTTCCTGTCAGCCGCTGGTCGGTCCGGAATGTCACGATTCGTTCAGTTCGGTCTGTTGCCGATACTGGCGCCCGTCATTGCGTAGCGGATTAAGGCAGTGCGTCGCTGAAGAGGTCGAGGTTGGTTGCCCAGCAGACGTCGGGATCGGCGGTAAGGCGGGCGAGCTTGGCTTCAAACTCCTGCCACAGGACTTCGGTTGTGAATTCGTAGCTGTGGCCCCAGAAGTGGAACACGCCGCCGTTGGCCTTGGTGTTGGCAAACTCTTCCCAGAAACGCGGGTTTGCCTGATGCGTGGTGGTGCCGAACTCCATCGGGTCGGCAGGCGGATAGACGGAGGGGACATTGACCGGGGTCGGTTTGGCGGAGGTGGCGTACTCGGGGCCGGGAATGGCGGTGCGGGCGTAGACGTAACCTTGCCGGAGAATCTCGGCTTTGACGGCGGCGTTGTAGTCGCCGTATGGATAGGCGAAGCCACGGACCGGATGCTGGAACAAATCTTCCAACTGTTTGCGGCTTTCGGCCAGTTCCCATGCCACGCGGTCGGGCGGGAGTTTGGTCAGGTGAGGGTGGGTGACGGTATGGCTGGCGATCTCAAAGCCCCGGTACAAGGCCGGTAACTCCGGGCGGGCCAGCATGCAGACTTCCTTGCCGTTCTGATATCGCCAGTGCGTGTTGGTGCGTTGCGCGCCGTAGCTGGCGGAGATGAGGTTGAAGGTCGCCTTGGCTTTGTACTTGTGCAGCAGTTCGATCAGCCGCACGTCATCGGTCACGCCATCGTCCCAACTTTGTGTCACGCGAATCATGCGTGAAGTATGCCGGCATGTTCAGGCTGATTCCATCATAAAATTGCGACACTGCGCCGGCGGTGGAATTGACACCGGCGCTCCGGGTGCGTACACTGGCGAGCAATCAAGAGCTGCAACCGTTGAATATCAACAAAGGACTAACATCGTGACTATCATTCTAATGATCATCGTAATCGCACTGGTGATCGCTGCTGCCATTGCCGTGTTTTTGGAATACTCGCGGCACCGGCGGAATGTCACGATTGATATCCCGCAAATCCAGCAATCGTTTGCCACGGTGGAGAAGTCGTTCCAGAGCGTGGAGCGTTCCGTCAAGGACGAGCTGACCAAGAGCCGTGACGAAGCCGCGAACAACGCGCGCCAAGCACAGCAGGCGCTCAAGGCTTTGGCCGACACGCTGAATCAGAACTTGAATCAACTACGGGAAGCGGTTGACCAAAAGCTGCAACGCAGTCAGGACGAAAGCGCCACAAAGCTGGCGCAGGTGCGTGATGAGATTGCCAAGTCATTGAAAGAGTCCAACACGGCATTGGCGAACAGCATCGCCGGGTTGGGGCAAGTTCAGAAAATGCAGTTGGAGGCCGTGTCCTCTCAACTCGTCAAGCTTGCGGATGCGACCGAGCAAAAACTTGATGGTCTAAAGAACGATGTCGCCGCAAAACTCAAAGACCTTCAGGATGCCAACGCCAAACAGTTGGAGCAGGTGCGCGCCACCGTTGCCGAGAAACTGCAAGGCACCGAGCAGCGTTTGGGCGAAGCAGTCAAGCAGGTTGGCGAGCGCTTGAATAGTCGCCAACAATAAACTGCATCAGGATTGGAAGTTGCCCTAAGCTTGCCGGTGAATTATCGGGCCAGTCACATGAAGTATCTGGTTTTAATCATCGCGTTCAGTTTTTGTGTCACCGCCCGTGCCGCCGAGTACGTGATCCTTGTTAGTGTCGATGGGCTTGGTTCAGTTTATCTGCAACGGATGGTTGACGCCGGCCAGTTGCCAAACTTCAAGAAGCTTCAGGCAGAATCAGCGGGCACCACCAATGCCCGGACCGATTACAACTTTACGATTACGCTCCCCAACCACACCAGCATGGTTACTAGTCGGCGCGTAACCGAAGCCGAAGGGCACAACTGGACCAGCAACACTGATCCCGCCAAAGGAGTCACCTTGCACTCGAACAAGGGCGCTTACATTGCCAGCGTGTTCGATGTGGTGCATGACCACGGTCTGCGGACTGGACTCTGGTCCACCAAGAGTAAATTCTCCCTTTACAAAGTGTCCTATGACGCCGAGCACGGAGCCGCTGATATCACCGGCCCTGACAACGGGCGGAACAAGTTGGATTGCTTCATGATCGATAAGTCGCCGGCCCTGACTGACAATTTTATTCGCACAATGCAGACTCAGCCCTGTCAGTTCGCCTTTGTGCACTTCGGGGATACCGATGGTGCCGGGCACTCGCAAGGCTGGGGAAGCGACGCCTACAACGCCGCCTTGGTTGCGGTTGATGGATATCTTGGCCGCATGTTGGAACTGATTGCCAACCAGCCCGCCCTGAAGGGCAAGACCGATTTGATCCTTACCGCTGACCATGGCGGCGAAGGCAAAGATCATGGCGATCCCACGAAGCCGGTGGATTACACGATTCCATTCTATGTCTGGGGCGCGGATGTCACCGCTGGTGATCTGTATGCCTTGAATACTCAAACACGCTTTTCTCCCGGCAAGTCGCGCCCGGACTACTCGGACCCGAAGCAACCCGTCCGTGATGCGGATGCCGGCAACCTGGCGTTGTCCCTGCTCGGGTTGCCGCCGATTCCCGGATCTGGCGTGGATGCGAAACAATATCTGCGCGTGAGCCTGCCGGCCAAATAGAAAACGCGCCTGCACGAGACTTGTTCTGTGCGTTGACAGGGCTGGGGGTGCGTGCTACTTTCGCCGCCCTTGAGATGGGCGATATAAATTACAAAGACACGTTGAACCTGCCGCAGACGGCTTTCCCGATGAAAGCCAGTCTGCCGCAACGTGAGCCGGTCATGCTCGCACAGTGGGAAGCCGGGCAACTCTACGAGAAGATTCAAGCCGCCAGGCAAGCCGCGCCATTATTCGTTCTGCACGACGGACCACCGTTCGCCAATGGCGACGTCCACGTCGGCACCGCGCTCAACAAGATCATCAAAGACATCATCATCAAGTACAAAACGATGCAAGGCTACCGGGTGCCGTATGTCCCGGGCTGGGACTGCCACGGGCAGCCGATTGAATTCAAGGTTAAGAAGGAACTCGGTGACAAGGCCAAAACGATTTCCCAGGCAGACCTGCGGAAGCTGTGCCGGACGTATGCCGAGAAGTACGTTGACCTGCAACGGAAACAATTCAAGCGCTGCGGTGTGTTTGCCGACTGGGCGCATCCGTACCGGACGATGGACCCTGTCTACGAAGCCGAAATCATCGGCGCGTTGGCTGACATGGTTGGGGCTAGTTACATCTATCGCGGCAAGAAACCCGTTCATTGGTGCACAACCTGCCGAACCGCGCTCGCCGAAGCGGAAGTCGAACATGCCGACCACGCTTCGCCGTCGGTCTTCGTCAAGTTTTCGGTGACTGGTCGCCCGAATGAGTTTGCGGTGATTTGGACGACAACGCCCTGGACCTTGCCGGCGAATCTGGCCGTCGCGGTGAAAGCGGATTTGGGCTACGTCCGTGCCCAAGCCGGTACTGAGGTTTGGATTTTGGCGGACGGATTGGTCGAGCAGGTCGGCCAGGCGTGCGGCGTGGCGTTGCGCGTGATCGAGAAAATGACCGGCCGCGAATTGGAAGGCTTGGTCACCCGGCATCCGTTCATCGACCGCGATTCGCCAGTGGTGCTGTCGCCCTACGTGACGTTGGAACAGGGGACGGGTTTGGTGCACACGGCGCCCGGCCACGGTGCGGAGGATTATGTGGTCGGCCAGAAGTATGGGCTACCGACCTTGGCGCCGGTGGACGACGGCGGGGTGTTCACGGAAGAGGCCGGTCAGTTCGTCGGACAATATGTGTTCAAGGCGAACAAACCGATCGTCGAGTTGTTGCGCAGCACCGGCGCGTTGGCCGGTCACGCGGACCTGAAACATTCCTATCCACATTGCTGGCGGTGCAAGCAGCCGATTATTTTCCGTGCGGTGGAACAGTGGTTCATCGCGCTCGACCACCAAGGGCTCCGGCAAGCCGCGCTGGCCGAAGTTAAGAAAGTTAAATGGGTGCCGACGTGGGGTGAGAATCGCATTGCCGGCACAATCCAACAGCGCCCTGATTGGTGCATCTCCCGGCAACGCGCTTGGGGTGTGCCGTTGCCGTTCCTTCAATGTGATGACTGTGGCCACGCGCTTGTGAGCCGCGAGTTGATCTTGAAATTCCGCGACCAAGTCGTCAAGGACGGCGTCGATATTTGGTTCGAACGAAGTGTGGCGGAATTATTCGGCACCGTGAAATGCCCCAAATGCGGTTCCGGCAAGTTGTCAAAGAGTCCGGATATCATTGACGTATGGTTTGAGTCGGGCGTGAGTCATCGAGCTGTGCTCAAGCAGCGCAAGGAACTCGCGTGGCCGGCAGACGTGTACTTGGAAGGCAGCGACCAGCATCGCGGCTGGTTCCAGTCGTCATTGTTGACGGCGATGGCCACGGACAAACACGCGCCGTTCAAGACGGTCGTGACACATGGCTTTTTGGTAGTGCAGGTCGCGGAGACCGGCAAGAAGCAGAAAGTTTCCAAGTCGGCCGGCAAGCCCGCCAATGCCGAAGATTACATCAATAAATACGGCGGCGATGTATTGCGGCTCTGGATCGCGTCGGAGGACTACCAAGGCGACATTCCGTTGTCGGATGAAATTTTTGATGGCGTCAGCGAGACGTACCGGAAGATTCGGAACACAATCCGGATTTTACTGGCGAACCTTTATGATTTTAATCCTACCCAACACACAGTCGCGGCTGACAAGCTGGGTGAGTTGGATCGGTGGTTGTTGTCACGGACTCAGGTATTGGTCGCGGAATTGACGGAGGCATACGAGCGGTTTGAATTTCGCCGGGTGTACCACGCGGTGAATGCGTTTTGTTCGACGGAATTATCCAGCTTTTACGTTGACGTGACCAAAGACCTCATGTACACATTCGCGACTTCTGCGCCGGAGCGCCGCTCAGCACAGACCGCGATGTACCAAGTGGTGGCGACGTTGGCGAAGCTGTTGGCGCCAGTCATGCCTTTTACAGCTGAGGAAGTTTGGACAGCGTTGCCGGGCGCGCCGACGGAGTCGGTGCACTTGGTGGCGTTCCCGAAAGTGGGGCAACGCGATGTCGAACTGGAAGCGCGGTGGGCGAAGCTGCTCGATGTGCGACGGCTGGTAGCACTGGAGTTGGAAAAAGCCCGGCAAGTCGGCACGATCGGTAAATCGCTTGAAGCGCAGGTTGAGATTCAACCTGACAGCGCCGCGACGCAAGAATTACTGACTGGGTTGGGGTCGCTGCTGGAGCCGGTATTGATTGTTTCACGGGTAACGATCGGCCAGTTGACAGGCGACGCATTGCGGGTGACAGTCGCACCGGCTGTTGGGCAGAAATGTATACGGTGCTGGCGGTGGACGATGGATGTGGGAACAAACACCGCGCACCGGGAATTGTGCGGACGGTGTGCCGAAGTTGTGACACAGCGAACATAGGAAATTTAGACACCATGAAAAAGAAAGCAAAGCTTAAAATCAAAGCCAAGGTCATCGCCAAAAAGCCCGCCAAGACGATCAAGACTAACTCCAAGAAAATCGTCAAGGCAGTGAAGGCCAAAAAAGTCACCACGGCCGCGCCGGCGCCTGCCAAGATTCCCGTTGAAGCGCCAGCCAAGACGTTGAAGCTTTCCAAGGAAGTCGGAGCAAAGTACAAGCGACTGCTGGTTGAGTTGCGCGACCATTTGATTGATGGTGTCAGCTTCCTTGCAAATGACAATTTGAAACGCACATCACGGGATGCATCCGGTGAGTTGAGCGGCTACAGTCTGCACATGGCCGACGCCGGTACCGACAATTTCGACCGTGAATTTGCATTAAGCCTCGTTTCCAATGAGCAGGAAGCGCTCTATGAAATCGAGGAAGCCCTCAAACGCCTTGAAACCGGCACCTACGGCGTCTGCGAAATGTGCGAGAAACTGATTCGCAAAGAACGTCTCGAAGCTGTGCCGTTTGCGCGCTTCTGCATCCAATGCCAATCCGGTGTGGAAAAAGACCGGCGGCATCCGCAACAAACAACGGCGGTGTTTAGCGAAACTGCCGACGAAGAAGGCGACGGCGAAGAGTCGGAAGAGAAGAGTTGAGGCGCATCGCTCCCATTGCAATCCTGATTGCGCTGCTTGATCAGCTGACAAAGCTATTGGTGATGCATTGGGTTGATCCAGACCTGCCGGTGCCGGTGGTGGATCGTTTGTTCCAGCTGGTCAACTGGGGGAATACCGGCGCCGCGTGGGGGATGTTTCAAAACTCCAATCTAATTCTGGCCAGCATCTCAGTTGTCACGCTTGTCGTCATTTGCATCTTCCGCCGGTCGTTTCAGATTCACTTGCTCGGCAGCAAAATCGCACTTGGCCTAATCGCCGGCGGGATTGCCGGCAACGTTGTGGATCGCTTCCGGTATGGTCACGTCGTGGATTTTCTCGACTTTTCGTTTTGCGGTCATCACTGGCCGGCATTCAACGTGGCCGACAGTGCGATTTGCATCGGCGTCGGCGTCTACCTCGTCGTCACCTGGCGTGACGAACACCGCCGGCCTCAGAGCGCCGCTTAATAGCAGCGGACTTCGTAGATGGCGGCGACTGGGTCACCGTTCGTGGCCTGAATAACAATGCGCAACTTGTCGGTGCTAACCGGTACCAGCGGATGTCGTCGGTGCCGGTGGTAGTTACCGGTCACGCGCAACAGTTCTTCCCAGCTTCCATTCTTACAGGCTTCGACGGTGTAATCCCGCACGCATTGCGGGTCACGATACAACGGCGGGTAGCTGTGGAACTCGCTGACGAGGTTGCCGGCAAATGTGAGCTCGACGGAACCGATGGTCTGTGGCTTGGCCCATGCCAGTTCCAGCCAGGACGGCAGCGCTGTACTGCGCCAGAGGTTTGTCGAGCGGTGGGGCCGGGTGACGCCGCTCAAGACGTTGCCGGCGGCGAAACAGCCCTGCGGCGGCTCGACGCGGAACGCATGCGTTCCGATGTTCCAGTAGCGGCGCATCTTGGTGGCCGACATCGCAAACGTGGAAACGTGGCCCGGCAAGATTGCGGGCGCGGCGTGCCATTGCACGGCCGGGTTCTTGTCGAGGTCGAGCCGGAAATAACCGTTACCGGCAACATTGACCTCCCACGTGACCCATTGCTGCTGGCCTGCTGGCACGCGGAGGGTCGTCGCGGCCAGGACCTTACCGGTGTCGACCCGGTACTCCCAGATGTGGTCGACCGGCTGAAGCCACGCGCGGACTTCCTGCGGCTGGCTGGCGCTGAGGCAGACGGAGATGTGGCGGAGCGCGCCATTGACAGCGATGAACTGCCCGCGGCGGTGCGTCAATGGCTTCGGCGCCGGGTCCACCGCGAGGCCGGTAACCACGGCTTCGCTACTGGCTGTGGCGGTGGCGGTCTGGGCGAGGTCGGCCGGGTCGGTGTTGCGGGTGTTCGGTAGGAAACAGCCGTCGCGGAGCAAGACTTGCTGAACGGCCGGCACGGGTACGTCAACGATGGCAACCTTGTTGCGGATCGCCAGCGCGCAGGCGGTGCCGGCTGCTTGGCCCATGAGCGCGGTCGTGCCCATAACCCGCACGGTGCCGAGCGCGGCGTGGGTGACGCTAACGTTGCGACCGGCCAGTAAGAGGTTGTCCACTTCCTTGGCCAGCAGACAGCGGAACGGGATGCCGTAAGGGCCGACGTTGCTCTTGGCGATGTACTCGCTGTCGGCCTTGTAACCCTCGGCGCTGGCGGGTTCACTGGTCGCGGCGAGCAATCCGCCGGCTGTGTGGAGATCGACGAACCAGCCGCCGTACGCAATCTCATCGGGGAACACGGTGCAACGCTGGACATCGTTCTCGGTCATGAAGTACCGTCCAACGACGCGGCGGCTTTCGCGTTTGCCGGGAACCTGGCCAATCCATTCGAGCGCGTAGTTGGCGATGTTTTTAGCTTTGAGCTTGGCGTCGCGGTTCTTCATCCAATCCCAGACGCCGAGGGCATGCCGGGTGAGTTCGTGGCGGATGGTTTCGTTATCGTGAATCGTATGCCACGGCACGCCGATCTCGATCCACCAGTAACCGCCGCGCGGTTCGCCGGGCGGCCGGCCCTGTTCGTAAAAAAACCGGGCGTCATCATATTTCACGGCCCAGTCGGGCGCGGTGAACGGGCAAGAATGCCCCATGTCCCGGGCGTGGATGTGAATCGAGTTGCCCATCGTGTCGGTGCTGCCGGTCGGGAAGGCGTGAACTTCCTGGAATTCGTCGAACCCTTCACTGCCCATCCGCCACTCGCACCCGGCCAAGTCGGCCACGACGGCATCGCCGGTACAGTCGAGGAACAACTCGGCTTCGAGCGTCAATTCGGTCTCGGCGTTGGCCACGCGCGCCAACACGGCCTCGATGCGGCGCGGGCCTGGCACGCTTGGTCGGTGAAAATAACCGGCCTTGGTCACCGTGGCCAACGGCGTTTCCGTGCGGACGACGCCGCCCGCCAAGCGGACGGCATAGACGCTCGTGTTCAGCTTGAATGTCAGGTTCGGCGTCTGCATGGCGATGTCGTACAGCACCATGTCCGACACGCTGTTCACGGCGCCGTTCTCGATGACCTGATCGTGATTGCGCGCCCGTTCCTCGATCAGAAACTCCGAGATGATACCGGTCTCGCGGGCATACGCGTGATGGCAACACGCCCCATGCACCGGCACCCGGATTTCACTTGACGTGTTGCCGCCGAACACAGGTCGGTCCTGCACCAGGCAGGTCTTGGTGCCGTGCCGGGCCGCGGCCACGGCAGCGCAAAAGCCGGCCAGTCCGCCACCGCAAACCACCACATCGTAACGCTCAGTTTTCTTGATCATTGTAATTTCCCCTGATGCAATTGCCCAAAGCAATTTATCAGTTAAAACGTATAACAACTGCGGTGACGTCGGTCAAACCGGGCGAGTTGCTGACAACCGTGCTGGCGAAGGAACTCGGCCACTTCTGGAAACCGCATGCCGACTTGCTCGGGTGTGTGGGCGTCAGAATTAACGATCAGCGGAATACCGAGTTGGATTGCTTGCGCAACAATCGGCAAGGCCGGGTACGGTTGCGGTGTCGCCAGCTCACTGTGCCGGTAACCGGACGTATTGATCTCCATGCAGATGCCGGCTTTCGCAATCTCGGCTAGCGTGGCCGGGATCTCGGCGAGGCCGCGCGCGGTAGGTTGCCGGGCCGAACGCTTGACGACATCAAAATGCGCGATGATGTCGCAAAGGCCAGACTGCGCAAGACGGCGGACACCGTCAAAATAGCGCGCGTATTGTTCATCGACCGGCAAGAGGCAGTCGGGGCTCCAGGCGTTGAGTTGACATTGTGGGTCGAGGTAATGCACTGCGCCGAGGACGTAATCAAACGGATAGCGGGCGATTTGTTGGGCGAGGTAATCTTCCTGGTTGGCGACAAAATCCATTTCCAGGCCGAGCAGGATTTCGATTTTGCCCCGGTATTGAAAACGCAAATCGAGAACGCGTTGGACGTAGTAGGCGAGTTCGCTTTCTTGCATACGGACATTGGCGCCGCGGCGGTCGGGCAGGGGATTGTGATCGGAAAAGCCAAACGCTTGCAAGCCGAGCTCGATGGCGCGTTCGATGTAGGCTTCCATCGGGCCGGTCGCGTGTTGGCAAAGCGGCGTGTGGGCGTGGCAGTCGGTTTGAATGGGCATGAGGCGCGCAGTGTAGCCGGTGGCACGCGCGTTGACAATGCCGGTCAGCTTGCTACTCTATAGGAATGGAAACACCCGTTGTCTTCGAATGTAAGGGCCAGCAACTTGTCGGTATGCTCCACCTGCCTGAGGGGCGCACGCGCGTGCCGGCGGCGTTGCTGCTGCATGGGTTTGGCGGCACAAAATCGGAGTCGCACCGGATGTTTGTCAAGCTGGCGCGCGCGCTGACCAGTCACGGGATCGCCACGCTGCGGTTTGATTACCGGGGTTGTGGCGATAGCGCCGGTAACTTTGAAGATTTGACGATCCGCTCACAGGTGCTCGACGCCAACGAGGCGCTCCGGTATCTCGTGCGCCACAAGCGGGTCAATACGCGCCGGCTGGCTTTGGTTGGGATGAGCTTGGGCGGCGCGGTCGCCGCGCACGTGGTGGCGCGGGAGCCGGACCGATTCAAAACGCTCGCGCTCTGGGCGCCAGTCGCCGAAGGCGGCGACATCCTTGATGAATTTTCGACGCCCGACGCCGTTGCGTCACTGGCGCAGACCGGGATCACCGAACATTGGGGTAATCTGGTCGGCGTCGAATTCATCCGCCAATTCGCCGAAATGAAACCCTTGCGCGAAGTTGCGAAATCGAAATGCCCGGTCTTGCTCGTCCACGGGAGCGATGACGAAACCGTGCCGTCAAAGCACAGCGACCTTTACGAGCGGGCGGTGCAGACGGGAAAACGGACGGCTAAGAAAGTTATCATCCCCGGTGCCGACCACACGTTTAGTAAACTAATCTGGGAGCAGCGACTCATCAAAGAGACTGTGAGCTGGCTCAGCGAGACGCTGTAGGAAGTAAGCGCTGGCTGCCGCGCGCCATGGCATTTCAACTCGTTAGCAAATACAAACCACGCGGCGATCAGCCACAGGCGATTCGGACAATTGTGGAATCACTCCGCGCCGGCAATCGGCATCAGACGTTGCTGGGCGTGACCGGCAGCGGCAAGACATTCACGATGGCCAATGTGATCCAGCAGCTTGACCGGCCCGCGTTGGTCATCTCACACAATAAAACGCTGGCAGCACAGTTGTACTCGGAATTTAAACAATTCTTCCCGCACAATGCCGTTGAGTATTTCGTCAGCTACTACGATTACTACCAGCCGGAAGCCTACATCCCGCAGACTGACACCTACATCGCCAAGGATTCCGCCATCAATGAGCAGATCGAAAAACTGCGGCTCTCGACTACGAGCGCGCTGTTGTCCCGGCGCGATGTGATTGTCGTCGCCAGCGTGTCGTGTATTTATGGACTAGGTTCGCCGGAAGATTATTTCGAAATGATGGCACTGCTTAACGTCGGGAGTGAGCTCAGCCGTGATGACCTGCTCCGCAAGCTGGTGGACATGCAGTATAACCGGAACGACATTGAGTTTACCCGTGGTAACTTTCGTGTACGGGGCGATACTGTCGAAATTTGTCCGAGCTACACTGAGGATGCAATTCGCATTGAATTCTTTGGCGACAAGGTGGAGCATCTCAGCCGGTTTGACCCGTTGACCGGCAAAAAATACGAAGATCTCAAACAAGTCTCCATTTACCCGGCCAAGCATTGGGCGACGCCCTATTCCAAAGTCGTGCGCGCTCTCGACAGCATCAAAGCCGAAATGACCGAGCGCGTGGCGTGGTTCGAGCGGAATAATAAACTCGTCGAAGCCCAACGCATTCACAGTCGGACAATGTACGACATGGAAATGCTCAAAGAGATGGGATTCTGCTCCGGCATCGAGAACTACTCCCGGCATTTGAGTGGACGGGCGGCCGGTGAACGGCCGTTCACGCTGATTGATTTCTTCCCGAAAGATTTCATCACCATCGTGGACGAGTCGCACGTGACCGTGCCACAACTCGGCGGGATGTATGCCGGCGATAAGTCCCGGAAAACGACGCTCGTCGAACACGGCTTCCGTCTGCCCAGCGCGCTCGACAACCGGCCGCTTAACTTTGCCGAGCTCGAAGGCTTGCTCAAACAATCCGTTTATGTCAGCGCCACGCCAAGTGTCTACGAAGCCCAGCACAGCACCGTTGTGGCCGAACAAATTATTCGTCCGACCGGGCTGGTTGATCCGCCGGTCACGGTAAAGCCGTTGACCGGTCAGATTGACGACCTCATTGAACTCTGCCGGGCCCGCGTCGAGAAGAGCGAACGCATTCTTGTGACCACGCTCACCAAGCGCACCGCGGAAGATCTGAGCGATTACTTCAAGGAAGTCGGACTGCGCGTCAAATATCTGCACAGTGAAATTGACACCATCGAACGCATCGAAATCCTGCGCGGCTTGCGCAGTGCCGACTTCGACGTGTTGGTCGGTATCAATTTGCTCCGCGAAGGCCTTGACTTGCCGGAAGTCTCACTCGTCGCGATTCTTGATGCCGACAAGGAGGGTTTCCTCCGCAGCGCCACTGCGTTGATCCAGACGGCTGGTCGTGCCGCCCGGCATATCAACGCCGAGGTTGTGCTGTACGCCGACGTGATGACCGACTCGATCAAGAAGTTCATTGCCACGACCGAATACCGGCGCACCAAGCAATTGGCCTACAACGTCGAACATCACATCACGCCCAAGTCCGTGAAACGCGAACTGCAACTCAGCATTGCCGGCGCGACAGAGGCCCGCGAGGTTGAGGCATCAGTTGTCCGCGAAGCCCCCGGTGGTTATCGGAAGGCGGAACTCCTCCGGGAACTCGAAGCGGAGATGATCGAAGCCGCCGAAAACTTGCAATTTGAGAAAGCCGCCATCCTGCGCGACGAGATTGCCGCGCTTGAAAAAGGCCAGGAACTTCCCGCCAAGCGCGAAGTGAAATATGACCGCAAACTAAAAGTGAATGTGGTAAAGAAAGCCCGACCGAAACCATGACAACGTTACCGGAAGGGTTAATTCAGAACATCGTCCGTACCGCATTGGCTGAGGATGTCGGCGCTGGTGACATCACCACCGAGGTCAGTGTGCCGGCGGACTTGCCAGGCACAGCCACGATCATCGCCAAGGAACCGTGCGTCGTGGCCGGACTGGCGCTCGTCGAAGCTGTGTTCCGGGAACTTGCTGGCAATGTGCAGCCGCTCGTCCGCGATGGTGAAGTTATCGAAGCCGGTCAACGCGTCTGTAAGATTACCGGGCCGGCGCGCGCCATTCTGACCGGCGAACGGACGGCGTTGAACTTCCTCCAGCAGCTTTCAGGTATCGCCACATTAACCCGGCAATTTGTTGAAGCCGTGGCCGGGACGTCCGCCCAGATTCTCGACACCCGCAAGACCACGCCATTGTTGCGCGTGTTGGAGAAATACGCCGTCGCCGCCGGTGGCGGAACGAATCACCGACTGGGGTTATTCGATGCCGTAATGATCAAAGATAACCACCGGGCGATTCTGGCCCGACTCGGCCCGACCGCCTTGGCGCAAGCCGTTGCCGAGGCACGCCGCAGGCAACCCGGGATTCCGGTGGTGATCGAAGCCGACACGCTAGCCGATGTAGACGCGGCGTTTGCCGCCGGTGCCAATCATATCCTGCTCGACAACATGACGCTGGACGAACTCCGTGAAGCGGTTCGGCTGGTGGCTGGTCGCGCCAAACTCGAAGCGAGCGGCGGCGTGCGCTTGGCGACGGTACGCGCCATTGCAGAGACCGGGGTGGATTACATCAGCGTCGGCGCGCTGACACATTCGGCGCGGGCGGTGGATTTCTCGCTGGAAATGCAAGCCGACAGCCGCGAATGAAAACCGCGCAAGATTGGATCGAAGCGCTCCGTCTGGCCAAGCATCCCGAAGGTGGCTATTACCGGGAGACTTACCGGAGCACGGCGACAATTGGTGATCGCGCGGTTTCGACGGCGATCTATTTTTTATTGCCGGCCGGCGAAATATCGGCGCTGCACCGAATCAAGTCGGATGAACTGTGGCATTTCTACGGTGGCAACTCGCTGACGATTCACAGCATCGCTGGTCGGTATTCGACAATTGAGTTGAGTGCGGATAATCCGCAGGCAGTTGTGCCGGCTGGGAATTGGTTTGGCGCGACGGTTGAGACCGGTTACGCGCTCGTCGGTTGCACGGTCGCGCCGGGATTTGATTTCCGGGATTTCGAAATGGCGGATCGCACGGTATTGCTGGCGGCATATCCGCAACACCATCAAGTCATCGAGCGATTGACGAAGCCGACGGGGAATGGTTAGCTCGCCAGTATGTCGGCCACGCAAGAAATTCTAACGGCGCTGCATCGGAGCAATGGCGAGTTTATCCGCTTGGACTTACCGGCGCGGGAGCAGGCGGAGTTACAATCGCTTGGGTATGGCATTGAGACCCATCCGCATCGCGGTCACCGGCTGGTGGCGGTGCCGGACCGGTTAATGGCGGAAGATTTACAGGCGCGATTACAGACGAAAGTGATTGGCCGGGAAATCGTGGTCTTTGAGGAGACAACTTCAACCAATGATGTCATCGAGAGGATGCGACAGTCCCGCGAAGGCTTGGTGGTGTTTGCGGAGTCGCAGACGAAAGGGCGCGGCCGGCATGGCCGGGCGTGGGCGTCGGCGCGTGGGAAAGGCTTGTGGTTTTCGGTATTGTTGCGCCCAAAGTTTCCGTTACCGCGATTGACGATTGCTGCGAGCGTGGCGGTGGCGCGCGTGGCCGGCGCGGCGGCGAAAATCAAATGGCCGAATGACGTGACGTTGGCTGACCGGAAACTGGCCGGCATTTTGACGGAGCACCGGGAAGGCGTGGCGATTTTGGGGATCGGCATGAACGTGAATTGCCAAGCGGCGGACTTCCCGTCGGAGTTGCGGGAGATCGCGACGTCGCTGGACGTGGCGGACCGACCGGGATTGGCGGCGCAGTTGTTGACGGAGTTGGATTGCGTGTACGCGCAGTCGCTGGACGAGTTCCCGGTACTCAGCGCGGAGTGGGCGCGGCGTTGCACAACGCTCGGCAAACAGATCACCGTGCAGATGGGGGATCGCCGCGTGGAAGGGCATGCGCAGGCATTGGACGAGGACGGTGCGTTATTGTTGCGCCGGGACAGCGGCCAGAGCGAACGCGTCTGGGGCGCGGATTTAATTTTGGAGCGAACATGAGACGTGTGTTGTTGATTGAAACTGGGAACACAAACACCCGCTTCGCCATCACGGATGGGCAGAAGATCGGGCGCGTGATTATTGTGCCAACAGCGAAACTGACCGGCATCCCGCGCGCGGTCGGCCGGTATGACGCGGCGGTGTTGTCTTCGGTCGTGCCGGCGGCGACGGCGAAATTGTGCCGGTGGTTGCCGGTCAAACCGTTGCTCGTGAATGCGGGCGCGAACCTCGGCATTGGCATCCGGTATCCGCAGCCGAAACAGATTGGCGCGGATCGGCTGGCGAACGCCGTCGGTGTCGTGAATCTGTACGGCGCGCCGGCCATCGTGGTGGCATTCGGCACGGCGCTGGCGTTTGATGTGGTGAACCCGGCACGCGAATACGTCGGCGGCGTGATCGCACCGGGGCTGGCGGCGATGACGGATTATTTGCACGAGCACACGGCGTTGCTGCCGCACATTGATTTGCGCGAGCCGCGCTCGGTGATTGGCAAGAGCACGGTGGACGCGATGGAAGTCGGTGCGATTATTGGTTACCGGGGCTTGGTGAAAGAAATTCTCGCGGCGTTACGGCGCGAGCCGGGGATGCGGCAGGCGATCGTGGTGGCAACCGGCGGCTATGGCGAGCTGCTGGCGCAGAAGATCCCGGCGATTCAACATGTGAATCCGCTGTTGACCCTGGAAGGCTTGCGGTTTATTTACCTACACAACTCCCGTGAATAGAATTGATCAAAAATTTAGCGACCTGCGCGTCGCGCAACAACAAGGTTTCATTGTCTACATCAGCGCCGGCGATCCGAACCTGACCGCAACGGCGAAGTTCGCCCGCGAATTCGAGCGCCTCGGCGTGGATGTGCTCGAACTCGGCGTGCCGTTCAGCGATCCGCTCGCCGACGGCGTGGTCAACCAGCTTGCCGCCGAGCGCGCCTTGCAAAGCGGGACGACATTGACCGGCGTGATCGCCACAGTGGCCGAATTGCGGAAGACCGGCTGTGAAATCCCGGTCGTGTTCTACATTTATTACAACCTCATCCACCGCTACGGCGTCCAGCAGTTCGCGAAAGACGCCGCCAAGGCCGGCGTGGACGGCGTGTTGGCGCTGGATTTGCCGCCGGAAGAAGCCGGCAATTATGAGACCGCCTTGCGCGCGGCCGGCGTGCATGCACTTTACCTGATTGCGCCGACAACGCCCGACGCGCGCATCGCGGAGATCTGCCGACACGCGGGTGGATTCATTTACTACGTCTCGCGCGAAGGCGTGACCGGGATGCAGACGACCATTTCCTCTTCCATCGCGCCGATGGTCGCCAAGATTCGCAAGCACACCAAGCTACCGGTCGCGGTCGGGTTTGGGATTTCGACGCCGGCGCAGGCGCGCGCGGTCGCGGTGCAAGCGGACGCCTGCATTGTCGGCAGCGCCATCGTGAATCAAATTGCCAAGCACGGCAACGTGGCGAAGTTTGTTGCACCAATGGTCAACGCGGTGAAGCCGCCGCGATGAGAATCCTCGGTGTGGATCACGGGCTGCAACGCATTGGCCTAGCCATCAGCGACGAAACCGGCACCGTGGCGCAATCCATCGGCTACGTCCGCGCCAATATTTCCGAGGTCGTCCGCGTTGCCACTGAACGCAACGCCGGTAAGTTTGTGGTCGGCCTGCCCAAGCGGCTTGACGGCACCGCCAGCGAGCAAACGGAGCACACGCTGGCGTTCATCGCCGCCTTGGAACGCGCCACGACCTTGCCGGTGCTGCGCTGGGACGAACGGCTGACGACGGCGCAGGCGACCCGCGTTTTGATTGAAGGCAACGTGCGGCGCAAAGATCGCAAAGAGAAAGTGGATCAGCTTGCCGCACAATTGATGCTCCAGTGTTATCTCGATGCACACGCCGAGCAGTAACTACCGGTTCACGATTGCCTACGACGGCACGGCCTATGGCGGCTGGCAACGGCAACCGAACGCGGATTCCATCCAACAGCAAATCGAAACCGCGCTGACCAAGCTCGTCGGCGTGCCGGTGTGCCTGCACGGCTCGGGGCGGACGGATGCCGGCGTGCATGCCCGGGCGCAGGTGGCGCATGCGACATTCGCCACGCACCATCCGCCGGCGACGCTGCTGCGCGCGCTTAATGCAACCTTGCCTCACGACATCAGCGTGACTGGAGTGAAGCGCGTGCCGGCGAAGTTTCACGCGCGGTTTTCGGCAACGGGAAAAGAATATCGCTATCAGATTGATACCGGCGCCTTGCCGGACATTTTCTTACGTCGGTATGCGTGGCACCATCCGCGCCCGTTGGATATACCGGCAATGCGACAAGCGGCGAAGCTGATTACCGGTAAACATGATTTCTCGGCGTTGTCGGCGAATCCAATGCGGGAGATTAATACGCCGGTGCGAACGGTGACAAAACTTACCATCACCAAGCGCGGTCAGCTGCTGACGATCACAGTGGCGGCAAATGGATTTCTTTACAAGATGGTGCGCAGCATTGCCGGCGCGTTGGTCAAGGTGGGTGAGGGGAAGCTGACGGTCGCACAACTGCGGAAGTTGCTCGCCGGCAAGCGCCGCACGGCGTTGGTGGAGACGGCGCCTGCACACGGACTATTCCTATGGCGCGTGCGGTATTGAATTGCCGGCTTACAGATTCTTTAGGGCGTGCTCTTCTTGCTTGGAGGAGTTGGCGCTCCGGAGTCCGCACTCATCTCCACATGCATCATTGCCGAACCGAATTCTACACTTTCTTCTTGGCTCATTTCTTTAAAACCAGTTGGAACTTCAAATAAGGCAGGATCGAGTTTGCCGAGTTTTACGTTTTTAAATAACAATGAACCCTTACTTCCGTCATAACCGTTAGTGCTGTCCAAACGGATTATCATTCCACCGAGATCAGTTGCTTCCCAAGCTGTCATCTCCTCTTTTGTATCGTCGGATGAAATCATCACTAATTGCACTTTGACGCATGTATGCCCGTCGATAGTTTCCTTGCCGATTTCTTTCCGCTCTATCTTTGGCGGTTTTGCGGTGCTATCGAACCCAGTTTCTCGCCAATCCATTTTCATATAAGACTTCCGGCCAGGTATTAGTAGATAACTCGTTTGTCGGTCGGGGCGAGTGATCATGACCATCTGCGCTAAGCCATCTTTTTTGAGTGCCTCGATAACTTTCGATTGTAGTCCTGGCTTACGTGTGTAGTCTTCTTCGGTGCGGGTATTGCCGTGGGACAGAAAGTATGGTTTTTCACCTCGGCTTTGTTTTTCGGCACCTTCATACTGAACGCTTGCCGCCATCGTTGCAGAGAAAGAGCGGTCTTTGCCCAAGATTAACACTATTTGGCGTGCGTCTTCGCCCGGTCCGGCACTTTCTTGGGCGATAGACAACGAGACAGTTAAACTGATTGCCGAAACAACGATTCCTACTGTAGAGCAAGTCTTCATGGCTTGGTCTCCTAATTAACGACGAGTATAGGCAGCCCACAGATTTAGTAAAGAGCATTTGCCGGCGCGTTGACAAACGGGGCGGTTCGGGTAGGCTGGAGGGGCATGAACGCCGCCGCGAATCGCATCCAGCAGTTAAAGAAACAACGCAACGCAGTAATTCTCGCGCACAATTACCAAGTGCCGGAGATTCAGGACGTGGCGGATTTCGTCGGCGACTCGCTCGGCCTGGCCTATCACGCCCGCGACACGAACGCGGATGTGATTTTGTTTTGCGGCGTCCACTTCATGGCGGAGACGGCCAAGATCGTGAATCCCAGCAAGACGGTGCTGCTGCCGGATCTCACGGCGGGCTGCTCGCTGGCGGATTCATGCGCCGCGCCGGCGTTGGCACGATGGAAGGCGGAGAATCCCGACGCAGTCGTGGTCGCGTACATCAATTGCACAGCGGCGGTGAAGGCGTTGACGGATGTGATTTGCACTTCCGGCAACGCGGTGAAGGTCGTGAACTCCATCCCGAAGGAGAAACGGATCCTGTTCGTACCGGACCAGAACCTTGGCCAATGGGTCATGGCGCAGACGGGCCGGGAACTCATTCTCTGGCCGGGCTCGTGCGAGGTGCATGTGCTGTTCACGCACAAGGCGATCTTTGAGCTGAAGCAGAAACATCCCGGCGCGAAGATTGTCGCGCACCCCGAATGTCTGGCCGCCGTGCGGATGCTGGCGGATGAAGTTTGCTCGACGGAAAAGATGATCAGCTACTGCCGGACTTCGCCGGCCCAGGAATTCATCATCGTCACCGAGGCCGGGATGTTGCATCGGTTGCAGAAGGAAGTCCCCGGCAAGACGTTCATCCCGGGGCCGACGGACACCTGCAATTGCAGCGAGTGCCCGCACATGAAAAAGAACACGCTCGCCAATGCCATTGCGGCACTCGAAAACATGGCACCCGAAATCATCCTCCCGGAAAACATCCGCCGGCAAGCGTTGACGCCCATCGAACGGATGCTGGCCATCGGCCGGTAACTGAGCACCAAATTATGAACTACAAGACTCTTG
>Ga0316217_10000537_pt1 | contig 53540 bp, 43 predicted proteins | sample 1anoAmetaG_FD_203633 | JGI IMG/M metagenome (GOLD analysis project Ga0316217, IMG submission 203633) | Freshwater microbial communities from Trout Bog Lake, Wisconsin, USA - 1anoA | ecosystem: Environmental > Aquatic > Freshwater > Lake > Hypolimnion/Profundal zone | place: USA: Wisconsin...
TCGAAAAACTCGCCCTCTCCCACCGTTGCTCCGGGCGGTTTTTGGGTTCAGCGATTTTCCACAAACGCTCCGGCACAAGATACGAGATCAGGAGTCCTGAGGCTTTTGCGCTGTATGAAAAGTGGGGGATTGCCGGGGTAAAAATCGATTTCATGAATCGCGACGACCAGGACATGGTCAATTGGTACCAGAAGATCGTCAAGTCCGCCGCCGAACACCACCTGATGGTCAACTTCCACGGCGCCTTCAAGCCGACGGGGATGAATCGCACTTCAGGTGAAGTTGGATTTCCTTGGTCCAGGTTCCTGGACGCTCAAGCTTTGGGAAGACGCCCCCGACAGCGATACGGTCGGAACGCGCTTAGTCACCGAAGAGCGAACGGTGACATCGGCCGATGTTTTGACGTTACACTTGGCTCGCGCCGGAGGCGCGGTTGCCGCTTTTGAACCCGCTTTACGGCGCTAAAAAAAGTCACTTCGACGGATAGAGCGCCCAGGAAATGCCCGAACTGGAGGCAAAGAGAAAGATGGCGCCCAAGCCCAGCGCCAGTAGCAGCAGACACGGAATCAGCAGCCACTTCTTCTCCTGCCAGCAAAGCCGAAGCAAATCCTTAAGCCACGCGTTCATGATTCACTCGCATGGTAGCCGCCGGTAACGCGAAGGCAAGAAAAGGTCGAGCGGATCTCGCAATGCTCACGATGCCGAAAAGGGGCAGGCCCCTGGCAGGCCGGAGATCTACCTCATAGTTCAGTTGGCAGCAACAAGGCCATAGCGGAGCCGCGACTGCGGCGAAGGCGGAGCTTTTCCGTCGCCCGAAGCCGGCGCCCCCGAATTTGGCCGGGACGACGCTTTGAGGCGGATCGTTCCAACGAGGGGAGAATGGCGTCCTCGCTACCAGGCGACGGGCGTGGTCCGGGTTGCTTTATTGCGATAGGACGATGCGATAGAAGCGGCGTTGGTCGGGCGGTTGAGCTTCGGACAGGGTTAGGGTGGCGCTGGTGGCCGCCAGCGGGCTCCCAACGTTAGTCCAGCCCCCACCAGCCAGGTTGGTCGTGTACTGGGCCTGATAGGCCAATCCGGGCACGGTGGCCCAAGTGAAAGTGACGGCGCCATTGACCGCCGTCACCGCTTGGAGTTTCGGCGGAGAAAAGGGAACCGCTGAAACATCGTCCAACCCGAAGGCCTGCGGGTCGTTGCGCGCGCCAAATTGGAGGAAGGCGCTGCTGCCCGGGGCGCTGGCGACAAACAACATATTCGTCCAATTAAACGGCGCCAGGTCCGCTTGGTCGAAAAGTACCGTCGTGGGATTGGGAGCGGCCGTCCACGCGACCTGAAACTCGTTGGGAGCATCGGTGCTGCTGAAATACGGACTAGCTACCCAAAACGACACCAGGTAAAACTGGCCTGGGATGGTAGTCAGGGTCTGGGAAAGATAGCCCAGGTCGCTAATTTCACCGAGCAGCGCGCCATAGGCGCCGGAGCGAATCAACTCGGGATGCGCGGGCAGGCTGCCGCTCCCGACCACGTGCGTGTCCAGCGCGTTTCCCTGGAGGGTCCAATTGGTCAAAGAGCCGCTTTCGAAACCGCCGTTTTGAACGACGTTCTGGCCCACCGCCAAGGAGAAGTGCGCGATTCTCGCCGCGCCGGTGGTGAGATTGGTAAATTCCAGGCTGCCCTGGTAAACTCCCGCCGCGAGTTCGCTCGCCACCCGGTTGAGGGAGATGGTGACCGTTGTCGAGGGCGCCGCGGGCCCTAAGTTACCCGATACGGGCGCGCCGGTCAGCCAGGGAGCGGTACTGGCAACGGCCCAGTCCAAAGCGGCGGCGCCGGTATTGGTCAAAGCAAACACTTGCGAGGTGACGTTAAACGGGCCACCCACCGGCCCGGTAGCGGCGAAGCCGGTCGCGGGGGCGATACGGAGGGGATCGGGCGGGCCGGTCAGCACATCAATGAGGGCCTGGCCGGTGGGCGTTCCCCAGCCCGTGCAGAGGTCATAACCGGAAGTAGCAGGGTATTCGCTGGGGACGGAATTAGTCGAGTTGTTGCCGATGGTGATGTCGTGAAAAGCGCTGGAGTAGGTGGAACTCTTGCCGATGGCATAAAGCGCCGGATTAAGAAAGCCGACGGAGGAGTCGCCAGCCAGAGTCGCCTGCTCGTTCACCAGGGCGGTAAATCCGGCCCAAAGCGGGGCCGCGCAACTGGTGCCCCCAAACGACCCCGAAGCGCCGCTGTTGTAGGCAACCCAGACATTGTCCGCAATCATAGCCACATCCGGCAGGTTCCGGTGGAGCGTTGAGGCCCGATTGGCGGACGTGCTGATCCCGGTCTGCCAGTCGGGGAGGTCGTAGGAATCGCTGATCCCGCCCCCGCTCGCGCCGTCGCCTTGACCGCTCGCATTCCAGTTCCAAACCCTTTCGGATGCCCAAGCGCCTCCAAAGTCCGTAGTCAGGGTCGTGCCGCCAACCAGGGTGATATAGGGATCGTCGTCGGGAGGAGGAATGGAAGTCTTGTAGGCCCCCCAGTCGCCGGAGGCGTTGAAAAAGGATTGGCCTTGGACGGCCATTTGTTGGAAGATTTGATCGGTACTCCCAGCGGTGGGGGTGGGGAAATCCCAGGAACAACTCAGTTGCTTGGCCAGATTGTCGGTGGCCATTCGGTTCAGGATACTATTGGCGATGCCATCGGTCGGGGCCTCATAGACGATAATGCCGGCCAGCCCGGGAGCCATGGCGGCCGTCAATTCGATATCCAAAGACACCTCGCTGCTCCCGCTGGCGTAGCCTCGGCTCGGAATGCCATTGAAGTTATCCAGCAGCACGTTTTTCAGGGGAATGTTCGGCAGCCCGGCCCGGCTCTCGTAGGTCGTGATATCCTGGACATAGTAACCGTCGAATTCCACGAGGCCCACGGTTTGGCCGGCGCCGGTGAGCGTGACCCCGGGCGCATAAGCCTTGCGGAAGTCGTTGCCGAGATACGTGTTGCCCGGCCCGGAGCCGCCTTTCGGAGTGGCGCGCCCGGAGGCGTCGGCGGGAACGGCATGCAGGCTCTTGGGATGAGGCCGGCGGTAGTTGTTAAGGCCGCTGATGTCCAGCGCAACTACCGCGCTCTCGATCGAAGGCGGGAATTCCGGGGCGTAGAAAGTGCGAGCCTCCGTTGGGTGCGGATAGACGCGCAGCGTGGTTTGGAAGGTCTTCTCGATGACCGCCACCGACGCGTTGACGCTTAGGAGCGCGCGGTTGGAGTGCTCGGCTGTCACCTGGAACCCGTTAGCGCGAGCGAAATCCAAGAGCGCTTGGTAGTCCTCTTTGGCGGGGCCGAACCGCTCGGCAAATTGCTCTGGAGAGAGGTAACGGTGATAATTGGCGTTGCCGGGGTCGTAAATCTCACGGAGCAGGCGCGCCAATACCTCCGGTTGGCGCAAGGGCAGGCTGATGGCCAGATTGAGGCGGTCCGTGGCCGCCAGCCGGCCGCTCGGGGCGAGGCCTTGAATCTCGGCGGGAGTCGCCTCGGCCACCGGGTGGCGATCCTTCGCTTGGGTGGATGGGCGCGCGTCCCCCGCCGCCAGCAGGGCCAAGGACAGAAACAGCATTCCTGGATTCATCATAGCGCGAGGTTCCTGAGTTCGCCCACCCGAGTTGCGAGCGGGTTCTGGCGGGGTAGGTCAAACGGACCCGAGGCGTTAGAGGTGATCACAATGCGGCCGTCAACGCGTCAGCTTGTCCGTATGGGGCAGGTGGTCGTTGTTCCAGCGGGCCAACCCCAGGTCGGTCTTTTCGAACAGCTTCGCATCTTTGAGCTCCTCGATGTGGCCGTCGCAGAAGCTCACATTGAAGCGGCCGCGATGCCGTTGTTGGTGGGCTTTCAGGATGCCGGAACTGCCTCCGAAATTGGAGCTTTCGGTCGTGTCGCGCGAGCTGATGTCCAACCGCGCATAACCGCTGTAGCTCACCGGGCCGGTGAGGCCATAATAGCCCTTCAAAATCGCCGGCATGACCCACATGAGGTTGGCATCGCCGAGTTCGATCATGTCCGCCGGCATGGCCACGGCGGATTCACTGATTGTCTTGATGGAATTAGTATTGGCAGGGTCGGTGAGGTAGCCGCCTAAGCCGAAGGGGCTCAGGCCGTACTGCACTCCGTTCGCATTATAGCCGTAACTGCCCAGCGGCACGGCGATGTTGTTGCCGGCCAGGGTTAGTCCGCGGTAGGAGGGACACAGATACAGGTCATTGGTCCAGTCCTGCTTGACGTAAGGAATGAGGTGCGTGGACCAAAAGCCGAGGTTGATGATGCCTCCATACTGGTCGAAGGAGAAAACCGGGTACGCGTGCGTGTCCTCGACGTACATTTGCAGCCCCAGGCCTATCTGGCGCAGATTGGACCGGCACCGGGCCTCGCGCCCGGATTCCTTGGCGGCGGACAACGCGGGCAGAAGCATGGCCGCCAGGATGGCGATAATCGCAATCACCACGAGCAACTCAATGAGCGTGAACGCTCCCGTCAAAACTCCCGCTTCCCCAGCCCGCTTCAAAGCTGAGCGGCCCCAACCCGTCCCGGCAGAAGGTCTCCGCATGCTCCGACCCTCATTTCGGTCCTACGACACCCACCACCCGGTAAAAACGAAGAGGAGCGGCCGGCGTGACGGCCGCCGGGTCGAGGGCATAATTCGAGGTCGTGGTCTTGAGGGTCTGCCAATTAGTGGTGTTAACCAGGTTGGTCGTGTATTGCACGGTATAGGAACTCGCCCCCGTGAGCGCGGTCCATTGCAGCAAAGCGGCGGTCTTACCGAGGGTCATTTTAAAGCCCTGAATATTGGGCATGGTGTTGGTAAGGGTCGTTGGATGGTAGGCCTCGAACATCCGCTCCAGAGTCGAAGCGCCGTCCGGCAAGCCGTCCGCCGGCTGCGAGCCGTCGGGTTCCGTGGCGTTGATTTGCACCACAATGCCATGGCTTGGCGCCAGCCAGTAGTAGTTGAGGCCGTAAACGGTTTCGAGACTCTGGTATCCCGTGCCATCCCCTATATCCACCGCAACGTTATACTCCACCACCTCGTGAACCCGGAGGCAGTCCAGAAAACCAATACTCGGGAGAGTGACCAACCCATAGGCGTCCACGGTGTCCGTCGCGGTGTACGTTATTTGGGCAGGCGTGCCGATAATCAGCGAGTAGAAAATTGTCGTCCCCTGCCACGCGTCGCCGTAGTGAATGGAGTTGGGAAAATCCTGCAAGCCGTTGGTGAATTGCAATTCCGGCTGGAAACTACTTGAGTCGGGGGTGTAGGTGCCGTAGTCAATTCTGCCTTTCGAGGGATCCTGCTTGTAGTAAAGGAATCCCGCGTCGTTCGTGATGGCTTCATCGATTCTCCGTTCGGCGATTACCGCGCCCAGGGCCGCGAAATCCGCTCCATTGGTTCCCTCGCTCGCCGCAATGTAATCATAGCGAGCGGTTACCTCCTGGGGACCGGAGGTAAAATCCCACGCCTGAGGGCCGCCGGTGGTCCCAAGCAGGCTGGCAACCGCCACCGTAGTGTTCGTGGCATTGGAGTAAACCCGGCGGTACTGGCCCACTTGGTTGAACATGTCGGGGGCGGTGATGTTAGTTTGCGCCCGAGCCACGGAAAAACAGGCCATCACGGCCGTGGCCCATAATGGAATGCCACGGAAGGTTGAAGCAACGTTCATCAACAACGGTCTCCTTGATTGCAAGCGGCGAGAACTCATAATACGCATCAGGCTGCGGCGACGATCAGAACAGCTTTTCCGGGGCCTTTCGGGAAGTACACCCAACCATGATTCAAAGTCGGCCATAATGTCGTAACCTCGCGTTAAAAATAGGGTATCAGATTCGACCGTCAACTGTGCATTGCTATGCACACCCGCCGAAGCTAGCAAGCCATGTGCCATGCCTCGACAACGCCGCGTTCGGGCGCGCCCCGATCGTCGGCGCGCTCCAGGCTAACGGTGGTGTCCGCCACCGCCGTGGCCGCCGCCGTAATGCCCGCCATAGTACCCGCCGTGGTATCCTCCCCAGCCGCCGTGGCCGTACCAGCCCCAGCCGTAATAGCCGCCGCGGAGTCCCCAACCGCCCCCAATCCAAATCCAGCCGCCGTTCCAACCCCAGTAACCCGGAGTCCAATAGTAATCCGGACCGGGAGCCACCGTGATCACCTCGACGGGTGGCGGCGGCGGCGTTTGATCCGCAGGCGCCGTTCCCACCACCGGGGCGGGCGATGGCGGCGCCGGCGGCGCTTGGGCCGGAGAGGGCCCTGCGGGAGGTTGCGGGTTGGCGGCGTTCGGCGCCGGCGGGTTCTGACCCCGCAACGCGTTGTCATGCGTCAACATCGCGGCAATGACGGGCGAGCTGACCCCCGTTTCCTTGAGATGCAGAATTTCATTGGCCGCCAGTTTGAACGGCGAGGGGCAGGTCTTGATATAAGCCAGGATCACCTCATCACCCAGGCCGGCACCGGACAGCTTGACCACTTCGGCGGCATTTCGTGAAAGCGCTATCGGCGCGGGCGCGCTGGGGACTTGGGCCACCAACCCGGTCGAGGTTTCGGAGGCGATAGGGGCCGGAAGATCCGCGGCGTACGCGGGAATGGCCAGCAATGCGACCATTCCAAACCAACTCAGGTTTCTCATTTTCATAACTAAAGCATACTCGATCCCGCCCGTTTGCCAACTCCGCCTTTCGCGGGGCCTGGGGCCAAAACGCGGCCGGGTTGATGCTGGCCGCGAGACGTCAGGAAGGTCAAGGCGCGCAAGGTGTAAGCCGGAGCGGAGGATCGCGCGGCGAGACTTATCTCGCGCGCCGAACGAATCTGATTGGCGCGAGGCGCCAGCTACTCTCTGGCAAGCGCGGACATAGCAGGAAGTCCCGCCGGGAGCGGTAGCTCAAAAATTGAAGGAAAACTGCCCAAACACATAGTTGGCGCTCGCCGCGCCGCCGCCCGCCGCCAACGACTCCTTGGGGTAGTCTCCTGGAAAAAAGAAGCCTAAACCAGCTTGCGCGGAGGCATATTCAGTGATGGCGTAACTGCCGCTTAAATCTAATTCGGCTCCCATGTAATTGCCCGCGGTGGGGTTGAGGGCGTAGCCACCCGTTTTTCGGGGGGCGCCGTTCGCCGCATAAAAGTAATCCTGCGTGTTGGCCAGCCAAAAGGCATAACCGTCCAACCGAACGGTCAGGTTCCGTAAGGGCTTGATGGAGGCCCCAAGCCGAACATTCTGCATGTTCTGCCAGGAGAAGAAATCCATGATCCCGTACAAGCCGTGGTTGGAAGGAAACAGGTTGTCGAAAGTCCCATGGGTTCCGTCCTTGGGATTGCTATCTCCGGAGGCGAAGTTGTATTCCAAGCCCAGCCGCGGCGTTCCCGGCGCATTGGTCCAAGTGTACCCCAAGCCGGCATGGACCGCGAAGGCGCGTTGTTCCAGGCTGGGCGAGGTGTTGCTCGACTTGAAGCGGCCGAACTGGCCGGCCGCCTCCAACTCGTAATCCCACCCTCCCAGCGCCAGCGGCAGGGACTTGACGCGCCCGCCGAAGGTGTAAATGTCGCGCGGCGACGCCAGCGGATACAGCTTGTCAGCCTGTTCGGTAGCCGAGCGCTCATCCACGTTGTGAGCGAGAAAGTAGAGTTGCGTTTCTTGAATGGGGATGAGCTTTCTCGTCGAGGCATAAAGGCCGGAAAAGCGATCGTGCGCGTCGGACTCATCGAACTCATAGCGATCCGGGATGACCGGTTGGCTCGCGAAGGCCTCGAGTCGGACGGCGGGCGACTCGTAGCGCAGTTTGACGGCGTCGAACGTGCGGCCGATGTTTAGCCAGTCAGCCGTGCCGACCAATCGCTGGTCCCCATAGATCAACTCCTGTCGGCCCGCTTTTAGGGTTAGGGGAAATTCCTTGGGATCGCCCAAGCCAACCCAGGCCTGACGCAACATCGCGTGGTCCGTGTCCGGACTCGGATAGCGATCATCGTTATAGGCGCCCGCATCCTGCATCTCCCCGTACACCTTCAACCAGGAGGCGGCCTCAAAGCCCAGGTGCAACCGTTCTCGCAGAAGAAAATAGCCGTTGTCCGCATCGCCTTTGCGGGCGAGGTCCACGGCGCCCTCATTGGCAACCGCGAAGCGGTTCTTCTGTTCGAATCGGGCCCTTATTTGTCCCCCGATGTCCCACGCTTCAAACCGGGGAGACTGCTCGCGCAACCAGTCGTTAAACAAACCGGCGCCCGAGACCGCGCTCGGGGAACCCGGGGTCGCCATGGTCGGACCTGATGGCAAGGGGGCGCTTTTCTCCTGGCCCTGCGCAAGACCGGCCAGGCCGGTTCCGAGCAACAACCCGGCCGCCATCCAGGTCCCTCTTGGCGCATAGCGCCGCGCGCGGCCGGCCCGGGAAAAGCCCGCATCCGCCGTTGGCAAGTCCGCCCGCAATCGGGCGAATCCCGCTCCGGCGCCGTGGAATTCGCGAAAGCGCCCGATCCAAGCCCGCACGGCGCGCGCCGGGGACAGCGAGAGCACTGCATCCAATCGTTTAATGGTAGTCATTAGACTACATATACCGGTTCGACCGGTCCCCCGCAGGAAAATGGGGCCAACGGCTCGCCTTCCGGGACGCGAGGGCGGCGACTTTGGAGTTTGTCGAGTTTGCGCGGAGGGGGACTTGAGTTTCGGCGAGCCCAGATCCGCGAAGGTCCGAGGGGAATCAACGCTGGAGGTCTGACATCTCAAACCATGAGGCCATCCGGTTAATTCCCGGGGCGCGGGCAGGAGCCCCGGCCGCCGGCTGGGGCCCGGCGTCGTTAGGCCAGTTGGGCGACCGTCATCGTGCTGAGCCGGGCTTGAGCCTGGCGCGAAAGGCCGGTAAGCACCAGGGAAACATGGTAGCCCAAATGCTTGTTGCCGCTGCAGGCGATGACGACTCCGTTGCAGTGAATCTTCCCCCCGTCGCGCGGAGAATGGAGGGTGAGGGTCATTTCAGCCCAGGGCGAGAACGGTGTGTTGCTGCGAAACTCGATACCGCTCTTGTGAAACACCACCGAATCGGGGGAGAGGGATAACTGCGTCTGACGGGCTTGCACCGTCAAATGTTGAACCGAATCGTTGCTTACAGCTTTTCGCGCGCTCATACAGCGTGTTTAGAGTAGCACAGAAATACACGACGTCAAATTAGAGGTACGGAATTAGATGATTAGAGCCGCGGCGCCTTCCGGGTGAAAGGTCCTGAAGATGGTTTTGGGCGCTTGCCGCTTGGATTTTCGGGAGTAAAGAGGGTACACTCGACCCATGATAATCTTGATGAACACGGGCGGAATCGCGGCGACCAATTGCATCCTCGTCGCGGACGAAGCGGCGGGACAGGCGGTGATGTTCGACGCGCCAGACCACACCGCCGAACCGCTCCTGGCCGAGGCGGTTAAGCGCGGATGGGAACTCATCGGGCTTTGGCTGACTCACGGCCATTTTGACCATTTCGCCGACCATGCGGTCGTTAATGGGCGGTTTCCCGGAGCGAAAGTGCTGATCCACCCGCGGGACGCATCGAAGCTCGAGCATCCGGCGCTCCAAACGCGCTTGTTTGGATTGCCGTTCACTATTCCGCCGCGCCACCCCGACGGCGAACTGGCCGATGGCCAGCAACTCCGGATCGGTTCCTTGGAGGTGGCGGTCATCCACACCCCGGGTCACTCGGCGGGCCATGTGGTCTTTTACCTGCCGAAAGAGGCGGTGCTGATCGGCGGCGACCTGATCATCGGGGGCTCGATCGGCCGGACGGACCTCCCGGATTCCAATCCGGACGATATGGAGGCTTCGCTGCGCCGGGTGATGGCCTTGCCGGATGCCACCCGGTTGTTCGGCGGCCACGGACCCTCCACCACCTTGGGCGAGGAGCGTCGCACCAACCCGTTTCTCCGTTGACCGTTTAGAATTCCACCTGCATTCCCAGTTCAACCACGCGGTTGGGGGGAATGCGGTAAAAAGAGCCGGCGGACTGGGCGTTTCGGGACATGACGGAGAAGAGCCATTGTCGCCAGCGGGCCATGGAGACGCATGTTTTGGGCACAATCGTCTCGCGGCTCAGGAAGAAGGTAGTGTTGTGCATCAGCACCGGGATGCCGTCGAGCGGGGCGCCCGCCAACAGCTCGGGCACGTTGGGCTCCTCCATAAAACCGTAGTGGGCAATAATGCGGTAAAAACCCGGGCAGAGCCGATCCACTTTCACGCGCTTTTCCGACGGCACCACCGGCACTTCGTCGGTGACGATCGTCAGCATGATATTGCGTTCGTGCAGGACCTTGTTGTGCTTGAGGTTGTGGAGCAGAGCGATGGGCGTCCCTTCCGGGTTGGCGGTCATAAACAGCGCGGTCCCCGGGACCCGGTGCAGTTGCTTGTTGTTCTCCACCTCGTCGAGGAAAAGTTCCAACGGCATAGAGGCGGGGCGCAGTTTCAGCCACAGCATCTGCCGGCCTTTCTTCCAGGTCGCCATCAACAGGAAGATGACGACGCCGATGGCCAGCGGGAACCAGCCGCCGTTGAGCACCTTGAGCAGGTTGGCCGCGAAGAAGGCGGTCTCGACCACTAAAAAGAGGCTGCAAGCCACGGCGGCGCGGACGGCGCTCCAGCCCCAAAGCCGCCGGGAGGCAAAGTAAAAGAGCACCGTCGTCGACAGCATGGTCAACGTGACGGCAATGCCATAGGCCGAGGCCATGTTGTCCGAGGATCGAAAGCCCAGCACCAGGCCGATACAGGCGATCATCAGGGCCCAATTCACATGCGGCATGTAGATCTGTCCGCGTTCGAGGGAGGAAGTATGCTTGACCGCCATGCGGGGCAGGTAGCCCAATTGAATGGCCTGGATCGTCAACGAAAAGGCGCCCGAGATCAGCGCCTGCGAGGCGATCACCGTAGCGGCGGTGGAGAGTCCGACCAGCAGGTAGAGCGCCCAGTGAGGCGCCAGGTAGTAAAACGGATTGCTGATCGCGCTTGGATCGCGCAGCACCAACGCCGCTTGGCCGAGGTAATTGAGAAACAGCCCCGGCAGGACGAGGTTGAACCAAGCCAGGCGGATGGGCCGACGGCCGAAATGCCCCACATCGGCATAGAGCGCCTCCGCTCCCGTAACCGCCAGGAATACCGCGCCCAGGACCACAAAGCCTTCCGAGCCGCTGTGGATTAGGAAGGTCAGGCCCCACCTCGGATCCAACGCCAGCAGCACTTCCGGGGCTTTGACAATGCCGCGTATGCCAAGGATCGACAACACGACAAACCACACGACCATCACGGGGCCGAACACCGCCCCGACCTGGCCGGTGCCCCGGCTTTGAGCCGCAAACAGGCCGATGATAATAACGATGGTCAAAGGGATGATGACCGAGCGCAGGGCAGGGGTGGCGACATCGAGGCCTTCCACCGCGCTCAGGACCGAGATGGCGGGCGTGATCATCCCGTCGCCGTAGAGTAACGCCGCGCCGAAGACGCCCAAACCCACCAGCAGCGCCCGCCGCCGCCCCGCCCCGGGCGCTTGCTTCGGGAAAGCGAGCGCCATCAGCGCCAGGATGCCCCCTTCACCCCGGTTGGTCGCTCTTAAAACCACGCTCAGGTACTTGAGCGAGACGATCAACACCAAGGACCAGAGGATCAGCGAGAGAATCCCCAGGACGTTTTCCCGGGTCGGCGTCAGCGGATGCTCCCCGGCGAAACACTGCTTGAACGCGTAGAGCGGACTCGTCCCAATGTCGCCATAGACCACTCCCAAGGCTCCAAGGGTTAGCACCGCCAGATAACGGCCTGTGGCCGGTTTCGATTCCATAAAGATAAACTAAGACCGCTGCCGTGCCGAACAAATGTCGGCGCCAGCTCAGATTCTGCAGCGAACCCTACCCTGACGGGACCGAAAACTCAAGCGGGTTGCGGCTGGGGTTTGGGTATATTTCCCCATTGAATCAGTGGACGCAGGAGTTAGCGTCCTGGTAGTTGCGGCCCTGGATCTTGGTATTAGTTATGTCTGGAAAACGCGTTATCATAATAGGCGGCGGATTTGGCGGCGCGCAGTGCGCCAAGACCCTAAGCCGGGAGCTAGCCCCGGCGGAGGCGGAGGTCGTATTGTTCAACCGCGAGAACCATCTCGTGTTCAGTCCCTTGCTGGCTGAAGTGGTGGGCTCGTCGATAAACACGCTCGATGTGGTCGTGCCGCTGCGTCAATTGTTGCCTCGGGTCCTTTGCCGCACGGAAGAGGTCCGCGCGATGGATCTGGGGCGCAACGAAATCGCTTACGAGGCGGAGGATGGGGGGACGGCGCCAATGAGTTATGACCACCTGGTAATCGCCTGCGGTAACGTGGCCAATCTCAATGTGGTGCCGGGCATGGCCGACCACGCCTTCCCGCTCAAGACGGTGGCCGATGCGGCGGCGCTGCGTTCCCATATCATCGAGCGTATGGAAAAGGCGGAGGTGACGGCGGACTCCGAGCGACGGCGATGGCATTTGTCTTTCGTGGTCGTTGGGGGCGGCTACAGCGGCGTCGAGGCGGCGGGGGAAATCAATGATCTGGTGCGTGGCAGCGCTCGCTATTTCCGGAATTGGCGGGCGGAAGAGGCGACCGTGACGTTGATCCATTCGCGCGACCAGGTGCTGCCTGAGATTAGCCCGCCCTTGCGCGAGTTCGCTCGCCGGAAAATGGAGCGGGCCGGAGTTCAGGTGGTATTGAGCGCGCGAGTGATTTCCGCCACCCCCGAAGGCGTGGGCCTCCAGGATGGCCGGTCTTTGCGCGGGGGCACCATCGTTTGCACGGTGGGCAGTTCAATCGCTCCGGTAGTCGCGAGCCTGAACGCGCCCAAAGAGAAGGGGCGGTTGCGCACCGAATCCGACCTGCGCCTGTGCGGCGCTTCCAACGTTTGGGTGGTGGGAGACTGCGGTTTTATCGTGAATACCCACGATGGTTGCCCCTCCCCCACAACCGGCCAGTTCGCGGAACGGCAGGGGCGGCAATGCGCCCGGAACATTGCGCGTTCGCTGCGGAAACAACCCGCGCAGGCCTTCCGTTTTAAACAACTGGGCGAGCTCTGCTCGATTGGCGGGCGGTCGGCCGTCGCCGATCTCTTCGGCGTCCACCTTTCGGGTTTTCTGGCGTGGTTCGTTTGGCGAGGGGTTTACCTTTTCAAGCTCCCCTCCTGGGGCCGGCGGTGCCAGGTGGGATTTGACTGGGCGTGGTTGTTGCTCTTTCCGCGCGACTTGGCCCACACGCGGGCGCAACAGACCGACCGGGTGACGCACGCTCATTACGAATCCGGGGACTTCATCTTCCGCCGAGGAGAACCGCCGACGCATTTTTACGTGCTGGAGCAAGGCGAGGTCGAAGTGGTTCGTTCCCAAAACGGAGAGGAGGGCGAGGTCATCGCCGTCCTCGGGGCGGGTTCGTTCTTTGGCGAAAAGGCCCTGCTCAATCAGCGGCCCCGGGTAATGTCCGTTCGCGCCCGAACCCCGGTGGAGGTGCTTGTGCTGGGCAAGAACGTCTTCACTCAGATTTCAAGCGCGTTGGCGCCGCTGCGCGACGCGCTGGCGCAGGCCCTCAACCGGCGGGGCGTGGATGCCTGGAAAGGCCAACCCGAGGCCCATGAACTCCTGGAACGAACTCCAGTGCGCGACCTGGTCCAGCCCGCGCCCCGGCCATTGCTCCACCCCGCAACGCCCCTCCGCGAGGCGGGACGCGCCTTTGTCGAGCATGGCCATGAGTTCTTCTATGTGTCGAGTGATGGCGTGAACCTTGATGGCGTGGTCACGATCACGGATTTGGTGCGCGCGCGCTCCGGCACGGCCACCGGCGACTCCCCGGTCAGCGATTTTATGACTCGTAACCCGATCGTGGTGTCGAGCGCTGACACTTGCGCCGTGGCCGCCGCCGCTTTCCGCGAATACCGGCTGAAAAACCTGCCGGTGGTCGAACAGAAAAACGGTCGTAAGCTCGCCGGCTACATCGGCGCCCGCCGCATTATGGGGTTCGTGTTGAAGGAACTCGCCCGCCAAAAAGAAGGGACGCCCGCTCGCTAAGCGCCGAGGAGGGAGGGTGCGCGTTCCATTTCAATTTCAATGGAAATTTCGCCGGCCGTTTCCTCAAGCGCCCTTCTTGTCCCACAGGTGGTTGACGACGTAGAGCAACACCGCGCCGCTGACCACAAAAATGGCGGTGAGCGTCACCGCTATGTGCGTGCGGCCGTAGAGAAAGTTGCCGATGCTGAACAGCGACGACCAAATCACCAGGCAGCCCGAGATCCAGCCGAGCGTCGCCATGCCCATGTGATCGCCATGGAGCGCCGCTTCCGCCTCGCTGACGCCGGCCTCCTTGCGAATCTTGGTCCAGCCCGGTCCAGACGGATGCACCTTCCTGTAAAATGCGATCAGTTGCTCCTTTTTGGTCGGCGAACCCGCAAACGCCATGACGATCCAGCAAACCGAGGTGAACGCCACGGAGCACAGGACGGTCTGGGCAAACGGGAGCGGATGGCCGGCCTTCTTCATCACGAAGAAGACGACGGAAATCGCAAAGGAACTGACCATAGCCACCACTTCGCAAGAGGCGTTGATGCGCCACCAGAACCAGCGCAGCAAGTAGAGCAACCCGGTTCCCGCGCCGATCGAGATCAACACCTCAAAAGCCTCCTGGGCCGAGGTCATGACCAGGCTCAACAGGGCGGCGGCGATATACAGGAAGAACGTGCAGAGCCGGCCGGCATTAACATAATGCCGCTCCTCGGCCTTTGGCGCGATGAACCGGCGATAAAAGTCATGCACCAGGTAGGAGGACCCCCAGTTGAGGTGCGTCAGGATGGTGGAGGAATTGGCCGCGATGAGCCCGCCCACCATCAGCCCGACAAAGCCCGGCGGCAGGAACTTCAGCATCGCCGGAAACGCGCTATCATGGCCGATGAGCCGCGGGTCCGCCGCGGGAAACGCCGCCTGGATGTCCTTCAACTCCGGGAAAATGATGATCGAACAGAGCGCCGTTATGATCCAGGGCCAGGGGCGCAGCACATAATGCGCGAGGTTGAAAAACAGGGTGCCGCCCAGCGAGTCCTTTTCGGACTTGGACGCCAGCATTCGTTGGGCGATGTAACTGCCGCCGCCCGGTTCGGCGCCGGGATACCAGTTGGCCCACCAACCGATGGCGATCGGCATGATGAAGATCATCAAGGCCAGTTCCATCGAAAAGTTGGGCAGGATGTCCAGGATCGGCTGCCCCTGGCCGTTGATGGGCGAGAGCACCGGCACGCCGTCGGTTCCCATGTTGACCTGCTGGGCGCCAAGCGTGGAGACCAGTTTGTGCAAGCCCGCCAGCCAACTTTCTCCCACGCCCGTTCGTCGCGCCACCTCTTTCAAGCTGAAATAGGCCGCCGCCACCACGGCCGTCATCTTGATGAAAAACTGGACCATGTCGATGACCAGCACGCCCCACAAACCGGAGTGAGCGGCAAACACGACATTGAGCACGCCGCAAATCAGGATCGTCTGCCACGGCGGCATCCCAAAGAGAATATTGGCTATTTTGCACCCGGCGAGCGTCACCATGGCCATGATAAAACAGTTGAAAAACAACCCGAGATAAACGGCCCTAAACCCGCGCACCACCGAGGCCGCCTTGCCGGAATACCGCAATTCGTAGAACTCCAGGTCCGTCATCACCCCCGCGCGTCGCCACAGCCGCGCGAAGAAAAACACCGTCGAAACGCCCGTCAGCACAAACGCCCACCATTGCCAGTTGCCGGCCACGCCGAACTTCCGCACTTGCTCGGTGACCCAGTTGGGCGTGTCGCTGCTGAAGGTGGTCGCGACCATGGAGAGTCCGGCCAGCCACCACGGTACCGAGCGGCCCGAGACGAAGAACTCCGAGGTGTTTTTGCCGGCGCGTTTCCCGAAGAAGAGCGCCGGGATAAAGCAGATAAAGAGCGTGCCGAAGACGATGACCCAATCGATGAGCTGCAGATGCATATTATGCGCTTTCGCTAGTGCCTATTGCCAGCGGCCAAGCGCCCCGCCCGGCGGGGCGGCCGCAGGTAAACGTCTTGCGGAAAAAAAGCGCTGAGCCAATGGTCAAGTAACTTAGGCGATCGCTTCAGGAAAACAAGCCGGGATTCAAGCGGCGCAAAAGGGAGCGTCCGGAGCGACTTGCGCCCGGCAAGTCCAATCCTGCTCATCGGTTTGAATCCGCAAAGTAACCGGCCGCGATGAGGCGAGGAACGTCGCTCGTCGCGCCCCAAATGAACGAGACGCTTACGAAGTAGTTGACGCGACGCCGGGTTCGCGCTACATGCTTGAATCAGTCGCCTTCGCAGCCGCCAACGGCTGGCGGTCGTTGCGGGGCGACGACCCTATGCAAACGATTCTGCCCTTCGAGTTCAAACGCCAGATGGTGCTCATGCTGGACGGCGCTCCTTACGTCATCGAGGATTTGCATACCAGCGGCACCGCCCAAACCCGGCACAAGCTCCACACCCGCCTGCGCCACCTCACCACCGGGCGCCTGGTCGACCGCGTCTTCGCCGAAAACGAACGCGTGCCCGTCGCCCCGCTGGAGACCCGCCGCGTTACCTACAGCTACGCGCGCGCCGATATGCGCGTGTTTATTGATATCGAGACGTTCGATGAGATGGAATTCAGCGATGAGCAACTCGGAGAACGCCGCTGGTTTCTGAAGGAGAACGAGGAGTACAAAGCCTTGCGGCTCGATGGCCGGCTCCTCGACATGGTCTTGCCGCCCCAAATACCGCTCAAAGTCGTGGACACCGCCCCGCCCGCCCGCACCGGCGTGACCTCCGCCTGGAAGGAAGCGACGCTGGAAACCGGCCTGCAAATCATGGTTCCGTTGTTCATCGCCAACGGCGACATCATCCGCGTGGACACCGTTGGAAAAAAATACTCGGGCAAGGAAACGGCCGGGGAATAGCCCCGCGCGGCCGCCTGCGAAAAGCGCTTTCCTTCCGCGTTCAAGGCCCCCTAAGGTCCATTGCCTTTCGTTCTTCAAGCTTCTGGCGCAGGAATGCTTTCCAGCGATCCATGCCTTCGCCGGTTTTGGCGGAGGTCTCGAAGACGGGCGCGCGGGGCGCCACCCGTTGGAGGTTACTCATCGCCAGGCCGCGGTCGAAACCGCAAGCGGCCGCTAAATCAATCTTGCTGATGATGACCGCGTCCGCGTATTGGAAGATCGGCGGATACTTCAGCGGCTTGTCCTCCCCCTCGGTGACCGAGAGCAAGACCACGCGCAGGTCCTCCCCGAGATCGTAAGCCGCGGGACACACGAGGTTGCCGACATTCTCGATGATCAGCAGGTTGAGGTCCGCGAGCGCGAGTTCTTTGACAGCTCGACTGACCATCTCGGCCTCCAGGTGGCAGACGGTGCCGGTGGTGACCTGAACCACCGGCGCGCCGGATTCTCTTAGCCGCCTCGCGTCATTATCGGTGGCCAGGTCCCCGACGATCACTCCGGCCCGGAGTTCGGGGCCCAAAGCCAGCGCCGTTTCCCGCAGCAGCGCGGTCTTTCCCGAGCCCGGGGACGACAGGACGTTGAGTACCAGCAAGCCGTGGGCGCGGAAGAATCCGCGGTTGCGTTCGGCTTGGCGGTCATTCTTTTCGAGAATCGACCGCCGCACTTCGACGGTCCGTCGCGCTTCGACTTCCGGTTCGGGCGAAGGTCCGGAGTTTCCCCCCTCGGGCGGGTGGGTGTGGGGATGAGCATGGGAATGAACATGCGGTTCGCGATGCTCCTGCCCATGGCGCGGCCCCGGCTCGTGGAAATGCTCGTGTTCATGGTTGTGCTCGCGCCCGTGGTCATGGCCCTCCTCGGGGCTATGATCCTCGGCATGAGCGCTAATCCCGGCCGGGTTTTCCCCGGGTAATCCGCATCCGCAATCTCGGCACATCAGTCAATCTCCAGCGAGGCCAGTTCCAGCTCGCGGCCCGCCCGGAGTTCCCCGCTGGGCCTTTGGCAGTCGGGACAATCGGCAAACAGGTCGTCGGATTCAAAATCGCGGGCGCAATGGGCGCACCAGAAGCGGGCGGGCACCTTCTCAAGGGCCAACCTGGCCCCTTCCGCCAGCGTCCCGGGCGTTAACGCCTCGAAGGCGAATTCCAGCGCCTCGGGAACCACGCCGCTCAACGCGCCAATCCGAAGCCGGAGCTCCAGCAAACGCTTGGCCCCTGCCTTCTTCGCTTGCTCCAGCGCCAGGTCGAGCGCGCTCTGCATAATAGACAGCTCATGCATCGTTTCGGCGGCGTCGGGGTCCGCGCGACCGCGCGCTCCACGACAGATCCGCGCCCGCTAAAGTACTGCTCGACAGACCGTCTGACAATTGCTTCTTTTAAGCTCCGCGATGCCGGCAACCATTTATTATCATTTTCATCGGGTCGTTTACTCCGAATGCACGCTTGCGGATCATATCTACTATGCACGCTACCTGGACATTCTCGAGGCGGCCCGCGGCGAGTTTTTTCGGCATCTTGGCTCGAGCCTTCTCGCATGGCAGGGTCGCGATACGATCTTCCCAGTCGTCGAGTGCCATTTGCGTTATAAGACGCCCGCGCGATACGACGACACGTTGCGTATTGGGCTCTGGGTCACCTGGGCTGAACGGGTACGGTTGAACTTCGCTTTCCACATCCTGAACCAGGCCGGCGCTTTGGTCCTCGAAGGGGAAACCCTCCATGCCTGCACCCGTGTTGGCGGAAAACCCAAACGCCTTCCCGAGCCCTTCCTATCGGCCCTGCGGGCCGGGGGCTACTATCTTCCGCCTCCTCCGGCGACGGAGCCGGGCGACAGTGGAGGTGAAGCTTCGCGAGCCTGAGGTTGTTCGAGGGTAGGGGGCCGGGCGCCGCGAGACCCCGGGAGGGTCGTCCCGGATCTCCTCCGTCGGGCGCGCTGGGGGCGAACGTTGACTTTTAAATTGCTAGAAGGGCAAAGTCCGGGTACAGTAAGAAAAAGCCCAGAGTGCTAACCTGCTTATTTCACACTGGCGAGGCCCAGGGGCCCCAATCGAGCCGCGCTCGGCGGTTCGATTGCGCCAAGTCGGCTGCCAGCCGGCGCTCCGGTTCGTCGGCGCCCTGTTCGCCGTATGGAATATCCCGGTTAAGACACTTGGAAAGGACCTAAATATGTATTTTGGCGTCGATTATCATCCCGAACAGTGGGTCTATCCTTACGCCGGCACGCCCGAAAATCCAGAAGCGGGTTGGGAGCGTGATGCCGAGCTCATGCAGAGCGCCGGGGTCAACGTGGTGCGCATCGGAGAATTCACCTGGGGCTTATGCGAGCCGGAAGAGGACAAATTCGACTTTAGCTGGATGCAGCGGGTCATGGATCTCATGGGCAAAGCCGGCATCCGGACCGTCCTGGCCACGCCCACCTCCGCCCCGCCGATCTGGCTGTCCCGCAAGTACCCGGAGATCCTTCCGGTGGACGAGGACGGCATGGTCAAACACGAGGGCACGCGCCGGGCGGTCTGTTTAAACAGCGAGGTTTATTGGAACCGTTCCAAGAAGGTGGTCGAGGCGATGGCGCGCGCCTTGGGCCAGCACCCCAGCCTGGTGGCCTGGCAAGTGGATAATAGCCTGGGAGGTCACTTCACCGAAGCTTCGTTCAACGAGGATACCCGCCGCGACTGGCACCTCTGGCTGGAGGCCAAATATGAAACGGTGCAGCGCCTTAACGACTTGATGGGCCTTCGCCACTGGGGCCAGGTCGTCCGCAGCTTCAACGACGTCCCCATGCCCATGGCCGCCCCCACGGTTCACAATCCCGCCCTCGTTCAGGACTGGTGCCGGTTTTGCAGCGATACCATCGTCCAGTTCGTGCGCATGCAAACCGATCTCCTGCACGAGTTGAGCCCCAAGTGCCCCGTCACCACCAACCTGCGCCCGTTGCTGCACCGGTTCGACCATTTCGACGTCGCCGAGGTCATCGACTTTGTCTCCATCGAGAGCACCGCCGCCATCAAGGCCAAATCCGCCGAGCTGGCCTGCGAGATTGATATGTTGCGCTCGCTCAAGAAAACCGACGTTCGGACCCCCGAAGGCGACGCCGGCTTTTGGGTTATGGAGCAAAAAGCGGGGAATGTCTCTTACCAGGACGTCAACTCGCTGGTGCGGCCCGGGGTGCTGCGCATGTTTACGTATCAACTGGTTTCCCGGGGGGCCACAGCGATTGTGTTCTGGCGCTGGCGCCAGCCTCGCTTCGGCTCCGAGAAATTCCACGGCGCCGTGCTCGCGCACAACGCCCGGACCGACGGCCGCATCTTCCGCGAGGTCGCCCAGTTGGGCGACGAGATGAAACTCCTCTCCCCCGCGCTGCGCGGCACGCGCGTCCACTCCGAGGTTGCCATCCTTTATAGCCACGACAATGATTGGGCGCTGCAGCAGCCCCACCAACTCAATGCCCATTTCAGCCTGCGCGAGCACATCCTGCTGTTCTACACCGCGCTGCACGACCGCAATCTCCTCGTTGATTTCGCCCGCCCGTCCGAGGATCTATCCCGCTATAAGCTGGTGATCGCCCCGTCGCTCAATCTCCTCACCGGCGGCGAAGCCGATCGGCTTAAACTTTATGTTCAGAACGGCGGCCTCCTGGTCAGCACTTTCAACACCGGCCTGGTGGATGAGCACAACATGGCGCCCGACACGGGCTACCCCCACGACATGACCGACCTTTTCGGACTCGAGGTCGTTGAATTCGACCAATTGCCGCCCGGGGAGGAGAATCACCTGACTTTCAAAGGCACGTTCCCCACCAGCCACCTCCACCCGGCTCGTCTCTGGTGCGACATCATCGAACCCAAGGAGTGCCAGGTGATCGCCACCTACGCCAAGGACTTTTACGCCGGCCGCCCCGCTTTGACGCTGCATAACTTCGGCCTCGGCAAGGCCGTTTACGTCGGCACCCAGAGCCATGCTCACTTTTACGCCGACCTGGTGGTTTGGCTGCGCCAAATGTGCAACCTCCACCCCCTGCTCAAGGTCCCCGACAGCGTCGAAGTCTGCATGCGCCAGCGCGAGGATTCGCGGGTGTTCTTCCTCCTCAACCACCAGACCTCGCCCTTGCGCATTCAGTTTTACAAGCCCATGCACGACTCGTTAACCGGCACGAATTTCTCCGGTAACTACGACCTCCAGCCCCATGGCGTGCTGGTCATGGACGAGCATATTTCGAAGGCGGCCGAGCCGACCGTACCGCCGACGCCCCCGGCCGAGGCCGTAACTCAATGATGCTTCCGCCGCCCCCCCGGTTTATCCCGCCCCTGGGCCAGCGCAAGTCGAGCCCGCGCGAGCGGGTTCTCACCCAGTGGCGTCGAGTCAACTTGACGCCGCTGGAAATCGCCCGCTCTCTGCGCGCCCAGCCGCTCGCCGCTATTATTCCCAAGGTGCTCGGCGAGCTCCGCATCGACCGCCGCCGCGCCGAGGCCGAGATCGTCAAGGTTTGGAATGACCTCCTGGATCCCACCCTCACCGCCCACGCGCAACCCACCGGGGTGCGCAAAGGCACCCTCTTTGTCACAGTGGACAGCAGCGTTTGGTTGAGCGAAATCGTGCGCTACCGCCGCAAAGAAATCCTCGATCGCCTCCAGCATAGCTTCGGCGGCGATTTGATTGCCAAGATTTCGTTCCGCGTGGGCTAGCCCGGACCTCCAGCCGCGAGCGCCTTTGGCATCAACGGACGGGTAGCCGGCTGCCAACATCTATTTTCGCGCGCATGACGGTTCAATAAATGCGGCTGAGCTACTCTTTCTCGAAGGAGTGGGACGAGAACTTGAGGGTGCGCGCGTTTTCGGTGACGTTGCGGACGATGTTGTCGGGCGCGTCTTCGGGCAGCCGCGAACTCCAGGGAAGCCCAACGCAGAGGCCGCCTTGCACAATTCCTCAATAAAGTTGAGGATGTGTGCATGCCGAACAAGGAAGACACTCCAAGAACGCCTCGAAGAGGGAAGAGGTGATTGTCGTGGAGGAAGATACGCCTCCGCGCGCGCCAAGGCTACAGGATCACGCTGGTCCGTCAGGGCTGGTTACCCACTACCGCCCAGCAACAAATGCTTGTCGCGCCCATCTCCAACCAATCATAAATCGAGGTCCAGTTGCGGCCCTCTGGGTCTCCGAAACGACGCTGCGGACAGCTCCGGGCCATCCTCCGGCAAACCCACTTTGCGGCGGGCGCCACGAAACAACTGCACGATCTGGTCAGCAAAAATTCCTTCACCGCGCATGCGCTTGTCGAATCGGGGATCGTTGAGTTTGCCGCCGCGGATAGCCCGAATGCGGCCCAGCACCTTTTCGTTGCGGTCGGGGAAACAGCGCTCCAGCCACTCCTGAAACACTGGCGCCACGGTCAGCGGCAACCGCAATACTTCGGTGCAGCCCCAACTGGCTCCCGCCGCCTTGGCTGCGGCCAGCACGCTGGGAATCTCGTGGTCGTTGATGGCGGGAATAGTCGGCGCCACCAGCACGCCCGCCTTGGACAGCGCTTCCATCGCCGCCAGGCGTTGCTTGGGCGAGGAAGCCCGAGGCTCCAGTTTGCGCCAGTTCAGAGTCGAGTGTGGTAATGGAAATATTTACATGCGCCGCACGGTGCGCGGCCAGCTCGCGCAGCAGGTCCAAGTCGCGCACCACCAGGGCGTTCTTGGTGATAATCGAAACCGGATTGCGGAACTCGGCCAGCACCGCCAGGCAGCGGCGGGTGAGTTGCAGCTTCCGCTCAATCGGCTGGTAGCAATCGGTCACACCGCTCATCGCCAGTTCCTGCGGTTTCCACTTGGGGGAGGAGAGTTCCCTGCGCAGCAACTCGGGCGCATTCTCCTTCACCATAATCCTGGTCTCAAAATCGAGCCCGGCGGAGAATCCGAGGTATTCGTGAAATGGGCGGGCATAGCAGTACGCCGGGCCACAGCGTACTCGCGCTCAACATCGAAAACGTGCTGAATTTCGCCCCATGTGGGCGGCGGGGACGAGGGCGGAGCCTTTGGCTTTGGGGATAATTTGATCGCACGATGTGCAGTGCCTCAACCGGTTGGTTCGAGCCTGCAGCGCGACGACCGCAATCCGGAACCGGGCGAGGTTTTGTTGATGCACCATGTTGCTGTCCATTGTCACCAACACGTCAAACCGCTTTTCGGCCTCAGTCAGCAAAGCCCCGTTTTTGAGGCCAGCCCAACCGATGAGAGGCACGGACTCGACCGTGTGACCGGGCAAATCCCGCCGCAATCGCCAATCCAGGTTCTCGTCCAAGAGGATGTTCACTCACGCAGGCTGAAGGAGTTTCTTTCGCGAGGCCTCCAGCACGGCAATGACTTGAACTCTTCGGACACTGGGAAAGCCCTCCAGAAAATCGTCGATCGACTCGGCGGATTCCAGGTGGTCAAACAGGCTTTTCACTGGCACCCGCGTGCGGACGAATACCGGCGTTCCCCCTAGGATGTCAGGATCTGAATGAATGACCGATTCGAGTTTCACATCCAAAGCTTAACTCCGGCCCACCCGTTCCACAAGACAGGAGTCGCCGCAGGGCAGACGCATCAAAATACGCGGGAATTCTGCCGCTTTAGTCAAGAACCCGAACCAATAGCCACAAAAGAATACAGAGGCCGCATAGAGCAAAAGGGGATCTGGGGCGAGGGACAAGGCGAGTTGGCACTACAGCGACACTTGCTTTGAAGTCTGGACCACGGATTTCGCGGATATCACGGATGGGCCGGAATCCACAACGCTTTTATCCACGGAATCCGTGAAATCCGCGGTCAATTGCCCGAACTGTCGCTGCGATGTTGTGGAGCTCGGCCGGGGGCAGAAGCTCGAGGGCGTCGTCCAGCATGTAGAACACGTACTCGTTCCCTAGCTTACGCACCGCCGTGTGGAGCTTGTCACGGTCGATTTGGATGGGCTTCCGCTTCATTAGCACAATTTTTCGATCCGCCGCAACATGGCCGGACGATTTGAGTACCGACTTCGAAATCGGGCAAGCTTCTGCTGGAAGGCGCCGATATTGCCGGCCTGGGCATAGGCATCCCGCAGTTCCTGCAATTGAGCGGACACCTGGTCGTAGGCGGAAGCAATCTTCTGATCCATGAGAGGGTTGAGCCCCGACCAGAGGGTGTCCGCGCGCTGCACAACCGAGACGAGATGCTGCCGGCGCAACTCGGCCTCGCGTTGCCGCTTTGCCGCCGCCGCTTTGGCCTCGTTCTTCGTTCGTCCTTCCCGGGTCGCGATCGTTTTGGCGGCAAAATCGATGCAACTCATCGCTTGGCCGGCCGGGATTTGCGCCCGTGGATACGTCTGCCGGTTCAGTTCGGCCATCACGCCCGCCCCACCCCCTTCGGCGACCCGCGCAAGCAGCGCGCGCATTTCGGGCACGGAAAGTCTCTCGAGAACTGCGGCAACGGGGAGGCGCTCCGGGGTGGTCGCTCGAGACATTCCGGCAGCCACGGCGAGCGCATCCTGATCCACGTGGAAGTGTTCGACGAGCGCCACCAGCGCCGGGCTGAGCTGATCCAGTCCGGGTGGAATCGGCGGCACGACCACCGCGCTGTCCTTGGGATCCCGCCACTCGTCCGGGTCGAAATCAGCCAGCCATCCCAGAAACAAGGCCCGGTAGTCGCCGCGCATCAGTTCCTCGCGGATCCCGATGAGTTCGTCGATCAGGCCCTGGCCTCCTGTATCAATCCATCCGCCTTCTTCATTGCGCTCCCACCATACGATACATCGTTGGCCGATTTCCGTGAAGGTCAATGTCTCCTCGTACCGTTCGCCTCCCCGAAGATACGGCCGGATCGTCTCCGGAGTGATCGCGTCTTTCGAAAAGGCCAAACCCAGGCGGACCGTTCCCCAATTGGCGATGTAGAAATGTGCATCGTAATACTTGAGCAGGGTGTCCACGCTCCCGTGGAAATCGCCGAAATTGTATGTGTTCTGCCAGCGGACGCGAGAAACCTCGGCGCGGCTGGAACAGCTTCGGGCAAATCGCAAGCCTTCATCGGAAATCGGTCCGTCGATGGCCGCGAACTCGTAATACTGGTACTCACTCATCGCTACGCTTAATCTTGGCAGGAGACCCACCCTGCGTTGGCCGATTAAAATGCCTCAGCTCCAGTCTCAGGGAAAGCAGGTTCTTTTGGAGGTTCTTTAGGGGTGTTGGGTCTGAAATGCTGAGCTCGCCCCAGTCCAAACCGGCCGGGTCGCAACCCAAGTCCGAGTCTAGGCATCAAAAGCCCAACGCCATCTGCGCTCCCTCCGGCCTTCGGAAGTGGGCAGTGGACAACTCCGGGCCACTCTCCGGCAGGCCAGCCTTTCGCCGCGCGACATGGAACATTTGCGCGATCTGTTCGGCAAAAATCCCTTCCCCGCGCATGCGAGAGCCGAAGCGCGGGTCGTTGAGCTTGCCGCCGCGGATGGCGCGAATGCGGCCAAGGATTTTCTCCTTCTTCTCGGGGGCATTACTCTCCAGCCACTGCTCAAAAATCGGCGCCACCGTCAGGGGCAGACGCAGAATTTCGGTCGCCGCCCACCCCGCTCCGGCGGCTTTCACAGCAGCCAGTACCGCAGGAATCTCGTGGTCGTTGAGCCCGGGGATCACCGGCGCCACGAGCACGCCCACAGGGACGCCGGCCCGGGCAAGGGCCTCGATGGCGGCCAGACGCCGCCGGGGCGAGGAAGCCCGGGGTTCCAACTTGCGCGCCAGATCGCCATCCAGCGAATTAATGGAGAGGTTCACCTCCACCGCTCGGTGCGAGGCCAGTACCCGCAACAGATCGATGTCGCGCGTGACCAGAAAATTCTTGGTCACGATCCCCACCGGATTGCGAAACTCAGCCAGGACGGCCAAGCATTGGCGTGTCAACTGCAGGCGGCGTTCGACCGGTTGGTAACAATCGGTGACCCCGCTCATGGCCAGGAGTTGAGGCTTCCATTTGCGGGAACTCAGCTCAGAGCGCAGGAGTTCCGGTGCGCGCTCCTTCACCATTATCTTCGTCTCGAAATCCAATCCCGCCGAGAAACCAAGGTACTCATGAAAAGGCCTTGCGTAGCAATAGCTGCAACCATGTTCGCACCCTCTATAGACATTGATACTGGCGCTGAACGGGATATCCGGGCTGTCGTTGTAGGTGATGAGGGTCTGGGAGCGGTCGCGGTAGAAATGCGTCCTGGGCGCGGGATCCGCCTCCGGATCCCAGTCGGCATCGCGCTCCAGCGAGAGGGACGCGAACCGGTTGGGCGGATTGCTCGCCGCGCCACGCCCGCGAGCGGATGACAGCCTGTCAGTCATGAAAGTAATCTCCACCATCCTGGCGGCGGCGCCAGTTCATTCTGGAGCGCGAAGGGAATCCTCAGGCTTAACGCGAGCGATGGCGCCGGGCTTGCCTTTGCGGGCCTTCTCACCCAGACTAATAAGTCGATGCAGGAACTGTTAAAGAAGATTGAAGCGGACGCGGCCGCCCGGCTGCCGTTGCCGCCGGGCAAGCCTGCCAGCGAGGAGTTGGTCCGCTACAAGAGTTTCCTGAAGTTGGAGACGCATCGGCTCAAGCTCCAGCACCGGGCGGGGGGCGGGGGCCTGCCGCTCTGTCAGGCGCGGGCGGGGATTGTGGACGTGCTGCTGCGCTACCTGTGGGAGGCGGCCAAAGGGCAGTTATCGGAGCAGGCGCTTCGGGAGTTCACTTCTGTGGCGCTGGTGGCGATCGGCGGCTACGGGCGCGGCGAGTTGAACCCCCATAGCGACATCGACTTCATGTTCCTGCACAGCCGCCAGGTGGCGGGCAATCGGCCGCTGCCCTATTTGTCGAAGATCATCGATGGCATCCTCTATCCGCTCTGGGATTTAGGCTTCAAAGTGGGACATTCGGTGCGGAACGTGGACGATTGCGTTCAGGTTGCCAACGCCGATATGCAGGCCAAGACTTCCCTCATCGAGTCGCGTCTGATTGTGGGCGATCCGGTGTTATTCGCCAAATTTCAAAAGACCCTGGAAAGAAAATGCGTGGCGGGCCACGTGCAAGAGTATGTCCAGATGCGCCTGGAGGACCAGACGACGCGGCGCGCCAAATTCGGCAATTCGGCCACCATGCAAGAGCCCAACCTCAAGAACGGTTGCGGCGGGTTGCGCGACTATCAGAATCTCCTGTGGATGGCTTTCTTCAAGTACCGGACGCGAACGCTGGCGGATTTGCAGACCCGCCAGATGATCAGCGAGATCGAGCGCAAACAGCTCGAGGCGGCCTATGATTTCCTGCTCCGCACCCGGACGGAGATGCATTTTCATGCGAATCGGGCGACGGAGGTGTTGGGCAAGAACTTGCAGCCCGCGGTGGCCTTCAACCTGGGCTACCGCGAACGGTCGCCCAGCAAACGCATCGAGGGGTTCATGCGGGATCTCTACCGGCACCAACGCAACATTTTCCTCATCACGCGGACGGTCGAGCAACGCCTGGCGCTGCTCCCCGCGGGGTCGTCGCGACTTTCTCTCCGCTTCCTGCTGCGCGGGCGTCGCAAGCCGCCCCAGGAGCCCATCGATGGCTTCAAGTTCATCAACGGCGAGATCCAGGCGGCCTCGGACCAGGTTTTCCGCGAGCATCCGCCCCGGTTGATGCGGGTCTTTCTCTACGCCCAGCAGCGCGGTCTGCGGTTGCATGCGGACCTGGCCCAACTTATCCGCAACCAACTCGATCTGGTCGACCGAGCATTCTTGACCGATGAAGGCGTGCGGGAGACGTTTCTAACGATTCTGGACCAGCGCGGCAGCGTCGCGGCCGTGTTGCGCGCCATGCATGAAGTCGATTTCCTCGGTCGGTACGTGCCGGAGTTCGGGCGGGTCACGTGCCTGGTGCAACACGAGTTTTATCACCAATATACCGCCGACGAGCATACGCTCATGTGCCTGGAGCAGTTGGACCGCGTATGGGAGGCCAAGAACGCGCCCTATATCGCCTACGCGGAACTATTCCACAAAGTGGAGCGCCCTGCGGTCCTCTACCTGGCGCTGTTGCTGCACGACCTGGGCAAGCCGCTCGGCCACGGTCATTCCTTGATCAGCGGCGAGATTTCCCATCGCGTGGCCAAGCGTCTCGGGTTGGACGGGGCCGCCACCCACACGCTGCGGTTGATCATCGAGCACCATCTGCTGCTGGCCAGCGTTTCGCAGCGGCGCGATCTGGATGACGCGGCGGTGATTCGGCGCGTGGCCAAACTGGTGCAAACGCCGGAAACCCTGGCCATGCTTACTTTGCATACCTTCGCGGATTCGCTGGCCACCAGCGAGAAGCTCTGGAACGGGTTCAAGGATTCGCTCTTGTGGTCCCTCCACCACAAGACCATGGCGCTCATGAGCGGCGGGCCCGAATTTGTTCGCACTGAAGAGATGCAGCGCGAATTGCTGCGCCGCGAGGTCAAGCGAATCAAACCGGAGCTGATCTCCGACGAAGAATTGAACGCGCATTTGGCGGCCCTGCCGCCGCGCTACCACGTCATTCACTCCGCCCAGGAGGTGAGCGACGACCTGGTCCTGGCCCACCAGTTCATGCGCCGCCAGGTCGTCGAGGAAGGCGATGCGCTGGCTCCGGTCATCGACTGGCACAACGAACCGGACCGCGGCTTCAGTCGGGTCAAGGTCTGCACCTGGGACCGCGCGGGCCTCTTCAGCAAGATCGCCGGCAGCTTCAGCGCCGCCGGCCTGAACATCCTTAGCGCCCAGATCTTCACCCGCAGCGACGGTATGGCGCTTGACACCTTTTGCGTCATTACCGCCAAAGAAGGCAGCCTGGCCAATCCGGAGCAGCAGGAGCACTTTGGCGAGGTGCTCAAGAAAGCCCTGACGGGCGGGCCGGTGGATTTTCGGTCGTTGATCGCCCGCCAGAAGATCACACGGCCTCCCTACCAGGCCTATATGGGCGAACAAATCGCCACCGAGATCCGCTTTGATAACGAGGCTTCGGATGCCCGGACGCTCGTGGAAATCGAGACCGAGGACCGGCTCGGGCTGCTCTTCGCCATCTCGGAGGCGCTGGCGGAGTTGGCCTTGGATATCTCCGCGGCCCGGATCTCGACGGAGCGGGGCGGGGCCAGCGACAGCTTTTACGTGCGCGAGCGGGACGGCGGGCGGGTGCTGATTCCGGCCCGGCGGGAGGCGATCGAGCGCCGCTTGCGCAAGGCAATTCAAAGCCTGGATGGAGCCTCGAGCGCGCCTCCCGGGCGCTGAGCCGCCGTCTCATTCCGCCTTTTCCGCGTGGCGCGGCCCGAGTAGGATAGCCCTCCGGTTGGTCTATGACGAATGCAACAGAAAAACCGCCGTTGGCGTGGCAACCGTTGACCCCTCGCGGCGTCGCGGCGTTTGCCGGCGCCACCCTGGGGCGTCTGCTGGTGGCGCAGCTTGCCTTCGCCGCGCTCGCCGCAGGGTGCGTGGTCTGGTTCCTGCAAACCGGCTGGTTTCCGGTGGTTACGGATGCGATCCGTCAGATGCCACCCGAAGGCGAGATCCGCCTCGGCGCCTTGGACTGGCGCGGCGAATCGCCACTGCGGCTGGCGGAAGGACCCTTCCTGGCGCTGGCGGTGGATTTGGACCACGAGGGCAGCCGGCGGTCGCCCGCTCACTTGCAGGCCGAATTCGGTCGGACCAATGGCTTGGTCATCTCCCTGCTGGGCTTCCGATCGGTGGCCTACCCGAAGGACGCCCGTGTCGCCTTCAACCGCACGGATCTTGAGCCCCTTTGGGGCGCTTGGCGGCCAGTGCTTTTGGGAATCACGGCGGGCGCGGTCATCGCCGGACTCATGTTGGTCTGGGCGCTGCTGGCCTCGCTCTATGCCCTGCCGGTGTACCTGGCGGGTTTGTTCGTCAATCGGGATTTGAGCCTGGCGGGGAGTTGGCGGCTGGCGGGGGCGGCCCTGATGCCGGGGTCGTTGCTCATGAGCCTGGCTATCCTGGTCTATGGGTTGGGCGCGTTGGACCTAATCCGTCTCGGATTCGTCCTGGCGGCGCACTTGACGCTCGGGTGGGCGTACCTCGCGCTCGGCGCTTTTTCAACGCCCCCGTACCCACAGGTTGCGAAGGGGGCGGACAACCCGTTTGCTTCGGAGAGCGTCCCCCGTCCGCCGCCTTAATTTTCCACCTCGCCTCGCCTTCCGGCGTCGACGCTCCTGCTGGCGCGATGCGGAGATTGAATGTTGCCAGCGATTCGGTTACTCTCGACCGATGAAGTTAATGGTCAGTCTGTTTCGCGGCCGGCTGCTGCTTCTCCTGGCTTTGGCGGGGGGAGGGTGCCAGCAGCAGGGACAGAACCAGTTTTCGGACGAGGAGAAGGAACCTCATTTCATCGAGGCCATGCGCGAAGTCAACTCGATGGATTACGCGGCGGCGGTCGCGTCGTTCGAGAAGGCGTTGAGCGTCAATCCGCAATCCGCGGCGGCCCATATGGAGTTGGGCATGCTCTTTGATAGCAAGGTGCCGGACCCCGCGGCGGCGATCTATCATTACGAGAAATACCTCAAGCTCAAGCCCAACTCCGACCGAGCGGAGTCGATCCGGCTGCATATCCTGTCGTGCAAACAGGAGATCGCCCGCACCGTTTCCCTCGGGCCGGTCAGCGAGAAATTGCAACGGGAACTGGAAAAACTGATCGAAGAGAACAAGCGCTTGAACGAGGAGAACAAGCCTCTGAAAGAGGAAGTGGGAAAATGGCGGGCCTATTACGCGGCGTATCCGCCAGTTCCCGCCAACTCGACCGCTCAAAGCCTCGCGGCTAAGGGATCTTCCTTGCCGGCGACTTTGCCGTCCGCGCGCGTTGAGGGCGCCGCCGGCGCGCCCGCTCCCCGGCCTGGACCTGCAGCCCTCGCGTTGGGCGGCAGCCCGACGGCGTCCGGTACCGCCGCGGTGGGAGTTGGGGCGCCGGTGGCGGTCTCGACGCTTGGCCTCCCCGCGCGAGCGGCGCCGGCGGCGACTCCCCGCAGCCACATCGTTCAACCGCGCGAAACTTTCGGCTCCATCGCCCGGCAGCACGGCGTTCAACTGGAGGCGCTCCTCGCCGCCAATCCCGAACTGAGCCCGCGCCGATTGCGACCGGGGCAAAAGGTGAATCTGCCGCCTTGAAGACTGAAAAAAAACCATTGAACGTTTGCGCGGAGCCCCGGTCTATTGTATAAACCGTATTATGCCGCAAGAACCCTGGGGTTGAGTAGTCGGCTGGCCGGCTTGACGGTGAGTGGGGAACAGGGACACGGTGGCGGATGGAACAACGTAAAAAAAAGTTTTGACACTGGTGGTCCTTTTCGGTAAAAAAATTGGTGCTTTAAAATAATTGGTGTTGGCACTATCTGTGTGGGTGTGAACAAGCCATAATACTTTATGAAAAAAATCGTTGCCTCAGTCAGTTTGGTTGCCCTTGGCACTGCCGGTCTGCATGCCAACCCAACCACCTCAGCCGATAGCTCGCGCCCTTGGAGCGTTGCCGCAACGCTCAGCGGGTTCTACGATGACAATGTCAACAGCGTGTCGAGCAGTGCGAATTTGCTCGGGTATCATCGGGCCAGCGCGGGGTTCGCGGTCAGCCCCAGCATCTCCTTTACGTGGCCGTGGGAGCAGACCACGATCTCTGCGAACTACATGTACACGTTCAAGGATTACGACAACAAGCCCATCGGCAACACTGAGAATTTCGACCAGAACCATACCTTCAACGTCGCCCTCGATCATAGTTTCAACGAGAACTATCAGATCAATGCCCATGATTCCTTTGTCATCGGCCAGGAGCCGGATTTTCTGCGGTCAGGCAATACGTTTTCGACCTTCCAGCGCACCTCGGGCAACAACCTTCGCAATGCGGCCGCCGCCACGCTCAATGGTCGCCTGACCCCGCTGCTGGGCTTTGAACTGGGCTACGCCAACTCGCTTTATCACTACGCCGATGACGCGAATGATTTTGCCAACCTGGGTCCCAGCACCGCCGCCCTATTGGATCGGTTTGATCAGGTCGTTCACCTTGATTCTGTGTGGCAGGTGCAGCCGGAGACCAAAGCCATTGTCGGGTATCAGTTCGCCGACTCGGATTACACGGCGGGCCAGCAGATCGCTACCGATGCCAACGGGAACAGCTTGAACAGCGATGGCAGGAACAGTCGTTCGCATTACGGTTATTTGGGTTTCGACCATCAGTTCCAGCCGGACCTGTCGGGGGCGATTCGCTTGGGAGCGCGCTATACCGATTATTATAATGATCCCAGCGAGTCCACGAGCCTCAGCCCCTATGTTCAACTGAGCCTCCGCTATTCTTACGCCCCGCAGTGCTTTATTGAAGGCGGGTTTGTTCAGGATCGTTCCGCCACCTCGCTCGTCGGTTCCGGCGCCACCGGCCTGACTGTGGATGCCGAGACCTCGAACCTCTATGTCAACATCACCCACCGGTTGGCCCATAACCTGTTCGGCAGCATCGTTGGCGAGTTTCAAAATTCCGACTATAATGGCGGCGATTATAATGGCCTTTCCGAGCAGTTTTACACCCTCGGGGTCAATCTGAAATACGACTTCAGCCGCAATTTCTCGGGAAACATTGGCTATAACTACGACAAGCTCGAATCCGTGAATCAGATCCAGAATAACCGTTCCTTTGATCGTAATCGTGTTTATCTGGGCATCACTGCCACCTATTAGTTTCAGTTCGCTATGTTAGTTGACGGGGGGCTGGACTGTTCGCAGTAGCCCCCTTTTTATTTATGGATGCATCAAAAGTTACTCCGCCGCAGGAGACCAAGCTTCACTTTCTCGATTACTGGCGCATCATCCGGATTCGCAAGACCGTGATCCTGGCGGTGTTTTTGCTCGTGGTCATCACCGCCACCTTGGTGACCTTCATTCTTCCGGAGTCCTACTCGAGCACCGCGCGCATCAAGGTCGAACGAGATCAATCGGACATTTCCGGTTTTGTGAGCCAGGGACCGTTAGGCACCTATGATCCCTATTTCATCCAAACCGAGTTTGAGGTGATCCAATCGCAGAAGATCCTCAGCGCGGTCATTCAGGCGCTCGACCTCAACACGGTGTGGGGCAAGAAGTACGCCAACGGCGATCGGCTCAAGACGCCGGAGACTTTGGGGTTGCTCCGCAGTCGGATGACCTTGCGCCCGGTGCGCAATACCTCGCTCATCGAGATCTCCGTGTTGAGCGAGAATCCAGTCGAAGCCGCCAAGCTCGCCCAGGAAATCGCCGAGGAATACAAGAAATACAGATTAGACGAGCGCCGGCGTCTAAGCACGGGCGGCATCGAGGCTTTGGTGGCGGATCGGAACGCGCAGGAATTGAAGATCTCCGAGGCGCGGACCAACGTGGACAACCTGCGCCAGAATTTACGCATACCCGACTCCATGGCGTCGGAGAACGCCGCCTCCCCCTTGCTTACTGCGGAGACGCTGCGGCATATCAATGCGTTGCGGATCGAAAGTCAGGCGGACTACGTTCGGCAGGCTACTTTGCTCCGTGAACTCAAGGATCTCAGTCCCGAGGAGTTGGTGCAGGTCCTTCCCACTGCGGCGCAGGACACCTTGCTCAGTTCGTTGCTGGAACAGATGACCGTGGCGGAGTTGAAACTGGTAACCGTTGAAAAGGACTACGGCCCGGAGCACCCGGAGATTATCAAGACCAAGAGCCAGGTGGAGGATCTGCGCAAGAAGATCACCAAACGCACCGAAGGCATTATGGTGGGGCTGGCCGCCCGGGTCCATTCTCTCGGTCAAGGGCTTACCAACCTCATCCAGGAGGTGGAAAAGGCCACCCAGGAGGACATCGAAAAGGCGAATCAAAGCCAGCCTTATTTTGAGGCCAAGCGTCGCCTGGAAGAGTTGGAACGGCTGCGCATCATGCTGGAGTCGAAGATCGCCGTCGAGAGCATTGACGTGAAGCTTCCCAAGACCGTCATGGTGGAGATCCTGGACAATGCCGAGCCCGGAGCGAAACCGGTTCGTCCCAACAAACCCTTGAACATCGCGCTGGGGATTATCATTGGATTGGTAGTCGGCGTCGGCTTGGCCTTCTTCATCGAGTATCTGGATACCAGCGTGAAGACCATCGATGATGTCGAGCGGGCGCTCCAATCGCCGGTATTGGGCGTCATTCCGCAAAACGTCGGGCTGATGCTGGAGGAAGGCGCGGAGAGTCCGCACGCCGAGGCTTACCGTGTGCTCCGCACGAATCTGCTATTCTCACGGAAAGACGACAAGCTGAACAGCTTGGCGGTCGTCAGCGCGGGCGCCGGCGAAGGCAAGTCCACCACCGTCTTCAATCTGGCGTCGGTCTTCGCCCAGAGCGGCCAGCGCGTCGTCGTGGTGGACTCGGATTTGCGGCGGCCCACGCTGCATAAGATGCTTCGGGTTACCAATAGCATTGGTTTGACCAATTACCTTCTCAAGCAGAACACCATTGAGGAAGTCATCCAGACCACCAATGTGCCCGCCTTGGACTTCATGGCGAGCGGCAAGCTTCCCAGCAGTTCGTTGGGCATCCTGAGTTCCGCTCAGATGAAGGACCTCATCAACGAACTCAAGCAACGCTACGATTTTGTGTTCTTCGACTCTCCCCCAATCATGGGCGTGAGCGACGCATCCATATTGGCCAGCGAAGTGGACATGACCCTCCAGGTCATTCAATACCGGCGCTATCCCCAGCCCATGAATATCCGCGCCAAACAGTTGATCGAGAAGGTCGGCGGCAACCTCGTCGGCATCGTCCTTAACAACATCAACATGTCGCAGGACGAGAGCTACTATTACTATAGCGGCTATTACCACGATTACTATTATCGCAGCAGCGAAGACTCCGAGCCCGCCGCCGCCGGCAAGGATAAGGACAAGGACAAAGAAAAGAGCGGCGACGACAAAACCAAACTCGACATTAAACCCAAGTACTGAGACTGACGCGCGCCAAGTTACAATCATGAACGCAAGCAAAATGACAGGCCGATGGTGGATGACCCTGGGACTAGTGTTGGGCGGGTTTTGGTTGGCCGGGTGCCAATCCTCCTCTCCGACGTTCGCCGTCGCGCCTGGCCCGGCTACTCCCGCCGGCGGCTTAACGGTCGCCGCAGCGGACGCCAACACGGCCTCGGCGAGCAAGTCCGGTCCCATCGGCCCGGAGATTATTAAAGTGGGTGATTCCTTGACCGTCATCTTCTCGGATATCGCCCCGCAACCCCAACCCGTCGTTGATACCGTCAAAGGCGACGGGACTATTACTTTGTTGCTCGACCAGCATTTCCAAGCCGCCAACAAGACGCGGGGTGAATTGGAGCGGGAGATTCGCACCAATTACGTCCCGAAATATTATAAGTTCCTCACGGTGACAATTGTGCCCAAGGACCAGTTCTATTTCGTGGGCGGGGAGGTGCGCAGTCCCAACCGCTTCCAATACGTGGGTACGACCACCGTCACCCGGGCCATTCAGTCGGCGGGCGACTTCAGCGAATTCGCGCGTAAAGCCAAAGTCAGACTTTATCGCGTGGATGGGCGGATTGAGACGATCGATTGCATCGAAGCGCTCAAGAACCCGAACCTCGATCTGCAGGTCTTTCCGGGCGATACCATCAAGGTGGCGCGTCGGTATTGGCCTTGGCAGCAATGATTCAGTTCAATCTCCTGACCGGCAAAAAGGCGGGCGCCTCCTGGGTGGCCCGCCGTTTTCCTGTTCGGGTGGGCCGCTCTTCCCTCGCCGATCTGCAACTGGCCGAGGACGGCGTCTGGGAGGATCACTTTGCGGTGACTTTCAAACCAGGCAAAGGATTCTTCCTGGCGGCTCATCCGGACGCGCTGACCGCCGTCAATGGTCAGGTGGTCCGGGAGGCCCTGTTGCGCAACGGCGATGTGATTACGCTCGGCGCGCTGCGGTTGCAGTTTTGGCTCGCGGAAACGCGCCAGTCTGGTCTCGGTTGGCGAGAGTGGTTGACCTGGGCGGGCATAGCCGCGGTGTCGCTGATCCAGGTTGCCTTGGTGTATTGGTTAAAGCCCTAACCCAGGGCTCTCTTCAGAAGAGAACGTCTTCCGGGCGGATCTCCAGGCATTCGTCCTGGTCTTCCCAAATCACGGTCGGGTAGAACTCAATGAGCTTGGGCGCTAGTTCCTGGCCGGCGAACCGCAGCAATTTCTCGGCCTGCTCGGCGGCGCGCTCATAAGCCTCGTCGTAATCGCCCGCCTGGCGTTGCTGCGATTCGTCCCAGTGCGCCACCGCATGAAACTCAGCGTATTCCCCGGCCCAGCGCTCCAGCTCGCTCTTGAGGGAGGCGGGAATCTCATCAAAAGGGACGAGGATGCCGTGGCAATGCTGGCAAACCAAGCCGGCCTCGCGCACATCACGGCTTAGCAAGGGGAGGATCGGGGCGCGGCAGCAGGCCGATTCCGAATAGGGAGCGGGTAGAGTGACCAGGCGCTGGAGCCAGATCTGGCGCTGATGAGCCTGTTGGGCGGCCAGGCGATAAGCCCCCATGAGCGGATGGGACAGGCGCCAGACCTTTCCCGAGAGTTGCCCGAGCGTCTGGGCCATCCACCGAGCCAGGGTCAAATCATCAAAGTCCCGGAAGACCAGGCTGTACTCTTTCCAGAGTAAATCGAGCGGAGATTCGGCGTCGGCGGCCATCCGGGTTAGTGTTGCGGGTCGGTGGTTCCTTGTCGAGCCGATCCTACATCTGTTCGATGGCCTCAATCCCCAGCACCTCCAAGCCCTGGCGCATCACTCGCGCGGTTAAGTCGCACAAGATCAGGCGGCTGGCGCGTTGGGGGGGCTCGGACTTGAGCACGGGACAGTTCTCGACGAAGCCAGTGAAGTGGCCGGCCAATTCATAAAGGTAGTTGCAGAGGAAATTAGGCCGGTATTCCTCGGCCGCCGCCTCGAGCACAAGGCCGAAGTTGAGCAGGTGACGAGCCAAGGCCAGTTCTTGCGGCGTGTCCAGGAGCACGGGGGCGGGGCAAGCGCCCGCCGGATGTCTGGCAACCCCCCCCTTGCGGAAGATGCCGTGGATGCGCGTGTAGGCAAATTGAAGATAGGTGGCGGTGTTGCCGTTCAGAGCCAGCATCTTGTCCCAACTGAAGATGTAATCGCTCTGGCGATTGGGCAACAGGTCGGCGTATTTCACCGCGCCGATCCCTACTTCGCGCGCGATCTGCCGGCGTTGGGTCTCGGGCAACTCCGGCCTTTTCTCCGAAACCACCTTGAAGGCGCGTTCCTCAGCCTCATCCAACAACTCGGACAGCCGGACGGTTTCTCCCGATCGGGTCTTAAACGGCTTGCCATCCTCGCCCAGGATGGATCCAAACCAGACGTGGGCCAGCCGAGCTCGAACTTCCGGTCGCCAACGTCGAAAACAGTGGAACAATTGGCGAAAGTGGAGTTGCTGCCGCCCGTCGGTGACGTAGATTATTTCGTCGGCCCGCCAGGTTTCGATGCGATAGGCCAGGGTGGCCAGGTCCGTTGTCGCATAATTGAACCCTCCGTCGGTCTTTTGGATGATGAAGGGATTTGCCACCCATTCCCCTTCTTTGTGAATCAGCAAAGGGTCATCCTTCGGGGGAAGCGAGCCGTCGGTGAAGATGGCTTTGGCGCCTCGACTTTCGGCGGCGATCCCTTTCTCAACCAGTTCTTCGACCAGGCCCTTGAGGAGCGCATTGTAGAAACTCTCTCCGTAAGCGTGGTCGAACTTGACGCCCAGCCGGTGGTAAGTGGTTTCGAATTGATTTTGGGAGAGCCGGATCATCTTGCGCCAAATGTCGAGGTTCTCGGGATCACCCGACTGGAGCTTGACGAGTTCCGATCGAGCCTGGTCCAGAGTGGGTTGGTCAAAGCCGGGCTTTTCCGGGTCGCAACGGGCGCTGATGAGCTTATAGATCCGCTCCATCTCCGCCAGTGGATCGGCTTGCAGGCTGACCTGATCGAGGAGGGTCTTCCATCCAACGAGCAACATGCCAAATTGCGTGCCCCAGTCGCCGAGATGATTATCCGTGATGACGCGATGACCCAGCAGGCGGAGCAAGCGCGCGAGCGAATCTCCCAGGATGGTCGACCGGATGTGGCCCACATGCATCGGCTTGGCCACGTTGGGAGAGCTGAAATCGACCACTACCACTCGGGGGGCGGAGGATTTCTCAAAGAACAAATGCTCGCCGCCGGCGGCGGCCTCGAGGGTCTTAGCCATTACGAGCGGTTTCAAGCGGAAATTCAGAAACCCAGCGCCGGCGATCTCCACCTTCTCGCAAATCTCCGCGACCTCGAGTTTGGCCAGCACCTCCGTGGCGACCTGCCGAGGGTTGAGTTTTCGCGCCTTGGCCAGGCCCATGAGGGCGTTCGTCTGGTATTCCCCGAACTTGGGATCGGGACAGGGGCGGACAAGCACCGCCGTGACATCGGCTTCCGGGAAGACGGCTCTTACAGCCAGTTGAAGACGCTGTTCTAAGAGCAAGTGCGGCAGCATAAGAGTTGGAGAAAATTGACGTCAGGGGCGCAGCCAACCCAGCCGCCGAAGCCGGCCCTGGGAGGCGCTGGTTTCGCGTCCCTCAATACACGCGGTTTATTTCTTACCCGGTTCGCGGATAATGCGGAGCATCGACTCCGCGTCGGGCGCTCCTTCGAGCGCTTGGCGAAAGTCGGCCCGGTGAAGCAGTTTGGCGATGTTGGCCAGGGTGTGGAGGTGCTTCTGAAACTGGCCCTGAGGAACCAGGAAGAGCATGACGAGGTTGACCGGTTGGTTATCCAGGGCGTCGAAATTAACGCCTTTCTTGGAACGTCCCAGCGCGCCGACGACCTCGGAGATCAGGTCCGTGGAGGCGTGGGGGATGCCAATGCCAAAGCCGATGCCGGTGCTCATCGAGGACTCCCGTTTCTTGACCACCGCGCCAATGGCTTCCTGGTGCTCCGCCTTGATCTTGCCTGTGGTCACCAGGTTCTTGATGAGTTCGTCGATGGCCTCCCATCGGTTCCCGGCTTGTAAGTCGGTTACGATTTGTTCGTTGCTCAGGATATCGCCTAGTTCCATAGCCTCGGATTCAATCCGATGAGTCATTTCGCCTGATCCTCGCGCGCTTTTCAAGAGCGAACTTCGTGGCGGACACGATTAAAATGGCATTTGACGCGCCCGTACCGCTCTCGGAGTGTTGAATGCGGCGTTGGGGGGCGCGGGAGCTGTTTTCAGTCGTCGTCGTTCATCCGCGCGGCCCACTCCGGATACGGTGTTGAGGGCCCTTTCATCGCATGCCAGAGGATGCGGTTGAGCTGGTCCTCAGGGCATTGATCGGGCTTGTTCAACGGCAGCCGAGCGGAGGCATAGGCCTCTCTGCGCAAGAGGGCATTGGCGACCTTTTTCGGATCGGGGTTCATCTGGTCCAGCGGGATGTTGCTCTTTAACGAGTCGAAGGGGGTCAGGTCGGCGGTATTCGTAAAGCAATCATACAGGGGGGTTGCGGTCGCATCCATTTGGTTCATCGGGGGCAAACCGAGGATAAGTTCCATCGTGCGCAGCAAGCTGGTCTGGTTGTACTGGGTGCTGACCACTTGGTGGCGCCGGGTGTACGGGCTGGCGAGATAAGCGGTCGTGCGATAGCCACTCACGTGGTCCCAGCCCGCCTGGGGGTCGTCCTCGATGCTAAAGACGCAGGTCTCGGGCCAGAACCGGCTGTGGCTGAGCGCCTCGATCATCTGACCGAGGGCCAGGTCATTATCGGCCACTTGCGCCGCGGGGGTAGGGGAACCCGCCTTGGTTCCGCTGGTGTGATCGTTGGGCAAGCAAATGATGACGAGATTGGGGAACTCGCCCTTTTCTTCGAATCCCTTGAGTTCTTTCAGGAACTGCGCGGCGCGGAACACGTCCGGCACATCCAGGTCCCAGCCAATAGTATTGGTGGCCAGCGAGGATCGCAGAGACTCGATGCCGGGGTCGCTGTAGAGCCGAATGTTGCTGGTGCCATCCCGGAATTCGCGATAATGGTCCAGGAACGTGAGGCCGCCTTTGCCAGCCCGGTCCTTCCACGCTTTTCGGGTGATGGCGAATTCGCCGTAGTCGCGGAAGGTCTTGCCGTGGGACAAGGCATTATCCCAGAGAAAACCCGCCGGCGAGTACACCAGGGCGTCGACGTCATCGTCTTCCATGCCATCGGGGTAGCTGCGAGGGAAGCCCGCGAACGACTTCTCCATATAGTCGGTGGCAAAGGCGCTGTCGGCCCATTGGTGGCCGTCCGCGCTGAGAATGCCCGAGCAATAGGTGTTGTCGAGGAGCACGAATTCGCTGGCCAGCTTGTGCTGGTTGGGCGTGATCTTCTCGCCGAAGGCGCAGAGCGACGCTTCGCCGTTGCCGGCGGCCATATCGCCCAAGACCTGGTCGTAGGTGCGGTTTTCCTTAATGAAATACACCACGTGACGGAAAACGCTCGGCTCGCCGACTCGTTCGGGAACGGGTTGGGGCGCCCGGCCGGGGCGAGGGGGCAGGGCCGCTTGGGCCAGGAGCGGATAACGCAAATTAACCAGCGCCCGTTGGGTGTACGCTTTGAGTTCATTGGCCGTTGGAACTTTGATGAGCGAAAGGGACCCGTAATACTGGTGGGAGTTGAACTCGATTTTACCGCTGGTCTTGTTCGTCCGACCCCGGCTGATGCCCTTGATGTTGGCGACATAGAGGGCCTCGCGACGCTCATCATAAATCACCGCGCCGGGATACCAGCCGGTGGGAATAAGGCCCGCGAGCTTCGATTTTCCGGGCGCGAAGTCGACCTTGGCCACGGCGTTCTGGGTGCCGTTGCAAACAAAAAGCGCCCGCCCGCGTTTGTCGAAGGCGAGGGCGTTGGGGCTGGCCCCAAAGAGATCGGCCGGGTTCTGGCGGGCGCAGATGGTTTCCACGACCTCGTCCTTCCGGCTATCGATCACGCTCAGGGTATCGTCGGCCGCATTGGCAACCACGACGAACCGGCCGTCCGGACTGACGGTAAGTCCGCTGGCGTGGCGTCCGGTGAGGATCTCGCCCCGCACCTGGTTGGCGGCCAAATCGATCACCGTTACCGAGCCCTCGCTGGCGATGCGACGGACCGGGTCGACGCGGGCGCGGGTGCCATGACCGGCCGGGCCGGTTTCGCTACCGGGACTGGGCCGGCGGCCACCCCAATTGCTCACGTACGCCTTGCCGGCCGCCAGCGCGACGTCGTAGGGCGCGACCCCGGTTTCCCAGAATCTAAGCACTTGGCCGGTTTCAGCGTCCATCTCCGCCAAACGATTTGAAAGGTCGAGCGCCACGTAGAGCCGCTTGCCATCATGGGAGAGGACCAAACCGGCTGGAATCTCTGTCTTTCGCTGGCTTCCAACCGCCTTGGGAAGGACCAACGAGCACAGACCCGTGAGGGTGTGGTTGGGGTGGACGACGAATACCTTGATGCTCCCGTTCACGTTCGAGAGAAAAACTTTGCGGCCATCCGGAGAAAAGGCCAATCCGGTGAAACTGAGTTGGCCTTCGTTATCGGGTTTCAAGATATGGCTGGAAACGGCATCCACCTTGTTGGAAGCGGCTGGTTCGGCGGGCAGCAGCACGTGCTGAAGGATCCGACCTTCGACCGGGTCCACGACCACCAGTTCGTGAGTCTTTCCCGCTGTGATCAGAAGTTTCCCGTCCGGGCTGAGCGCCAGCGCCTGGGGGCGCAGACCGGGCAGGTCCACCGTCTTACCAGCCGCCTCGACGATCTGATTGACGGGAGTCGCGATGCGCCCGCCTGCCAGGCGTCCGACGGGGTCGCGGTCTGCGGCGAGGCCGGCTAGCGCGCAGGCGAGTAACCAAGAGCACCAGGCGGTCCGAACGGCGGAGGGCCGGAGGACAAGTTTGCGCGCCATTGGCATGCGCCGACTAGATTCTGTTTGCATCAAGTGAGTTTCTTTTAGCAGTGGCTTCATTCACCCGCCGGGACTTCATTCGCGCCCGTAGTATCAGTTCGTCTCCGGCTCTCCTTTGTTCGCGCCCGTTGATTTCTACAGCTCAATGCGCGCGTTTCTGCTTCAACAACCAGTCGTAAAACTCGGGGTTGTCATAAGTGACGGTCCAGGAATCGTGCCCGGCCTCCGGATAGAGAGTGAACTTCGGGTTGCCTCCCGCCGCCTTGATGGCCTCGACCATGGCTTGGGACCGTTGGGGAGGCACGGTGTTGTCCTTCGCTCCGTGGAAAACCCAGGTCGGCAGTGGAGCGAGCTTCTTGGCGTCGGAAGGGTTGCCGCCGCCGCAGATGGGCGCAATCGCGGCGAACTTCTCGGGGTGCGCCGCTGCCAATGCCCACGTCCCGAAACCGCCCATGCTCAGCCCGGTCAAATAAACCCGGTCCGCGTCCACTCGGTAATCGCGCAGGATCTGGTCGAGCAGTTCGTTGAGCAACTCGGTGTTCCATCCATGGCCGGGACTCTGCGGTGAAACCAGGATAAAGGGAAAATCGGTCCTGGACTCAACCACCTTGGGCGGCCCGTGCCGTTTGACTTGCGCCAGGTTGGCGCCCGATTCCCCCGAACCGTGCAGAAAGAGCATCAGCGGCCATCGTTTCTGCGAATCTTGGTAGTTTGCGGGAAGATACAGAAGATAGCCCAACTTGGCCGATGGCTGGGTCTTTGATTCAAAGTACTTTTCCGCCTGATGCGAAGGGGCGGGCTCCTCCGCGGCCCTTGCGGTGATAGCGCCGCAGAGCAGAGCGCTGACTACCCACGGCATAACGCGAAAAAACTGACGAGTGCGGTTCGGTTCAGACATGGATGCAGGTTAGGCGCCCACCCGCCGGTCTCAAGCCAAATCCGATGGTTACTTGCTCTCAAAGTGGGGCCTTTCCACCGCTTGACCCCGGCGCCCTCTTTACTACCCCTTCTTTTCGACCATCTTTCGAAACTGGGCGAAGAGGGGGGTGGAATCGTGCGGCCCCGGCGAGGCCTCCGGATGATACTGCACGCAAAAGATCGGTTTCGACTTGTGGCGAAACCCTTCCACCGTTTGGTCGTTGAGATTGATGCGGTCGACCACCACCTCCGCTGGCAAGGAAGCCGGGTCCACGGCAAATCCGTGGTTCTGCGAGGTGATTTCCACGCGCCCGGATTCGAGGTCTTTGACGGGTTGATTGGCGCCCCGATGGCCGAATTTGAGTTTGAAGGTCTTTCCTCCGAGGGCCTGACCCAGGATTTGTTGTCCGAGGCAGATGCCAAAAATCGGCAGTCCGGAGGCCACGAGGTCGCGGACCGCTTGCACCGCATAGTCGAGCGCTGACGGGTCGCCCGGGCCGTTGGAGAGGAAAATCCCCGCCGGCTTGTATTTGAGCGCCTCCGCAGCCGAGGTCGTTGCGGGCACCACTTGCACCCGGAAGCCGTGCTGGCGCAACCGGCGCAGAATGTTGTATTTCATCCCGTAATCGTAGGCCACAATGGGGATTTCAGCCGGCGGCAGGAGGTTGCCGACGGCTCGACCCGCCGCCTGGTCCGGGTCTCTTCCCAGCACGAAATCCGCGCTTTGTTGGTCATTGGGATCCCACAGGAACGGCTCCGGGTGCGTGACCGCCTTGACGTAATCAACTCCCGCCAGGCCCGGCCACTCCCTGGCCCGTTTGGCCGCCTCTTCATCGGCGATGGCTTCGGTTGAGATGAACCCGTTGAGCGCCCCTCGCACCCGCAGCTTCTTGGTTAACGCCCGCGTGTCGATCCCCTGGATGCCGGGAATGCCGTGCTTTTCAAGATATTCGGACAAAGACGATTCCGCTCGCCAATTACTGACCACGGGCGACAATTCGCGTATCACGAATCCGCCCACGTGGGGTTGCCACGATTCCACGTCGAGACTGTTGACCCCGTAGTTCCCGATGAGGGGATAGGTCATCGTCACGATCTGCCCCTTGTAGGACGGATCGGTCAGAATCTCCTGGTACCCCGTCATCGAGGTGTTAAAGCAGACCTCGCCACAAGCGGACGCGCGCGCGCCGAACCCTTCGCCGTGGAACAGAGAACCATCTTCCAACGCTAAAATAGCCTTCATCACAGATACGGGACTGGGGGCGGTTACCGGTGTGGCCAACCGCCTTGCCGGGTCTTACCCTACCACAGGCGGCGCCGGCGAAGAAACCCAAAAGTGATCGGGACGCGCATCGCGCCGCTTTTGTGCTCGTCAAGCGCGTCCAACTGGGCCAGTAATAAGGCCTGTTGATTGACGCAATGAACGGCTATTTCAACGCGGGCGATTGGGCGGTGATGGTCCTCTATCTGTCGGGCATCATCGGCCTTGGGGTCTGGTTTGGCAAGGACCAGCGCAACACCCGCGATTATTTCCTCGGCAGCAAGACCGTCTCCTGGTGGGTGATCGGGTTGTCCATCGTCGCGGCGGAAACGAGCGCGCTGACCATTATCGGCGTGCCGGCCATGGCTTACGGGGGCGACCTTGCGTTCTTGCAGATGATTATCGGTTATGTCATCGCCCGTATCATTCTGGCGGTGGTGTTGGTTCCTCATTACTTCAAAGGGGAGATTTACTCGCCCTACCAGCTTTTCGCCAATGCTTTTGGTCCCGCCGCGCGGCAGACGGCGGGCGGGTTCTTCCTCATCAGCGAGACCCTGGCCGCGGGGGTGCGGGTGTATGTGGCGAGTATCCCCGTGAAACTGATGTTGGGTGACAAATTGCTCGGGTTCGGTACCGGCGATCCCATCCTCGGGGCCATTCTCCTGTTCGTGCTCCTCTCGCTCCTCTACACTTACGTGGGCGGAGTCAAGGCGGTGATCTGGACCGACGCGGCGCAATTCGGCCTGTTTTTGCTCGGCGGCCTCTTTGCCCTGTTCTACATCCCCACCCTCGTCGAAGGAGGCCTGGGCGCCGTCCTGACCAAGGCGGCGGCCGGCGGCAAGCTCCATTGGCTCAACGCGACTCCCGTCGGTGGAACGTCCTGGGTGAAATTCCTGCTCGATGCCCCTTTCAACCTGTGGATGGGCGTCATTGGGGGAACGGTCCAGGTGATGTCCTCGCACGGAGCGGAGCAGTTGATCGTCCAGCGGGTGCTGACCTGCAAATCGGTGGCGGACGGACGCAAGGCCCTGATGTTAAGCGCGGTCCTGATCTTCCCGCTGTTTCTGATATTCCTGCTCGTCGGCGCGATGCTCTGGGTTTTTTACCAGGGCCACCCTTTCCAGATCCCCTTGCCTGAGCCGCAGCCCGGCTCGGGAATTAAATCCAATGATTTTGTGTTTCCAATTTTTATGATGACCGAGGCGCCCCACTTGCTTAAGGGATTCCTCATGGTGGCCATCCTCTCGGCCGCCATGTCGTCGGTCAGCTCCGCTCTGACTTCCCTCGCCTCGGTCTCCACCATGGATTTTGCCCGGCATCTCGCGCCCCGCTGGAGTGAGGATTTCTTCCTGCGGTTCAGCAAGGCATCGACCGTGGCATGGGCTGCGGCGCTGGTGGCGGTGGCCTATCTGAGCAGCCGCCAGGTGCAGTTCGTGGTCAACGCCGCCTTCTCGTTGCGCGGGTTGACCAGCGGCGCCTTGCTCGGCGGGCTGAGCCTGGCGGTGTTCTGGCGTCAGGGCCGCGCCGCGCCCGTCGTCCTCAGCATGTTCGCCTCCCTCGCGGTGATGACGGCGATTCAAACCCTGCCCAAGCTTCCCTTTACCCAAGGGTTCTGGATGAAAACCCTCGGGGCCGAGATCTACTGGCCGTGGTACACTTTGATCGGTTTGGCGGTGACCCTTGGGACCGCCCTCGCGCTCAACAAACTGATCCCGCAGCCCATGGGACGCCCCGGCCGCTCGCCCCGGGCGGCACCCCCGGAAATTTGATCAATCGACGTTGTCGTCTCGCGGTGGAGATGGTCAGTCCGATGGCGCGGCGCTGGCATCTTTCAAAGGGAACCACCGGCGAGCCCGCGGCACGAAGCGAGCCTCGATGGTCTTGGGCTCGCGTCCGGATTCGAACTGCACGGTCGCGGCCCAGGCCGGTTCGGCGACGAGCAGGAGGCTGTCGAGATGGGGGTGGACGCGAATTTCGTGGCGAGCCACTTGATCGGCGCGGCGCCGAGTGTGTTCGGCGCGCGCGGCGGCCAGTCGGTCGCCGGCCTTGAGTTTGGTGGTTTGGCTGGCGCTGCGCGCCGCCCGCTCCGTCAACTCGTGTTCGTAGTTATCGAAGTAGTCATCAATGCGATCGAGTTCCCGGCGAAGGTAGTTCTCCTGCCGAGTGCGAATCGCGTCCAGTTCGGGGGTCAGGCCGATCTCAATTGCCTGGCGAAGGAACTCCTGCCAACGGGCGGGCTCCGGCGCCGGCCAAACCAGTTCGCTGGGCGGCTCGGTTTCCAGTTGGGCGAAACCGAGTTCCCGCGCCAGCGATTCGTCCGGTTCGCCCGCGGGCAACCCGAGCGCGAGCCGAAGGACCGACCAATGTTGGTCGATGGCCTGGATTTCGCAACGGGCCAGGGCGATGATGGAAAAATGGAAGGCGTTGCGGAAGGGGGCCGCCAGGCGCCAGCGCGACGTGCCGGTGAATTGGGCGCGCCAGAGTTTTTCGGCGACCGCCTCTTGGGGTGGTCGCGCGCCTCCGTGCGGGCCGGCCAGCACTAACCGTTCGAGCGGGAGGGGCGCGGGATATAGGGCTTCGGCCAGACGAAACGTGAGCGGGCAGCCGGGAAAGACTTCGCGGACGGCATCGCGCGCCGTAGCGGTGTCGGCCGAGGCAAACTGGAGTTCAACCTCCCGCAGGGCCCCGTCAGAGTCCCAGAGCCTGGCGGGCGCGCCTTCGGCGATAACCTCGAGCCGGTCGTGCCACGTCCGCTCGCAGAGCGCCCCCAACGCGCCTAACCCTTCCTCGTAGAAGTTGATCAACGCCGCGGGATCGTAGGGTAACCGGTCGAGTTTCATGGCGAAGAATGGTACGGACGGGAGGTCACAGGGATTCGTAGTCCTTCTCGAAGAGGGTTTCGTCCAGTTTCTTGACCTCGTCGTAGCCGTCGCGGGCCGCGGCCAACTCGTCGCCCAAACCGGCGATGGCTTCGGCCACCCTGCCCGCGCTTTCGCGCCAGCGGCGCAGGACCTCCTCGGCGAATTCATCGCTGGCAAACCGTTCGCCCAGGACCAGGCCGGTCTCGCCGACCACGAGTTCGAAGAGGTTTAACTTTTCCTGAAGCACCTGGAGGAGGTGTTCCTGGAGGGTGCCGGCCTGGACGAAGTTGTAGATGCGAACCGGGTGCTTCTGTCCGAGGCGGTGGAGGCGGCCGATACGTTGCTCGATCTCCATCGGGTTCCAAGGCAGATCGAAATTGGCCAATCGATGGCAGAATTGGAGGTTGCGGCCTTCGGTGCCGCTGTGGGTCAGGAGGAGCGCGCCGCCGCGCTGGTGGAATTCCTCGGTGATGGGCTGGCGCTGGGGCGCGGGCGTGGCGCCATTGATGACGAAGGTTTGGATGCCCGCGCCGCGGAGATAATCTGCCAGGGCGGCCTGGGTCTCGAGAAACTGGGTGAATATTACCAGTCCTCCTTCGTCGCGCGTTAGGGGCGGCAGCAGGTCGCACTTCCGCCTCCAGCTTGCTTCCAGCGGCGCTTGCTCGCTCCAGGCGCGGGCAGCCTTGCGATCGGGAAAGCTCCGCAGCGCCTCGCGCCAGGCCGCGGGGCTGCTGCCGACCGCCTGCAGAAGGAGGCGTCCCCAAAGGCTGGCCTTGCTGGCGCTCACCCCCGCTAACTGATGGCGAAACTCGGCCTCCCAACGCTCCCAAAAGGCCCGCTCGGCCGGCTCGGGTTCGAAGAGGACCGTCTCGGCCCGGCGCGGCGGGAGATTGAGGCCGGCATTGGCGCGGGTATTGCGGATCATGACCTGGCCGAGCAACCGCCGGAGTTCCTCCGGTTCGCGCGGTTGGCGCGGGCGTTTGGGGTTGATAAAGCGCGCGCGGAACTCCTTCGGCGTGGGCAATTGGCCCGGCTGCAACAGCGTGACGAGGTTGTAGAGTTCCTCCAGCGAATTCTGGACCGGCGTGGCGGTGAGCAGGAGCAAGTAATGGCGCGGGAGCGCATTGACGGCTTGCCAGGCCTGCGACTCCCGGTTGCGCAGGTAGTGAGCCTCGTCCACGATGAGCATGTCCCAGCTCACCTGGCGGGCGATCTCGAGATGGGCGGGTTGCTTCAGGGTATGGAGACTGGCGATGATACCGTGGTTTTCGCGCCAGAACAGCTCCGGGTTTCGCGCGGCGGGTTGGTTGGTTGTGACCGCCGCAAGGCCAAACTTCTCGCTCAGTTCCTCCTCCCATTGGTCCACCAGGGAGGGCACCGTAAGCACGAGGAAGCGTTTGACCATCCCGCGCGTGAGCAGTTCCTTGAGAACAATGCCGGCCTCGATGGTTTTGCCCAGCCCCACCTCGTCGGATAAGAGGGCGCGTCCGCGCAAAGGGCCCAGCACGCGCAGGGCGGTGCGCTGCTGGTAATCGAGATGTTGGATGCGGCAGAAGGGCAGACAAAGGAGGTTGTCGGACTGATTGGAAACCCACCAAAGGGCCGCCCGCTCGCGCAGCGCGAAACCTCTGAGATCGGGCAGGGTAAAGACGGTCTCCTGAAACTCCAATGGCGGGAGTTCGATGCGGGTTGGCACCGGGGGCAAAGGCGGACGTTCCGCCGGTTTAGCGGGCGCTGCGGGGGTTTTGGCGGCAGCCTTGGCCGGGGCGGCCTTCCGCTCTCTGCTGGCCATCTGCTGGCGACGGCGGCGCTCCTCCGCCCTGCGCGCCGCGGCTTCCTGGCGACGGGTCTCTTCCTCGACTCGTTTCTGCTCCTTGCGCGCGAGTCGGCCCGGCTCGCGCTCGAACTCGTCCCGCAAGAACGGACTTGCCTCGTCGAGCAAATCGAACGGTGTTCGAGGCGCGTCTCCTTGAGGCAGGAAGCTGGCGCCCATGGATCGGGCCATATGGTGGATTCTCTCCGCGATCCAATCCCACGCCCGCTCGTCGGCCTTCATGGGAGGTTCCTCCAAAGGGATCGGGCTCCCGCCGCCCCGGGGGGACTCCAGCCAATACGCCGAGAGTCTGTCGGGAGGCACGGGCCATCTCGCGCGCAGATCGCGGAGTCGCGCCCGGATCGAAGCGAGGTGTCCGCTGGTGACCTCGGCCTTCCCGCCGGCCGGGGACTCAAGAGTCCAGGTCAGCTCGTCGCGAGCCGTGCAGCGCACCCGCGCGCTCGCCGCCGGGTCCTTGGACGACAAGCGGTTCCAATCGAATTGGATATGGCCTTGTACTTTATTGAAGCAGACGCGCAGGCGATACAAGCGTTCTTCGGGCGGAAACAGATCGGGGGTGAGCGACTGGGGGATCATGCGGTGCCCGCTTTCTCAATCCTGGCATAGCCTGCGGCGAAGCGCTCGATCAGCTCGGCGGTGACCGCTTCGACTCGAGCTGCGGTCTGGATTACCTCCGCATGGGAGACCGGATGGGCGCCCCGGCCGGCGGCCAAATTGGTGATGCAGGACAGGCCGGCGACGCGCAGGCCGTATTGGCGCGCAACCAACGTTTCCGGCGCCGTGCTCATCCCCACCGCGTCGGCGCCCAACCGGGCAAAGGCGCGAATCTCGGCGGGCGTCTCGTAGCTCGGACCGGAGACGGCCAGGTAAACGCCGGTCTTGAGCTTGAGGCCGCACTGCCGCCCCGCTTCGCCGAGCAGGGCTCGTAACCCTTCATCGTAGGCGCGGGTCAGATCTATGAACCGCTCCCGTCCCGGAGGGCAGGCCCCGCGCAACGGGTTGGCCCCCATCAGGTTGATGTGGTCGGTGAGAATCATGAGATCCCCGGCGCGGAACCGGCGGTTGATGCCGCCGGCGGCGTTGGTCAGTAGCAACGACCGGATGCCATACTCGGCCAGGACGCGAATCGCGAAGGTCGCTCGGTTCAGGGTATGCCCTTCGTAAAAATGGGCTCGGCCGCTGAGCGCCAGGACCGGCGCGCCGCCCAGATGGCCCAACAGCAACCTCCCCGCATGACCCTCAACTCCGACCGGCGGAAAACCCGGCAATTGGGCGTAAGGCACTGAGGCCTCCACGCTCATCCTCTGGACCAGATGCTGGAAACCGCTGCCCAGCACGATGCCCAGGGTTGGGCGGAGCGGTGACAATCGCTTCAATTTCGCGGCGGCGATTCTCTGGTCGGCGAAAGCTCTCATGCGACGGCGCGGAAAATGTCCAGAAAACCCTCTCGGAAGGTCGGATACTTGAACTGGTAGCCCAGTTCCTCGGTGAGCTTGCGGTTGACGATTCTCTTATTCGTAATTCCCCGTTTGCGCTCAATGCTCGGGTCCCTGGGGGTGGAGGGTGGCAAGGCGCCTCCGAAGCGCTTCGAGAGCCAGTCGAACAGCGCCCGTTGCGAGACCGGTTCGTTGTCCACCGCGTTATAGATCTCACCGGGCCGGCCCTGCCGCAAGGCGGCAAGGATGGCCCCGACCACGTCGTCGCGGTGAATCATGTTCAAATAGCGCTCGCCGTTGCCTTCCATCCTCGCCTCGCCCCGGAGGTATTGTCTAAGCCAGTAGCCGCGGCCGGGGCCGTAAATGCCCGCGAGGCGCAGAATCACGGCCGGGAACCCCTTCCCGCGGGCCGCTTCCAATAAAACGCCTTCGGTCTCCACGAGGATTCCGGCCGTGTCCGTGGAGGGCGCCGCAGGACTCGACTCGTCGACCGTCGAGCCATCGGTTTGGCCATAGACCCCCGTGCTGCTGGTATAGACAAACTTGATCGGAGGGGCCGCCCCGAGCCACTCGATCAGGTGGCGCGCCCCTTCGAGATAGGCCGCCCGGTAGGCCTCGACCCCGCCGCCGGACGCCGAAACGGCATCGACCACCCAATCATAGCCTTCGGGCAAATGGGAGAGTTGGCCGGGTTGGGAAATATCGCCGATCAACGGCTGAATTCCGGCGGATTTCATTTCCGCCGCCGCGCTGGAGCTCCGCCGCAACCCGAAGACTTCGTGTCCCTGCCGGGCCAAATCGGTCCCCAGCGGCAATCCAATATATCCGCAACCGACGATCAGGACGCGCATAGTATTTATTTATTGGATCAAGGCTGGCGATGGCGAAGGGATTGGCTCTGTCGTCCCTGCTAGGAATCTCCCAGCGCCGCCCGGATGGCCGCCGGGTCGGACGTGGGCGCCTGGCACTCCGTGCCGGAGCAAATATACGCGACGGGACCGCTGAAAGAGAGGGGCAGGGTTTTGGCGAACGGCTCAACCGCGCCGGCGTTGCCCAGCACCACTTTGTTCGGCTGGAAGACCGAGTGGACCGCCTGAAGGAGCCGGCGTGTCTCCGGTTGGGCGGGATCGCCCGCAATCACCACCCGTAAAGGCTCCGCCAGCGAAAAATCGAGGGCTCCCAGCATATAGGGCAGGGCTTGCGGGAACTGTTCAAGGCGGCGGGAAAAAAAGCCAAGCGTCTTTTGCGCCGCCTCGGTGAACTCGGAGCGGGCGGTAATCTTGCCCAAGCGGAGCAGCGCCAGGCAGGCGACGGAATTGCCCGCCGGCTCGGCGCCGTCGTAATCGTCCTTGAACGTAACGATCAGGTCGGGACTGTTGGGCGGGCTTTGCCAGAAAGCGCCCTGGGAGGCATCGAAAAAGCGGGCGATCATTCCTTCGGCCAGGGCTGCGGCGAAATCCAGGCTGGCGGGTTCGAGCGTGGCCTCGTAGAAATCGACGACGCCCGCCAGCAGAAAGGCGTAGCCGTTGAGCAATTGAACCGTGTCATGTTCGCCGTCGCGCCAGCGGTGGTAAAGCGTTTTGGAGGCGGCGTCCCAGAGTTTGGTTTGTAGGAATGACAGGTTGGCTTCCGCCGCGGAACGCCGCGTCTCGTCGCCCCATACGGCCCAGGCGCGGGCGAAAGCGCCTAGCATCAGGCCGTTCCACGAAGCCAGGATTTTGTCATCGCGGTGCGGTCGAACGCGGCGAGCGCGGGCGGCGATCATTTTCTCCCTCGCCGACGCGAGCAGGGCTGGTTGGGAGGCGCCCAACGCGGGATCCACGAGGCTGAGGACGTTTTGATGGGGCAAAGGCGCCGGGTGGCTGTGGTCCGTGAAATTGCCGTCTCGGGTGATGCCGTAGTAGCGCGCGGCCAGTTCGAATTCCGCGGGCCTCAGCAACGCTTCCAGCTCGGCGCGGGTCCAGCAATAGAACTTGCCTTCATGGCCTTCGCTGTCGGCATCCTCGGCCGAATAGAAGCCGCCCTCGGGATGGCTCAAGTCGCGATGGACGTAATCCAGGATGTCGCGGGCGACGTCGGCGTAACGGCGCTCGCCGCTGATTAGCGAGGCGTCGAGGTAGAGTTGCGTCAATTGGGCGTTGTCGTAGAGCATCTTCTCGAAGTGCGGCACTAGCCACTCGGCATCCACCGAATAGCGGGCGAACCCGCCTCCGAGTTGGTCGTGAATGCCGCCGGCCGCCATCCGGTCGCAGGTGTGAAGCACCCGGGCCGTCGCGCTCGGGTCTTTGAAGCGTTTGGCGTAGCGCAGCAGGAACCGCGGCTGGCTCGGCTGGGGAAATTTCGGGGCGCCGCCGAACCCGCCATGGCGGGGGTCGTAGGTCTCCTGGAGAGCCTCGCCTGCCCGGCGGAGCAGGTCGGCGTTCAATGCCGAAGCGCTCGCCGGCTCCGCCTCGGCCCCTTGCCGCAGCCGATCGACGATCTGCGCGGCCGATTGCACGACCTCGGCGTGACGCGTTTGCCACGCCTGCCGAACCTGGTTCAGCAGTTGCAAAAAGCTGGGACGCCCATGGCGAGGCTCGGGCGGGAAATAGGTCGCTCCATAGAACGGTCTCAGGTCCGGCGTTAGAAACACATTGAGCGGCCAGCCCCCCTGGCCGCTGGTGGACTGGACGAAGGTCATATAGACGCGGTCCACATCGGGCCGTTCCTCGCGATCCACTTTGATCGGAACGAAGTACTGGTTGAGCGCGGCCGCCGTCGCGGAGTTTTCAAATGACTCGCGTTCCATGACGTGGCACCAATGGCACGTTGAATAGCCGATGCTCAGGAAGATCGGTTTGGCCTCGGCGCGCGCCTTCAGGAAGGCCTCCTCGCCCCACGGATACCAGTCCACCGGGTTGTGCTGGTGCTGAAGAAGGTAGGGCGATTTCTCGCGCGCCAGCCGGTTGAGTGGGCGTCCGGAAGCATCCCGCGGCGGAGTGATCCCGGCCGCCGCCGAAGACCCCGCCGCGCTCCCGCCCCGAGTCGTCATAGTGTTGTCGCCTGTTTCCATTGCTACGCAAAAATACCCGCCACCATAGCCCGGGAACCCGAGGATAGCAAAGCGCGTTCTGAGCACTACTTACTGGTAGAAGGCGCGCTCGGATACATGTTAGGCTTCTGCACTACCAATAAGGCCGGCATGTTCGAACATGCGATCGCCTCGGCCGGAGCGCTCCCTTAGGCGCAACTGCTGGAGCTTTCACTCAGCAGGCAGGCTTCGAGGCTGGTTTCAAACTCGTCTTCTACAGTAAAATCGAGGTCCGGCTGAAAAAACTGCAAAAACAGGCCATTTTTGGCGGTGTGATTTTCAAAGCATCGATTTGTAGTGCCAAATACTGATAGCACGCATTAGGTTGTTA
>Ga0316217_10000538_pt1 | contig 53540 bp, 58 predicted proteins | sample 1anoAmetaG_FD_203633 | JGI IMG/M metagenome (GOLD analysis project Ga0316217, IMG submission 203633) | Freshwater microbial communities from Trout Bog Lake, Wisconsin, USA - 1anoA | ecosystem: Environmental > Aquatic > Freshwater > Lake > Hypolimnion/Profundal zone | place: USA: Wisconsin...
ATTTGAACAAATCCGAGGAGGATTTAGCCCACCGTCGCCCAGGATTAAAGAAATGCTCGCCATCGAAATGGTCGGACACGGGACCCTGATAATAGGGGTTGCGGCTTTTGCGGGTAGAGGAGGGATTTTTTGTCATGCAGGTGATAAGATGGGTATGAATACGCATAATGTCAAAGAAGCAAGCGATGATGTGTTTTCGCATAAAGTCGTTATTGCCTCGTGGCGCTTAGCCTCCTACACAAAACCCATCCTGCTTATTTTATCTTGAAAGTGACCATCACCATGAATCTTTCTGCTGTTTCATTAGGTTCCAACGCCCCCGATGACGTCAATGTGGTGATTGAAGTCCCCATCGGCGGTGAACCTATCAAATACGAAATGGATAAAGCGGCGGGCGCTTTGGTGGTTGATCGTTTCCTCTATACGTCGATGCGGTATCCCGGCAATTATGGTTTTATTCCGCACACGCTATCAGACGATGGCGATCCGTGCGACGTCATTGTCGCCAATACGCGGGCCATTATTCCCGGCGCAATTATGAGCGTGAAACCCGTTGGCGTTCTCATTATGGAGGATGAAGCGGGCCAGGATGAAAAAATCGTCGCCGTCCCGAGCATCAAACTCACAAGGCGCTACGAAAAAGTTGAAAATTACACGGATTTGCCGGAAATTACCTTGCATCAAATTGAGCATTTTTTCGAACATTATAAGGATCTTGAACCCGGCAAATGGGTCAAAATCGTTCGCTGGGGGGATGCAACGGAAGCTAAAAAACTCATTCTGGAAGGCGTTGAGCGGGCAAAAAGGGGCAAATAAGCCCTCTCATGTCATTTTCCAGCCATGTTTGATGGGTCTTGTGCGCGCGAGCTAGATTAGGGATAGTAAACGCCGTCTCCGGGCGTGAATTTGAGTATATAAGGGTAGGTCGAGTTTAATGCATCGATTTATGAAAGGGGTTTCTTTAGCGATCATCGCGCTTTTCTTAACCATCGGCGGATCATCGCTTTTTGCTCAAGAGCAATCCGCCATCCGCGCCAAGCTGGATGGCTTGAGGCTAGAACTCGATCAAATCGAAATTGCCGTCACGACAAGGCTTACATCTGACTCTGCCCTGTTATCGTCTCGCAAACGCATCGATCAGATCGCCGTTGACATCAAATCGGTTGCCGATGAGCAAACGCCGCGCGCCGATGCGGTGCGGTTACGCTTAAAAGAGCTCGGGCCCCGTCCCGACGATAAAGCGCCGCCGGAGAGCCCTGAAATTACCAAAGAGCGGGATGACCGTGAAAAGTCCCTCAAAGACGTTGAAGAAACGGTTAAATTAGCCCGCGCTTTGCTGGTGCAGACCGATCAATTATCAACCGCTATCTCGGACAAAAGGCGGGCTTTATTCGCTGGTCAATTGTTTACCCCCTCATCGAGTATTTTATTGCCTGCTTTATGGGCCGATGTCGCCGTTAATCTCGGCCATGACATGCAAGCGCTCTTTATGGTGGCGGAAGACACCTATAGCCGTGCCGTTGAACGCGCGGGCTTGTTGGGTGGCTTTTTGATCTTGTTCGGCTTGTTTTTAACGGCTGCGGCGACGGCTTTAGCCCGGCGTAAAGTGCTGGCAGCGATTGAGCGGACGACCCTTTTTGGCAATCCGACACCCATGCAAAAAGCCCTTCGCGCAGTTGCTTTTGGGGGCATCGGGTTCTTGATTCCGGCCGCAGGAACCTACGCGATCGGGCAGGCGATTAATGGCGCGAATATCTTGCCGAGCCGGGTCGAAAAAGTTCTCGAAATCGTGCTTCACGCCACAGTGTTTATCAGCGTCATACGGGGCCTTGCTGAAGGATTATTAGCCACGACGAAGCCAGAATGGCGTTTGCTCACCATGCCTAACCGCACGGCGGCCAAGCTTTCCGGGCTTGCGAGCCAAGTTGGTCTTACGATTGTTGCGGGGCGTATTTTCGAAGGCGTGACGCAAGCCATCGTCGCGGGGCTTGCTTTATCGGTGGTGTCCAAATCACTCTTTGCGCTGCTTGTCGCCTCTGTTTTGGCCGCAGGCCTTCACTCGATCAAGCCCGAGGAGCAACCTGCAAGCGGCAACCCAAATGCTACGCCGGAGCCGCGCCCGATCTGGATCGTCATCGCGCGCCTTCTGGCCTGGGTGATCGTGCTCGGCATTTTAATCGCAACTTTATTGGGTTACTCGGCCTTTGCGGCCTTCCTGAGTGACCAGCTCGCCTCCTTAACGATCATTGCTTCGCTCACATTTCTGGCGATCCAACTCACCAATGCTGTTTTTGAGCAATTGCTACGGCCGCAAACAAAGCTCTTTCGATCCATCCAATCGGCCTCGGGCCTTTCGCGGCAATCCTTAGAGCAATTGGCGGTTATCCTTTCCGGTTTAACCCAGCTTCTTATTCTCGGGCTATGCGCAACATTTACCCTTGCCCCTTGGCGTGTCGATTCGGGCGATATTTTGATGCCGCTCAAGGCGGTTATTTTTGGTTTTTCGATTGGCGATGTCACCATCTCATTCGGCGCGGCCTTGTTTTCAATCGCCCTTATCGGGGCAGGCATCCTTTTCACGCGCGGGATTCAGCGTTGGCTTAACCACACCTATCTGCCCCATACCTATCTCGACTCCGGATTGCGCAACTCGATTGTTACCGGCATCGGCTATTTGGGCATTATCGTATCCATCGCAGTAGGCCTTAGTGTCTTGGGGCTAAGCCTCGAAAAGGTTACGCTTGTCGCGGGTGCGCTATCGGTCGGTATCGGCTTTGGCTTGCAATCGGTCGTCAATAATTTCGTCTCGGGCCTGATCCTGCTATGGGAACGCGGCATTCGGGTGGGCGATTGGATTGTGGTCGGCGAAGAGCAAGGTCTCGTCAAGCGCATCAATGTACGCGCGACCGAAATTGAGACTTTTGACCGCTCGGTGCTCATCGTTCCTAATTCAAGCCTCGTATCGGGTACGGTAAAAAACCGCGTCCATAATGATCGCACGGGCCGCGTCGTTGTTACCATCCCCACGGCTCGCGATGCGGATCCTGATCTTGTCATCAAGCTGATATCGGAGGCAACGACAGCCAATACCGAAATTCTGCGCGAAACACCGCCTGTTATACTGTTTCGTAAACTGGGCGAGACGACGAAAGAATTTGAACTCAACTGTTTTGTTGCCGAAGTGGATCAAATCGCAAAAGTCAGCAGCGACTTATTGCTCGCCATTGACAGGGCGCTGCGCGCCAATGGCTTGGGCGATATCATTCCGAAATCGATCATGGTTGCTGATCCATCAGCGGTCAAACATAAGATGGCCCCGCTCCCTTCAACCGATATTCCCGTATGAGTTAGCCCGCGACGGCAAATGTCTTGGCCGGTAAATCGCGCGTTGTAAGATAGCCGCCCGACCAATAGAGCAACGGGTCGGACCATTCCCCTACATCAACCGCCTCAATGCGGCCAATGATGATGGCGTGGGAGTGACGTTCGATAATTTCTTCAACCGTGCAATCAAAAGCGGCAAGCGCTCCTTCAAGCAAAGGAGCCCCGGTGACAAGGCTTTTCCAACGGGCTCCGACGAAGCGAGCCGCTCCTTTTTCACCATTTCTTCCGGCAAACCGATCCGCAATCCTCTGCTGGCTGGCATCCAGCAGATTGACACCAAAGGTACGAAACTCGTCAATTAATGGCCACGCCGAGGCATTGCGATTGACGCAAACGAGCAGCCTTGGTGGCTCCGCTGAAAGCGAAGTAACCGAGGTCGCGGTCAGACCCGTGCGTTCCTCGCCACTGCCAACGGTTATCACGCCGACACCGCCTGCAAGGCGCCGCATCGCTTGTCGGAAAATGGCTGGATCAATCGCCGGGTTCATATCACATATTCCTCAGTCTTCGATTTTGATTTTAAGAGCGCCGTCAGTAATTGGTCTTCAAGCTCGCCGAATCGTACGGCACCCCGTCGCCGCGGGCGATCAAACGGAATAGCGAGATCGAGCGCGATCTGGCCATTTTCGATCAGCACAACACGATCCGCTAACGTCAGCGCTTCGGCGACATCATGCGTGACTAAAATAGCGGTAAAGCCTTGCTCAAGCCATACGCGCTCAAGAAGGCTTTGCATCCCAATGCGGGTTAATGCATCAAGCGCACCGAGCGGCTCATCCAATACCAAAAGATCGGGCTTGCTGACAAGCGCACGTGCCAAGGCGACGCGTTGCTTTTGGCCGCCCGATAGCACTTCCGGCCATTCACCTCCGCGATCCCCAAGCCCCACGGCATCGAGTGCTACGCGGGCTTGAGCAAAAGCCTGATGGCGCGACGCTTGCGGGCCTAAGCCGAAAGCAACATTATCGATCACACTCGCCCAAGGCAAAAGGCGGGGCTCTTGATACATGATCCTTGCCGCCGTTTTCTGACCCTTCATCGAACCAATCGTCAACGATCCCTCATAGGCATCATCTAAACCTGCAATAATCCGCAACAGGGTGCTTTTGCCGGAACCTGACTGGCCGACAATGGCCACAAATTCGCCCGGCTTCACCTCAAGATCCACCCCTTCGAGAACGGCATTCGTACCAAAGGAACGGGTGATATGGCGCAGCACGACGGATGCGCCACGCTCACCTTGATTGGGCTTGAACGCGACCGCACTCATAACCGCGCTCCTTTGCGATAGGCGGGATGCCAGGAGAGCGTCACGCGCTCGATAATACGCACAGAGCCATCGGCCAGTTTGCCTAACAGCGCATAGATCAAAATGGCGAGCACCACGACATCGGTCTGCATAAATTCGCGCGCGCTCATGGCCATATAGCCAAGGCCCGATTGGGCGGCGATGGTTTCTGCAACAATCAGGGTCAACCACATAATACCAAGCGCGTAACGCAGGCCGACAAGGATAGAAGGCAACGCGCCGGGAAGGATAACCCGCCGAAACAACTCAAAGCCTTTAAAGCCATAAGACCGCGCCATTTCAACCAATTGCGGATCAACCGTGCGAATGCCGTGAAATGTATTGATATAAATCGGGAAAAAGACGCCAAAGGAGACCAAAAAGAGTTTGGCCTCTTCGCCAATGCCAAACCACAAAATAACCAGCGGGATTAAGGCCAAGTTTGGAATGTTGCGAACCATTTGAATGGTCGTATCGGTTGAGCGCTCGGACAGGCGGGAAAGCCCATTCGAAAGCCCGAACAGAAACGCAATACTGCCGCCGACAACCAACCCGGAAATCGCGCGTCTAAAACTGATCGCCGCATTGGCAATCAACTCGCCCGAGAGCAGTAAACGCCATGCGGCTTTGGCAACGTCAAAGGGCGCGGGCAAAATAGAGGGCGGTAACGCACCAAAGCTAGCGGACGCCTGCCAGACAACAAGAATGCCCAAAGGCAACAGCCAGGGAATGAGCCCCTTTGGCGATATGCGAAAAAACGACGCCAATGCGCCGCTCTTCCGGTTTACGTGCCGCACGGCCCCCAACGTAAGCTCACTCATCTTCAACCTCACGATGCCGAAACGCGGATGCCTGTGCCGCTCACCCCAAATTCACCCGGCGCCGTCGTATGACGTGGCCCCGAATGCGTGTTAATGCCAAGTTTGGGGAACAGCAATTCGGCAGTCTGATAGGCTTCTTCGAGATGCGGGTAACCAGATGCAATAATGGTTTCAATACCAAGCGCCTGATATTCCCGCAGGCGCGTTGCAACCGTTTCCGCATCGCCCACCAGCGCGGTTCCGGCACCGCCGCGAACTAGGCCAATACCCGCCCACAAATTAGGCGCAATGGTGAGGTTATCACGACGACCACCGCCATGCAGCGCGCTCATCCGTTTCTGGCCGATTGAATCCGATTCAGCCGCGAATTTTTTCTGCGCCGCGTCAATCGCCTCGTCTGGCAAATGGCGGATCAGCCGATCGGCTGCCGCCCATGCCTCCTCCTCCGTATCGCGAACGATGAGGTGAATGCGCAGGCCGAATTTGACCGTGCGACCGAAGACCTTGGCGCGCTGGCGCACCGCGTCAAGTTTCAGCCGCACATCTTCGAGCGGTTCGCCCCACGTCAAATAAGTATCCACGTGCTCGGCGGCGACCTCAATGGCTGCATCCGATGAACCGCCGAACCAGATGGGGGGAGAGGGCTGTTGCACGGGCGGAAATTCCAGCCGCGCACCTTTTACTTTCAGATATTTACCTTCGAAATCAACCTTCTCACCGCGCAAAAGCCGCGCGTAAATCGTCAAAAATTCTGCCGTATGCGCATAACGCTCATCATGCGGCAAAAAGATTCCATCGCCCGCTAATTCAGTGGGATTGCCGCCCGTGACGATGTTGACGAGATAGCGGCCATTGCTGATGCGATCAAGTGCTGCGGCTTGACGTGCAACATAAGTGGGGGAGGCGACGCCGGGCCGTAAAGCCAGCAAAAAGCGAAGACGCTCGGTGTGGCTCGCTAGCGCTGCGGCGGTGATCCACGGATCATCGCAGGATTTACCCGTGGGGATGAGAACGCCGCCAAAGCCTAAACGGTCGGCCGCTTGGGCGATTTGCTTCAGATAGCCAAAATCCGCAGGGCGATGGCCTTTTTCTGTACCAAGATAAGATCCGTCTCCGCTAACCGGAATAAACCAGAACACATCGAGGGGTTTGTCTTTTAGGGGTGATGAGATGGACGTAACGGTCATGGTGCATGTCTTTCAAGTCAAAAAAGGGGCGCTGTAGCCCTTTGAAGGACATACAGCGCAAGGAGGAGGGAGAAGGTTTAAGGTGTTCAGCTCGCGGGCTTCCACGTCCAGATAATATCCTTCACCGCAATCGGCTTCGGGATAAGGCCTAGCGCGAGAAAGCGGTCGGCAATGCGTTGCTGCTCCTGGATGACCGGATCACGAAGCGGGTTAATGACAAACTCGGTCCGTTCGACGGCCTTTTCTTGAATGTCTGGCGCGACGCCCGTCGCTTCCGCCAGAATCTTTGTCACCTCACCGTGATGGGAAGCTGCCCAGACGGCGGTTTTGGCGAGGCTCGCGTTGACCAACGAAACAAGATCCGGATTTTCCTTGGTAAATTTGCCATTGGCGAGGAAAAACGAATTTTGCGTTACGATGCCTTTGGCGGGCGCCAGAACGCGGGTATCTTTTTGCGCTTCGGCTACCGCAAAATAGGGATCCCAAATCGTCCAAGCATCAACCGCCCCTTTGGCGAAGGCTGCTGCGCCATCGGCGGGCGCCAGATAAACAGGCGTAATATCCTGATAGGTGATGCCTGCTTTCTCCAACGCCGCAATGGTCAGATTATGGGCTGATGACGCCTTGGCAAAACCGATTTTCTTGCCCTTGAGATCGGCCAAAGTCTGGATTGGCGAGTCTTGTTTGACAAGAATAGCCGCACCCGCTCCTGCCGCTTCCTGTGCGGCGACATAGACGAGATTAGCTCCAGCCGCTTGCGCAAAAATTGGCGGACTATCGCCCGTCGTTCCATAATCAATGCTGCCCAGATTGAGGGCTTCAAGGAGAGGTGGGCCGAAGGAAAATTCCACCCATTTAACGTCAATACCTTTTTCCTTAAACGCAGCGTCGATATCACCCGTCTGTTTAGCGAGGAACAAGACGCCGTTTTTCTGATAACCAATCCGAATTTCTTTCACGGCGGATTGAGCAAAAAGCGACGCTGGCGCAAGCGCTACCGCGGCGATGGATGTGGCCAACATGGCTTTGAGAAAAGAGCGTTTACGAATTGATTGGTGCGGGAGTGAAGAGGACATTAAAGGAAACCTTTTCGGGTCAATTGTTTCTGGCTTCGCAATGTGAGGGCAACAATTCCCCGATACGTTCGGGGTTCGAAACGCAGAAACAGAAAAAATAGGGAAGATAGCATTCCGGTTATCGCCCCGGTTGGCGGGTCTTTGTTTAAAGACAACAACAATGCGATATCATGGAACGTCTCCTGCTCTCTGGATCCACGAAATCGCCGGACCATTCCGGTTCGTGGCGCTTTAGCCTTTGATGACGCGGCGCAAGCTGCTCGCTTCAAATCTCCGCGGTCGATTTCGATAAAATCGACACGCTAAGAATGCCGCAGAGCGAGATATCCGTCAATGAGAATGTTCTTTTAAAAGTACGCTGAAAAGAGAAAATCATTCTTAAATCATGTAAAATATTAGAATTTATTCATCGTTTGACACAATTTCATCTTAATAAGCTTGACGAAGAGAACGTGTCGGTCAATTTTGTTCGAAATTCAGAACAAAATTTCCAAGGTTATCCAATGGACGCCATTGATCGCAAAATCCTCGTCGAACTTCAGCGGGATGCCAATATCTCGATTGCCGAATTGGCCAACCGGGTTGGATTATCGCAAACACCATGCTGGAAACGCGTTCAAAGGCTGGAAGAAGATGGCGTTATTTTAAAACGGGTGGCGCTTGTATCCCCTGAAAAAATTGGGCTCGGATTAACCGTGTTTGTTTCGATTGAAACAGGGGATCATTCCATCGAATGGCTCACACATTTTGCAAGTTTTGTCGCCGCGCAACCGGAAGTGATGGAAGTCTATCGCATGGCCGGCGATATCGACTATGTTTTGCGGGTAACGGTGGCGGATATGGCGGCGTATGACAGCTTCTACAAACGTTTGATCGCCGGCGCACAGCTTAAGAATGTAACCTCGCGGTTTGCCATGGAGCGGATTAAAGCCGAAACGGCTTATCCTTTGACGAGCGCAGTGTGATTAAATAAAGGCGCGACAGCTTTGGCTTGAGCGCTTTTGACCAGTCCGCCTTCGCCAAGGCTACGGCGGACACTCCTACGCCATCTACCTACGCTATCGCTTCGGTAGATAAAACTGCGGTTCCGTGCGTCAGTCCACTTCGTGTCCTGCCACCCGAAGCCCGCAGGGCGTAGGGTGGTGGAGCTGAGCGGAATCGAACCGCTGGCCTCCTCATTGCGAACGAGGCGCTCTCCCAACTGAGCTACAGCCCCCAAGGCATAAAAAAACCATATTGCCCTAGAACAATTATGCAATATGGTTTTTCATCGGTAATTGCAAGATAAGACACAATTGCAAGATGGGGCTTGATCTGATTGCTATTTTGGCAATATAACACTATATTATTTATTCTATAAAATTGAATTCTTTCGTAATTATAACAATATCAAATTGTTGAATACAGACTATACTTTAAGGTCTAGGTGTTTCCACCAGACGATATGGTAACGCAAATTGGAGTTTAACGATCATGATCGTTGTAAATTTCATCAACCGATTGGCTGTTTTCGCCGTCGTTTCGTTTTTCACCTTGGTCGTGTCCGGGACGCTTTTATCGGCGGCCAATTCCGATGTGCCATATAAACTCGTTAGCAAAGACCAGTCCTTTGAAATCCGCGACTATCCTACCTATTTTGTTGCTGAAATTTCAATGCCGGGTCAGCGTGATGACGTATTAACAGCGGCAACCACGCTGCTTTTGGCCTATACCGGGGGCAATAATCTAAGCAACCAGAAGGTGGCCACTACAAAGCCCGTTTTTCATGCATTAGAGCCGCCATTAACCTCCGCAATTCCGAAGGTAAAAACGACGCGATATGCTTTTGATAAACTCTGGACCGTGGGTTTCTTGCTAAAAGACGTTAAGTCTGTTGATGACGTTCCTAAACCCGGTGATCGTCGGATCGATATTCGGGAAATTCCACCGCGCCGCATGGCCGTCTTACGGTTTTCAGGGCGCTGGAGCGACAGTAACCTTGACGGTCGTCGCGACGAGTTGGCCAATATATTACAAACCAAAGGACTAAACCCGATCGGTGACCCGATTTTTGCGTTTTATGATGAATTTTGGCAGCCTTTTTTCTGGCGCCACAATGAAGTCATGTGGGAAATCAGCACCGAGTGAACAAGCGATTTTTTGTATCGTTTTACAAAAACTAACGCTTGGACGTCGTAAGAATGTGTGAGGCAGCCTATATAAAAGCCTTCGCACGTATCGAGACTTTGCGAGTTTCGCCAAATCAAGGGAAATATACTTATGACTTTGTCGCTATATGATCTTTCCGTACCCGTCTTCACCCATTCTTTAAAAGCGCTTTCAGACGTGCTTAAAAAGGCTGAAGCCTATGCTGATGCCAAAAAGATTGATCCTTCTGTCTTTTTAGTCGCGCGCCTCGCGCCAGATATGTTTGCATTAACGAGACAAATTCAATTAGCCACCGATTTTGCCAAAGGGGGAGCCGCCCGCATCTCCAGTGTTGAAGTGCCAAGCTTTGCAGATGAAGAAACAAATTTCGCAGAGCTTCATGCGCGCATCGAAAAGACAATTGCGTTTATTGTTTCAATTCCAAAGGATAAATTTGTTGGTGCAGAAGATCGAGATATCGTCGTTCCGATGCGTCCTGAGCCCAAAACCTTTAACGCCTTAACCTATTTGCGGCATGGCGCTTTGGCGAATTTCTTTTTTCACACAACAACGGCCTATGATATTTTGCGACACAATGGCGTTGAAATCGGCAAGCGCGATTTCTTGGGCGTTTACTGATCCCATGCGCCTTTCATGGCATTATCATATGAGCTTTCTCGTCGCACTCGCCTTGGTGGGTGCGACGCTACCGATGAGGACCGCTGTGGCCAAAACCCAAGAGCCTGAATTTACGCTTGTCAGCCAAGAAGAAGCGTTTGAGCTACGCGATTATGCGCCCATGATCGCCGCCGAAGTCTCCGTTAGCGGTGATCGAGACAGCGCAGTGGGGGAGGGATTTCGCATTTTGGCCGGATATATTTTTGGTGGCAATGCGGGGTCGACTAAGATTGAAATGACAGCCCCCGTTACCCAGTCCAAGGGTGAGAAAATCGCCATGACGGCCCCCGTAACCCAAACAGGCGGCGATGGCGTCTGGGCCATCCGGTTTATCATGCCAAAAGCCTATACGATGCAGAGCTTGCCAAAGCCGAATGATACGCGCATTCGGTTTGTCGAGATTCCAGCGCGCAGGGTCGCCGTGCTTCGTTTTTCCGGGTTATGGAACGATGGCAATCTGTCGTCCCATCGCGACGAATTGGCAGCGCTTTTAAAGGCTAAGCAATTGAAGCCGATAGGTGAGCCGAGCTTTGCTTTCTATGATCCACCATGGCAGCCCTTTTTTTGGCGTCGCAACGAGATCATGTGGGATGTTTCGCGGCATTAAACGCTCTCTTGTCGACGCCGTGTCGCCAGCGCGACGCCTAAAACCGTAAGACCCAAGCCGATGAGCTGCACCCCTTGCATCGTCTCGCCAAAGGCAATCCACGCTTCAATCGCCACACTTGGCGGCACGAGATAAATCAGCGCCGCCGCACGTGACACGGCCCCCTCGCGGATGAGCAGCAACAATAATCCAATCGCACCGAGGGATAGAGCCAGCACGGACCACGCCATAACCATAGCAAGGGGCAAGCCCCAATCCATCCGCATAGGCTCCAAAAGAAAGGCCGCGGGCGTAACAACGATAAACGCACCCGCATATTGCAACGCGGTAACCGTCCGCAAATCGCTTACGGGAATAAAACGCTTTTGATAAAACGTGCCAAAGGTGACCGAGACCATGGCGAGCATGTTGATTGCGAGTGGTACCAATGTCGTAGCCAAATGGGCCGGATCAATCACCGATAATTTCGGTTCCAGCACAAAAACGATACCGCAAAACCCTAAAAAAATTCCCGCCCATTGCAGCGGACCAATCCGCTCTCTTAAAATCAGCGGAGCCAGAAAGGCAGTTAGGATCGGTTGAATGGCGGCAACAAGTCCCGAAATACCCGTCGGCACGCCATGGGCAATGGCCCACCATACGCCTCCCAGATAGAGCGCGTGCAACAATACGCCGGATACCATCGCGTGAAAAATACCGCGACCCTTGGGCCAGGGGGCGCGCGCTACCCCTATAATCACCAACATGGCCGCAAAGGCGAGGACAAACCGCGCGGATAAAAAGGTCAACGGATCGGCATAATCGGCACCATAGCGCGCGGATACCCAACCGGTGGACCAGATGGCAACAAACAGACCGGGCGCGAGGCGCAAAAGGAAGGAAGAGGCATTGGCCACAAGAATAGTTCCAATCGTTACCACCTGACATGGGCGTGATAACGAAGGAAGCTACGAAGGTCGAGGCCAAAGGCGCATAATTTATGCGAGCGAAAGATTGACAATCCGACGATATCCGTATTTCTGGCGTCATCACCTCTTTTTCAGATCAGGTCCATGTCCTTTTTCATCATGTCCTTTTTCATCATGCCCCATGCCATTTTGAAAACAGCGAAATCGAAAACGCCAACCGCCACAAAAAGCGGCAAGACGTTCTGATATGGTCCTCGCTCCGGTCTCTTCTCCCCGGCGGGGATAAGACAAAGGCCCCGTCAAACGGGTTCATAGGGGGAGCCAGAGAGAAGTTAAACAAAGGATCACGATAATGGGTTTCAAACTCGCAGTCGTCGGCGCCACGGGTAATGTGGGCCGTGAAATGCTTTCCATCCTCGCCGAGCGCGCCTTTCCGGCGGATGAAGTTGTGGCACTCGCCTCCTCGCGCAGCTTGGGCACCGAAGTGTCCTATGGCGACAAGGTATTGAAAGTTCAAAACCTAGAGCACCATGATTTCTCCAAAACCGATATCTGCCTGATGTCAGCCGGCTCGACCGTTTCAAAAGACTGGTCACCCAAAATCGGCGCGATGGGCTGTTTGGTGATCGATAATTCTTCCTGCTGGCGCTATGACGAGCGTGTGCCTTTGATCGTGCCGGAAGTGAATGCCGATGTACTGACCCGCTTTATGGGCGACGCCAATCGGCTTAACATCATTGCGAACCCCAATTGCTCGACCGCACAGCTCGTTGTGGCGTTGAAGCCTTTGCATGACAAAGCAACCATCAAGCGCGTTGTGGTGGCGACCTATCAATCCGTATCGGGTGCAGGCAAGGACGCGATGGATGAACTCTTCAACCAGTCCCGCGCCATTTTTTCTGCAACCGATGTGAAGGTTGAAAAATTTACAAAGCGTATCGCCTTTAACGTGATCCCGCATATCGATGTGTTCCTCGATGACGGGTACACGAAAGAAGAATGGAAGATGGTGGTCGAGACCAAGAAAATTCTCGATCCAAAGATCAAGCTCACCGCAACCTGCGTACGTGTGCCTGTGTTTATCGCGCATTCGGAAGCGGTGAATGTTGAGTTTGAAAACCCGATCACGGCGGACGAGGCGCGCGCGATTCTTCGCTCAGCCCCGGGCTGCCTTGTCGTCGATAAACGCGAGCCCGGTGGCTATATCACGCCGCATGAAGCCGCAGGTGAAGACGCAACCTATATCTCGCGTATTCGCGAAGATTCGACCGTTGAAAACGGTCTGGCTTTCTGGTGCGTATCCGACAATCTGCGCAAGGGCGCGGCATTAAACGCCATTCAGATTGCCGAAGCACTGATCAACCGGAAGCTGTTAAAGCCCCGTTGAATTTGTCTTTCGAGGAGTGGATGATCTAAAAATGACGAATCATCCACTCCTTTCCGATGCTGTGAAAAAAAAGTTTGATGTATTTGATTGGCGGAATGCCATTCATATTCTTCATGCGGTTCACCCACGTGACTTTTCTGAAATTATTGAAACGCTTGAACATTTTGAGCTTAAAAAGTCAGATATTGAGCAAGGCGGAGGAAATAAGTCGTCTATCGCCAAAGCGCTTGACCATGAATTACTCCAAAAAGGCTGGGTAGAGCGCCAATTTGATACTAAACTGGTTGTAGACGGCGTAAGTTTTGATACGCCCACCCATAAAGTAGACTGTTTTAAGGGGCGCATTGCGTTAGAGGTTGAATGGAACAATAAGGATCCCTTCTTTGATCGGGATCTTAATAATTTCCGCCTTCTTTACGACCTTCACGTCATAGATGTCGGTGTTATTGTAACCCGATCAACTTCATTAGAGAAAGTCCTTCGGTCCTCGGGCAGGCAAAGCACGACATATGGCAAAGCCACCACCCATACCGATAAACTCATCCCGAAGATAAAAGGTGGCGGCGCTGGCGGTTGCCCCGTTGTTGTATTTGGTATTTCAGAAGGAGCGTATCGAGATGACCTCTGACGCTGTCGACACGCTGCTTGATTTTGCCAAGTCTGTAAAAGGTAAGAAATTTCATACTATTCTTGCTGATCCGCCATGGCGATTTCAAAATCGAACGGGTAAAATGGCCCCGGAACATCGCCGTTTGAATCGATATGAAACAATGACGCTAGATGATATTTGCAATCTTCCGATTGCTGATGTCAGCGCAAATCCTGCCCATTTATATTTATGGGTTCCGAATGCCTTACTGCCAGAAGGCCTCCAAGTGATGCAGGCATGGGGATTCAATTATAAGTCCAATATTATATGGCATAAAATACGCAAAGATGGCGGATCTGACGGGCGCGGCGTTGGTTTCTATTTTCGCAATGTCACCGAGGTTCTCTTATTCGGTGTCAAAGGAAAGAATGCTCGAACCCTTCCTCCCGGACGTAGCCAAGTCAATATGATCGAAACGCGAAAGCGCGAACATTCACGTAAGCCCGATGAACAATATGACCTTATCGAAGCCTGTAGCAAAGGCCCTTATCTCGAACTTTTCGCACGTGGTACACGTCCGAAATGGACGTATTGGGGTAATCAAGCGAATGATGATTACGCGCCAGATTGGAAGACATACAGTTATAATTCCACAACCGATAAAATACTTACCATTGCAGATTAAATGACCTTAAACCCCTTCCGCCCGCATCAACGAAACGCGGTCGGGTAAATCTCCCATGGCTGCGTGAAATTCGCCTGTTACGGAATCACGAATTTTAAGCGAACCTGAAAAGACATCGAAATAAGCACCATGAAGGCCAATTTTACCGCGCCCGGCCAAAATATTAACACAAGGAAAGGTCATGAGATTTTCTAGCGTTTTGCCAATGGAAGCGAGCGCTAATTTTTCGGCGTAATCGTCAAAATTCAGGGACCCACGCGGCCCCATTTCTTTCGCGGCCGGGGTTACAAGATTAATCCATTTGCCGATAAAATCGCCCGGTGAAAGCGGCTGGCTTTCCTCATCGGCATAAGCGCGAATACCCCCGCAGCGGCCATGCCCTAAAACAACAATGTGTTTGACGTGCAGCGCTTGAACCGCAAATTCAAGGGCCGCCGATGTGCCGTGATATTCGCCTGCGGTTTCATAAGGGGGAACAAGATTGGCGACATTGCGCACAACGAATAACTCCCCCGGACGGGCATCAAAAATAACCTCTGGCGAGACGCGGCTATCGCAGCACCCAATCACCATGACTTCGGGCTTTTGGCCTGTTGCCGCAAGCTCTTCAAAACGCTCACGCTCGCGCGGTAAGCGGCCTTCGACAAAGGCGCGATAACCATCCTGCAAGCGTTGCGGAAACACCGCGCCCGCCACCGACACGATCAACCGGCAAGCTTTTGAAGGTGCTTCAATACGGCATCGCCCATTTCCGTAGTGCTCACCGCGTTTTGGCCCGCCGCTGCAATATCCTTGGTGCGAAGGCCTTGATCGAGAACGTCAGATATCGCGCGCTCCAATAAATCAGCCTCCTTCGTCATGCCAAACGAATAACGTAGCGTCATGGCGAAAGAACCAAACATCGCAATCGGATTGGCAAGACCCTTGCCTGCAATATCGGGGGCGGAGCCATGCACCGGCTCATACATCGCCTTGCGCTTGCCCGTCTTTTCATTCTCGGCGCCAAGGGCTGCGGACGGCAACATGCCAAGCGAGCCTGTCAGCATGGCCGCAACATCGGAGAGCATGTCGCCAAAGAGATTGTCAGTAACGATAACGTCGAATTGTTTGGGCCACCGCACCAACTGCATACCGAGCGCGTCGGCCAACTGATGCTCCAGCATCACATCCGGGTATTCGCGCTGATGCAGCGCGGTGATGACTTCGTGCCACAATACGCCTGAGCGCATCACGTTGCGCTTCTCCGATGAGGTGACTTTGTTCTTCCGCTTGCGCGCCATTTCAAACGCCACGCGGCCAATGCGCTCGATCTCGTGCGTTGTATAAACCTGCGTATCAACCGCACGTTTCTCGCCATTCTCAAGCGTTACGATTTCTTTCGGCTCACCGAAATAAACGCCGCCCGTCAGTTCACGCACGATGACGATATCAAGCCTCTCAACAAGTTCGCGCTTGAGCGATGAGGCATCAGCGAGTGCTGGATAACAAATCGCGGGGCGGAGATTGGCAAACAGTTCCAACTCTTTGCGCAGCCGCAACAGGCCCGCTTCAGGTCGCGCTTCATAAGGCACCTTGTCCCATTTTGGGCCACCGACAGCACCAAACACCACCGCGTCCGATTCATGCGCCAGCTTCATCGCGGCATCCGTAATGGCCACTTTATGCGCATCATAGGCCGAACCACCCACCAGATCGCTCTCGGTTTCAAACGAGCCCATGCCCGTTGTGTTCATCCAAGCGACGAGTTTTTGCACCTCCGCCATTACTTCGGGGCCAATGCCATCACCGGGAAGAAGGAGCAGTTTTTGCGTAGCCATGGATGAACTCTTTGAGATGAAATGAAAGGGAAGGATGAAGGATTTTTTTACAGCCAAGGGCGCGATGAAGCGGCCTTAGACTCATAAGCATCGATGGCCGGAGCCTTTTCCATCGTGAGACCGATATCGTCCAAGCCATTCAGCAACAGATGCTTGCGGAATGAGTCGATATCAAATTTCACCGTTCCGCCATCGGGACCCCGGATTTCCTGCGCTTCAAGGTCAATGGTTAGCGTTGCATTGGCTCCACGACGCGCATCATCCATCAATTTATCAAGGTCGCTTTGGGAGACAATAATCGGCAAAATACCGTTCTTAAAGCAGTTATTATAGAAAATATCCGCAAAGGACGTCGAAATCACGCAGCGAATACCAAAATCAAGCAAGGCCCAAGGGGCATGTTCGCGCGATGAGCCGCAGCCAAAATTATCCCCCGCCACCAATATTTGTGCCTTGCGGTAAGCGGGCTGGTTGAGCACGAAATCGGGGTTCTCGCTGCCATCTTCCTTAAAGCGCATCTCGGCAAACAAGCCCGTGCCTAAACCTGTACGCTTGATGGTTTTGAGATATTGCTTCGGGATAATCATATCCGTGTCGACATTCATAATGTCGAGGGGAGCTGCGACGCCGGTGAGCGAGGTAAAAGGCTGCATGGTATGTTCCGCTTAGCGCTAATCGTTACAATCAGATGACGCGCTCTGTAGCAGAGGAAAAGCGGGCTGGGTAGGGGCTTTCCGGACATAAGCCTATTGCGCAGGCACCAAAGCGGCCACCGCCATTGGATCGCGCTGAATAAGGCGGAGATAGGCGCGCATGGCGTTATCCGGCAAAAGCCTACCATTCTCCCAATCTTGGTATTGTTTCAGATCAAACCCGTACCGGATGGCAAATTCCTCCGGCGAAAGCCCGAGCTCTTGCCGCAACAGCCTGATATCGCGGCTTGCCCGTCCAAGTTCGAGTTCTTCATCCGTCCATGGCGGATTATCGGGATCCTCCAGCGCATTGCGCTCGATTTCCTCAGGCGTCATGGCGTCGAGATGGGCAAGCATCTCTGGCGTCATGGACGGCATGATGTCGCCCCTTTTAAATCGAACGATTGCCATAAAGTCGCTCCTCCGTGCGATTGGGTCGCAGTGCCGAAATGATCCGGCATGACGAACCGCGCAAAGTGTAGACCGCAATATAGAGTTTTCCCTCGATTTTGCCTATTACTTTTCGGCGTACTTCAAGATCGGTGGGACGGCTAATGTCAATATCAACGCTTCTCGGGTCGTCAAAAATTTCTGTTGCCCGTGCAAAAGTCAGGCGATGCTTTTGTAAATTTGAAGCGGCCTTTTTCTCGTCCCATTCAAAGTGGGTTGGGTAGGGCATTCGGATTACTCAATGTTTTATTGTTGCCATTTGAGATCGCGCCTAAAGCTTCTGCGTCAAAAGCTTAAACCCCGCAAAAACAAAAAACCCGGCCAGCACGGCCTCCGCCCCGCGCCGGATTTTCGCATAGACTCTAATTGCGGTCCGGGACGAGAACAGCACGGCATAGCTGCCAAAAACGAGGATTCCGAGCCCAAGGCAGCCGATCAGCACGGCGGCAATCATCTCCGGCGGAGTATCCGGTTTCATCCCCAACACGATAATCGCCGTCCAGCTCAAGATTGCTTTCGGATTGGTGAGATGAAGAAGATAGCCCCGCACAAACAGATGCCGCAGACGGACCGTCCGTGAGCCGCTATCCGTCATCTGAATATCGTCCCGGCGCAAGGCCGAGCGGCCAAAGCGAAGGCCCAGATAGAGGAGATAACACCCGCCGACGAGTTTAATCGCGATCAAAAGATTGGCGTAAGCTGCAATCAGTGAGGCGATACCGAAAGCCGCCAAAATGGCCCATGTGAAAGAGCCTGCGATGACGCCGGCGGCCAAAGCCAGTCCTGCCGTACGGCCATGCTCAACGGAGGTCGCCATAATCGTCATATTGCTCGGCCCCGGGCTGGCGGTTGCCAGAATATAGGCGGCGTAGACGATCAATAGGCTATCAAAATGGGTGATAATAAACATGGCGTTACCCTTTTTAATCCCTCATTGCGAGGAGCGAAGCGACGCGGCAACCCAGAGCCTTATCGTTTAACGTTAGCTGGATTACTTCGCTGTCGCTCGCAATGAGGATAAAAAAGCGATTACCCCCAAGTCCTCACATCCACAAAATGCCCTTCAATCGCCGCCGCCGCCGCCATGACGGGTGACACCAGATGCGTGCGGCCCTTAAAGCCCTGACGGCCTTCAAAATTGCGGTTGGACGTTGAGGCGCAGCGCTCGCCCGGGGCCAATTTGTCGGCGTTCATCGCCAGGCACATCGAGCAGCCCGGCTCGCGCCAGTCAAAGCCCGCGGCCTTGAAGATTTTATCGAGACCTTCTTCCTCCGCCTGCAATTTCACAAGGCCCGAACCCGGCACGATCATGGCGGAGACGGTGGAAGCCACCTTCTTGCCCTCAACCGCCTTGGCAGCGGCGCGTAAATCCTCGATGCGGCCATTGGTGCAGGAGCCGATAAACACACGATCCAGCTTGATATCGGTTATTTTCTCGCCGCCCTTCAGCCCCATATAATCGAGCGCGCGGGCTATGGCCGCTTTCTTCTGTTCCGTAGGGCCGCTATCGGCATGAGGCACCACGCCTGCCACCGAAACCACGTCCTCAGGGCTGGTTCCCCACGTCACGATGGGTGGCAGATTGGCGGCATTCAGCCGGATTTCACGGTCGAAATGCGCGCCTTCATCGGTAACGAGTGTTTCCCAATAGGCCTTCGCCATATCCCACGCCATGCCCTTCGGCGCCTTCGGGCGACCCATCAGATAGGCGTAGGTTTTCTCATCGGGTGCCACCAAGCCAGCGCGCGCGCCGCCTTCAATCGACATGTTGCAGATGGTCATGCGTCCTTCCATCGACAAAGCGCGGATCGCTTCGCCGGTATATTCCATCACATGGCCGGTGCCGCCTGCGGTGCCGATTTCGCCGATAATGGCTAAAATAATATCTTTCGCCGTCACGCCAGCGGGCAAGGTGCCATCGACCGTGATGCGCATATTCTTGGCTTTGGACTGGATCAGCGTTTGGGTAGCGAGCACATGCTCGACTTCCGACGTGCCGATGCCATGCGCCAATGCGCCAAACGCGCCATGCGTTGAAGTGTGGCTATCGCCGCACACAATCGTGGTTCCGGGAAGCGTAAAGCCCTGTTCAGGCCCGATGATGTGGACAACGCCTTGGCGCTTATCAAGCTCGTTGAAATATTCGATGCCGAATTCGCGGGCATTCTCTGCCAGAGCCGCCACTTGGGTCGCGGCCTCGGGGTCCGAAATACCCTGCGAACGATCGGATGTTGGCACGTTATGATCAACCACGGCCAGCGTCTTTTCCGGCGCGCGCACCTTGCGGCCTGTCAGGCGCAGACCTTCAAACGCCTGTGGCGAGGTCACTTCGTGCACCAGATGGCGGTCGATATAGAGAAGACACGTTCCATCCGGCTGGGTATCAACGACATGATCGTCCCAGATCTTGTCATAAAGGGTGCGGGGTGCGGATGAATTTGCCATTGTTTTACTCGCCGTTAGAGGGTGTTTTCCCTTAATGCCAGAAAATGGCATCCGGGTTCAACGCCTTTTGATGGATTTTAAAACGACAAAGGCGCAACCATATCCGGCCGCGCCCCGTCAGAAAGCCAGAAAACCTTAAAAGGCTTAGGCTTTGTCTTCGATGCCGTGGCCGGTCTTGCGCTCGACGATACGGGCCGATTTGCCGCGACGATCACGCAGATAATAAAGCTTCGCACGACGCACCGTGCCGCGACGGATCACCTTGATCGAGTCGATCATCGGCGAATAGACGGGAAACACGCGCTCAACGCCTTCGCCGTAAGAAATCTTGCGAACCGTGAAGCTCTCATTGATGCCGCCGCCATTGCGCGCAATGCACACGCCCTCATAGGCCTGCACACGCGAACGCTCGCCTTCAACAACTTTCACATTTACCTGGATTGTATCGCCTGCCTCAAAATCCGGAATCGCACGGATGGCGGCGAGTTTGTCTAACTGCTCTTTTTCGAGCTGCTGAATAATATTCATGTCTATCTCCTGCCGGTTTGACCTCAGTAGCCCGTGGGCTTCATCCGTCAGCGCTTCGGCCCGCTGTTCTGAGTTGAAGTGGGGTGCATATAGGGAGGAAGAGCGTTTGTCGAGTCAGATTGTTGGTGAAAGCGGAGCTTACAACGGACCGCGAGGCTCCTGCCTCGCATTCTAAATGAATATTCCATGCGCTGCCCGAGAGGCGCGCGGTCCAAGGTGCCTTTTTTACTGAAGCGCGCGCTTTACCGCTTCCGGTTCTTTTTCGATCACCTTGAGCAAAGCATAGGCCGGGCCGCTCATATGGCGCTTGCCCTGTTCCCATTTGCGATAACCCGATAGGCTCATACCCATAAGAGGAGCCATTTCAGCCTGCTTAAGACGCGCGCGCTTGCGAATGTCGCGTGGATCAATCGGTTGCGTAATCCGCGCCTCACCCTCGCCCTTAGCGTGCGCAATGGCCTCACTCAGCGCTTGGATAAGATCTTTGCCAAAACTGCTCATAGCCTATTTTTCCTAACATGTTTAAGCGTACGAACGAGTTGGGTAACCATCTGCATAAGAGAAAGTAACCCATCGGGCTATCAATATCAAGAGGTCCAAATACCGGACCGCGAGGCTCCTGCCTCGCACTCTTAACAACCATTCTATGCGCGGCCCAAGAGGCGCGCGGTCCAAAGTGCTTTGGCCCTGCGCTTGCGCTTCGGGCGTTCGTCGTTCGAAAAGCGTCACTGGCGCTTTTCGTTATTGCTGCGCAATAATCACTCCTCACCCCCCATCGCAATCAAACTCGCATTCCCGCCCGCCGCGGCCGTGTTCACCGTAACCGTCTGCTCCAGCGTAAACCGCCGCAGATAATCCGGCCCGCCAGCCTTTGGACCCGTGCCGGAAAGACGCGAACCACCAAAGGGTTGCGTGCCCACCACCGCGCCGATCATGTTGCGGTTGATGTAGCAATTACCCGTATCGAGCCGATCCACAATCTTTTCAACCACCGTATCGATTCGGGTATGGACACCGAGCGTAAGGCCATAGCCTAGCCCGTCTATCGCGTCCAAAAGCGCGTCCAACTGGCCGGATTTCCAACGGACGACGTGCAAAATCGGGCCAAACACCTCGCGTTGAAGGTCAGAAACTTTGCCAAGTTCAAACATATGCGGCGCAACATAGGTGCCGACTTTCGGCGCAACACCAGCAAAATGCAGCTTCGCGGATTTAGCCATGAGGGCAACATGCGCCTCCAACCCCGCTTTGGCTTCCGCATCGATCACAGGACCGATATGAGTCGAAGGCTCGCGCGGATCGCCAATTTTGAGTTCCGCAGCGGCACCCGCAATCATCGCGATCATTTTGTCAGCGACATCATCCTGCACACACAGGAGCCGCAAGGCCGAACAACGTTGTCCCGCCGAGCGGAAGGCGGACATCACGACATCGTCCGAGACCTGTTCGGCGAGCGCCGTTGCATCGACGATCATGGCGTTGATGCCGCCCGTCTCGGCGATTAAAGGCACAACCGGGCCGTCTTTGGCCGCGAGCGAGCGGTTGATCCGCCAAGCGGTATCCGTTGAGCCCGTAAACGCGACACCGCCCACAGCAGGATGGGCCACCAAAGCCGCCCCCGTATCACCTGCACCGGGGACGAAATGCAAAGCGGATTTCGGCACACCAGCTTCGTGCAGAAGTTTCACGGCTTCAAACGCGACAAGTGGTGTTTGCTCCGCAGGCTTTGCAACAACGCTATTGCCCGCTGCGAGTGCGGCTGTGACTTGGCCTAAGAAAATCGCGAGCGGAAAATTCCACGGGCTGATGCACACAAACACGCCGCGCCCGCGCCGCACCAAGCGGTTATCCTCGCCCGTCGGACCCGGCAGAACCTCTCCCTCACCGCAAAGGACGCGCGCTTCAGCAGCGTAATAACGGCAGAAATCGACGGCTTCGCGCAGTTCAGACAGCGCATCATCCAGCGTCTTGCCTGCTTCAACGCGCAAGAGATGCAGAAACAGGCCACGGCGGGCTTCCAAGAGATCAGCCGCTTTTTCGAGCGCCGACGCGCGCTGTGCAGCAGGCGTTCTGTCCCATGCGCGAAAACCCTTGCGGGCCGCTTCCATGGCTGATGTAGCGGTCGCAATATCGGCCTCGACAACCGAGCCGACCTTCAATCGGCCATCAATCGGCGACACGACATCTCGCGATTTGCCCGAAACGGCTTTGCCATCGATCAGCGGAACCGCGTTCGGCATAACCGCTTTAGACATCTCGATCTCGGCCAAAAGCCCATCCAGCGAGGCGGCATGGCCAAGCTCTACACCCGACGAATTACGCCGACGCGGCGCATATAAATCCGCAGGCATGGGCAGATGCGGATGACGCGCTTTCTCCGCCGTGCCGATGATCGCCTGCGGACGCGTCAGCAGCGTCTCGACCGGAACATTCGGATCGGCTGCGACCGACACAAAGGAGGAATTGGCGCCGTTTTCTAAAAGACGCCGCACCAGATAAGCCAGCAAATCGCTATGCCCGCCGACAGGCGCATAGGTGCGGCAAGCGAGGCCCGGGCGGTCTTTCAGCATATGCTGATACAGCGCATCGCCCATGCCATGCAGCCGCTGAAACTCGAAACCTTCGACGCCCCCAGCCCGCTCCAAAATCGAGGCCACCGTCAACGCATTATGGGTGGCAAATTGCGGGTAGAGGCGCGGGCGCGCCGCCAGCAACCGCTCGGCACAGGCGATATAATTCAAATCCGTCATCGCCTTGCGGGTAAAGACCGGATAATCCGCTAACCCACGCTCCTGCGCGCGTTTGACTTCCGTGTCCCAATAGGCCCCCTTCACCAGACGCACCATCATGCGGCGACTATGGTGGGCGGCCAACGCATCGATCCACTCAATCACCGCCATCGCGCGCTTTTGGTAAGCCTGAATGGCCAGACCAAAGCCGTCCCATCCGACAAGCGATGGGTCAGCGAACACGGCTTCAATCACATCGAGCGAGAGTTCGAGCCTATCGGCCTCTTCCGCATCCACCGTGAAATTCATGTCATATTGTTTGGCCTGTTGCGCCAGATCAAGCAGCACCGGCACAAGCTCTTGCATCACGCGCTCGCGCGACACCCATTCATAGCGCGGGTGAAGCGCCGAGAGCTTCACCGAAATGCCGGGCCGCGCGGGCAAAGGCTCATTGCCTGCGGCCTCGCCAATCGCCTTAATCGCCGCGCTATAAGAGGCAAAATAACGGTCGGCATCGTCTTGGGTACGCGCGCCTTCACCCAGCATATCGAAGGAGTAGCGAAACAGCCGTCCCGCCCCCGAACGCGCCCGATCCAGTGCCTCGCCAATCGTCTGGCCCAGTACGAAATGGCTGCCCAATACGCGCATCGCCTGTTTGGTGGCGGTGCGAACGGCAGGCAGGCCAAGCCGCTTCACCAATTGGCCGATCATGCTTTCCGGCGTCTCGCCCGGCTGGATGACGCGGGCGGTAATACCCAGCGCCCAAGCGGACGCGGACACCAGCAACGCGCCCGATTGCGTCTCATGGTGCAAAAAATCGCCTTGGCCGAGCTTATCCTCGATTAGTTGATCCGACGTTGCCGCATCCGGCACCCGCAACAAGGCTTCGGCCAGCACCATGAGGGCCAGACCTTCCGGCGTCGAAAGCGAATATTCCCGCAGCAATTCCTCAACACCGCCCAAACCGGAAGTCTTCGAGCGAATGGCCTCGATCATCCCGCGCGCCGAAGCATCAATCCGCTGCTCGGCATCGGAGGCGAGTGACGCCTTGGCCAACAGGCTTGCAGCCATGCCCTCGTCACGCGGGGCGAAATCGGTACGAAAGAGGGTAAATTGGGCCATAATCGGTTGTCTCCTAACACTGGACTAGCGTAATTCTTACTGCGCCGCACCTATTGCATTGCAAAAATTTAAACTTCGACGCTTAGAATATGATCATATCTTTCAGAGGTCCAACGCATGTTTCTTCCCGATATCAGAGATGAAAAAAAGCTTCATGCCGCGTTTCGGTGGAATATTCCGGAGCGTTACAACATCGGTGTTGCTGTATGCGATATCTGGGCCGAACGAGAGCCAGACCGTCTCGCTTTGTTGCATGTTCAAGATACGGGAATGGTACAACCCGTTACCTATGGTGCGTTGCGCGCCCAATCCAATCGCTTGGCCAATCTTCTTGTGAAATCCGGTATAGTACGCGGCGAGCGGGTGGCGATTTTACTGCCGCAATCGCGTGAAGTGGCCGAGAGCCATATTGCGATTTATAAAATGGGCGGCATCGCTTTGCCCTTGGCCGTGCTGTTCGGCACCGACGCACTCGCTTATCGTTTTGACGATGCGGGTGTCAGTGCTTTGATTACCAATGCGGCAGGTTTGGCCAAGCTTCGCTCCATGCCAAAGACGATGCCACCGTTTAAACTGCTTCTGTCAATTGATGGGCCAGACGGTGCAGCGCTCGGCTATGATGACGCTTTGGCGGCACAATCGGATGCGTTTACGCCCGTCGACACAACGCCCGATGATCCCGCTTTGATGATCTACACCTCCGGCACAACGGGACAGCCGAAGGGCGCCTTACATGGTCACCGCGTCTTGCCGGGACATTTACCGGGCTTTCAACTGGTGCATGAATTTTTCCCGCAGGAAGGCGATCTCCTATGGACGCCCGCGGATTGGGCTTGGGCGGGCGGATTATTAAATGGCCTCCTACCATCGCTCGCGCTTGGCGTTCCGGTTGTTGCGCGTAAATTTGAGAAGTTTGATCCGCATGAAGCATGGCGGTTGATCGCTGATTTAAAGATCAAAAATATTTTTATTCCGCCCACCGCTTTGCGGATGCTGCGAACGGTTCCAAACCCACGCAATATTTATACTATTAAGCTCCGCACCATCGCGTCAGCAGGTGAGGCGCTGGGTGCGGAAACATTGCTCTGGGCGCAGCAAACGTTAGGCCTCACCATCAACGAGGCCTATGGTCAGACAGAGTGTAATCTGGTGATTGGTTCATCGGGTTTACTGGGTATCACAAAGCCCGCTTTTATCGGTAAAGCAGTCCCCGGCCATGAGGTGACGATTATTCGTGAGGATGGCACCCATTGTCATACCGGAGAAGTCGGCCAAATTGCCATTCGTCGGCCCGATCCGGTGATGTTTTTAGGCTATTGGCAACGCGAAAAAGCAACGGTTGAGAAATTCATCGGCAATTGGATGATCACGGGCGATCAGGGTATTCAAGATGAAGAAGGTTATATTCGTTTCATCGGGCGCGATGATGACGTGATCACCTCGTCAAGCTATCGCATTGGTCCCGTCGAGATCGAGGATTGTCTTATCCGACACCCCGCCGTCGCCTTGGCCGCTGCTGTCGGGAAACCTGATCTGCTGCGCACTGAAATTGTTAAGGCCTTTTTGGTGTTGCGACCTGGCTTTACCGCGTCAGAACAGCTTGCCTGTGCCATTCGTGATTTTGTAAAAGAACGCCTCTCCGCGCATGAATATCCGCGCGAGATTGAGTTTGTTGACTCTTTGCCAATGACGACGACGGGTAAAATCATCCGCCGTGAATTACGAGCACGCGGTTAATGCCGAAGTGTGCTTCGATGTAAATAAAAAATCCCTTCTCCCTTTGGGAGAAGGAAGTCTCTCGGACTATATAAAAATACCAAGGTAAAAAAACCTTCTCCCGCTCGGGAGAAGGACCACTGTGCTTGATGTTTTAAAGTCTTATTTTGCCTTCGTTTAAGGCTTTTCGTGTTTCTGCGTCTAATGGTCTATACCGTGCAGCTTTTGAATCAAACCAATAAACGACGTCATCGAATGCAACGGGCTCAATGCCATCGCGTATCAAATCTGTTTTACGCAGCTTAAACGTTCCCGTCATATCCATCTCGCGTCGAATGCGAATAAAAACAGGGCGGGCGTGGGGGGCAAGATTTTTATTGAGATGCTCGGCCAAATGATCAAGATGCAAAGGCGCATGATCCGAAGGCATAATCGCGGCCATGCCTGCTTTACCGTCGTGACCCTCGATTGAAACGCCATAGACGGCGCAAGCCGCAACGCCTGCATGGGTATTGATGGTTTCGGCCACTTCATTAGTTGAAATATTTTCACCCTTCCAGCGGAATGTATCGCCGATGCGATCCATAAAATAAAAATAGCCTTGGCTATCGCGGGTTACGAGATCGCCAGAGCGAAACCACGCATCGCCTTCGCGGAACACATTACGCAATATCTTGGCTTCATCGGCCTTTTTATCGGCATAGCCTTCGAAACGATTGGCGGGCGCATTGGGATCGTCGATAATCTCGCCAATAATTTCACCAATCTCACCCGGTTGGCAGGGAATGCAATGGCCATGTGCATCACGCATGGGACATTCATGTTCGACATCGAAACGAACGACTTTGACGACAAAACGCTTCTCGGCCCATTTCGGGATACGCCCAACCGCACCGGGGCGCGCATCGAAATTAAAAAGCGCAATATTGCCTTCGGTCGCACCATAAAATTCACGGATATTTTTGATGTCAAAGCGGTGTGAGAAGGCTTTCCAAATATCGGGGCGTAAGCCATTGCCGCAGATCAGTTTGATCGTGTGCGAACGGTCATATGGACCGGGTGGCGCGTTCAAGAGATAGCGGCACAATTCGCCAATATAAAAAAAACGCGTGCATTGATGCTTAACGATATCCGACCAAAATTCACGAGCAGAAAATTTTTCTCGAATGACAACACTACCACCGCGAATGAGAACTCCAAGCGTTGATAAAATACCGCCATTTGAATGATACATCGGCAAGCAATCATAGAGCCGATCCCGCGCCTTGATTTCCATAACAGATGAAAAGCCAAGCGCCATCGCACTTACACGATAATGATTGATATTTGCGGCTTTTGGCAAACCTGTCGTGCCGGATGTAAAAATATAAAGACATTTATCATCGAGCGTGAGCGTAACGCGCTCATCGGGTTTTAATGCGTCCGACGAAAAGCTATCGATCATATTATCAAAAGGTGCCTTGCCATGAACAAAAAGCTTGGGTGGATTTTCGATAAACGGCAGCGCGCTCTGCCAAGCATCCAAGAGTTCAATCGCAACAATCGCGAGTTTAGGCTTAACGATGCTGATGGAATGCGCAAGCGCATGTCCTGTTTGACTTGTATTGAGCAAGGCCGTTGCACCTCCCGCGCGCGCAACACCCATCCAGATGGCAAGATATTCGGGGCGGTTTGGCATCAACAAAACAACCGTTTCGCCTTTACCAATCCCCTTCGACATCGCAAAACGCGCATAGCGATTGGCCCGACCGTTATATTCGCCATAGGTAAAGCTTTCGCGCTCAGAAAGAAGGGCTATACGATTGGGATGGCCCTGAGCGACCTCTTCCATTCGCTCGCACATGGTCCGATGCGGCGTTGATTTAATTGGCTTCACACGGTTCAACGTCCGCAAAGCACCGCGTAGATAGGCAATTTCACTGGCAGCGCGTTGAAAAATACCCATGCGTTCTTCCCTTGTCTTTTATTCCCGCCTTAACGACAGCGGATTATCCAACATGGCCGAGCGGTCTGGCGTGTCAATCCCCGGGCGGCCCAAAAAGGCGTTCCATAGCCCTTCCACAAAGCTTGGCTCAAGGTCTTTGGTGATAAAAACCAACCGCGTGCGGTGATCCGCATCGGGCCACGCCATTAGCGCAAGAGGCGGATGGAAGACGTGTTGCACACCGTGCAGAATAATAGGCCGATCCGGCGTTTCAGCAAGTTTAACAATCCCCTTCATTCGAAGCAGTTTTTCACCATGCGCCGAACGTAGAAGCGATAAAAAAAGTTCAAAAGCCGATGATGGAATAGCATCATCGGTCGTAAGACAAAACGCGCGGATATGGGCATCGTGCCGGTTAATATCATGGACATGTTGCCCTTGCCGATCACCATGATGATGCGGGTGGTGATCTTGATACGCCTCAGCATTGAGCCAATGGGTAACATCTGGATTTTTTGACGCAAGATCAAACGGACCCGTGCCGATAAGCGCAATCGCCGTTGCTTTTCCTTTTATGGCATCGAGAATGGGAGCTGCGGGGTTAAGCGCATGAAGACGTTGTTTAAGGTCGGATACGTCATCCACCAAATCACTTTTGGTGAGCACAATCCGATCCGCCACGGCCACTTGTTTGATCGCTTCCATATGGTGATCAAGCGTTGAAGATCCATTGACGGCATCAACCAAAGTAACAATACCATCAAGCGCATAGCGCGCTGCAAGATAGGGATGGGAGAGCAGCGATTGCAGAATCGGCGCGGGGTCAGCCACTCCCGTTGTTTCAATAACAATGCGCTGAAATTCAGAAATTTTTCCAGTGTCCCGTTTCCGCATCAAATCATCGAGCGTATCGACGAGATCACCTCTCATGGTGCAGCAGAGGCACCCCGACGCCATCAGGATCATACCATCATCGCGCGTTTCAATGAATAAATGGTCGAGACCAATCTCACCAAATTCATTCACGATAACGATACAGTCAGAAAGCAACGGGTCTTTAAGGAGGCGATTGAGCAGCGTTGTTTTACCCGCGCCCAAGAAGCCAGTGATAACAGAAACAGGAACTGGTTTTGAAATACCCCTCTCTCTCATGCCGTTTTACCCCGTTCAACAAAGACGGTGGCAATAATAGCACCAATAACAATCATGCCGCCGAGATATTGCACGGGCGCTAACCGCTCGCCCAATACGATGGCCGAAGTGAGCGCAGCAACGACGGGTTCCAGGCAGAAGGCCAGCCCTGCGACGGAAGCGGATATGCGTGCGAGGGCCAGAAGCTGAAAGCCGAAGCCAAAAATAAAGCCGCCAATCGTGAGCCAAATCGGCACAAAAGCCTCGATCTGCGAATGGAGCGTAAAGGTCGCCCCCGTAAAATAGACTGCAAGCAGCGCGCTTGGCAAAACAATGAGTTGCGTGACGACGATTTTGGCTACGGTTCCGGTCTGCCGGGAGCGCGTCCCGGCAAAAAATTGCATGGCAGCGGCGATGCTAGCCGCAGCCGCGAGGAGCAACCCTCTCGGGTCGAGACCTGCCTCCGTCGTGCCGAGCACAAGAACCACGCCGATAAAGGCCGTGATAACAATCGCGACCATGGCCAAGGTTAGCGGCTTGCGATCAACCAAGGGGCTCAAGACGACAATCAAAATAGGAAAAGTGTAAAAAATAACTGCTGCAATCGTGATGGGAATAAACGCCACGGAGGAAAGATAGCAGATCGAAGTGCCGGTGCTGCCAATCCCGAAAACAAAAAGAGCGGATCGCTCAGCGCGGGGTATGGTGAAAGAAGCCTTCGTCAGTAAGCCCAGCAGTAATCCGATGGCGATCATCACGAGCACGCGCTCGGCGACCAGCATCGGTCCGCCAACGCCCGACTCGGCGGAAATCTTGGCAAACGTGATGTTAAAACCGTAAAAAAACGCGCCCGAAAGCGCGAAAGCGAGGCCCGCTCCGCTCCGTTGCACCCGCTCCATCCTGATCGATCTCCTCCTGAACGCGCTTTTTTAAGGCTATCCTTCTAGCCTGCATGGTGGCGTGACGAAAGCGGCAAACGGCGTTAAGGAACAAAGAAAGGAAAGCGAAGAATGACACTCTATTGGGTCTTGGCGACCATTATTGGTGCCGCAGGGCTTACCACCCGCAATGCGATGCAGCGTAATCTAACCCAGAGGATTGGAACCGTTGGTGCCACGCAAGTCCGTTTTTTATACGGGTTGCCCTTTTCAGTAATCTTTCTCGGCATCAGCGCGTTGATCACGGGCCGCGCCATCCCGGCGTTGAACGCCACCATGCTTGGCTTTGCGCTGGGCGGAGCGGTTACCCAAATCATCGCCACAGCCCTGATGCTTATGGCGATGAAGGAACGTTCCTTTGCGGTTACAACCGCTTACACCAAAACCGAGCCTGTGCAGGTCGCCCTGTTCAGCGTTATCGTTTTAGGCGACACAATCAGCGCGCTTGCCGCTTTAGCAATCCTCACCGCAACCCTCGGTGTGATTTTAATGGCCGTTAAGCCCGGCGAAAGCTGGACCAAAAGCGGGTTGCGCCCGGTGGCTTACGGCATTGTTTCGGGAACCTTTTTTGCGCTTTCCGCCGTTTCCTATCGCGGCGGCATTCTGGCACTCAACGATACGCCCTTTTTACTGGCGGCGAGCACAATGCTGGTCACCGCCCTGAGCCTCCAATCCGCGATCTTGCTGGCCTATATGGCTCTATTTAATCGCACCGCCCTCATCGGCAGCTTAAAAATCTGGCGAGCCTCGCTTTTGGCGGGCTTTGTCGGCGCTTTTGCTTCGCAAGCCTGGTTTATCGGCTTTTCGCTCACTACCGCGGCAAATGTTCGCACGCTGGGCTTGGTGGAAATGATTTTCGCGCAAATCATCACGCGACGGGTGCTGAAAGAGCATACCGCAGCGCGCGAATGGATCGGCATGGCCTTAATCTTAATAGGCGTTGCAGCCTTACTCGCCTTCGGTTAATCCGCCCGCGCTTGAATGGCTAACGCATGAACGCGTTCGGCCAATTCCTGGGCGAGCAGCGTGTTGATGGCGCGATGCATCTCAATCCGACTCTTGCCTTTGAAGGCGCTGGTCACGATATGAATGGAGAAATGTGTCTCGCCCTCCTCACGCGCGCCGCCGTGTCCGGCATGATGATGCGAATCATCGGTTACGGTTAACGAAGATGGTGCAAAAGCTGCCCTAAGCTTCGCCTCAATGGTGTCCCGCATCGTCATCGTGTGATCCTCTATGGCCCTTAAAACCGAATAAGAAGCATCGACGTGTTTTGCAAGGCTTGCCCCCGACTAGGCTTGCCGACTATGAGACTATCCATGAACCCATCTTCCAAACTCTTCGACAAGATTCGCATCGGCCCGCGTAAAGGCCGCACCGCTACACCCGCGGAGCCGCCGCGCTGTGAGTATCCCGGTTGCGAGGCACCCGGGCCGCATCGTGCGCCCAAGGGCCGAAATTCGGAAGGAAAATTCTGGAATTTCTGCATCACCCATGTGCGGGAATACAATCAATCCTATAATTATTTCGCCGGAATGCCGGATGACGCGATCCTTTCCTATCAAAAAGACGCGATGATCGGCCATCGCCCAACGTGGAAACTGGGCGAAAATGCCGCCAGCGGCAAGCGCAGCCCGCGCAAAGGGGGCGTTCCCAAAGACGAAGCCTATGTCGATCCTTTTGATCTGTTTACGGCGAGCGGACAAAAACGCCCGCGCCGCGCGGCGGAGGAGCCACAGCCTAAATTCGGGCCCGTGACGCTTAAAGCCTTCGAAACATTAACACTCGAAACATCCGCCGACTCCTCGACCATCCGCTTACGCTATAAGGAACTCGTCAAACAATTCCATCCAGATGCCAATGGCGGTGATCGATCCTATGAAGATCGGTTACGCGAGATCATCAACGCATATAATACGTTGAAAGCAGCGGGTCTGGCCTGATAGGGTAGGGGGATTATGTTGTCCAAGATCATCCCCTTCCCCGGATGATCGGTTAAAAAAAATTATGCAACGGCGGCACTAAACCGCCTTAAGATATCATGTGAGGTTCGACTGTGACTGCCACCCATACGGTTCCCGCTTTGCCTGACATTGTTGTGTCGGCCCGCGAAATGTTCGGTATCGATAGCGATATGATGGTGCCTGCCTACTCGGTAGCGGACTCCCATGTCCCTGACCTTGACCCCGATTACCTGTTTGACCGCCAAACGACCTTGGCCATTCTGGCGGGATTTGCCAAAAACCGCCGCGTCATGGTGTCGGGCTATCACGGCACGGGTAAATCGACCCATATCGAGCAAATCGCGGCGCGCCTGAAATGGCCGTGTATCCGTATCAATCTCGACAGCCACGTCTCACGGATCGATCTTGTGGGTAAGGACGCCATTGTTTTGAAAGACGGCAAGCAGATTACCGAATTTCAAGACGGTATTCTGCCTTGGGCGCTGCAAAACAATGTCGCCCTCGTGTTTGACGAATATGACGCAGGCCGCCCCGATGTGATGTTTGTGATCCAGCGCGTGTTGGAGCTTTCCGGCAAGCTGACTTTGCTCGATCAAAAGCGCGTGATCCGGCCGCACGGCGCATTCCGCCTGTTTGCCACCGCCAATACGGTTGGTTTAGGCGATACATCCGGCCTTTATCACGGCACCCAGCAGATCAATCAAGGGCAAATGGACCGGTGGTCGATCGTAACGACATTGAACTATCTGCCGCATGACAAGGAAGTCGATATCGTTTTGGCGAAGTCGAAACAATACACGGGTAAAGAAGGCCGCGATATCGTCAACCGCATGGTGCGGCTTGCGGATTTAACCCGCTCGGCCTTTATCAATGGCGACCTTTCAACCGTGATGAGCCCGCGTACCGTGATCACCTGGGCAGAAAATGCGGATATTTTCAAAGACATCGGCATGGCCTTTCGCCTCACCTTCTTAAACAAATGCGATGAGCTGGAACGGGCTTTGGTGGCTGAATTTTATCAACGCAGCTTTGGCGAGGAATTGCCGGAGAGTGCGCTGAATGTGGCGTTGAGCTAACCAATGTCAGGATTACACGCTCCTTCGCGAATTGCGGCGGTTGAAGCGTTGGAGGGCTTCGTGCTCGCCATTCGATTTTTGGATGGTCTTGAAGGCAAAGCTGACCTTTCGGCACTTATCGCGTCGCCAATGGCGGGCGTCTTTGCCGAACTTCGCGACCACGCTCTTTTTGCACAAGCGGGCATTGAGGGTGGAGTCGTAACTTGGCCAAACGGTCTTGATCTAGCGCCTGACGCTATGTATCGCGCCATTCAACAAAGCGGCCTCTTTCGCCCGCACCCCGAAATTGCAGCATGAGTACATCAAACCGCAAACCTGCCCAGCCGAAAGAGGCCCCTACCGAACCGTTTAAGCGGGCTGTTGGTGGGGCGATGCGGGCGATTGCCGGGCGCGCGGAACTCGATATCGCCTTTGCTAATGATCGTCCGGCGCTTTTAGGCGACAAAGCCCGTTTGCCTGAACCGCCGCGCAAAATGTCGGCGGTGGATGCGGCCATTGTGCGGGGACATGCGGATTCCATGGCGTTGCGGCTTTCTTGCCATGATACGAATGTCCATCGTCGTCTGTTGCCCGAAGGCCAGACGGCCCGCGCCGTTTATGACGCGGTTGAGCAAGCACGCGTGGAATCGATTGGCTCGCGCCGGATGGATGGCGTTGCTTCCAATATTTCTGCGATGCTGGAGGACAAATACCATCGCGGCAATTTTCAAGATGTCCGCGATGTCGCCGATGCGCCGATTGAAGATGCGGTGGCGATGATGGTGCGCGAGCGGTTGACGGGGATAGCCCCGCCTATTTCCGCCAAACCCTTGGTCGATCTTTGGCGCTCGCATATTGAAGAAAAGGCCGGCGCGACGCTTGATACGCTGACGGGAAGAATTGAAGATCAAAAATCCTTCGCCCGTTTGGTGCGCGACCTGCTCGTGAAACTCGATATGGCCGAGGAGGCTAAAGGCGAGCCTGAAGCCGATGAGGATCAGAGCCAGGACGAGCAGCAAAGCGAAAGCCAAGAGCAAAATCAGGGCGAGACCGAAGAGCAGTCCTCAACCGAACAGGCTGAATCCTCAAGCGCCGATGAATCGACGCAAGAGCTTGAAGACGGCATGGCGGATACCGAAGATGGTCCGACAGGCGAAATGCCGGAGGAGGATGAGGGATCGGACGCGGACGATTCCTCCGAGCCGAGCCGCCCGCCGCTTAAGTCAGATCGCGATAGCCGGGTGACGGATTACAAGCTCTTTACGACAAAATTTGACGAAACGATTTCCGCCGAAGAGCTCTGCGATGCCGAAGAGCTTACAAGGCTCAGAGCCTATCTCGACAAGCAAATCAGCCATCTGCAAGGCGTCGTGGCGCGGCTTGCCAATCGCTTGCAACGCCGTTTGATGGCGCAGCAAAATCGCGCTTGGGAGTTCGATTTAGAAGAAGGCACGCTGGATCCCGCCCGCTTGCCGCGGATCGTGATCGACGCGCAACAACCCCTCTCGTTCAAACACGAGAAGGATACGAATTTCCGCGACACCGTTGTGACCTTGCTCATCGATAATTCCGGCTCGATGCGCGGTCGCCCCATCTCCGTTGCCGCCACTTGTGCCGATATTCTGGCACGGACATTAGAGCGCTGCGGGGTTAAGACTGAGATTTTGGGGTTTACCACGCGGGCTTGGAAGGGCGGGCAATCGCGCGAGCTATGGTTGCAATCGGGCAAGCCGCAAACGCCGGGCCGTTTAAACGATTTGCGGCACATCATCTATAAATCAGCCGATTCACATTGGCGTCGCGCCCGCAAAAATCTCGGCCTGATGATGCGTGAAGGCTTGCTGAAAGAAAACATCGATGGCGAAGCGCTCGATTGGGCGCATAGGCGACTTCTGGCCCGTCCCGAACAGCGCAAAATCTTAATGATGATTTCGGATGGTGCGCCGGTGGATGATTCAACATTATCGGTCAACCCCGGCAATTACCTTGAAAAACATCTGCGCTTCGTGATTGAAGAGATTGAAACCCGCTCGCCAGTCGAGCTGATCGCCATCGGCATCGGCCATGATGTAACGCGCTATTACCGCCGCGCAGTAACCATCGTCGACGCCGAAGAACTCGGCGGCGCGATGACGGAGAAGCTCGCAGAATTATTCGAGGAAAACGGCCCGACGCGGGGACGCAAAAAGCGCGCGGCGTGATAGGTTCCTAGGAATTGCATGAAACATAAAATACTTGTCGATTTAAGTGTTTTACGGAAGCGTATTCAAGGCCAATTCGTAACTAAGGCGATAGACTTTCAGTGGCAAGAATGGAATATACCTTATTTTACGACAGAATATGAAAAGTTCCGGGAGAATGAAGATCCGTGGATTCGTGATAATGTAAGCGCACTTTACCCAATTGCTGATGCTGCTAGAGCTTAAAAAATTGAATTTTACACTTATAGTGAGTTAGAGCATGAACGGAGTAGGGGTAGAGGCTCAGATGTTGAATTCACGAAATATGACCCATTTGTCAATATTCCGATTTTGACGGTTTCACCAGCTCTGGAACGCTCCAAACTCGCTTCCAGCTACTTTGAAGAATATATTCAAAAAGACAAATTGATAGATTTTATTAATCTTCTTAGTAATATTTCACCGCAAAATTGGGAGCAATTACGAAATTTAATAAAGTTTGACGATTTGGAGCTTGGATCGATAAAGAATATCGACGAATTCAAACGTTTATTGACTTGCATTACCGAAAATCATTTTGCAGATGCATTTCATTTATGGACGGCTGAACGTAACGGGCTTGATTTTTTCTTAATGATCGAAAAGCGCTTTATTAACGCGATAAGAGATTCCGGCTTTACTGAATTCAATTGCCAACCAATAACGCCCGCCGAATACTGTCAGCTATTTCTCTAATTTTATTAAATAATAGCTACCCTATAATTTATTAGAATTTATGATCTAATAGCTGGCGCATCAATCCATTCCCTTTCGGCATCGGAAAGCGGTGCATCAAGATCACACTGTGCGAGCAATTCGTCGAGTGTATATTTGGGACGTTTTGGTTCAATGATGAGGCAACCATCCTCGACAACCAAGCCAACCGATTGGCCGTCGCGGAGATGAAATTTTTCAATAAGGGCAGGTGGAACGATCATCATGACCGATCCCCCAACTTTACGAAGGCTAGTATTATATGTCATCATCGTCATATTATGAACCAACCAACTCAATCCGAAGCTGCCTTCCAACAGCGCTTGCAGCCCGATGCAGTGTGCTTAGTGTCAAGGATGGGTTTGTTGGATCAAGCAATCGATCCAACTGACGACGATCCGTTTTCATGCGGGCAGCCATTGCCGTTTTGGTAATGCCATTTTCCTTCATTGCTTTGGCGATTTGCCAAGCTAGAACGCGTTTCAAAGCGGTTTCCTCTACCTCTTGGAGTATCCCTTGTTCGGCGAGAAAATCGTCAAACGTCTCTTCGCTAACACCGCCCTTTGCTTGCTTCGTCATTCTGAGATGTCCTTCCGGCGCTTATTGGCCAAATCGATATCAAACTTTGCGGTCTTCTGCGTCTTTTTGATAAAGCCGTGCAATAAAATCATTTCGTCTCTGAGCAGACAGAAGATCACCCGCCCAATCGTGCCATTCGAAAAATGACTGCGAACTTCCCAAAGTCCGTTGCCGAGTGGTCGACACGTCGGCATACCAAGCGGCCAACCAAATTCTACCGTTTGAATATCATATCCGATAATCCGACGACTGTCTGAATCGAGTTCCAAGAGCCAATCGCGAACGGGTTTATAACCAGAGTTGGTTTTATAAAATCGTACTTTAAGCTTCTTGGATGCCACTACCATTAAGGTAAATCGTGTCATTATTGACGCAATATGTCAAGTAATGATTTTCTTATAAACGCCTCAAACCGCCGCCTTCTCAGCCCGCTCCATCGGCAAAATAGCGCTCATCAGCGCGCCATAAGGCAGTAGGGCGATCAACGCCACCAGCATCTTCACCGAGAAATCAAAAATGGCGAGGCTTTGCCAAAGCGGCAGCGTTGTACAGAGGAGATCAACGGGACCCGACATATCAGGATCACCCGCAAAGGCGAGAGAGAAGAACAGCGCCGTATCCAGAAACGAGCCAATGACACTACCCATCAAAGGCGCCCGCCACCAGGTTTGACGGCGCAAGCGATTAAAAACCGTAATATCGAGCCATTGGCCGACCAGAAAAGCCGTCCCAGAGGCAAAAGCGATGCGGGGCGTTGCAAGCCCGATAGACAGTGCGACCGCAATGACAAATCCGACAGCAACCAGCTTACGGGCCATGCCCGCCCCATAGCGGCGATTGGTCAGATCGGTAACGAGGAACGCTACAGGGTAGGTAAACGCCCCCCACGTTAAATAATCACCAAGCCCAAAAGGCTCAAACGGATATTGCACGAGGATATTAGATGCCACGACGACGATGGTCATGGCCAATACCGGCAATGCAAGCTGGCGCAGCAGGAGTGCGTTCATCATAGGCTTCCTTGTGCTGACGGCGAAAAGGCCGACGCGGGGGTCGTTTCTAACGAGGGGCTGACGGCTAATGGCCGACGCCGCTGGGAAGTCAATCAGTGAGCAGCGAGCTTCTTCTCGATGTCGCGCTTCAAGTGGCGTGCATTGATCGAGAGATCGTCAGCACTCGCCTTGATCAAAAACGCATCGAGACCGCCGCGGTGCTCGACCGAGCGCAGCGCATGGGCGGTAACGCGCAAGGACACGGCGCGGCCAAGCGCTTCCGACTGCAAAGTTACCTGGCACAGATTTGGCAAGAACTTGCGCTTGGTCTTGTGGTTCGAATGGCTCACGAGCTGTCCGCTCTGAACGGCCTTGCCCGACAATTCGCAACGGCGTGACATCGTCTTTATCCCTTATCGTCTGAGATCATCTGACAAAGGCCCTACAACAGGGCCAAGCGGAATTATCCGCGTCTTTGTCAAACGCCTTTAAAAAACAGATTGCGGTCTATAGGGTAGAAGATCGGGAAGCGTCAAGCGAAACATCAGGAATTCTGCCGCAAATGGCTTTGAGACCAAAGACAAGATACGCAAAAGCCGCTAGATTGGTAAAATATGCGTTAGTCCATGAACAAATTGAGCAGAAATTTACCCGATGTTTGTGTTTAAATCGCCCAAGGCCGTTTCTTTTGTCTGCTGCGCGCGATTTTTAGCCGCTTTTGTTGGCGTTATAGCGTCCCAACCTAGCTTAGCCACCGAGCCTTCAAAGCCCGTGATGATCACTTATGCGGTTTCGATTGCCTATATACCCATCGGAATGGCGCGGTTTTCCCAAAGCTTTAAAGGCTCGACCTATCATCTCCACCTTGCGGCTGAATTTTCGGGTCTCGTCCGCATGTTTTTTGCGCCCGACCTCTCAGCCGATGCTGATGGTGTCGATATGGGTAACCACCTGCTCGCCCAGCATTATAACCTCGCGGTTAATCATCCTGATGACCCGCAGCGGGTTGAGATGAAACTGGCGGGCGGGAATGTCGTTAATATCGAACTCGACCCGCCTTTGCCCGAGCGGGCGGATCGCGTACCCGTATTGCCGGAACATAAAAAGGGGGTTCTTGATCCCCTGAGCGGCTTTCTTGTCCCGTCCGCCTCGCCGCAACCGACCGCTGCGATGAATTGCAAGGAGGTCATTCCCGTTTTTGACGGGGCGGGCCGTTTTGATATCACCTTGTTGCCAGATGTCGACCTGACTTATGATACGGTGGGCTATAAAGGCCCGGCGATCCGCTGTCTGGTTCGCTACGCGCCAATATCAGGCCATCGCGCTAAAAAGACCAATGTTACTTTCATGGAAAATAACCGCGACATCATGGTAACGTTAGCGCCGCTCGCAGGTAAGGCCTATCTCGTGCCGGTAGAAATATCCGTCGCAACCATGATCGGCAATTTACGGTTACGGGCCGAAAAGATTGAAGGCCTCGCAACAGCAAGCGCCCAAACCGCCGCGCAGTGATAAACCGTCCCAATTCGAGACAAATCGATTAAAATAAGCTGCGTTTTAATGCGAATATCTTAGCGATTTATCGCATGATGAGGCCCCAAACAGTTGAACTTAAGCCAAAACGAATCAGTTTTTTGCCGATTCGGGCCTGCTTCGTTCACGCTTCGCGCTTTTTCTTAATTGGAGTTGAACGGCACCAATCCCTGAATTAAGGGTTTCGAAACATCTTGCCGATGGTGCCAAGGGCCTCAATCGTTAACAAGCACACGAAAAGCGAGCGCTTAAACCTGCCATTTTAACCCAGTTATCCACAGATTGACGCCTTATGACGCCCTAACGAATCAGTTTCATGCCGATTCGGGCGCGTTTCGTTCCTCACGCGTTCGTTTCGTTAACAGGCTTCCTAAATTATGTGTCATATCGGGACACGCTGACCCTTCAGGATCGGCCCTTTGAGTGATCGATAATGGTCTTTACTTCCCTGCAACCCGCCATGCGGGCCCGTGGTGTCACCGCCATTTTAGGGCCGACGAATACGGGTAAAACACATCTCGCTATTGAACGTATGTTGGGCCACCCCTCGGGCATGATCGGCCTTCCGCTCAGGCTTTTGGCACGGGAAGTCTATGGTCGCGTGGTCGATAAAGTCGGCGCGCCAGCAGTTGCGTTGGTCACGGGGGAGGAAAAAATCAAGCCGCCCGGCGCGCGCTATTGGATCTGTACCGTGGAAGCGATGCCGCGCGATATCGATGTTTCTTTCGTGGCCATCGATGAAATCCAGCTCGCCGCCGATTTCGACCGGGGGCATGTCTTTACGGATCGTATTCTTAACCTGCGCGGCTATGCGGAAACCATGCTGATCGGGGCTGATACCATGCGCGCCCGGATCGAAGAATTGATCCCCGGCGTCCATATCACCTCCCGCCCACGCCTCTCGCAGCTTACCTTTGCAGGGGAAAAGAAAATCAGCCGCTTGCCGCGTCGCAGTGCGATTGTCGCCTTTTCGGCGGAAGAAGTGTACGCCATTGCTGAACTTATCCGTCGGCAAAGTGGGGGCGCCGCCGTTGTGCTGGGTGCGCTATCGCCTCGCACCCGTAACGCCCAGGTGGCTTTGTTTCAATCGGGCGATGTCGATTATCTGATTGCGACCGATGCCGTCGGTATGGGTCTCAACCTTGATGTCGATCATGTGGCTTTTGCGGGCGACCGCAAATTCGACGGCATCAAGTTCCGCCGCCTTTTACCCGCTGAATTTGGACAAATCGCAGGCCGTGCCGGGCGGCATCTCCGCGATGGCACTTTTGGTTCGACCGGACGATGCCCCGGTTTCGAGCCGGAATTGGTCGAAGCGCTTGAAGCGCATCGGTTTGAGCAGATGCCTATGTTGCAATGGCGCAACACTATCCTTGATTTTTCAAGTGTATCGGCGCTCATCCAGTCGCTTGATCGGCTACCAACCGAGCCCGGCCTAACCCGCGCGCCCTTGGCCGATGACCTGCGCTCGCTTGAGTCCGCGGCTCGCGACCCCGAGATTAAATCCCTCGCTATTGGCCAAAATAATGTCGAAAGACTGTGGGAAGTCTGCCAAGTTCCCGATTATCGCAAGGTTTCGCCCCAAGCCCATGCGGATTTGGTCAACACGCTCTATACCTATTTAATGCAGCGCGGGCGTGTGCCAGATGATTGGTTCCAGCGTCAAATTGCCGAGATCGATCGCACCGATGGCGATATTGATACGTTATCAGCCCGCATTGCACAGGTGCGGACTTGGACTTTTGTTGCTAATCGAAAAGACTGGCTAAATGATCCTTTGCATTGGCAGGAGGTCACGCGACAGGTAGAAGATGGATTATCAGACGCTCTACACGAGCGTTTGGCCCAACGGTTTGTGGATCGCCGTACCAGTGTCTTGATGCGGCGACTTAGAGAGAATGCGATGCTCGAAGCGGAAATAACGGCGACAGGCGATGTCCTTGTCGAGGCTCATCCTGTCGGTCGTCTGATCGGATTTCAATTTGTCCCCGAATCCGACAATGGCTCAACGGAGGGGAAAGCCCTTCGTGCGGCGGCGCTCAAAGCGCTTGCGAGCGAGTTTTCCAATCGTGCAACGCGCGTTTCCAACGCGGTAGACGATGCGTTTGCGCTGAGCAATGATGGATCGTTGCGCTTTTTGGGTGAGCCGATTGCCAAACTCTCAGCGGGCGAAAAAATCCTCGAACCTCGCCTTCGCATTTTAGCCGACGAACATCTGGAAGGCCCCTCGCGCGAGCTCGTGCAAACGCGGATTGATCTTTGGATCAAGGCGCATGTTGAAAAACTGCTTGGCCCGCTTTTGAAACTTGAATCAGCCGAAACCCTCACGGGCATTGCGCGCGGCATCGCCTTTCAAATCGCAGAATCGCTTGGTGTATTGGATCGCACCCGCGTCGCTGATGATCTTAAAACGCTTGATCAAGACCAGCGCGCCGCGTTGCGGTCTTTGGGTGTTCGGTTTGGCGCGTATCATCTCACCGTTCCAACCCTCCTCAAGCCCGCGCCGCGCGGCTTGGCCTGCCAGCTCTGGGTGTTAAAAGAAGGCGGAGCCGAAGTTACAGGGCTAGACGATATTTTGCATCTTGCGGCCTCGGGGCGAACCTCCATACCCGTCAATACCGATGCACCAAAGGCGCTCTATCGCGCCGCTGGTTTTCGTGTGTGCGGGACACGCGCCGTGCGCGTCGATATTTTGGAGCGCCTGGCGGATTTGATCCGGCCCGCCATTCAATATCGGCCCGGTGTAACAGTGGGTGAGCCGCCCGCAGGCGCTGCCGATGGGGACGCCTTTGTTCCCACCATTGCGATGACCTCGCTTTGCGGATGTGCGGGTGAAGATTTCGCCTCCATTCTCAAATCGCTCGGCTATGTCATGGAGCGCCGTGCTGGACCCGCGATTACGAAGGCATTAGCCAAGCCTGCTTCGATGGAGCCTATCGCAGCGGTTGCAACGGAGGCCGTGGTGACCCCCGATGAGGTTTCAGCAAACGAGCCTGAAGCTACGATGGAAGCGGCTCCTGTTGAACAAGCTCCAATAGAACCTGCGTCTATTGAACCTGTACCCGTTACAGAGGCAGTTACGGAGGTTTTAGGGACCGCAGAACCCGTGATGATTGAAGTCTGGCGGCAACATCGCCAGCGGCCCCATGCGCCACGCCACCATCGCAATAAGCCACAAGCGCAACGTCCCGCTGCCTCATCTGCCACACAAACGGACACCCCCGCCGAGGCGCCTAAAAACGAACGCCCAAAATTCGAACGTCAAAAGCGCACGGACGATCATCAGAAACGCGATGAACGCAAACCACGCACCGAGCCTTCAGAGGATCGTCGCGGCCCACGCCCGCCACGCCGGGATGACAAACGCAATGATCGGCGTGTGCCAGAAAACCGTGGCTGGCAAGACCCGCCCAAGTCACGTGCTGACAATAAAGCCCCCGATCCCGATTCGCCCTTCGCAAAGCTTCTGGCTTTGAAAGTCGAAATGGAATCGAAGGGCAAAAAGTCTTAGAAATTTAGTTCCGATTACTTGATTTCAATAATGAAATCTTCGCGCGCCCGACGTACTTTTTTAAGCGGTAAAAGCCAATCATTCGCCGCATCGCGATACCCTAACGGCATAATCGTGACGGAGCGTAACCCCTTCGCGTGCAGGCCCAAAATCTCGTCGACGGCTGCGGGATCAAACCCTTCCATGGGCGTAGCATCAACCTCTTCTTCCGCCGCTGCAATCAACGCAAAGCCGAGCGCGATATAGGTCTGCCTGGCGGTGTGTTGGAAATTAAACTCAGGCCCACGCGGCGGATAATTGGTGAGCATATTTTTGCGGTAGGTTTCCGTCCGCTCATTGGTACCAACACCGCGCTCGGCAATGGTAAAATCAAACGAGCCATTGATGCGTTCAGCCGTGTAATCATCCCACGCGGCAAAAACAAGGAGATGCGAGCAATCGGTCACCTGCGATTGGTCCCACGCCGCCGCCTTAATCTTTTCCTTGATCTCCTGATTGGTGATCACCACAACCTGATAGGGTTGCAACCCGCTGGAGGTGGGGGTCAGGCGTATCGCTTCGAGAATCCGATCAAGCTTGTCTTGTTCAACCTTTTTGGAGGGGTCCATTTTTTTGGTGGCGTAACGCCAGTTGAGATTTTGCAGCAAGCTCACGATAGGTTATCCTTTAAAATTGAGAAGAGTCAGGAAGTTTAGGTAAAGCTGAAATTCGAAATAACAAGGTCAAACCGCCAAGGATAATCGCGTTACGGTACTACTACGGCTATTTATCCTCGATAGGTCTGGCAAAAGGAAATAAACGATGCAAATTATAATCCGCCCCGCAACCGAAGCCGATCTTGCTGGCATTCTTGATATTTACAACGACGCGATTTTGAACACGACGGCCATATGGTCGCATTACGCCTATACGCTCGATAGCCGCCATATCTGGTTTGCTGAGCGGCGAGATAAGAATTACCCCATCCTTGTAGCCGTACTCGGCTCTGAGATTGCAGGCTTTGCGAGTTTTGGCGATTTTCGTCCGCATGACGGCTATCTCCACTCGGTCGAGCATTCCATTTATGTCCACCGTCATCACCATGGCAAAGGCATCGGCAAACAATTAATGCCGCCTTTGTTTGATCAGGCCAAAGCGCTCGGCAAACATGTCATGATCGGTGGTATCGAGGCGGGCAATACAGGCTCGCTTAAATTTCACCGCGATTTAGGTTTCACAGAGACAGGCCGACTGAAAGAAGTCGGCTGGAAATTTGATCGCTGGCTCGATCTCGTTTTTATGCAAAAAATATTGGATGTTTCGACCGAAATTAACATTGACTGAAAAGCGTCAACGCCGATTGATATCAGGCATGATCGAGATTTAACCAGAGGTTTGCAATGCCGCTCCATCCAGAAGTTACCGCTCTTATTACCCTGCTTGGCCAATGGCAAAAAGACAATGGCGTCCCGGCGCGAACAGGCCAAAATTTCCCCGAACAGCGGCATTGGGGCCGCGTTCAATTTCCATTAAAAAAGACAATGGAAGAGCGCCCCGGTGTGCAGGTTGAAAAATCAATGATTTCTACACGCGGCGGTGAGCGGCCCATCCGCATTTATCGCCCTGAAACGGATAAAGCCTTACCAACGCTCATCTTCGTTCATGGCGGCGGTTATGCGGTCGGCGGGCTCGACGATGTGCACCACGAAGCCCTGCGCCTTGCGGCCTCCATTCCCGCCAATATTGTCTCCATATCCTACCGTTTGGCCCCGGAAGACCCATGGCCCGCAGGCATTGACGATGGTGAAGATATCATCGAGGCGATTGCAGCGGGCGCGATAGAGGGGCTTGCTACCTCAAAACTTGGCTTTGGCGGCATCAGTGCAGGCGCAGGCCTTGTGGCAGCCGTTACCCAGCGTTTGTTGGCCAAAGGCAATTCGCCTGTAAGCCTTCTCTTTCTGATGAGCCCTTGGCTCGATTTGACGCAAACCCTGCCATCAACCCACCTCTACGGCACCGGATATTTTTTAGAGCGCACTACGCTTGACCTGTTCATTGAAGCCTATCGCGGTAAATCAGGTTCCGTTGAGCATCCCGAGCTTTCGCCCGCGCGTCATGCTTTGTCGTCGCAATGGCCCGCAACGATTATTTTAAGCGCGGAATGCGATCCGCTAGCTGACGATGCCGCCATCTTCGCGCGTCGTCTGGCCGAAGCCGATATTCCCTATACATGGCGCGTCGCGCGCGGCATGATGCACGCCTTCCACGCTTGGGTCGGTCAAATTCCTTCCGCGACCGTCGAGACCGATTGGATGGATGCCCGCATCCGCGATTGGTTCGCCAAAGGGCAGTTTTGAAAGCGTAAGATATGACCCGTAAAACGCCCGAGACGCTTCGCAGTCATCGCTGGTTCGGGGCGAAGGATTTGCGCTCTTTTGGTCACCGCTCGCGCGCACTGCAAATGGGTCATCGCTATGAAGACTTCATGGGCAAGCCCGTGATTGCTGTCATCAACACTTGGAGCGAGGCCAATCCCTGCCACACGCATCTGCGAACGCGTGCCGAAGAAGTAAAGCGCGGCATTTGGCAGGCAGGCGGCTTTCCGATGGAATTGCCTGCGCTTTCACTTTCAGAAAACCTCGTCAAACCAACCACCATGCTTTATCGCAATTTTCTGGCGATGGAGACAGAAGAACTCTTGCGCTCCCACCCCGTTGATGGCGCTGTTTTGTTAGGCGGTTGCGACAAAACCGTGCCGGGGCTGTTGATGGGCGCGATCAGCATGAACATCCCCGCGATCTTCATGCCCGCGGGTCCCATGTTGCGCGGTCATTGGGCCGGGAAACAATTAGGTTCCGGTTCCGATGTTTGGAAATATTGGGCCGACAAAGAAGCCGGAAACATAACGGACGCAGAGTGGCGCGAGATGGAGCAAGGCATTGCCCGCTCGTTCGGCACCTGCATGACCATGGGCACCGCCTCAACCATGGCCGGCATCGCCGAAATCTTAGGGTTTACGCTACCGGGTGCCGCCTCCATCCCCGCCGCCGATTCAGGCCATACGCGGATGGCCGTTTCATGCGGTGTTGCAAGCGTTGATATGGTCTGGAAAGACACAACGCCCAAAAGCATTCTCACCAAAGCATCCTTTGAAAACGCCATCCTCGCGTTGATGGCCATGGGCGGCTCAACCAACGGCATTATTCATCTTGTAGCAATCGCCCGCCGCGCGGGCATTGATCTTCCACTCTCCGAGTTTGATCGCCTTTCCCACCGCGTAGGTGTGATCGCCAATCTTCGTCCTTCGGGTGAGTTTTTAATGGAAGATTTTTTCTATGCAGGCGGTTTTCCAGCCTTCTTTAAACAGCTTTTGCCATTGCTCAACGCCGATGCAAAGACCGTTACCGGAACAACACTGATGGAGTGTTATCGAGATGCTAACATCTGGAACGAGGATATTATTCGCTCCCTCGATAAACCCATTGCAGCAGGCGGCAGCATCGCCGTTTTAACCGGCAATCTCGCCCCACGTGGCGCGGTGATGAAACCCGCCGCAGCCGAAGCCCATCTGACGCAGCACACTGGCCCCGCTCTTGTGTTTGACGACTACGATTCCATGATGCGAGCGGTGAATGATGAAACACTCGATGTCACCCCCGATCACGTACTCGTGTTTCGCAACGCAGGCCCCGTGGGCGGCCCGGGTATGCCCGAATGGGGCATGTTACCGATCCCGAAAAAGCTTTTGAAACAAGGCATCCGCGATATGGTCCGTATTTCGGATGCGCGCATGAGCGGCACAAGCTATGGCGCGTGTATTTTACACGTCGCACCGGAGGCGGCGATCGGCGGTCCGCTTGCTGCTGTTCGAAACGGCGATTTAATCACTGTCGATGTTCAAAAACGTTTGCTGCATCTTGCGATTTCTGACGCCGAAATGGCAACGCGCTTATCGCAATGGACACCCCCCAAAAAGCCCGCATCGCGCGGCTATCTCAGACTCCACGGCGCTCATGTCACCCAGGCCGACGAGGGATGCGATTACGATTTCCTCGAAGGTAATGAAGCGCTGCCCGAGCCGGAGATTCATTGATGGGGGATATGACGTTACTCTCCCACCTCATCCTGAGCCACGGCGAAGCCGTGAGTCGCCCTTCGACAAGCTCAGGGTGAGGAGGTTCTGCTATATCCCCTCATCCTGAGCCACGGCGAAGCCGTGAGTCGCCCTTCGACAAGCTCAGGGTGAGGCTGTGGTAAACTCTCTACCCTCATCCTGAGCCACGGCGAAGCCGTGAGTCGAAGGACGGTAGCCACGGCGAAGCCATAAGTCGCCCTTCGACAAGCTCAGGGTGAGGACTTTCCGTTAAATCCCCTCATCCTGAGCCACATTGCGAAGCAATGTGAGTCGAAGGACTGGTGCAGAATAAAATACCGTGGTTCGACTCGCTGCTTCGCAGCGGCTCACCATGAGGAACACGGCCGAATTTTATCGCGTCGCTCTCTTTTTCACCGCCGCTCTTACCCGACGCAACATTTCAAAAAAGCCCCCTTCACCAAGCACACTTTTCACGCGAAGCATGAGCTTACCACGCAGCCTAGCGATCTCATCGAGCATCGGCTGCACTTGCATCTTCGCCCAAGCCCGCGCATCGGTTACAAGTCTATAGGCATACCGAAACCAGCTCAGTTCCATCAGCTTTTCATGGCACACTTCAAACAGCACCAATGTCACCATCAACCCTAACCCCTTAGCGAGAAGAAACAGAACAGTGCCAAACACTACAGCCCCCTTCGCCACAATCCAAAGCGAAAGGAGTTGCGCCGGAATGCCAAGCACTTCCGGCAACGCAAACAGAAAAATCACAATCACAGGCGGAAGCCTTGCAACACCGCGCGATAACGCGGCCTTAAACTCACGCCATGGCAGGCGTTCCACCAACCACGCGATCAGCGGCTGAATGCGATCCCACAACCACGCTTCCAGCAAAAACAGAAGCGCAATAAAAATCCAGAGCGGTTTAAGCAGGCGACGTGTCATGGGGTATAAATGGGCAGGATGAGGCGCGACATCAAGCACCCCTTCCAGATCCCTCTATCGCCCAAACCGCCGATTGCGTTGCACCTTGCCCTCACGTGCCATATCGCGCGCTTCCACGCCCTCTTTGCGTTGAGGCCGTCCAGCTTCAGCCGTCGGACGTGGTGCCTCGGTGCGGTTACGCTCTGGGCGGTTGCGCTGCCATACAGGCTTACCCGAGCGCGTCGTGCGTGGCTTATCAGGGGACGGTGCACCCTTCACGCGGGCTTGCGGTGGCATACCAAGGCCGGGGCCAAGCGGATTTTCAACGACCGGAATCTGCTGCCGCGTCACCTTTTCAATCGCGCGCAAGAAACTATGCTCTTCGCGATCACAAAACGAGATCGCAATCCCCGTCGCGCCCGCCCGCGCGGTGCGGCCAATGCGGTGGACATAGCTTTCCGGCATATTCGGCAAATCGAAATTGATGACATGCGAAACATTGTCGACATCAATCCCACGCGCCGCAATATCGGTGGCAATCAACAAGCGTAATTTGCCCGCTTTAAAATCAGCCAAAGCGCGCTCGCGTTGCGCTTGGCTTTTATTGCCGTGAATAGCGCCTGTACGAATGCCCTTTTCTTCCAAGCGCTTCACAACCTTATCCGCACCATGCTTCGTGCGCGTAAATACCAGCGCCCGATCAATCGTCGCATCATCCATCAATTTATGCAGCAAAGTTTGCTTATGCGCGGTATCAACAAAAATAATCTTTTGCTCGACACGCTCCGCCGTTGTTGCAACAGGTGTTACTTCCACCCGCGCCGGATTGCGTAAAAACGCAGCCGCTAATTCGGCTATATCCTTCGGCATCGTCGCCGAGAACAGCATCGTCTGGCGCTTGATTGAGGTCATCGCAACGAGCTTTCGGATATCAATGATAAAGCCCAAATCCAGCATATGATCGGCTTCATCCAGCACGAGCACTTCAACATCGCTTAACTGCACGGCGCGTTGATTAACCAGATCAAGCAGACGGCCGGGTGTTGCCACCAAAATATCAACGCCATTGTTCAACGCCCGCATCTGCCGACCAATCGGCACGCCGCCATACACAACATCGCTTGAGAGTTTTGCAAACCGTCCATAAGAGCGGAAACTCTCATGGATCTGCCCCGCCAATTCCCGAGTCGGCGAAAGGATCAGCGCGCGGCAACTGCGCCGTGGTGTTGGCTTTGGATCACGCAACAAACGTTCAAGAATCGGCAACGCAAACGCCGCCGTTTTCCCCGTACCCGTTTGCGCGATACCAAGCAGATCACCGCCCGCCATCAGCTCAGGGATCGCTTGCGACTGGATCGGCGTCGGCACCGTATAGCCCTCGGCTTTTAAAGCGCGGAGCAGTTTCTCGTTGAGGTTTAACTCATTAAAAGTTTTCAAGAGGGTCTCTTTTCAAATCAAATCCACCAATGCCGCACCATGCGGATTGGTTAAAGACGGAGTCGGACTCACACGAGAGATCAACCCTTTCGAGCCGATCCATCGCAGGACGCCCCGCGTGATTTGGGAGGCCAATATCGAAGTCTTTGGGCGCTTATCGCCCGGGCGGTCGGCGGGACTTGTTTTGCCGCACAGGATCAACCGACCCCCGACAATGCTTCACGCAGTCCCAGTGCCGATAACCGACGCTGTAGAGCCTACATGCATGGTGCAGTGCGAAAGGTCAAGGAAAAACGGCGAGACGGCTTCATACCCGGCCTCTCAAACAACGCCGAACAGATAGAAACGGCCTCTAAAATCATCCTCGTCTATCATCAAAAGTATGATAAAGAATGTGTTATCTAACCCATTAGAGATCATCTCATGTCTGATATCGAACGGCTAACCATCACCCTGCCAACGGATATGGCCGCCCTCCTCAAAGGCGCGGTTTCGGACGGCGACTATGCCTCAACCAGCGAGGTTGTGCGTGAGGCGATCCGCGATTGGAAAATGAAACGCACTTTGCAAATGCAGGCTTTAGCCGCCCTACAGGCGGATATCGATAAGGGAATGGCCGACATAGTCGCGGGCCGAACCAAGTCTTTCAGCAAAGACCACATTATCAAACAGGGGAGGAAGCGATTAGTCCGCCCTACACCCTCCGCCTGACCGAAACGGCGGAAGCCGACCTCGTCGAAATCTGGTCCTATCTTGCCATTGAAGCCAGTGAGGCCGTTGCAACCCGCCTCTTGGATCGGTTGGAAGCGGCCATGATCGACCTGACCTTATTTCCCGAGGCCCACCCGACCCATGACGCACTGGCTAAGGGGTTACGCGTAGCCTTCCATGGCAATTATGCCCTCTATTATGCCGTCCAATACCCGGAATTGATCATCGTGCGCGTTCTCCACGGCGCAAGGGATGCCGCAGCAATCGCGGAAAAGGGCGGATTTTCCGGCCTGTAACGCTGTTTTTTAGCGCTCAGCCGTATACCCCTACCGCCGAAACTGATCCATCCGCATCCGCGCCTTCTCCTCGCGGATCATAGTGGCCACCTCCATCGGCACCACCCGCTGCCCCACCGGAAACAGCGACAGGGCGGCGAGCTTAAACGATTGCAGACCAAACGGGATGAGGATGATCGTCATACAACTCAAAACGCCCGCCACCAGATAGGCCAAAAACAGCGCAATCCCAAAGGTGCAGGCCCAGACGATATTGAGCACCAACCCCACCACCCCCTCAACCGGCGTCTCCTCCTGCAAATCCAAATCTCGGATATGCACCACATCCATCCCAAACGGAAACGCCGAAAGCTTCGCCATCTCAATCGCCGAACGGGTAAAAGGCAGCCCGATGATCGAAATGGCAAACACAACCGCGCCCAAGAGCCATAACAGCGCAATATACCAGCCGCCAAGGATAAACCAGATGAAGTTGCCGATGAAGCGCATGGGGTCATGTCCTTTTTTAGGCCTATGCTATCTTCGGCATATCAAAATGGCCTTGTAAAGAAATATCCATTCCATAGGATCGCGATCTCGCCTACATATCCGGCGATTCGGGACAAATAACGGATGGCAGGGCATGAACCTCAGTGAGGCCGAGAAGGCCGAGATCAAGGCGTTGATTGATCGCGGGGAACCGCTACCTGATGACTACCGTTTCCGCCTGTTTCGGGAGCCACGCAAGGCCGAGTGACTAAAACTTTGACATGAGGCAATATATACAATTAAAATGTTATTGTGTAGTTGGTGCAAGATTTGAAATTCATAGGCTTGATAAAAAACTTAAGGGTGATTTGAAAATTGAAATGCCATAAAAATTTATCGTTGGATTATTAAGCATGGAACCTAAGTCAAATAATTTTCCACTATTTTTATCGATGGATCTCGAGCTAGCTTTTTTAAGACAGCGCCAATTCATGAAATTATTCGATATGTTGACCAAGCTATACGATTTCAAATTTCAGTCGATCAAAATGAACGAGTTTCAAATCATGACATGTCCAGAAACCATTGGCTAGCTAACGAAGAAGCTCAGATAGCTTTATTTGAAAGAAATGACCCAAATATCGATATCGCATTAGTGAGAATTGCGACAGATCCTAAGTTGATAGAAATAATTATTAATAAATACGAAATATTTGATAATTTTAAAGACATCGATAATAAAAATAGAAATTTTATTTCTAAATTAATTTTAAGCGCTATACAAAATAAACAATCGCTTTCTTGGTGTGATAATCCTAATGATTGGTTATATCCAGCATGGGATTGGATTTTAGAGTATGGAGATAGAGAACACTATAACAAACTATTCTCTAATTCGAATGTTCCGAGTGAGTTGATAACAAATGTTTTAAATGGTTCGTACGATAAAAAGACCAATGAGAAATTTTGTTTGTATGAAAGTGTTTTAAAATCTCCGGTTTTAATTAGAGGCAAGGGTGATGAAAGATCGGGCCCTAATTTAGCCGCCCGGGAACCTATTCAAACATATTGGGAATTCCTAGCCAAAGTCGACATTAATGATATACAAATTGTAACTGCTGTCATTTATAATATAGAAAACATTCCTAGAGTGTTAAATTTTGATGAAAAAAAATTTAATTTACCAAATTATGGGTCGCCAAATTACAACCGCGACGCTAATTTGATTGCATATTTTGAAATATTAAAAGATAATTGGTTAAAAAAATCCATTGTTGAAGATGATTATTATAATTCTTGGCAATGTTCGTTGGTGGAATATGTTGCATCTCGCCTAACAGATTACAAAATTGATACGGAATTAAATAATTATTTGAAGAACAATGATTTAATAACCATAAGAAAGGGATTTTATCGAAGATTTAGTTTTGGAAATGAACATATAATGGAATGTGAAAATTTTGCTACTAAAGATGGTTATGAATTTTTATCGTCTGCTATTTATAATGATAGTTTTTATAATTTTCGGGATGACAAAAATCTGTGCTTTTGGTTTTTCAAAAAAATTAGTCTTGCTCGGAGGGATAAAAGTTTACCGGGACGATACGATGAGTCGTTCAAAATGGATGAAATTTATAAGTTTAGGCTCAATAAAATATTTGAACGGGAAAAAAGCAGAGCATCATTTGAAGCTATTAGTTTTGATGATTTCGAAAAACTTTATGATGAATGGATGGATAGTGATTTGGGGCCAGAAAATGGCATTTTTTATGTCCAAAATAGAAAGAATATTGCCCCCCAGTTACCGATATGCGATATAAAAAATCGTGTTAGCCTTGAAATTGAAATTGATGAATTTAAATTAAATTTTTCAAATAAATCAAATAAATATGCACAATCGTTTTTAAACGTCGAAATGGATGGCGTCATAAATGAAAAGTCAGTGCAGAAATTTAACTCCACAATTAAAACAACCGACAGCGATTTAACCAAAATTGAAATAAAATATGGTCATATAAAATTCGAAGAATTTGAAAAAACGGAAGATCAGTATCCGAGAGTTTCGTTTCGTGGTGAGTACTCACAACGCTCTAGATCGATTTTTTTTACAATTCTTTGTACGTCGGATCAAATACAATCTGCCTGTCATTTAATGAAATTGGATATATCAAGTAAATTATTTTTGAAAATTGTTATTTTACCAGATCAAGTTGAAGAAAAACAAGAGACTGAATTACAAGAACCGACTGGAAAAATTATTGATTGGGAATTAGAAATAAAATATATTAGGACTTCATAGTATTAGCCAATAAATAAATGATATTTTTTTAAGCGTCTTGAGTTTGCTGTGTTTGTTAGTTTCCAAGCCAGCGTGATGTAACTAACGTAGCCTTAGTTACGTTCAATAATATACGTTCCTATAACCATATTTCTGGCTAGACCGAATTGGTTGAGGAATTCTTTCAAAAAAGGGGTTGTGTGCGTCTTTTGAAGCAAAGATACAATCAGCGTATTCGTCGATTGTATTGGTAGTTAAACTGACATATTCCTTCGTGTATGGAACCTTTATTCTAGAAAGCTAATTTGGTTACTTCTAATACACTCGTATGAAAAGGTAAATTTGACTATTATTAATGGCTATATTCTCGATTTCTTTTTTAGCCCATCTTTCCGGAGCACGGCCAATTTCTACAAAGCCTATGACGTAATACCGACAACAGTTTTAATCGAGACTATCTAAAAGACCGAGAACTAGTAATATCCGGTTACGATCCGTTGACGGTAAAAGATCGCCAAAACGAAAAAAGCCCCGAAGGGCAATTTTCTTAAAACATTT
>Ga0316217_10000539_pt1 | contig 53489 bp, 54 predicted proteins | sample 1anoAmetaG_FD_203633 | JGI IMG/M metagenome (GOLD analysis project Ga0316217, IMG submission 203633) | Freshwater microbial communities from Trout Bog Lake, Wisconsin, USA - 1anoA | ecosystem: Environmental > Aquatic > Freshwater > Lake > Hypolimnion/Profundal zone | place: USA: Wisconsin...
GGCGGCGATTTCGGCCTTAAGCATTGCATCGTCCCAACCGGCATTCTCCGCGATCCGGTTGTCGGCGATCACCAGCGCCCGGCGCTGCGATTCTGAAAGATGCGAAAGCACGATGACCGGAATTTCGGCTAGACCGAGTTTTTCGGCGGCGAGCACCCGGCCATGACCGGCAATGATCACATCGTCGGCGCCGATCAACACCGGGTTTACAAATCCGAACTCGGCAATCGAGCCCGCAATCTGCGCAATCTGATCGCCCGAATGTGTCCGCGCGTTGCGGACATAGGGGATCAGCCGCGCAATCGGGCGGGTTTCGATGGCGAGCATTGTGTCTCCGTTTGATGCGAACCGAAGTGCGAACCCGCGAACCTTAAGGGCGGGGTGCGAACCCGGTTCGCGAACCTGCCGCTAGCAAAAGATCGCGCTGCCGCCGCCCGCATACGTTGAGGGCGAGGAAGAACCTAAAGGGGAGGGGGGCGGCGGCTTCTTGGCCCACGTGCGCGTTGTCGTTGTGCGTTTGAGTGCGAGTGCGCAGTGGAAGCGTGGTATCAATGCCTGCACCTCTCGCGATCATACCAACAAATATCGCTAAAACCTCTGAATTTGTCTCGCTCGAAGTTCGACGAACTGGCGTTGATATGCGCCTGTCTAGCTTGCTCAAGAGCCGCCTTTGTGTCGTCGAATGCGCGTTCAAGTCGTTCCTACGCGCGCGCGAAGAGGCGTGGTTCATGACGCCTGTTTCCTTGGCTTCGACGTGCGCGGCTTGTCGTCGGCCTTGAGACGATGGCTGATCTTGATCAGCGCGGTCGCCCACCAGCGCCAGGCTGTCGCCCTGCTCACGCCCAGCCTGCGGCAGATCGGCTTCCATCTCATCCCCTCGGCGCGCAGCCAAACAACGCGCGCCCATAGCGCTGCTCCGCAGCGCGTTCTTCCCTGCAAGGACGCATCGGCTATGCCGATGCTTTCGGGTTCGAGCCAAAACAACCAATCGAAGCATTCGTCCATGCGATCGATGGATTGCGGCGTCGCCCAGACCTTCATGGGCTGGCGCTCCATGGCCATGATCTCCCACGTCGTTCGTACGATGGCGGGCCAGACGTTGAAGTAGCCCTGCGGCTTGTCGTCTGGCAGACGGCGCAGTGTGCGTGCCGCCTCTTCGAAGCGGTCCTCAATCTCGTTTGGCGAAAGCGGTCCAGACAGGCGCTTGCTCATCTCGCGCCTCCGATCTCATTGGCGATAGCCCAGGCGAGAAGCGCCAAAGCATCGGCCTCGTTATCGTCTTTAGGCAGAAAGCCTCGCGCCCGAACCGCGCGGATCACGTCCTCTTTTGCGGCGTTTCCTTTGCCAGTGACATGGCGCTTAATGGTGGCCACCGGCACGCCGAGATAGGGAGAGGCCTTGCGCTCGCACCACGCGGTAAGATGGGCGAGGAAGCCGCCATAGACCTGCGCGGCAAGCGTGCCAGCGTGGGCGCGGACTTCCTCGAACACCACGGCGTCGAACGGGCCAGCGTCGCGGTTGAGATCGGCAAGGAATTTCTCGAAGCGCAGGAACGCCATGCCAGCCCCCATAGCCCGATCTTTGATCGGGCGTTCTTGGGTAAGAACGGGGTCGTATAAACGACCCCTATGGCGGCCGGGACGGAATTCAGTGACGCCCGAGGCAATCCGGCCCGAGCGCGGCAGCACGGCCCATCCGGTTCGAGTTCCAAGATCAAGCGCGAGGATCGTCCGCGACGGTGGTGGGGTCTCGACAGGCATCGGCGGCATGACGGGATTTTCAAAAGCGAGAGCAAGCATGGGTTCCTCCTGTGCTAAAACGGGATGTCGTCGCCGCGTTCCCAATCGATCGGCGGCTTGGTGGACGGTGTTTCGGGGCGGGAATCGAGCAGCGGCGCGTAAAGGCCAGCAAAGCCGACAGAACGGCTTCGGCGATTACGGGCAGTCCGATTTCGGACGGATTTTGTCTCGCGTTCTGTGGCTACGACTGGCGCGGCAGAACCGATCTTAAGTTTGGCCGTTGTGTCAGTGGTGCGAACTGCGGTGACTTCTGCGTTGGGGAAGGTCTCTTTCGTCGCATGCACCGTGTCGCCGAAGGCTTCGATCGCAATCGCCACTTCGGCAAGCGTCCAGACTGCACCCTTGCGCTCCTGCGCCAGCGCAAACGCCTCGTCCGCATCGCGCACAATGGAGATCACTTCGCCGGTCTCGGGCAGCACAGCTTCCCAGATCGTGGGCGCGAGCGGCTTCCATCCACCAGTGATCGCCGCGGCATCGAGCGCGTTCCAAGCCCGCAGCATGGCTTCGGCTTGGGCCGAGACCGCAGCCGAAACATCCGAGCGGATCGCCTCGTCGAGACGTTCGGCCTGGCGTCGAAACCGAACGGCGAGCGGCGCATCGACCAGCTTCGGAAGGCGATCAATCCCCCATTTGCGTTCCATGGCGGATGCAACAGCATCAAGGCGATCAAGTGAGGCCTTCGCCAAATCGGTGGCGGGCATCGGGTTAAGGGCGGCGCTCATGCCGGTGCCCTCCCTGAAGAGCGCGGCGCGGCACGTTTCCGCGTGCGCGCCCGCGCGGTATCCCCGTAGGGGACACAGGCCTGTCTCCGTTTCCGTCTCCGCTGTGAAATCAATGGTTTGGCGGGACGTTTCCGCGTCTCCGCGATGTTTCCGCCTCCAATAAAATCAAACACTTGGCGGATGTCGCCGCCGCGTCTCCGCTGTCCTTTCGCAATCATTCATCTGCCTCCTCAGTTTCAGGATTTTGGTGCTGCTCGGAGCGCATATCGCGCTCGTCCAGAGGGACGATCCGCAGGCCGTAGGTTTTGGACTTGGCGTCAAAAAGCGTTCGTTCGATCGCGCCGTCGCTCATCAGGCGGGCGAGCGCATCCGCGACCGTTTCAGCGGCGACGCGCAGCGTCTTGCCGACGATCCCCGGCGCATAGCGATCCTTCGCTCGCGGTTGCTCGGAAAGTGGTGTGCCAGCCTTCCAAGCTGTTCGGATCGCTTCAAATAGCGCGCTTTCGATTTCGGCGGCGCGATCCACTTGCGGCACGCGCTCCTTCGGGTCGCCCGGCACGAGCGCGCCCACTTCCTCACCATTGGCGATCGTTATCGATACGCGCTTGAACCAACGCGCAGAACCAGAGGCGAGCGACAGATTAGCCTTCGCATCGTCGAGCCGTACCCACAGGCGGCGCTCGTCTGCATTGAGCCCGAACTTATCGGCGTCACTTTGCGACATCGCGAAGAGCGTGCGCATGATCCGCGCAACACCGCCGAGCGACGACGCACCGCGCGAGGCCGAGAGCGAGCCTGTCCAGGCATCGGGCGAAGCCGATGGCGGCTTGCCGGTGTGATGGACGATAACGACCGCGCAGTCGCCGCGTCGTGCTACTTCGCGCCATAGGGCGGCGACGGATTTGATCTGGGCATTATTGTTTTCGTCGACCTCGTGCGTTTCGACGAAAGGATCGACGATCAAGAGGCCGATGCCTTCGGCTTGAACTCGCTCAATAACGGCTTCGATATCCGGCAGGCGCACCACTGCGCCGTCCTTGGTCGCCTTGGCGATGACAAGAGGTCGCTCCGAGCCTGAGTTGAGACCGAGCTTGCCGCGCAAATCGACAGGCGCGACGTTCCATTGCTGCATGATCGCTGCAAGGCGACGGCGCAGTTCATTGCGGTCGTCCTCGTTGTTCCAGACCCACGCTTTGATCGTCTCGTGAACGGTTTCGCCGACGATCTCGCCGCGACCGGTGACACCGGCAACCGCCAGCGCAATGCCGAGCGTGGACTTGCCCGCACCAGGCGGCGCCACGAGCACAGTCAGGTGGCCGCGGATCGCGAAGGAGCCGACGAGCCAGCGGCGGCGCGGGATCATGGCGGCGCTTGCGCCGTCCTCCCATTCGATCTCAAGCGGAGGCGGTGGAAGCGTGTCGTCGATCGTCACGACTGGGTTCGGCAGGTTCCACTTGCGCCGCGCGCCCGTGATCATCGAATTGAGTTGAAGGCACGTCTGATCGACCGTGTAGCTTCGCCCATCGGGCGCGTTGCCGATGGTCAAAGCGGGAGCAAAGGACAGGATCTCCGCATTTGACAGCCCACGCGCCACCCAGTTGCCAACAAGTCGCACAGCGTTCTGATGCCAATGGTCGTTGCGCTGGATCGCGGCCAGCGTCGCCTCGACGGACAGGCTGCCGATAGGAAGGTCGAGCGGTTTCAGCGTTGTTGGCGTATTCAAAGGGGCCGACTGCTCAGGCGATGCCGGCGCGGTGTAGAGGAGGGGTGCAGGGAAGGCCTGCGCGAGCGCCGTTGCCCAATAGGCGTGCGGACGACCATCCTCTGGAATGTGGACTTCAGCTGCCTCGACAACGCGCCCAGCCTTCATAGGCCAAGCGATTGATCCGCCGAGGCGCAGCACACGGCTGGGGTTTGAGACGGTGCTGTCGCCGCCGAGAGCGATGCCGATGCCGGAACATAACGCCTTAATCGCCGTGCCATCCCGCTCGGCATCCACAAGCCGCCACCAGAATTGCGCGCGCATGTGGGGATGGCGACCAGTGACGACGGTCATCGTCGCGGGCACGCCCGCCGCTTTCGCCGCACGGATTGCCGCCTCAACGCGATCCAGATCGATGTCAGCCCAGGCGAAGGGTGCCGAATGAAAATCGGGATCGGCCGCGCGCTTCGCGAGCGCAGTGGTGGGTTTTCGAAGCGCCGCGCCGATATAGACATTGCAGCGCTCGGTACGGTTCAGTTCAGCGGCACGCTCGACGAGTTCTTCGAGTTGATCAGTACCAAACAGCTGCGCGTTGCGAAGCGAGCCGGTTGCCGGATCAGTCCAAGCCAGTTCAACAAGCCCCACGCAGTCAAGCTTGCGCAGACTGCGTAAACTTGTCTGCGGCGCCCCATCGAAGCTGCCTCCGAACACAAGTTCGACATGGCGGAGCATCGCGACGTGATCAGGTCGAATGGTTGAGGTCTCGCTCATGAGCGGACCTCAGACGCGAGCATGGCGCTCAGAATTTGCGCCGCGACTTGCGGGACGATTGCGTTGCCGAGCGTCCTTAGTCGAGCCACCCGGGCGGGTATCCCATGAGCCAGCAAACCCAAACCGGGTTCAGTGCGCCGGAGTTTTCCATCAGCACATTCGACCCAGACGGCATTTCCCCATGGAAAGCGGTTTGCGCCGCCTGCGCCGGTAACGGTTGACCGCCTGCCCCGAACGCCTGGTTCGGCCCGCCCTTTGCTCCGTCCGTCGCGCGGGGCGTTGACCAGTTCGCCGAGCGCCGCGCCAATTGATCGAGCCCCATCTCGTCTTTGCGCTCGCCGCTGCGACTGCGAAAGCTGTCCGTCCCCGGCGTCGGCCAGTTCGCCGGTCCCGCCCGATACATTTCCGTCCGGTTCATCCCCGACGACCGCTCGCCCGAGCAAACCCGGGGCGTCGGCCAAGGTGCCGACATTGCGAGCGTTTTCAACGCTGGACTGCCCTGGCGTCCGGTTGGCGGTTGCGCTCCGGTGCTTTCGTTCGCCCTCGGCGTCGGCCACGGCGATACAGCCATCGCCACTTCGTCCGGCAGGTTCGCCCCGCCATGCTTCCCGCCAAACCTCCGCCACCGGGTCGGATCGCCCCGGCCCTGCGCATCGTGCGCTTGCGGCGTCGTCCAACCCTTTGGCGATGATCCAGACGCGCATGCGGTCATGGGGCGCGCCGACGGCGCAAGCCGGAATCCAAAACGGCCGCCCGGCGTAGCCCATGGCTTCCAGATCAAAGAGCGTTCGATCGAGCCCCAGATCGCGGTGACCATCAACGTTTTCGAACAGGCACCAAGCGGGTCTTTCTTCGACAGCCCCGAGGAGGCGAGCGCATTCCGGCCAGAGGTAGCGATCATCCGACATTCCGCGCCGGACTCCCGCGACCGAGAACGGCTGGCACGGATAGCCGCCGGTCCAGAGCGGGCGGTCGTCGGGCCATCCTGCAAGACGGGCGGCGAGTGCGAAGCCGCCGATCCCGGCGAAGAGATGGACGTGGGCGTATCCCCGAAGATCGGCAGTTTTAACTGATCGGATGTCACGGTCGTCAACGTCCCCGGGCGGTAACGATCCGTCAGCGATCCGGCGCTTCAGAACGGCGACGGCGAACGGATCAATTTCGTTATAGTAGGCGCGCAAAGTCATGGCGTAATCGCCCACCTGTTGAGGGATTTTGTGGATTGCGGAGAGACTACCCGCGCCGGGTTGCGACGCGGGCAGGGTGTTGTCAGAAGTCGGTCTCGTAGACCGGTTGCGGCGCAGGCTTTGAGGGAGGAGGCGGAACATGGCCGGCAGGCGCGGGCCTTGAAACCGCGGCCAAATTGCCTTTCCAGACCTCGCCATCTTCGACGGGCGAGCCGTCCGGAAGCTCGACTGGACGATCAACCCACTTCGTCAGTTCGAGCTTCGGCCGGTAGTTGGTGCCGTACTTGTCCTTCATGGCGTCCGCGCCGGTTGCCAAGCGATCACCGGCACCTTGCCGCGGTTCTCCGTGCGCCGGGCCTGTTCTTCGAACACCGCATAGACATCGCGGATCGCATTCGAGACGTGGATCGACGCCGAGGCCATTTCGACGGCACCGCCGAAGAATTTTGGCGAGAAGGCCATCACCACGAAGCCACGCTTGAAGCCCTCGCCGGGAGTGGGCGCGACTTTATCCAGCGCAGGATCAATGAGTCGTTCGGGCGCCTGGCCTTCCTGAAAGCGCAGCCAGCCGGTGCGGATGTTAGCGAGATCGAGCTGGAAGGTGGGACGGGCGATTTCCAGATCGCCGCCGCCCGCGCAGACAAATGTTTGCAGTCTGCGCAACAGCTTGACTGCTCGCGGATAAACCACTTGTCTGATTTCGCGTTATATTTGACGTAAGGGCGGATAATGCCAGAAGCGCCGATATTGAGTGCCATTGTTCGTCTCCTTGAGCGTTGAGCCTTGAGCGGTTGCGGGTTTAGAAACCAAAGACATCCCGGCCAGCCGCGCGAACGGATGGGTCCGACCAGTAGAAACTGTCGAAGTCCGGGACGATGAGACCCGCGAGCTCGCGGGCATCATGGGAGAGGGCGAGGAATCGCCCGAGCGAGAGGGCGATCAACCGAAGCGCCGCGAGATGTTCGCGCACTTCGTCGATCGACATTTCGAGAACCTGGACCTGTCGCCCATCGCCCTTGCCGGGCGCGGGCTTGGCGTAGGCAAAGCGCATCCCGAAATTGCCGTGGGCGGTGGCATAGACCGCGCCTTGGCGCCCGTGGCTCGCGCCGATCGCCGAGGGTAATCGTTCGGTGGTCTTGAGATCGACGATCAGGCCATGGGCCGAGAAGCGCCAATCGACAAAGCCGATCACCGGAACAGCGATATCGTCCAGGCGGATTTCAACTTTGCCCTGATAGCCATCAGCATCGGGCAGTCCATATTGCCGGAGTTCGGCGAGCGCGCCACGCACATAGCCCGGTAGTTTCTTGCGTTCTTCCTCGCGGCGCGGATCGGGATTGAGTGCAGTTTCGCGATCAAAGGCGCTTTCGGCTTCCGCAATGCAGGCCTCAACCGGAAGCGCGGGATCATGCAGGCCGATATTGACGCCAGCCTCGACCGCCTTGCCGCGTGCGGCGGGAATGCCCGAGGGCGAGCGCCGTCCGAGCAGCCGTTCCATGATCCAGAGCGCAGGTTCCGCTGCCCAGAGATTGAGCGACGAAGCGGAAAGATGGCCGATGCCATGCCGTTCAAAGGGGTTGCTCATCGCGCGTCCCCTCGGATCAGTATTTCGGTAGCGCGTTCGATCAGATCGGACGGCGTTTCAAGAAATTCGACATCCTCGTCGCGGAAGATCACACCAAGTTTAAGCTCTATATCGCCGACGAAATCCTGGCGGGTGATCGGATCAATCTGCCAAAGGCGATCCTCAGCGGAGGGTTGCTCGCCGAAGCGCTCATAAAAGGCGGAGCGGACGGCGTTTGCCGCGCGTGTGCGGGCTTCAAGCCGCTCGGCGATCAAAAGGGGCGCGATCATCGGGCGGACCCCGTGCGCTTCGAGACCACCGGCCCGCGTTCCTGGGAGATCATCCATTCGCGGAAGGCATCGGCGCGATAGAAGACGCGGCGGCCGATCCGAACGAGTGGCGGGCCAATCCTGCGGGTTTGCCAGCGCTGTAGCGTTGCAGCGGAGATCCCGAGCGCTTCGGCGACCTCGCGCCGCCCCATCCAGCCTTGCATCAGAGCGATAGTGGCGTCGTCGTTTCGTTGACCGTTAACTTGATCGTCCATGCCCGTTTCCCTTGACCATTGCGGTTCCGATGACCGCAAAAGGACCACGGCGGGCCGGCGTCAGGCAGGGTTGAAACGGGCGCAAACGGGGCGGAAACAATTGGGCGCGGGCATAAAGACGGGCCGAATACGGGCGGAAACACGTGCACAAACAAGAGCAAGCGTGTTTTGGCCGCTTCAGTCCACCGTCGGAGGCGGCGCGGACGTTGCCATCAATCCACAACGCAAAAGCGCTGCCACCGAAAAATCGACTCGACTCCGGAGCATAAAGAACATATCAAGAACTGACTGTTGACCAATCGGGTTATGAAAGGAGGCGGAGATGGTTCTGGCCATCGCATATCCAAGCACGGCGGCGGGCGATCCCCATCGCTTGAGCGCCCAGAAGATCGCGAGCATCGCCAGCGATATCCGCAGCCGCCTCTTCGGGATTCAGCCAAGGCCGGTCGAGGTGGCGGCGCTGATCGCCAAGACGGTGCGCCTTGTCGTCAACGGCAAGCCGATCACCTTGTCCTGGGGCCTTGATCGACCGATCCACGACGAGAACGGTCACGAGGCGCTCGGCGTTTGCGAGAACGATCCCGAACTGCCCGACACGGTGATGATCAGCATCAACGCCAGCCTGCTATCTCATCAGCCGGAGGTGATCCGTTCAACCGCCGCGCACGAGTTTGCGCACGCCATCTTCGACATGCCGGCGGCCCTGCAAGTCGGGCAGCCCCGACTTGCCGCACGTGGAAGCACCCAAATCGGCGATGTCGATTTGGGTGGGGGCGGCAACATCCGGCGGACGTTCCGAACATCGGTTGCGCCCGCCATCGCCAGGCCCGGGGCACCGATCGATTGGGTCGAATGGCGGGCCGACGAGTTCATGGGCGCTTTTCTGGTTCCGGCGGACCGCTTAGCGCATGTGCTGCCAAGATATGCCAGCGCGCTCGAATTGCCATTCCGTTGGCGCGCCGCGCCCGATGGTCGCCCCTTACCTTTTGTTGATCTTGATCCGAGCGAGGATTTACTCGGTCTGCTGGTCGCCGATCTCGCCGAAGTCTTCGGTGTCACCGCGGCCTTCATGTCGGTTAGGCTTGCCAAGGGCGGCTTTGTTGGCGCCCACTCGAAACAAAGAGGATAAACTGATGGCCTTCGGTCAAACCGTCCGCTTTCACCGCAATGACAAGGGCTTCGGCCTGAACGAGTTCGCCGAGCGCTTGGGCGTGTCGCCCGCCTATTGGAGCCGCGTCGAGCGCGAACAGGAAAACCCGCCGCGCGACGATCTCGTTGAGCGCGTCGCCGCCATCCTAGAAGTGAAGCTCGACGATCTCTTCTGCGAAGCCGGACGCCTGCCGCCCGATCTTCGCGGCGACATCAAAGCCGTGGTGACGCTCTATAGACGCAGCCGCGACGCAAGGAATTCCAACAGCAAATGATGACCATGACCAACTGACGAGTTCGATCCGATGCCAGCACCGCCCCGTTCCTTCCTGACTGTTACCGACACTGCGATCCGCTGGCAGGTTCCCGCCCTCGACATCGCGGGCTGGGCGATCGATGGCGAGATTGCGCTCTCCGCCGTGCTGCCTGCCGTCGAGACGGCCGACAAGCAGATCGCCTCCGGGATCGTGGAGATCGACGGTGCGGACGTGGTCGCCTTGTTCCGGCGTGACGGCGCATCGCGCAAGCCGGCGCTGGTGCGGCGCTTCCGCCGTTCGAAGAAGACGGAGTGGGAGTGGATTGCGCGCCCGGTCGATGGTGTCGCCGTCACCTCCGCCGACGTGATCATCTTGCGGAAGGAGTTCGAACGTTGCGAACGCGCCTGGGGATTGTTCGATGCGAGCGGTGCCGAGGACGGGACGAAGGCGTCAAGTCCGACGAAACGCCCAGCCGGGCCGGGCGCGCCGCCGAAACACGATTGGGACGCCTTCGCTGGCGCCATCGCCCGGCGCGTGCATGATCACGGCATGCCGGTCAGCCAGGGCGAGCTGGTGCGCGATATGATGGATTGGTTCGCGGGCCGGGAAGATTTCCCGCCGCCCGACGAGCGGACGGTGCGGCGGAAGGTTTCGGCGATCTGGAGGGAAATGAGATCCGACTGACGTTGACCCAGGAAGTTACACGCCCTTCCATCGCAACAGCCTCATGGCGTTGGCCGTCACTAGAACCGTCGCACCGGTATCGGCGAGGATGGCGGGCCACAATCCGGTAATGCCCATCACAGTGGTCACCAGAAACACTGCTTTGAGCCCGAGAGCGATGGTGATGTTCTGGGTGATATTGGACATGGTCGCTTGAGAGAGTTTGATCATCCCCGCGATGTCGCCGACACGGCCGTGCAAGACAGCGGCATCGGCAGTTTCCAAAGCCACGTCCGTTCCGCCGCCCATCGCGATACCGACATTGGCGGCGGCGAGCGCCGGTGCATCGTTGATGCCGTCGCCGACCTTGGCAACGGTCAGGCCTTGGCCTTTCAGATCTCCAATGATGCGCTGCTTGTCCTCTGGCAGCAGTTCCGCCCGAACCTCTATGCCGAGTTGCTTGCCGATCGCCGCTGCCGTTAGCTTGTTATCACCGGTGAGCATAATGGTCTTGATGCCGGCATCTGTTAGCGCCTTTAGACCTGCCAGCGCATCAGGGCGCGGCTCGTCGCGCATGGCAATTGCCCCTCCCAACTCGTTACCGACGAGGAGCACGGAGACGGTTTTGCCCTGGTCGTTGAGCGCCGTGATTTGACTATTCTGTTCGGCCGAAAGCTTCACGCGGTCGTTTGCCGCCTGCGGCGACCCAAGAAAGATTTCGGCGCCCTCGACGGTTGCCGTGACTCCTTTGCCTCCCAGCGCCTGCGCGTTGGAGCCTGAGGGCACCGTCACCTTGTCGTTCGCCGCCTTGGCAAGAATCGCCGTCGCCAGGGGATGGCTTGAGCCAGTTTCAAGAGCCGCAGCAAGGCGCAGCACATCGGCGGCGGGCCGGCCGAAGGAAATCACATCCGTGACCTGCGGCTTGCCCAGCGTCAGGGTGCCGGTCTTGTCGAGCGCAACAGCATTGATCTTGCCCAGCCCTTCCAGCACCGCGCCGCCTTTCATCAGAAGGCCGCGCTTGGCTCCGGCTGAAAGCGATGCCGCAATCGCGGCGGGAACCGAGATCACGAGCGCGCAGGGGCAGCCGATCAGCAGCAGCGCCAGACCCTTGTAGACCCACTCGTTCCAGTCACCTCCAAAAGCGAGCGGCGGTACGATTGCAACGAGGGCGCCAATGGCCACGACAGCGGGTGTATACCAACGCGAAAAGCGGTCGATAAAGCGCTCGGTCGGAGCCTTGCTTTCCTGCGCCTCTTCGACCAGCTTCACGACGCGTGCAATGGTATTATCGGCAGCGGCGGCAGTGACTTTGATACGCAGGACCCCATCGCCATTGATCGTGCCTGCAAACACCTTTGCTTCGACGTTCTTCCGCACCGGCACGCTTTCGCCGGTCACCGGCGACTCGTCGATGGCGCTTTCGCCTTCCTTGATCTGCCCATCTGCGGGTATCCGGTCACCAGGCCGCACGAGAATGATGGCGCCTACGGCCAGGCTTTCGGCTGGCACTTCACGCGTCTGGCCGTTCTCTTCGACAAACGCGGTTTTCGGAACCAGCTTTGTCAGCGCCTGAATGCTCGACCGTGCCTTGCCGGCCGCGACGCCTTCCAGGAGTTCGCCAACCAGGAACAGGAAGACAACCGCGGCGGCTTCCTCGCCGGCCCCGATGATGACCGCGCCAACCGCCGCTATCGTCATCAGCATTTCGATCGAAAACGGCGTGCCGGCGAGAGCAGCCATGATGGCACGCCGGGCGATCGGCACCAGACCGACCAGCATGGTGCCGACGAAGGCATAAGTCGCAATTGACGGAACGAATGTGCCGACCGCGTACGCCACGATCAGCGCGCCTCCGCTCGCGATCGTCAGAAGTCCCTTTTTGCTCCGCCACCATGAGCCGTCCGTCGGCCCGTGGTCGTGGCCGTGTAGGCCTTCGACTTCTGCACCGGCGGCGTGCTTGTCATCATCGTGTTTGTGCCCAGCATGGTCATGCCCGGCATGATCGTGGGCTTGGTCATTATGCGCAGCCGCCTCGGCCGGTGGTTTCGTGTTCGACAGCGCAGCAACCGAGTAACCGAGGCCGGTTATTTTCTTTTCGATCGCTTTCAAATCGCTCGTTTCGTCATGATGCACCGTCATGGTGCCGCCGGTGACGGACACCGACACATCGGTTACGCCGGGCATGCGCCGCACGGCGGTGTCGATTTTGCTCGCGCAACTCGCGCAGTCCATGCCTTCCACCCGGTAGCGAGTTGGTGTTGCCAATACGGTCATCGTCGAATCCTTGCTTCTCTGGCAAAAACGCTACATCCTCTAGTGACTAGAGGAGCAAGCGAAATGTTGCAGGGATTTTCGATTGGCAAGGCGTCTAAGCAAAGCGGCGTGAAAGTTCCGACGATTCGATACTATGAGCAGATTGGTCTTTTGCCGATACCGCAACGGAACGATGGCAATCGCCGATACTATGACGAGGCCGACGTGCGACGATTGTCGTTCATTCGACACGCTCGAGAACTCGGATTCGAGATCGATGCAATTCGGACCCTATTGATCCTTCAGGATGATCCGAGCCAGCCTTGTGCTACCGCGGACAGGATCGCCAAGGCGCGTCTCGCTGATGTGGAACAGCGATTGGCGAGCCTAACAGCTCTTAAGGCCGAACTTGAAGGCATGGTCGAAGGGTGCAGCCATGGCCATGTCGGCGCATGTCGTGTAATCGAGGTGCTTGCTGATCACAGCCAATGCATTCAGCCGCACTTTGACGTTTGGGCACCACCAAACGTTTCGAAACAACCACTTAAGATTGCGCCCGCTAAAGCTCATTTGCGCTGAATCAGCCTTACGCTTTTATGCAACCGCTTTAGCCCGAACCAGCTTCGGCTTCGCCCGCAGCATATCGCCGACCTGTTCGAGCCCGGCGCGAAGCGGATCGTCGAGCAGGTGGGCGTAGCGCTGCGTGGTCTGAACCTGCGTGTGGCCGAGGAGCTTGCCGATCATCGGCAGGGTCATTCCACCCGAAACGAGTAGCGATGCGAACGTGTGGCGCAGATCGTGGATACGGACGGCGGGCATCGGCCTTCGCCCGCACATCTTCCCAGAATCGCTTGATGTCCTGAAGCGGCTTGCCATCGGCATCGCCCGGAAACACCCATTCGCAATCTTCGGGCACGCGCAGCCGGATCGTGCGAAGGAGCGCGGTGGCGGAGGCGCTGATCGGCGCGCGGTGCAGGCGGCGCTGCTTCGTGGTGGCTGCAGGCTTGATCCAAACGGCGGCTTCGAGATCGAATTGGTCCCAGCGCGCACCCAGCACTTCGCCGCGCCGCGCTCCCGTGAGCAGGATCAACCGCACGGCATCGGCGGCGCGCCGGTTCGGATGGGCATCGAGCGCAGCTGACAACCGCCCGATTTCCTCGGTTGAGAGATAGCGATCCCGCGGCGCTTCAGCATTCCGGGCGAAGCCTGCGGCGGGATTATCAGCGCGGATGCGCCAGCGGACGCTCAAGTTGAACATCTTGCGCAGGATTTCGCCGAGGCGGTTCGCTCGCACCGGCGTCGGCTTGCGGCCTCGTTTTCCCGGCGTGCCACCGGCGATCTGACGCAGAAGCCGATCGACATCATCGGGCTGGATCTCCGCTGCCTTGCGCGGCCCCCAAGCAGGCTCGACCAGCTTGCGCAGCATCGACGCCTGATCATCGCGGTTGCGCTTCGCGAGCTTGGCGGCGTGCTCTTCGAGATAACGGTCGATCAGTTGTCGCACGTTGGGCGACTCCCGGGCTTCGTCCCGCTCAGTCATCGGATCGCGGCCCAGATCAATTTCGCGCTTGAGCCGCTTGGCCTCTTCCCGCGCGGCGGTGACAGACCAATCCGGCCATGCGCCGATGGTGAGGCGGCGCTCCCGCGCCTCGATCCGATAGGTCAGGATGAAGGCGCAAGTTTTTCGACCAGACTTGCCGCCGCTGGTGATCCGCACGCCAAAGCCGACCACCTCCTCGTCATAGACGATGATGTTCTTCTGCTTTGGCAGAAGCCCTTTCACGCTGCGTTCGGTGAGATGCGCCTTCATGCTTTCGACCCTTTCCGCAGCACTCAGCCGCGGTCATTTCCGGTCAGCAAGATGCTCTCGGCGGGTCTCATTATGAATGGCGGGAACGGGTACAATCAGGGCGGAAAGGGCAGTGCCGGATAGGGACTGCACATTGCCAGGGCAGCGATTTCGTGTCCGCACTGTGTCCGTCGGCTTCCGTGTTTCGAACGGATGTTCGCGCCTTGTTCCGCCGCCGAATGCGCGCTCTGCTCTGATTGAATCGGCGAAGACGATGCGTGGCGCCTATTTCTTTCACTTGCGCGGGCAGGCAAAAATCACGAATGACATCAAACTGTTACGAAAGGTGTTGCGTTTGCGAACAGCGGCGCATACAAGCGCGGTTCTCAGTGACGCGGGGTGGAGCAGCCCGGTAGCTCGTCAGGCTCATAACCTGAAGGTCATCAGTTCAAATCTGGTCCCCGCAACCAAGTTTTAAAACGTCGTGCCTTTGCGGGTGCGGCGTTTTTTGTCCAATAAAGTGGCAATCAAAAATTTCATTTTAATTTTGGTTCAATCCATAATCGCCGCGCGTTAGAAGTACTCGCTTCCAGAAAGACTCACGGTCTAAGATTATTTTATCTTCTGTACGGCTGGAGCGATGCTCTAACAGCGCAAAACGAAAGTTGACACGGCAATAGTCAAGTGTTGGATCGGTCACGAGGGCTTTCAATTCGACATTGCCGCCGTGACCGCTATTGGCATACGCCGACCAACGTGACCAGATACCATGATCGCCGTAAGCAGAACCAACATAACGCTTTCCGGTTTTTGTGTCGCTTATCAGGTAAACACCCTTGATGTTTTCGAGAGCGGCCATCCAGTCAGCGCGAGCACTTTTTACGAGAGATTCCAATTCTTCAAACGATAGGTCGATGTCATCGTAACCCGGAAAACGGCGACCCGTGTAAGGTTCACGCAAAATTTCCTGTACTTCGAAGCCAGCGTAATGTCTCTCGAAATTAGCTCGAGTGGTACGTTCCTTGTACGGGCTGTAAAGTTTAAGGCGGCCAATCAGGCTTCTACCTGTTTCAGTCAGTTTGACCTCATAACGGTCGGGTAGTCGTTTGATAACTTCGTAAATACCGCAATATAACCATATTTCCGGCTCGTGATAAAATTGGGCGAGGGAAAAAATATATCTTCGATTAAAATCATTTCGGCCCGGAAAGTATTCTTGCCAAGCCTGCCATTCGTGACGATTTCTTATAAAAACTTCCAGCGGCTGGTCGTGGCGATTCCAGCGGGCGAAATGGATTTTGTATAAATGTGGTTCTTCAATTTTAAATATGTCAATAAGAGGTATTGTCATCTTTCCATTTTACCTTTTCTCTGTCGAAAATTACTTTTATGGGCCTATCTTAGACGCCAGCTCACCCACCCCAATCGCATCGACCCCTTGCCCCAACGGAAACCGCTCCCCCCCGCCATAAACAACAAACCGCCGGGCGGGGCGCAGATCGTTGCACGCCTGATGAAAGCCCCGGCTCAGCTTCGGCGCGGAGTTGCGCTTAATCTCTACCGCCCATAGCTCGCCGCCCGGCAAGCTCAGGAGCAGGTCGATTTCGGCTCCGGCGGAGGTGCGGTAGAAGCTCGGTACCGTTCCCTCGGGCGCGGCGGCTAAAAGCGTTTCGATCACAAACCCCTCCCAGCTTCCGCCCGCCACCGGATGGCCGAGCACGTCCTCTTGGGTGGGCAGGCGCAACAGCGCGTGGACGAGGCCGCTGTCGCGGACATAGAGTTTCGGCGTTTTGACCAGACGCTTGCCTTCATTGCTGTGCCAGGGCTGCAAGCGGCGAACCAAAAGCAGATCGACCAGCAGGTCGAGATACCGCGCCACCGTCTTCGCATCCACCGCGAGGGCGCGGGCGAGGTTGGCGGCGTTGAGGAGTTCGCTCTGGGTGTGGGCCAGCATGGTCCAAAGCCGCCGTAATGTCTCAGCGGGCAGGCGGGGGCCGAATTGCGGAATATCGCGTTCAAGATAGGTGCGGATAAAGTCCTGCCGCCAGCGGAAGCTTTTGGCATCGCTTGCGGCCAGAAAGCTTGATGGAAAGCCACCTCTTACCCATAGGGTTTCAAGCTCGCTGGCCGGAATTTCGAGCGCATTCAGCGGGCCAAGTTCGAGATAGGTAATGCGACCCGCCAGACTCTCGCCCGATTGCTGGAGGAGATCGACGGAAGCCGACCCCAGCAACAAAAAGCGTCCGGCCTTTTTGCCCTTCCGCCGCCCCCGGTCGATCAAGCCGCGTAAGGCTTGGAACAGTTCTGGCGCGCGATGCACTTCGTCCAAGATCACTAATTTATCCTCATGGGTTTCGAGATAACTCTCCGCATCCGTGAGCTTGGCGCGGTCGGAGGCGGTTTCGAGGTCAAGATAGATCGAGGGGTAGGTTTCGCCGATTTCCAGCGCAAGCGTCGTCTTGCCCACCTGACGCGGCCCGAGTAGGGCGACGGCGGGCGCTGTATCGAGCGCTTCGATGAGTCGGGGCGTGAGATGGCGTATAATCATCCTTGCAATTATGGCATCTGATTCCCGAATTGCAAGGTTAATTCAGCAAAAATACCCGCAATACCGGCCCCCTAATTCATATTCATAACCGCCAACATCAGCGGAATCGTTACCGTGCTCATTGCAACCGTCACGAACAGTGCAAGGGCGGTAAGGGAGGTCAAACCAACCTTTTGGCCATAAAAAGGCAGAATGGTTAGCATCGGCACCGCGGCAAAAATAACGATGCAGTTTCGTTGCTGGAGCGATAGTCCCGGGAGGAGCGAAAACACCGCCAAGGTGATCAGTGGATGGCCGAGCAATTTGCTGAGGCCTATCCCCACAGCGCCGAATAATTCGCTTCGCTGCATCGGCAAGTCGGCCAAGGTCATGCCGACGACGAGCAAGGCAACCGGGCCTGTGATGTTAGAAATAAGCTCCATCGCGCGGGTTAATCCGGGCGGCAAGGACAGGCCGATATTCACGAATAACAGCGCCAACACTGCTGCGAGCAGAAGCGGATTGGTGATGAGCAGTTTGGCGAGGCTTTTTGCAAACATCTTCGGTCGCGATAACGACCATTCGGGCTTTGACTCGCTGAGCACCAAGGCGAGCGGCAGCATGATGACGTTTTCGGCAATCATACATTGCGTCAGTGTTGTTGAAGCAAGGGTGCCGAAGAGCGTAAAGGCGATGGGATAGCCCAGATAACCGCTGGTTGAGGAGGATGAGCCTAAGGCTATAACGGCGCTTTTACCCAGCGAAGTGCCAAAAAGCCGCATCGTTGAAAACAGCACAATGCCAAACCATAAAAGCGAGCCGCCGGCATAGCCAAGAATGATCATCGGGTTAAAGCGGTCTTCGGGCTTTGCATTCACAACGGCCAGAAAAATCAGCGCGGGCAGGGCGATGCGCATGACGAGATCACCAAGGGCGATCATGTGGCGAGCCGAGAAATAGCCCGTTTTCGTCACCATATAGCCCAGCGCGATGATCGCAAAAAGCGGGAAGATCGGGGTGAGAATAGCCATGGTTTAGCGTTGCGGAATCGTATCGGGACGCAAGAGCCGCTTTTGTGCGGCGGTTCGATAGGGCGCATTGGGTGCGCCATAGCCTTGGTATTGGCCGTTGCGCTCAACGATCTCGAAGAAGAAACGGTCCGGGTGGCCCTTGCTATAGAATTGATAAAAGGAGCCATCGGCATCTTCATCATACAGGATGTTGAAGGCGCGTAATTGCGCCGTCAGCGTGGGATCAAGGCCAAACCGCGCTTCCACATCTTCGAAATAATTGTTGCCAATTTCAAGCGCCTCAAAGCCCAGCGCCTTTAACGCGGCGGCGGTTGCAAAAATATCATCCGTGCGAAACGCGATATGCTGCACCGAGGCGCCAAAAGTTTCCTCGACAAAGCGCCCCGCCAACGTGCGTTTCGCGTCTGTGCCATTCAGCGTCACGCGAAAGCCGCCGGAATGGAGCGCCTGGCTTTTTACAAGCCCATCAGGATCAACCACATCGACGAGAGAGGATTTTTGGGCGTCAAATAAAGTCGAGTAAAATAGCACCCAGCCCGGCATATCATCGGCTTCAATCGTCTGGCTGATATGGTCAATCGAGGCCAGTCCGGCGCTTGGCTTTGGTGTCGTGACTGAAAAATCGATGTCCCACAGGCGGCCAAGCGGTTCCGCGTCATCCACCAACCGGATCAAGCTGCCGCTCACGCCGCGCAAGGCGGGGATGGCGAGTTGCCCCTCGACATTTGCTTGTTGAAATCGGTTGATGTGCAGCGCTTTGGCGCGTTCCACCGCCGCCTTGGCATCGGCCACTTTCAATGCGATCTCGGCAACGGCGGTGCCGTGAACCGTGTAAGAGCTGCGGGCAAAGCTTTGCGCTTCGAGATTAACAAGGAGATTGATATCGCCCTGCCGCCACACGCGCACATTTTTCGATTTATGTTGCCCCGAATACTCAAAGCCCAAGAGGCGTAATTGCGCTTCAAGTTCATTCACTTCGGATGGCGTGGTGGCAAACTCGATAAATTCGATGTGATCGACGCTCTGCGGTGGTGGAAAATATGGCAGATCGACACGAAGTGCAGGCTCCGTCCGCCGCACTTGATCAAGAAGGGCGACGAGGCTGCGATAGCCATCCTGTGCAATGGGGCGCGCAAGGCCCGCGCGATACAGATCGTTCAAAATTTCGAGCGAGAAATAGCCGTTATATCCGGTGGCAACGACGGCGCGGGTAAAGCCAGTAACATCGAGATCGCCTTCCCCCGGCATGTTGCGGTAATGCCGCGCCCAATGCATCAGATCCATCTCGATGCCCGGCGCATCCGACAATTGAACGAAAAAGATTTTATCTTTTGGAATCCGGCGGATCGAATCGGTTTCGATCCCGCGCGCCAGCGTGTGAAAACTGTCGAGGATCAAGCCGATATGGGCATGATCGGCGCGTCTGACCACTTCCCACGCATCGCGGTGGTCAAAGATAAACCGCCCCCACGCCAAAGCCTCGAACCCGACTTTGATCCCGAAGGATTGCGCCATCTCTCCAAGCGCGTGATAATCTTCCGCCATTCGCTCCATACCGCCAAGGGCTGCCGGGTGCACGGTTGAGCAAAATAAAATGAGATCGGCCCCCATTTCGTTCATCAGCTCGAATTTACGCCTGGCGCGGGTAAAGGCCCGACTGCGCAACGGCTCGGGTAGGCTCTCGAAATCGCGAAACGGGTGGAAGAGCGTAATCTTCAAGCCATGGTCTTTCACCATCGTGGCCAATTCGTGCGGCGAGAGGTCTGAGGCGATGAAATCCTGTTCGAGAATTTCAACGCCGTCAAAACCGGCCTCGGAAATCGCGGTCAATTTTTCGCGCAGTGTGCCGGAGAGGCTGACGGTTGCAATCGACGTTTTCATGGCTGTTCATCCTCTTGTGCCATCGCGAGCCGTAACGGGGCTTCATCGATATTCATACCTGAAAAATGCCGGAACGCATCGACCCCTTGGCCGAAAAACAGCTCGTAGCCAGAAATGATTTGAAGGCCCTTTGCTGCGGCATCGATCAGGAACGGCGTTTCAACGGGCGTGTAAACCGCATCAAAGACCCATTTTACGTGGTTAAGCGCGTCTTTCGGCACCGGCGTTCCGCCAATCCCCACCATGCCCAAAGGCGTCCCATTCGCAATGCCGTCGCTGTCGTGGATAAAGTCAAGCACTGAGGCGCCGCAGCGTACCTCAAGACCGGGCCGGGCAAGCTGGAGCGCGTCCGCGAGCGCCGCGGCTTTTGCGAGATCGGTGTCGACCAAGCGTATCTCGTCGGCATCAAGCGCCAAGAGGCCGAAAGCGATGGCGCGCCCAACGCCGCCAGCGCCTACCAATAAAACCCGCCCCGGTTTGGCCGTACCCCTGATGCGCCGATAGGCGGCCATAAAACCGGTATAGTCCGTATTAAACCCTTGCGGACCGGAAGGCTCAAAAAGCACCGTATTCACAGCCCCGATGGCTGCCACCAGCGGGTCCGGCACGGAGACTTTTTTTGCCGCGCGTTCTTTATAGGGATAGGTCACATTGACGCCGCGATAATGGGCGGCGGCGTGTGCGAAGGTCGCGTCAAAATCGAGGCCCAGCTCTTTTGGCACAAGCCGATCATAGGTCACGTCCCATCCGATCTGGCGGCCGGCAAGCGCGTGCAAGCGGGGGGATTGCGATTTGGCGATATTGTCGCCGATGAGTCCCAAGCGCAAATGTTGCGTCATGCCAAAAAAACTCCCGGTGCTGCTGTGGCACGTAAATGGGTGAGAAAATCATGTTGCGCCGCCGTCGGCAGCCAATGCGAGCGATAGGTCAAGCCAATCATCCGCTCGGTTTCACCAAGCGCGAAGGGGACATAGGCCAACTGCCCGGATTCAATTTCAGGCAAGACCTGACGCTTTGAAACGCAGCCTAGATGAGGGCTGATTTTGAGCAATTCACGCATCAAAATAATCGATCCTGATTCCACAATCGAGATCGGCGCTGGCTTTCCCGCTTGCATAAACAAATCATCAAAATGTTTCCGCGTCGGTGTGCCGGGTAACGCAACAACCCACGGGTGCTGGCCAAGGTCATCGATGGTGATGGAATTTTTGCTTAAAAGCGGGTGATCAGGCCGCGCGACAAACGCCAATTCATCCTCAAACAGCGCTTCTTGGGTGAGGTCTTCCACGAGATCAGGCGCGCGTAAGGCACCGATCAGGAGATCAATCTCGCCGCGTCGCAACCCTTCCACCAGACTGTCATAGGTGCCTTCGAGTACGCGCAGCAAAAGCTGAGGCCGTTGGTGGCGAAACTCGGCAATCGCGCGCGGCAAAATATGCGAGCGCGACAACGGCATCGCACCAATCACAATCAGTCCGACTTCGTGCCCGTCGGCGTCCGCAAGGTCAGCTTCCGCCTGCTCCAGTTCGACAAAAGCGAGCCGCGCTTTTTGCGCCAGCACTTGTGCGGGGCGCGTTGCCAACATGCCTTTTGGCGTGCGTAAAAAGAGCGTCCGGTTAGCATCGGCCTCGAATTGACTAACGGCCTTATGCACGGTGGGTTGGGCCAGCCCCAAACGCTCGGCGGCGAGAGTGAAATTTTCGGTCTCGTAGAGCGCGATAAGGGCTTTGAGTTGTGCCACCGTTACGCTGCGTTTGAGGCGCGGCGCGATATCGGACAAAGCGGGGTCGATGAGGTCAAACACACGGGTCACGCGCGCGGCGAGAATGTCACCTGCCTTCGTCAAAGTCAGCCCTTTTTGGTGGCGATGAAACAAGGGCGTTTTGGTGTTCGCGGTCAGTTTGGCTATTGCCTGCGTCACAGCCGATTGTGTGATGTGGGTCATACTTGCCGCGCGCGTCACCGAGCCATGCTCGGCAACGGCCAGAAAAATCCGCAAATGATGCAGGCTCGCGATCATCCAAGCGCCGCCAATATCCGATCCGACCGCGCGATAAGATCATCGGCTCCGGCCTCAAGATTAAGCGCTGCCAAGCGCGCTTGCCAATCGGCGGTGGCGGAAGCCATCGCGCCATCAAAGCCCAGCTCTTGCAGCGTAATGGCGACTTCCCGCATTTCCGCCGCCCGTCTTGCCCCGTGCACCAGCATCCGTTCGAGATTATAAGCGCCGCGATGGCACCAATCCATCGCCGGGTCGGAGGCGATGAGAGAATTGATCACTTTATCATCAACGCCCGCTTTGCGTGCCGCCAGAAAACATTCGGCGGTTAAGGCCTCAAGCCCTTTCACCATCACCGAGCGGATCATTTTGATCGATGAGGCGGTGCCGATCTCAGGGCCCACGACGGTGATATTCATGCCGAGCGCTGCCAGAAACTCCGCCGCAGGCTCGGCGTGTGGGCCAGAGAGCAGCACGGGCGTTTGATGCCGCTTGGGGTAAACAGGAGCCATAATCGCCATATCGACATAGCGCCCACCTGCGGCGTCGATTAGGCGGGCCGAGCGCTTTTTCGCGCCCGGCGAACAGGAATTGCCATCAAACCAAAAAACGCCGTGCGATATGAAAGGAGCCGCTTCGCTCGCGGCATGAACGGCCTGATCCGCCGTCACGAGACAGAAAACCGCTTGCGTACCGCGCAACACTTCCTGCGGCGCGGCAGCCCCTTTGGTGCCTGTTGTATGATAAGCAGAGGCTAGTTTTTCAGCCCCTTCTGGATTACGGGATTTGATGTCGAAGGCGGAAGATGAAACGGGGGTCTCCATCTGGAAACCACCCAGAAAGGCTTGAGAGGCCTCACCAAAGCCAATGAAACCAAGTTGAATAGCGGATTGTCCGTCCTCACGCATCGCGCCCTCCCATACCTTTTATCCTTAGGCTCGTCTTTTTCTCGTTTCTAGTCTCTATAGCCTATTCTAATGAAATTTTGCTGCGATTTAATTTGGCAAGGGCGCGCCTGCTTGGTAGCGTCCAATCCAACAAGATCAAGGGAGGGATAAGCCATGGCGCAGCCAAAAACCGCACTTGTCATCAGCGCGCACGCAGCGGATTTTGTCTGGCGGTGCGGCGGGGCCATCGCGCTTCACGCGGCGAAAGGCTATGCGGTCACGGTCGTCTGCCTCTCCTTTGGCGAGCGGGGGGAATCCGCCAAGCTTTGGAAAAAGCCCGGCATGACGCTTGAACACGTCAAAGCCGCTCGGCGGGCGGAGGCCGAAAAGGCCGCGACTGCGCTTGGCGTTCATAATCTCCTTTGTTTCGATCTCGGCGATTATCCCTTGCGCATGAGCGAGGAAGATAAGTTCCGCCTCGTCGATGTGATCCGCGATGTGCAGCCTGCTTTCATGCTCAGCCATTCGCAATATGACCCCTACAATACGGACCATATGTTTACGACCCAAGTGGCGTTGGAATGCCGCTCCATTGCGCAAGCTTGGGGCCACAATCCGGGCCAGAAAGTGTTGGGCGCGCCGCAGCTTTATCTCTTCGAGCCACACCAGACCGAGCAGATGGGTTGGAAGCCGGATGTGTTTTTAGATATTACATCGGTTTGGGATAAAAAACGCGCCGCGATCGAGTGTATGGAAGGCCAAGAACATTTGTGGGAGTTCTATACCCGCGTTGCGCAAAACCGTGCCAATCATTTCCAGCGCAATTCCGGCGGCCAATCGGGCGGGCGCGCGGCGGAATATGCCGAAGGTTTCCAGTCCATCTTCCCGCGCACCGTGGATGAGTTGTGATGGAGCCCTGTTTCGATATCGCGCATCTCGCGCATGTGGAAATATACACGGATCGGTTCGAGGCGAGCCTCGATTTTTTCACGCGTATCTATGGCCTCACATTGTCGGGGCGTGATGAAGATTCCGCCTATTTACGCGCGTGGGATGATTATGAATTTCACTCGCTCAAATTAACGCGCCATCACCAACCGGGCGTAGGCCACATTGCCTATCGCGCCTCATCGCCCGAAGCTTTAGCGCGTCGCGTTAAAGCGATTGAGGCCTCTTCTTATAAGGTCATCGGCTGGGTTGAAGGCGATCAGGGCCATGGCCGCGCGTTTCGGTTTGAAGATCCGTTCGGCCATGTGTTTGAGATTTATTGGGACACGGTGCGGTTTACGCCGGATGATCAATCGCGCCCGGCGCTCAAAAACAATGCGAGTAAATTTCACGCAATCGGCACCTGCCCGCGTCGTTTGGATCACCTCAATCTGCTCTCCTCCGATGTTGCTGAATTTCGTCGCTTTATGGAGACGTGTCTCGGGTCCCGCGTCACCGAAATGATCCAGCTTGATAATGGGCGGATTGGCGGGTGCTGGTTCACGGTCAACAACAAAACCTATGATCTCGCCTGCACCGAAGAGCATGGCGGCGGCTTTGGTCGTTTGCATCACGTGACCTATGCCACCGACCAGCGCGAGGATATTTTGCGCGCCGCTGATATTTTTCTCGAAAATGGTGTGTTTATCGAAACCGGGCCGCATAAACACGCGATCCAAGGCACGTTTTTTCTCTATGTCTGGGAGCCTGCGGGCAATCGCGTCGAACTCGCCAATGCCGGCGCGCGCCTCATTCTGGCCCCCGATTGGCAGCCGATTGTGTGGACGGAAGCCGACCGCAAAAAAGGGCAGGCTTGGGGGCTGAAAACCATCGAGAGTTTCCACACGCATGGCACCCCGCCGGTTGCGAAAGGCTAGATCATGGGTATCGTCGTTCAAAACATTTCCCGCGCCCGTGCCGCTGTCATCGATGGGCTGGCCGCCGCAGGGGTCGCCACCGTGCACGAAGCACAAGGACGGCGCGGGTGCTTGGCGTCTATCATGCGCCCGATCTGGAGTGGCGCGTCGATTGCGGGAAGCGCCGTCACCATCAGCGCACCCCCCGGTGACAATTGGATGCTGCATGTTGCCATTGAGCAAGTGCAGGCGGGCGATATTCTCGTGCTAGCGCCGACAAGCCCGTGCGATAATGGCTATTTCGGTGATCTTCTTGCCACCTCCGCCATGGCGCGCGGCTGTCGTGGTTTGGTGATCGATGCGGGTGTGCGCGATATCGCCACCTTGAAGGAAATGGGCTTTCCGGTCTGGTCGAAGGCGATATCCGCGCAAGGCACCGTCAAAGAAACGCTTGGTTCTGTTAATGTCCCCATTGTCTGCGCGGGGCAGGCCATTGAAGCGGGTGATGTGATTGTTGCAGATGATGATGGCGTCGTCGTGGTCAAACGCGGCGAGGCAGAAACGGTACTCGCCGCCGCTGAGAAGCGTCTTGCTAACGAGGAGGCAAAACGCTTGCGATTGAAGGCGGGCGAATTGGGCCTTGATCTTTATGGTATGCGCGAAGCACTTGCCGCCAAGGGCCTGAAATATGTCTGATCGCTCCAACGATCCGAATCGGTGGAGCGACGAGGGCATTCCCTGCCTCTGGATGCGGGGCGGTACCTCGAAGGGAGCCTATTTTCTGGCGCGCGATTTGCCGTCTGATCCCGCCGCCCGCGATGCGCTTTTGTTATCGATTATGGGGTCGCCAGATGTGCGGCAGATCGATGGGATTGGCGGGGCTGATCCGCTGACGTCAAAGGTCGCCATCCTGTCGCCTTCGTCGCGGCCTGATGCCGATGTCGATTATCTTTTCTTACAAGTCTTTGTCGATCAAGCGCTGGTGTCTGATGCGCAAGGCTGCGGTAATATTCTGGCGGGCGTCGGGCCAGCGGCGATTGAGCGGGGCGTGGTGGCAGCATCGGACGGGGTAACGCCCGTTCGCATCCATATGGTCAACACAAGCGAGGTCGCGGTCGCCGAGGTGCAAACGCCCCATAACCGCGTCACCTATCGCGGCAATGCTCGAATTGACGGTGTTCCCGGCTCTCACGCTCCGATCCCGCTTTTGTTCCAAAACATCGCCGGATCAATGTGCGGCGCGTTGCTGCCTACGGGACATGCGGAAGATGTCATTGGGGGTATCGCCTGCACGTTGGTCGACAATGGTATGCCCTGCGTCATTATCCGCGCGAGCGATGTCGGCGTAACGGGGCAAGAAAGCCGCGATGCGCTTGAGGCAAATACTGCGCTCAAAGCAAAGCTCGAATCCCTTCGTCTCGCGGCAGGCCCTTTGATGGGTCTTGGTGATGTGGTCACAGCGTCCGTCCCGAAAATGATCTTGGTGTCAGCGCCTTTATCGGGCGGCGTCATCAATACGCGCTCATTTATTCCGCATCGCGTTCACGCCAGCATCGGTGTTTTCGCGGCTGTGACGGTGGCAACCGCCGCCGCGCTCAAAGGAAGTACCGCTGCGCCTTTGGCGCATTTGCCGTCCGATGGCCGATTTTTGATTGAACATCCAACGGGAAATACAGAAATTTTTCTTGACCTTGGCCCCGATGGTAAGGTCCTTGGCGCGGGTACGCTGCGCACGGCGCGAAAATTATTCGACGGATACGTGTTTGCGAGGGGGAATTGATGGAAGAAGAGCGCCTATTGCTATCGGTCATTCTTCGACATGACCAATCCCGCCCGGTGCATCAATTGCAGGAGCAATTGACCGCTCAGGGCTATTTCGAGCGCTTTCCCCCGGAAGGGGTCGAGGTTGTGAGCTGGTATGTCATGATGGGGCTTGGCCAGGTCGTCACCTTAAGCGTCCCGGCAAGCCGGTTGCGTGAGGTGAACCGCGCGATTGAAGGCTCGGCGTGGGGCGCGTTCCGCTCGGAAATCTACGCGACCTATGATTTCCGCCCCGTGGCGCGGGATCAACGTCAGGGCAAACTGGCTTTTGCTCAGCCGAAAGAGATGTGAGGACCCCATGAAATCAGCCCCGCAAGCCTTCGTCATTGGCCACCCGATTGCGCATTCGCGCTCGCCGATGCTGCATGGCTATTGGCTCAAGCATTATGGCATCGAGGGTGCCTATGACATGCGCGATGTTGCGCCTGACCATCTTGGCGATTTTTTTGCCGAGCTTCGCGCCCATCCTTATGCCGGGTGCAATGTCACTGTGCCGCACAAAGCGGCGGCGATCCCATTTCTCGATGAGATTGATACAACCGCCAAAGCGATGGGGGCCATTAACACGGTCTATTGGAAGGGGGATCAGTTGGTCGGCACCAATGCCGATGCCATGGGCTTTATGCGCAACCTCGATGACCGCTGCCCGGATTGGGCGGAAGGTGCGTCGCAGGCCGTCGTGATTGGCGCGGGTGGTGCAGCGCGCGCGGCCGTTTATGGGCTTTTGGGACGCGGGCTTTCCGTCACCCTCTGCAATCGCACGGTCGAGAAAGCCGTGACGCTCGCCAATTTCTTTGGTGGCAAGGTCAAGGGTGGCAAAGTCAAGGCTGCCGATCTCGCTTATCTGCCCGATGCGATGGCAAGTGCTGATCTCCTTGTCAACGCGACAAGTGCGGGCATGGTGCATCAGCCCAATCTTGAACTCGATTTATCGCCGCTGAAAGCCTCCGCCGTCGTGTGCGATGTCGTTTATGTGCCGCTTGAAACCGATCTCTTGAAACAAGCCAAAACGCGCGGCCATCGCACGGTGGACGGGTTGGGAATGCTGCTGCATCAGGCGGTCATCGGTTTTGAGCTTTGGTTTGGCACCAAGCCGGAAGTAACGCCCGAATTGCGCGCCCTGATTGAGGCGGATGTGCGCGCCAAGACGCCCGGAGCCTGAGGCATGAAAAGTTCGGCAACATTTTGGGCGGAAACCCAATGGGACTGTCATGCCCACGCATTCGGCGCGGTGGATCGCTTTCCGCCGATCACGGATCGTGGTTATGATCCCCCGCGGGTTTTGCCGGAAGACCATATCAGTACGTTACAAAGCGCGGGGCTGAACCGCGTCGTGTGGGTTCAGCCATCGATTTATGGGGCTGATAACGCTGCGTTGTTTGATACGCTGCATCGCTTTCCTCATATCAGTCGCGGCATTGCGGCACCGCCGCGTGAGCCGGATGAGCGTGTCTTGGACATCTGGCATCAACGCGGTGTGCGGGGCCTTCGCCTCAACCTCATCAGCAAAGGCGGAAACCGCTTGGCCGATATCACGCCTTTTGTCGCAAAGATGAAAGCGCTTGGCTGGCATGTCGCCGCCTTTCTCGACGCGACCGATGAAGCGGTGTTGAACACCGTCATCGACGCCGTTGAGGTGCCGATTGTGCTCGATCATTTCGGCTTTGCGGGTGGCCAAGCGTTTCCTGGCATGAAAGCCTTTCGCGCGTTGATCCAATGGATCGAAAAAGCCCGCATCATCGTCAAGCTTTCCGCTCCTTATGCGATTGGCGTTTTGGCGGGCGCGTTGGCACAGAATTTATTGAAGGCCAATCCACACGGCGTCATTTTCGGCAGCAATTGGCCCCATATTGGCCAAAGCGCAACACTTTCACTTTCGGACCTCAAAACTTCAGTATCCGAATGGTGTGACAAGGCGTCCGTAAAAGCAGACCTGATCTTTGATGAGAACGCATCTCGCCTTTACGGTTAGCAATAAGATTTTTAACAGCCAGAAAAACTCTGGTTTAGGGAGGAGTTAAGACGATGAAACATTTGAACACATTCAAAAGCATGACTTTGGCGTTGTCGCTGATTGCTGCATCCTCAGTGGTAGCCATGGCCGAAGATACGGTGAAACTACCATGCGTGTGTGAAATGTCCGGCCCGGGCGCGGTCTCCGGCTCGAATTTTCACGATGGCGCGGCGATTGCCGTGAAAGAAATCAATGCAACGGGCGGCATCTTGGGCAAGAAAATCGAGATGGATACCTATGACACGCAAAGCGACCCGCAAGTGTCGCGCGCGCTTGTGCAGAAAGCCATCGATAGCGGCGCTTATGCCATTCTTGGTACCGTCTATTCCGGCTCAACCATGGTCAATATGATGGTTGCGCAACAAGCAGGCGTGCCGCAAATGACGGGTGCCGAAGCGCCCGGCATTACGCAGAAGGATAATAATTACATCTTCCGCACCGCCGCCGGTTCGCAAAAAGGGGTTCCGGCTTTAACGCCCTATTTCAAAGATACGCTCAAGGCTTCAAAGGTTGCGGTGGCTTGGGTCAACAATGATTTCGGCAAAGGCGGCCATGATGTCTTCTTGAGCGAAATGAAGAAGGCTGGCATTAGCGTGGTTGCCGACGTGCCGAGCGAGCAGGGCCAAGCCGATTTCGCAGCAGATGTTTCGAAAATCAAACAAGCGGGTGCGGATGCGGTCTTCGTCTATCTGAACGAAGAAGAGTCCGCGCGCTTCTTGAAGGAAGTCAAGAAGCAAGGCGTGACCGCGCCGCTCGTTGGCGAAGTGACGCTGACGGGCCAGAAGGTGATCGATCTTTCGGATGGCACCGCTGAAGGCGCATTGGCCCATGTCGGCCTTGCCACTTCGTCGCCCGATCCAAAGATTGGCGAGTTCGTGCAGAAATTCAAAGCCGCTTATAACCGCGACAGCGACCATAACGGCATCAAAGGCTATATCGCCGTCTACGCTATCAAATATGCAACCGAACTGGTTGGCAAAGTGGACCGCGAAGCGCTCACCGCCAAGCTGCACGGTTTGACGCTCGATGTCACTAAGTATCCGGGCATGATCTTGACGACGGGGTGGGACGACAAAGGCGAATTATCGCGCGAAAGCTTTATGACGCAGGTCAAAGGCGGCAAGCAGGTTGTGATCGGCACGGTTCCAGCCAACTGACCCTCATCCTTGGTCGCGCGGCACCTATCGTGCCGCGTTCACCCTCGCACGCGGGAAGCTCCCATGGCTCAGTTCTTTCAAGTCTTGCTGTCGGGTCTATCGACTGGCTCTATCTATGCGCTGGCGGCCATCGGCTTTGTGCTCGTGTGGCAGACCGCGCAAACAGTTAATTTCGCACAAGGCGAATTTGTGATGCTGCCTGCCTTTTTCGTATTGGCGGGGGTGCATGTGCTCGGCTTGCCTTTGTGGGCCGCTTTGCTTTTAGGCCTTGCGATGGCGATTTTCGTGTTGGGCTTTTTGTTCAAGCGCATCATCGTCGAGCCAATGTCGAAAACGACAGGCTTGCCGCTGATTATTGCAACCATGGCGCTTTCGATTTTGTTGAAAGAGAGCACCAAGCAATTTTATGCCGCTGAAGCGCAACCTTTCCCGAGCCTGTTTCCGCAAACAACCTTTGACATCGCAGGCGCTGTGTTCTCGATTCAGGATGGGCTCAACCTTCTGGTGTCGCTTGCGGTTGTGGTGGCGTTGACGCTGTTTCTGGACCGCACCAAAATTGGCCGCTCCATGCAAGCGACCGCACAGAATCCGGGTGTTGCAGAAATTCTTGGTATCGATATCAAGCGCATGACGCTTTACACCTTTTTGATCAACGCGACGCTGGCAGCCCTTGCCTCGTTTCTCATTTCGCCGATCTATCTGGCCAAATTCTCAAGCGGTGAAAGCCTCGGCTTGATTGCTTTTATTGCGGCCATTGTGGGCGGGTTTAATCAAATCCGCGGCGCGCTCGCGGGTGGTCTCTTGATCGGCGTGTTGGATAATCTGACCGCGACTTATGTTACGGCACAATACCGCGCTGCTGTTCCGTTGATTTTGCTCGTCGTCATCATTCTCTTCCGCCCAGAAGGGCTGCTCGGCACGTCTGAAGGAAGGAAAGTATAATGTTCAAACGTCTTAATCTTCTGGCCGTTCCATTGGTGCTTTTGTTCTTGATCGTAGCTCCCATCGGCCAAGGCAATTATATGATTTATTCGTTAAGTTCGTGGCTGATTTTTGTGATTGCTGCGATGGGCCTTAACCTTACGCTCGGCTATGCAGGGCAAATCTCACTGGCGCAGGCTTCGTTCATGGGTATCGGGGCCTATACGACGGCTTTGTTGACGCTTGCAGGCTGGCCATGGATTATCGCTATGCTGATTGGTGTGGCCTTGTGCTTTGTCGTCGGCCTCTTGCTCGGCTTTCCGGCGCTCAAAGTGAAAGGGCATTTTCTGGCCTTTGTGACGCTTGCGTTCAACACGCTGTTTTTTCTTGTCGCCCGCAATGAGGATTGGTTGACGGGAGGTACTTACGGCATCACGGGCATCAAGCGTCCGAGCCTTCTGCTGTTTGCGACGTCTAAGCCGCTGCCCTTTTATTATTTCACGCTATTTGTGTTCGTTATCGCCGCGCTGTTGTTATGGGGCATTGTGCGCTCGCCATGGGGCCGCGCGTTTAAGGCGTTACGCGAAAACCCCATTCGCGCCGAGAGTCTCGGCCTCGATACGAGGCGGATTACGTTGTTGGCCTTCGCGATTGGATCCGCCTATGGCGGGCTGGCGGGCGGGCTTATCGCGCCACTGGTGCAATATATCGAGCCGGGGTCCTTTGCCTTGGGCCATAGTTTGCGTCTTCTTTTGATGGTTGTCGTGGGTGGCGCGGGCTTTTTCTTCGGCCCGCTTTTGGGGGCGGCGGTCGTTATTCTGTTGCCTGAAGCGTTACGCTTCACGGAGGGCTATTATCTGATCATCTACGCAGCCGTTGTCATTGCCTTGATGATCTATTGCCCGACGGGTCTCATGGGGCTTGGCCATCGGATACGTGATAAAATCTGGCCAAATTATCAGGTGCGCGGCGATATGAAACAGGGGAGCCAATTATGACAAAGCCGGTTCTTTCTGTTCGTGAGCTTCACAAAAGCTTTGGGGCGATCAAAGCCGTGCGAGGCGTGAGCTTCGAGGTGGGTCATGGCGAGATTTTGGGGTTGATCGGTCCCAACGGGTCCGGCAAATCGACGCTGTTTAATTGCATTTTGGGTCAACTGCCATGCAATCAAGGCGAGGTTGAGGTCCATGGTGTGTCCGTTTCAGGTAAACGGCCTTGCGACCTCAACAGGCTTGGCGTCGGGCGCACCTTTCAGCAATTATCGATTTTTCCGCAAATGTCCGTGCTCGATAACCTCATTTTGGCGGGCCAAGAGCATGTCGGCACCATGATGGGTCGCCTGTTCGGCAAACCCGATGCGGGCCTCACCGACGAGGCCAATCGGATGATCGATTTTTTCCGTTTAGGTCATCTGCGCGACACGATGGCCGGGTCCTTATCCTATGGCCAGCAAAAACTTGTTGATGCCGCGATGGCCTTTATGGCGTCCCCCAGCCTTGTGTTGCTCGATGAGCCAGCAGGCGGCGTGAATTTAACCATGCTCGCCAATCTTAAAGAGCGATTGCTGACCTATAACCGCGAGCATGATGTCACTTTCGTTGTCATTGAGCATAATATGGAATTTGTGATGTCGCTATGCACACGCATCATCGTGCTGGCCGAGGGCGCGATCATTGCGGAAGGATCACCCGATGAGATCCGCAGCAACCGCACCGTCATTGACGCTTATCTGGGAGGCTGAACCATGCTTGAACTTAAAGACGTGCATGGCGGCTATGGCAAAATCGTCATTTTGAATGGCGTATCGTTCACCATTCCGCGCGCATCCATCACGACGGTGATTGGGCCAAACGGGGCGGGTAAATCGACCGTTTTCAAAGCGGTTTTCGGCCTGTTATCCATCCACTCCGGCACCATTTTGCTCGATGGCGAAAACATCACGGGCAAGCGTCCTGCTGAGTTGATTGCGCGTGGGGTGAGTTATGTGCCGCAGGGCCGAAACATCATTCCGCAACTCTCCGTGTGGCATAATCTTGAACTCGGCGGCATCACCTCGCCCGATCAGGCGCGGGTGCGGCGGCGGATGGAAGAAGTGATGGTGCAATTTCCCGCGCTCTATGAAAAGCGCCATCAAAAGGCGATTGAACTCTCCGGCGGGCAGCAAAAACAACTCGAAATCGCGCGCGCTTTATTGCTCGATCCGAAACTCATTCTGATTGACGAACCCTCTATCGGTCTATCGCCCAACCTCGTGCAGGATGTGTTCACCACCTTGCAAAAATTGCGCGACAATGGCGTCACCGTGCTGATGGTCGAGCAAAACGCCAAAGCGGCTCTGGCAATGTCGGACTATGGGCTGGTGCTCGAACTCGGCCAAACCCGCCTGCACGACAAAGCGCAAACACTTTTGGCGGACCCGCGTGTTGGCCATATTTTCCTAGGCGGACATATCGAGGAACCGGCTTGAACGCCTATTTCTCTTGAATCATTGCGCGTTAAGGCTCCATGATGCTTTTCGTAATCCTTACCGTTTGGAAGCTACTTTACCTGCTTGCATAACTAATATATTAGTATATAAATCACAAAAAAGGGAGGAATTGGCGGCATGGTGCACGGGTCGGCATCGCTTTTGGCGGCTGTGGACACTGGCTCAGCAGACAGGCTGGGGCGGCGGGCGCGGCTTGGTCAGCGGGCGCCTTTGCCAAAGCCACGCACCGTTTCCACCGTCATCCATGACGCTTTGCGGGACGAAATTCTGGCCATGCGTCGCAAACCCGGCGAGGCTTTGTCGGAGAAGGATATCGCCACCCACTTTGGCGTGAGCCGCACCCCTGTGCGTGAGGCCATTTTAAAATTGGTGGAAGAGCGGCTTGTCGAAATTTTTCCGCAATCAGGCACCTTTATCGCGCGCATTCCGGTGGAGGAATTGGGCGAGGCGATGCTGGTGCGCGCGGCCCTTGAGAAGACGACCGTGGCGCTCGCCGCCCACCATCATCGCGAAGCGGATCTCGGCGCGCTATCCGATATTCTCGACCGTCAAGCCGTCGCCGCTAAGGCGGAGGACCGCGAAGCCTTTCATGATGGTGATGAGGCCTTTCATCAGGCCATCGCGCTGGCCGCAGGCTATCCGAATATCTGGCGACTGGTCACGAGCGTCAAATATCAAATTGATCGCTATCGCCGCCTCACTTTGCCCGCCCCGGGCCGCATGGCAAAAGTGATTGCCGAGCATCGCGCCATTTATGATGCGATTGCGGCGCGGGATGCGAATGGCGCAACGGATGCGATGGCAACCCATCTCGCGGCTTTGATGGGCCGCACGGAAGTTGATTACATCAATCCCGACTATCTCGTGCGCCATGCACCGCAAGACAAGGTTTCTTAAAGCAATGACGACCCCATTTTTGCACCCGGATCGTTTGTTTCCCGCCGAGCCCCAGCTCCGCGCGATTGCGAGGCGGCTCTATGAAGGCATCGCGACATTGCCGATCCTCTCGCCGCATGGCCACACAGACCCGAATTGGTATGCGGATGATAAGCCTTTTGCCGATCCGGCATCGCTTTTTGTCATTCCCGATCATTATATTTTTCGTATGCTTTACGCGCAGGGTGTGCCGTTAGAGAGTCTTGGGGTGCCGCGGGTTGATGGCGGCGAGACGGAGACAGATCCCCGCGCGATTTGGCGCTTATTCGCCGCGCATTGGCACTTGTTCCGTGGCACGCCGACGCGGCTATGGCTTGATCACGCGTTCTCGACTTTGTTTGAGATTAATGAGAGTCTTTCGCCCGCCAATGCGGATAGGCTTTATGATCGCATCGCCGAAACATTGGCTGATCCGGCCTATCGTCCGCGCGCTTTGTTCAAGCGGTTTAATATCGAAGTGATTGCGACGACCGAAGGCGCGCTTGATCCGCTTAATGCACATCGCCGCATACGCGACTCCGGTTGGGATGGGCGTGTTGTAACAACCTATCGACCTGACTCGGTGGTTGATCCTGATTTCGAAGGATTTGCAAACAACCTTATCACCTTTGGCGAGATTACGGGTTGCGATACGACGCATTGGGCGGGCTATATCGAAGCCCATCGCAAACGCCGCGCTTTCTTCAAATCCTATGGCGCAACCGCCACCGATCACGGCCACCCTACCGCGCGCACGGCCAATCTTTCTTTAACTGAAACAGCGGCGCTTTATGAACGCGTGCGGCATGGACAAGCAAGTGCTGCGGATGCGGAACTGTTCCGCGCGCAGATGCTGACCGAGATGGCGAAACTATCGCTTGAAGACGGGCTTGTGATGCAAATCCATGCAGGCTCGTATCGCAACCACAATCGCGGATTATTCGCTAAATTCGGACGCGACAAGGGTGCTGATATTCCGCAACCGACCGATTACGTCCACGCCCTGCAACCGCTTTTGGATTGCGTCGGCAATGAGCGCGACGTGACAATCATTCTCTTCACGCTCGATGAGACGGTTTACGCGCGCGAGCTTGCGCCTCTGGCGGGGCATTATCCCTGCTTGCGGCTTGGTCCGCCTTGGTGGTTTCATGACAGTGTGGAAGGCATGTTGCGCTTCCGTGAAGGGACAACGGAAACAGCGGGCTTTTATAACACCGTCGGCTTTAACGATGACACGCGGGCGTTCCCCTCGATCCCCGCGCGCCATGATGTCGCGCGGCGGGTGGATTGCGCCTATCTCGCCAAGCTCGTCGCTGAGCATCGCTTGCATGAAGACGAAGCGCATCAGGTTGCCCATGATCTTGCCTACGGCCTCGCAAAGGCCGCCTATAAACTGTAAAACCATTAAACAACGCCTTTAAGGGAGGACGACGAATGACTGATCTAATGAAGACTGAATTGGCGATGACCCGTCGCGGCTTGTTGGGCCGTGCAGCGGGCCTTGCCGCACTGGGCCTTACGCCGCTGCGCGCCTTTGCGGCCAATCCGCCCGCGTCGCCCGTGACGCTTAATATTGTTGATGTCGCGGGTAATCTCGCGCTGACCCAGCCAGCGCTTGAAGCCTATCAAAAGGCCAAGCCGAATTTTGTGTCGAAAATCACCTTCACAAAAGCGCCAGCGCCGGAACTACCCGGCAAAATCAAAGCGCAGCAAGAGGCAGGCAAGGTCGACATCGATATCGTGCTGACGGGTACCGACGCGCTCTCCGCTGGCCTTAGCCAAAATCTCTGGACCCAGCTTTTGCCCGATCAAGCAGGCGCATTGCCAAAGCTTGATGACATCTATCTTGCCGGTGCTGCCGCGATGCAGGGCCTCGCCAAAGGCCAAGGCGTTGTCGTGACCTATTATCCTTCAGGCCCGCTGCTTGAATATATGCCCGACAAAGTGAAGACGCCGCCCAAATCGGCGGAAGAATTATTGGCCTTTACGAAAGCAAACCCCAACCGCTTCCTCTACGCGCGTCCAGCCAATTCCGGCCCGGGCCGCACCTTTATGATGGGTCTGCCTTATCTCCTGGGCGACAGCGATCCGAAGGACCCGGAAAAAGGCTGGACCAAGACATGGGCCTATCTCAAAGAACTCGATGCGGGTATTGAATATTATCCCACCGGCACGGGTGCCACGATGAAGGAACTTGGCGAAGGTACGCGCGATATCATCGTCTCGACAACGGGATGGGATATCAACCCACGCGTCTTGGGGGTCGTGCCGAAGGAAGCGGCGATCACCACGCTCAAAGGCTTCCACTGGGTAACGGATGCGCATTATATGTGTGTGCCAAAGGGGCTGCCTGCTGAAAAACTCAGCGTGATTTTGGACCTCATGGCCTTCATGCTGGAGCCTGCACAACAAGCGATCACCTATGACAAAGGCTATTTCTATCCGGGTCCGGCGGTGAAGGGCGTGACGCTTGATATGGCGCCTGCCGAGAGCCAAGCCGCGATTAAGGAATTTGGTCGCCCCGAATATGAGGCATTGATTGCTGGTAATCCGCTCGAATTGCCGCTGGAGCCATCAAAAATGGTCATCGCATTCCGCATGTGGGACGAAATGATCGGCGCGAAAAAGACCAAGTAAAACGCTGCCGCCCCGCATTGTCATGGATGTGGGGCGGGCTTTTTTCACAACTGCTTGTTCGCGCTCGACGAGGAGACCGTTATGGCCTTATCCGATTCCTTTAAGACGCTTCGTCTCGACTCCGTGAGCCGCGCCTTTGGCGCGATACAGGCACTTCACAATTTTTCGCTGGAGATCAAACGCGGCGAATTTATCGCGTTGTTGGGTCCGTCCGGCTGTGGCAAATCAACCGCGTTAAATTGTATCTCCGGCCTTTTGCCAACCACCAGCGGCTCGATCTGGCTCGATGATAAGCGGATTGATACGCTCGCCGTTGAAGACCGTGGCTTTGGCATGGTGTTTCAAAATTATGCGCTGTTTCCGCATATGAATGTGCGGGCCAATATCGGCTTCGGGTTGAAAATGCGCGGTGTGCCGAAAGTGGCGCGCGAGAAGCGCGTCGATGAAGCCATCCGCACCGTGCGGTTGGAATCGCAAGCGCATAAATTACCGGGCCAGCTCTCAGGCGGCCAACAACAACGCGTGGCGATTGCGCGCGCGATTGCGATTGATCCGCCGCTTGTGTTGATGGATGAGCCTTTATCCAATCTCGATGCGAAATTGCGGCTCGAAATGCGGCAGGAAATTCGCCGTATTCATCAAAGCTTAGGCTCGGTTACGATCTATGTGACGCATGACCAGGATGAGGCGCTATCTTTAGCCGATCGGATCGTCGTGTTGCGCGACGGCATGATCCGCCAAGTCGGAACGCCGGAAGAGCTTTATAAGCGCCCCGCGACCTTGGATGTCGCAGCCTTCATGGGTTTCCGCAATCGCCTCGCGGGAGAAAATGCACAGATGGCCGGACAGGCTGATATACGCTTCTCCGCTTGCGGCGTGGCGCTTCAGGGCGTGGCAATGGCTTCTCCTCTTTCAGGTTCCGTTGTTGCGGCCATTCGACCCGATGATCTCGTGCCTGTAGCGGAAGGCCAAGGATTGGCCGCAACCGTTGAGGCGATTGAATATCGCGGTCATGATTATTTTGGTGTCGCGCGCACGGGGGACGGTACCGAATTATTTTTCCGCTCTCCGACACCGCTTGCGGCAGGCGTATCGATTATGCTTGGGGCCGAGGCCTCACACATTCTCGTTTATCCGGGAGAGACGCCGGGAGAGACACTATGAGCGACGCGTCCATTCCTTTAACTATAAGGCTTAAAGCGCATGGGCTTGACGGCGTAACGCTGTTGGTATTGCCAGCGGCGCTGTTTTTATTGGCGCTTTTCATTTATCCCTTCAGCTATGGCTTTATCCTGTCCTTCCGCCCCAAAGACGGCAGTTGGCTCGGCAATTATTCGAAATTTTTTTCCGATCCTTTTCTTTATGAAACGATCAAAACAACGCTCGTGATTGCTTTGCCTGTTACGGTCATGAATGTGCTCGCAGCAATTCCTGTTGCGTTTCGCGTACGTTTGATGCGGCATCAGCGTTTGATCACCACCATCCTCGTGTTGCCGATCACCTTAGGCACGGTTCTCGTGGCCGAAGGCATGTTGAATTATTTCGGGCCGCAAGGCTGGTTTATCCGCACATTGACGCTTTTCGGTTTAGGCTCCGCATCGTCGATCAAATTGGTGCATAATTATTGGGGCGTGTTTTTATCGCTCGTGATTACGGGTTTTCCCTTCACCTTTCTGCTCACGCTTTCTTATGTGAGCGGTATCGACGTTGCGCTTGAAAATGCAGCAGCTACTTTGGGCGCGCGCGCGGCGGCGCGGTTCCGTTTAATCTTTTTGCCACTGCTTGCGCCGGGTTTGGCGATCACCTTTTGTTTAAGCTTTGTGCAGGCCTATTCGGTGTTTCCCTCCGCTGTGTTATTGGGCGCACCCGCTGGCCCCACGCGGGTGATTTCGATTGCAGCCTATGAAGCGGCGTTTGAGCAATATGATTACTCGCTCGCCTCCGCGATTGCGATGATCATGGGCTTCACGCAATTGGCGGTGGTAATGGTGGTGTTGATGAGCCGAAACCTGTTTTATCGCGGCCCCGCCGCTGGCGCGAAGGGATGAGGGCGATGACGGATATCGATGCAAACGCGCTCCCACGCCGTCCAGTAACGCTAAACGCGGCTTTTGCTAAATTATGGGTCATCACGATTTGGACCTTGCTCATCTTCTTCGTGATCAATCTCTTCGGCATTATCGGCGCGGTTCTGACAAGCTCATTTGCGACACGCTGGCTCAGGTCTTGGGTGCCGGATGGTTTGACGTTCAAATGGTATTTTTCCGCGTGGTCTGAATTTCAATTGGGCGATGTGTTGATCACGACATTTCAAGTCGTCGGAGCCGTTGTGCTTCTCTCAGGCCTTATCGGTGTGCCAGCCGCTTACGCGATGGCGCGTCGCGAATTTCCGTTTAAAAAACTCGTGATGCTGATCTTCCTCTTGCCTTTGCTCGTGCCGCCGGTGACCTATGGTATTCCGCTTGCAACCGTTCTGTATCAAACCGGATTGGGTGGCAGCTTGGCGGGCGTTATTCTCGCCAATCTCGTGCCGACGGTACCGTTTGTAATTTTGGTGATGATTCCTTTCGTCGAGCAGATTGACCCGCGCATTGAATCGGCTGCGCGCGTGTTTGGGGCTGGCACGTTTCGTTTGTTTGTGACCGTGCTTGTGCCGCTCCTCATGCCTGGTGTTTTAGCGGCTTTATTGTTGGTGCTGGTGCGCACCATTGCGATGTTTGAGTTGACCTTTTTGACCGCTGGCCCCACCAGCCAGACGCTCGTGGTCGCGCTTTATTATGCCGTGTTTGCCGCTGGTGTGCGGGCGGTGCAATCGATTGATGCAATGGCCGTTATCTATATGGTATTGACCATGATCTGGCTTGTCATCGCGCTGCGTTTTGTCAACCCGACGCAGATTGTAACCCGTGGCAAACAAGCGCGTGGGTAAGATTTTAAGGTGAAAGGCAAAGATGATGCAAGAAGCATGGCGATGGTTCGGCCCCCATGATCCCGTAGCGCTTGATCACGTTCGCCAAGCGGGCGCGACAGAAATTGTCTCCGCGCTTCATCATTTAAAGCCCGGTGATGTGTGGACCGAAGCAGCGGTTGCGGAGCGTAAAAATGTCATTGAGACGACACCGCATGGCCGCAAGCCGCTTTATTGGTCGATTGTTGAATCCATCCCCATTCCCGACGATGTGAAACGGTTGGGCAAAGGCGCGAAACACTCCATCGAAACATGGATCGCAAGCCTTCACGCGGTCGCCAAAGCGGACATCAAAACCATATGCTATAATTTTATGCCGGTGGTCGATTGGACGCGCACCGATCTCGATTATGAAGTACCAACAGGGGCCACGTGTTTGCGCTTTGATCAGGATCGCTTCGCAGCCTTTGATCTCTTTATCTTGCAACGACCCGGTGCCGAAAAGGATTACGATGCGGAAGCGACAGCCCGCGCGAAAGCAACCTATGACCGCTTCACAGATGAGGATATCGCCTATCTCATTCATGTCATTGCAAGTGCTTTACCCGGCTCCACAACGGATCCGTTAACCCTTGAAGGATTTCGCGAACGCCTCACGCTGTATCGCGAGATTGATGCGCCACGCTTGCGGCAGCATCTCGTGGAGTTTCTCGAAGCTGTTACGCCTGTTGCAGATGCGCTTGGTGTAAAACTTACGCTACACCCCGATGATCCGCCGCGCTCGCTCTTTGGCTTGCCGCGCATTGCGTCAACCGAAGCCGATTATGCGGCTTTGTTTGATGCCGTGCCGAGTGCCGCGAATGGCATGTGCTTTTGCACCGGCTCTTTAGGTGTGCGGCCTGATAATGATCTTGTTGCCATCGCCAATCGCTTTGCCGAGCGCATCCATTTCGTGCATCTGCGCGCGACGAAGCGCGATGCGAACGAGCCTCTTTCTTTCATTGAAGCGGATCATCTCGATGGTGATGTCGATATGGTAGGCGTCATCAGCGCATTGATCCGTGAAGACCGAAAACGCGCGAAGGATGCTAAGATTCCGTTCCGGCCTGATCATGGCCATCGTATGCTGGATGATGTGAATAAAACCATCACCCCCGGCTATGCTGCCATCGGACGATTGAAAGGCTTGGGCGAATTGCGTGGCGTGATGCGCGCGGTAGAGAGGCTCACGTGACACGCTTATCAAATGCAACGCTCAAGGCGCTTCCCGTAACCGTTAAAAGGCCTGTCTATGATCGCGCGAGTGTGTCGATTGGCATTGTCCATCTCGGCATTGGCGCGTTTCACCGTGGGCATCAGGCGGTTTATACGGATGATGTGTTGGCGTCTGGTGATCATCGCTGGGGCATTCTGGGTGCGAGTTTGCGATCAGCGGATACACGTGACGCGCTATCGCCGCAAAATGGCCTCTATACGATCGCCGTGCGCAGTGCCACAGGCACCGAGCATCGCGTGATTGGTTCGCTGATCAGTCTTTTGGTTGCACCCGAAAACCCGGAGGCGCTCATTGCGGCAATGGCGGACCCGCAGGTTAAAATCGTCTCGCTCACGGTGACAGAGAAAGGCTATTGCATCGATCCCGCCACGGGGCGGCTTGATGAGCAGCATCCCGATATTCGCCATGATGTCGCCAATCCCGACCAGCCGAAATCCGCACCGGGATATCTTCTCGCAGCCCTTCATCGCCGTCGCGCTTTGGGTGTGAAACCCTTCACCGTGATGTCTTGCGATAATCTGCCCTCGAATGGCGAAAAGCTTCATGCGATTTTGGTGAAGCTCGCAGGCTTGAGAAGCGCCGAGTTCGCGCGTTTTATCGAAACAGAAGTCGCTTGCCCCTCGACCATGATCGACCGCATCGTGCCGCAAACCACCGATGAGGATCGCGCCATCGCCAAAGCCGCGCTGCATCTTGACGATGCGTGGCCCATCGCCACCGAGCCGTTTACGCAATGGGTGATTGAAGATCGCTTCCCCGAAGGCCGCCCCGCTTGGGAGCACTTCGGCGCGGAACTGGTGGCCGATGTCGCGCCCTATGAAGCGATGAAACTGAAACTCTTAAACGCCTCGCACACCTCGCTTGCCTTTCTAGGCTCACTTGCAGGCTATCGCACGGTCGCGGATGCAATGAATGATCCCGTCATTAGCGACTTTATCGCCCGCTTTATGGCCGAGGACGTGACGCCCGTTCTCACCATCCCGCCGGGCGCCGATGTCAACGCCTATGCCGCCTCGCTGGTGGAGCGTTTTCGTAACCTCGCGTTAAAACATCGGTTGGAACAAATCGCCTCCGACAGTTCGCAAAAAATACCACAGCGCCTGCTCGGCACCGCGCGAGACCGATTAGAAAAAGGCTTGCCGCTTGGCCGTTTGGCGTTTTCGATTGCGGCCTTTATCCTCTATGCTAGAGGCGTCGACGAGCACGGCCTGCCTCTTGTGCTGAAAGACCCGATGGCAGACGATTTGCACAAAAGCATCGCATCCGCAGGCGACTCACCGGACGCGATGGCAAATGCGCTCTTAACCAAAACCGCCATCTTCGGCCCCCTTGGCCAAGACCCTGCCTTTGCCGGGCCAATTCACGAGGCGCTAAAGGCCTTGCAAAACAGGGGCGTGAGAGCGGCGTTGGCGACGGTGGTATCGGCGTAGGCCAAGGTAGGGCGATAGCGCTCGAACGGGTGTGACGTTTACCATCCGTATTTCTTGGGTCTCTTTTGGGGAACCAACAGGCTCATAGCAGGTTCACTCTTCTGTAGTGACGAACGATCGGCACTCACATCAATGTCTATCACCCCAACAGGAGACGACCATGAGCGATGATCATAAGCTAAAACAGGACATTCTCGCCGAACTCGCATGGGAGCCGAGCATCAGTGCCGATCATATCGGTGTAACGGCCAAGGAAGGTGTTGTAACGCTTACGGGCCATGTCGAGAGCTATTGGCAAAAGCAGCAGGCGGAGCGTGCAGTAAGCCGTATTCAAGGCGTCAAGGCGATTGCCGAGGAACTTGAAATTCGCCTTCCCTTCAGCATTAAAAGAAGCGATGAGGAAATTGCGACAGCCGCGCTCAGTCGTCTGGCCTGGGATATTTCCGTTCCCAATGACGCAGTAAAAGTCAAGGTTGAGAAGGGCTTTGTAACGCTGACAGGTCAGGTGGATTGGCATTACCAGAAGGATTCAGCCGCCGATGCCATTCGCTCGCTTTCCGGTGTTACGGGCGTCACCAATCAGATTAAGACCAAACCGCAACCGGACACGGCCACCATCAGCGATGATATTCAACATGCTTTAAATCGCTCATGGTTCTTTGATGATACGATCAAAGTAACAGCAGATGGCGGCAAGGTGCATCTGACGGGAAATGTCGATTCGTGGACAGACCGCCAAACCGCGGCATCCACCGCTTGGGCCGCACCCGGCACGACATCGGTTGTGAATGATATCCATATTGTTTGATAAAATAATTGTGATCCGCCGATCCGGTCAAAGGGGTCGGCGGAGTTAAAACGGTCATTCTTTTTACTCGCTCGTTACCCCGTCAAATTTTTCTTTCGACAGGCTGGCTTCCGCTTTTGTTGCTTGGATCAAATGGTCGAGGTGGTTGGGCGAGCCATAGAGCGTGTAGAGCTTCAACGATTTTTCACCCGTATTGATCAAATTGTGCCAAGCCCCAGCCGGCACCAGAATGGCATCGTCGCTCTTGATCTTGTGCGTTGCGCCATCGATTACGATTTGCCCTTTGCCTTTTTCGATGCGGAAAAACTGGTCGCGGTCTTTATGAACCTCATTACCAATTTCTTCACCCGGCTTAAGCGACATCAGCACCAGTTGCAGATGCTTTCCGGTATAGATCACGTGGCGAAAATCCTGATTATCTTCGGTCAGTTCTTCGATGTCTTCAACGAAACCCTTCATGGTAAATTCCCTCCGGTTACAAAATGGCAAAATAGGACCTCCTGCTTAAACGGACGCAGAATTTTTAAGTTCCATTGCACGTTAAAAATCATCAAAGACGCATCGCGTCTTCGGGTATGAATGATCGAAGTCAATACGCTGCATCGGCATATGTGAGAGGGTGCAAAAAATACCCCAAGCACAGATTGCGAGAGATAAGCCATGCCGAATAAATCGACTGCCACATCTCCCGATCTATCACATTTAAGCGTACCTGTGTTTTGGCCGATGATCTTGTCGGCTGGGCTTATGGCGCAGGGGCTTAAACTATACGCCAAGAATTTCAAATTCTTGAATGCAGAGATCAAACTGCATACGGATTTGCATCCCCGTTTGGCAACCCACAATACGATCCGTTTAGACTTACGAACGATGAGACTGTGTGAATACAGCAAAGGCGAAGGCGTTCCGACGATTGTCTACGCCCCTTATGCCGGCCATACGGCGATGATCGCCGATTACCATAAAGGGCAGAGTCTGGTTGAAACCTTGATGCAAAACGGCATTGGTCATCTCTTGCTCACCGACTGGAAATCCGCAACCGATGATATGAAAGATTTCGATATCGACACTTATCTTGCCGATATGGTGGTAGCAATCGACGATCTTGGCGGGCGGGTGAATCTCGTAGGCCTATGCCAAGGCGGTTGGATGGCGGCGATGCTGGCGGCGCGTTTTCCCGATAAAGTGCACAAGCTCGTGCTGGCGGGCGCACCGATCGATACCGATGCGGGCAATGGTCCGATCAAACAGATGGCGCATCAGATTACAAACGCATTCTACGCGCAATTGGTAGGAATGGGCGGCGGGTTAATGAAGGGGTCTTTCATGCTGCAAGGGTGGAAAAACATGAACCCCGTCGAGCATTATTTCCAAGCCTATATCGATCTTTACGAGCATATTGAGGATCCGAATTATCTCAAAAAAGAAGAGGTTTTTCAAAGCTGGTACGAAAACCCCATCGACCTGCCAGGCCGTTGGTATCTTCAGGTGATTGACCAGATTTTCAAAAGAAATTTACTCGCCAAAGGCAAATTTATAGGCCTTGGCCGCACCCTGCATTTAAAGGATATCACGTGTCCAATTTATCTCATCGCAGGCACGAAGGACGACATCACAACGCCGGAGCAAATCTTGGATGCGGCCCATTATTTTGGAACGCCAGCATCCCATATCGTCAAAAAAAGCATTCCCGGGGGCCATATCGGTTTGTTCATGGGGGCCAATGCCTTAAAAAACGACTGGCCCGACGTGGCGCGGTGGATCATGGCACCTTTACCGTAAGCGAACCCGGATAAAACATCCCGCCCGATTGACGCCGCCGCAATGTGCCTCTAGCCTATACTCCAGAATAAAAAGGCCTGAATAGGCTTTTAAGGGGATGGAATGGCGGTCGCGCAATTTGTCGAGCCGAAAAATCGTGTGGATGCTCCGGATGCGGCACTGTCGCTGAAGGGGATGGTGAAGGCGTTTGGCGGCACGTTGGCTGTCAATCATGTCAGTTTTGATCTGCCACGCGGCGAAATTCTGGCTTTGCTCGGTCAAAATGGGGCGGGCAAGTCGACGATTATCAAAATGCTGGCGGGCGTCTACAAACCTGACGCAGGCGAGATGTATATGGATGGCGCGCCGCATGATCCGCGCACCAAAGGCAACTCCATCGCCTTTATCCATCAGGATCTGGGCCTCATCGAATGGATGACGGTGGCCGAGAATATTGCGATGGCGCAGGGCTATCCGCGTCGCAACGGGCTTGTCGACTGGCAGGCGGTAGATGCAATGGCGCGCCGTTCCTTGTCCATGATCGCCTATGATATCGACCCACGCTTGCGGGTGAGTGATTTAACCCGCACGGAGAAGTCGCTCGTTGCCATCGCGCGTGCTTTGGGCATCCATGCGCGTGTGCTGGTGCTTGATGAGCCAACCGCCAGTCTGCCGCAAGAAGATGTCAATCTCTTGTTCGACGTGCTGCGCGGCTTAAAAGCGCGCGGGGTGAGTATGATGTATGTCTCGCATCGTCTTGATGAGATTTTTGCCATTTCAGACCGCCTTGTTGTCCTTCGAGATGGCAGATTGGTAGATGAGCGGTTGACCTCGGAAGCTGATCCCGAAAACCTGATCGCTTCCATTATCGGGCGTCGCCCGGAAAGCGTGTTTGTGCGGCCTCCAGCCCCAAGCGAGACGCCGTTATTGCATTGCGAAGGGCTTTATGTTGGCGATATCGGTCCGATTGATTTTAAACTCCATGCGGGCGAGGTGTTATCGCTCGTGGGCTTGCGTGGCGCAGGGCAGGAGCAGGTAGGCCGCGCTTTGATCGGCGATGATCAAGCCAAGCGGGGGCGTGTGACGATTAAGGGAAATCCGTTGCGCCATGCCTCGCCCAATCAGGCGGTGCAATCGGGTATCGGCTTTGTTGCCGCCGACCGTGTGGCGGAATCGGTTGCCGCCGGGCTTTCGGTGCGGGAAAACATGTTTATCAATCCAAGTGCCGCGGGGCGGGGTCTCTTTTCACCGCGCCATCCCTTGCACGAGGCGGGTGAAAGCAAAACGCTCGGCGCGGATATCGGCCTTTCCCCCAACAATCCCGAAGCGGCGATTGAAACGCTCTCCGGCGGCAATCAACAAAAAGTCGTGATGTCGCGCTGGATGCGCATTGGCCCTGATGTTCTGGTGTTGGAAGACCCAACGGCGGGGGTCGATGTTGGTGCGAAGGCCGATATTTATCGTCTGCTGCGTTCGGCCCTGGCCAAGGGCAACGCTGTTTTGTTGGTCTCGACCGATTTTGAAGAAGTGGCCGCCATGTGCCACCGCGCTTTGGTATTTCAAGGCGGTCGGATCGTGGCTGAAATTCGGGACCCTGATCTTTCCGTTGAATCGATTACACGGGCAACCTCGCTCGCTCAAAAGGTGCATTGACCAATGAGTTCTTCGATTAAATCAACCGCGCTTGAGCCAACCCAAGCCGAGCTTGAACGGCTTTCGATGGGGCAGAAACTATGGCGTCTGGCGCCTGTGTATGGGTTGCCGATTTTTACCGTCGTGTTGATTGTGTTCTTCTCGATTATTCTGCCCGACACGTTTCCGACGATGCTCAATCTCCGCTCGATTTTGAATGATAAATCGATCATCGCCATTCTCTCGCTCGCCGCGATGATTCCGATGATGGCGGGGCGTATCGATCTCACCGTCGGCTACGGCATCGTGTTGTGGCATGTGCTCGCCATCGCGTTGCAAACCAAAATGGGCTTTAGCTGGCCGGTGGCCTGTCTCATCGTTATTTTACTGGGATGTGTGCTGGGCCTCATCAACGGTTTTCTGGTTGAAATGGCGCAGATTGATAGTTTCATAGCAACGCTTGGAACAGGCACCATTCTTTACGCGATTGCCTTATGGTATTCCGAAGGTCGACAAGTCATCGGTGTGTTGCCGCATGGCTTTACCGATCTTTATGCGTCGATGCCACTTGGTATTCCGATCTCTACCTTTTACGTTGCAGCGATTGCTTTGGCGCTTTGGGCGGTGGCGGAATATCTGCCGATTGGTCGTTATCTCTACGCGATTGGCGCCAATCAACGCGCGGCTTTATTGAACGGTATTCCAACACGCCGCTATGTGATTGGCAGCTTTGTGGCGTCTGGTATTTTGGGTGCGATTGCAGGCATTTTATTGGCCGCGCGTTTGCGGATTGGTCAGGCCAGTGTCGGCCTTGAATTTCTACTCCCAGCCCTTGTCGGCGCTTTTCTGGGTTCGACCACCATCAAGCCGGGCCGCGTCAATGTCTGGGGTACGATCATGGGCGTGGCCATTTTAGCGATTGGCATTTCCGGCATCCAGCAATTGGGGGGTGATTTTTATATCGAGCCTTTGTTCAATGGTGTGACGCTATTGATTGCCATCGGTCTTGCAGGCTATGCGCAAAGGCGGCGTGGCAGTGTTACCCACACGCGCACCCAACAACCCCATTCGCCATCCCCACCAACCGCATCGGTTTAAGGAATGGCTCCCACCCTTCACGCCCATGCATGGCGCGAAGTTCAACGATAAACGGAGGAAGATTTATGAAACTGAAACATTCTTTGGCGCTGTTAGCCGCCACCGTCGCGCTGCCTATGATGGCGATTGCGGCCCATGCTGACGCCGTTTCTGACGCCCAGAAAACGGTTGAACTCATGAGCACGCCAAACGCCCCTTGGACAGGCCCCACCACGGGTCCAAAGGCCGCTGCAGGCAAGACGATCATCTATGTCTCGACCAACCAGAACAATGGCGGTGCACTCGGCGCTGGCAATGGCGTGAAGGAAGCAGCCGCCAAGATCGGCTGGACCTTCAAGCTGATTGACGGCAAAGGCTCGGTATCGGGTCAGGCGTCCGCTCTCGCACAAGCGATTGCCTCCAAGCCAGACGTGATCGTGCTTGGCGGTATTGACGCCAAGGAGCAGTCAACAGCGGTTGAAGAAGCGGGCAAACAAGGCATCGTGATCATCGGCTGGCATTCTTACGCCCATCCCGGTGCGCATGAAACGCTGCCCATCTTCAACAACATCACGACCGATCCGATCGAAGTGGCCAAATCTGCGGCAGCGTTCCCATGCGCTACGACAAAAGGCAATGTCGGCGCGGTGGTGTTCACCGACTCGAATTATGAAATCGCGGTTCGTAAATCAACGGCGATGGCGGACTACATCAAGGCCTGCGGCAATTCGAAGGTTTTAGAAATTGTCGATACTCCTCTGGCGGAAGCCTCAACCCGTATGCCGCAGCTCACCACCGCTTTGCTGCAAAAATACGGCAAGGCCTGGACCCATGCGCTATCGATCAACGATCTGACCTTCGACTTCATGGCACCTGCGCTCTCCGCTGCGGGCATCAAGGGGGACGGTAATCCGATTTCGATCTCGGCGGGCGACGGCTCCGAAGTCGCGTTTCAACGTATCCGCTCCGGCGAATATCAGGCAGGAACCGTTGCCGAGCCTTTGAACCTTCAGGGCTGGCAGATCGTGGACGAAGCCAACCGCGCGCTGAACAAGCAAAAAGAAAGCGGCTTTGTGGCCTTGCCGCACCTCTTCGTTCCATCCAACATCAAAGCCGATGGCGGACCAAAGAACACCTACGATCCCGACAATGGCTACCGCGATATCTACGCCAAGATTTGGGGTAAGTAAGGATTGAAATGCTTCAATTGGCTCCTTCTCCCCTTGCGGGAGAAGGTGTCATGCGAAGCATGACGGATGAGGGGTATTCTTGGCGAGCGTACCCCTCACCCGACCCACTTCGTGGGCCACCCTCTCCCGCAAGGGGAGAGGGAAGCTAAGTCCTTTTAAATCCATCTGTTGAAACGGAGCTCCCCCCATGTCCTCGCAAAATCTGCCGAAGCCCGATGCTGCTAAAAATATGACACTCATTGGTCATTCGGATCAAGGCGGGCGGCCGGATGGTGTGCAGCTCATGGTCAATAAAGGCCACGCCTTTATCGGTCATATGTTTTCGAAAGGGTTCTCGGTGGTGGATTGCACCAATCCGCGCGATCCAAAACCGGTAACCTATGTTGCAGCACCACCGAATACGTGGAACATTCATCTGCAAACCTATGGCGATCTTCTGCTGGTGATCCACGCAAAAGATATGTTTGCCGCCGCCGAGTTTCAGGATGAGAAGGCCTATTACAAAGGCGCGCTCGGCGAGAAGGTAGGCACGGCAAAAGCCTCCACCGCGCCGGTGCGCGATTGGTCGGCGGGCTTAGCGGTTTACGATATCAAAAACCCCAAGGAGCCAAAAAAGATCGGCTTCATGCCGGTCGATGGCGGTGGGGTGCATCGCATCTGGTACACGGGCGGACGGTGGGCCTATGTCTCGGTGCTGCTCGATGGCTTTACCGATTATATTTTCATGACGGTTGATATGGCCGACCCAACCAACCCCAAGCCTGCGGGCAAGCTATGGCTTGACGGCATGAACACGGCGGCGGGGGAGAAGATTTCGTGGCCAGCCAATAAGCGCTTCGGATTGCACCACGCAACCGTCAGCGGTGACACGGCTTACGGCGCGTGGCGCGATGCGGGCCTTGTGATGATCGATGTGAAGGATCGCGCCAATCCATCGCTCATTCTGCATAAAAACTGGTCGCCTCCGTTCAATGGCGGTACGCATAATTGCCTGCATTTACCGGATCGCGATTTGCTGGTCGTGCTCGATGAAGCGGTGCTCGATGATTATGAGGATGGTTTTAAGCCGATCTGGTTGTTTGATCTGCGCGAGCCCACCAATCCGGTTTCGATCTCGACTCTACCAACGCCGCAAGAAGCCGATTATCGCTACAAAGGCGGCCATTTCGGCCCCCATAACATCTATGAAAATCGCCCTGATGCGTTTGTTTCCTCAACGGTGATTTTTGCCACGCTGCAAAATGCGGGCATTCGCGTCTATGATATCAGCAATGAATATAGGCCCGAGGAAGTGGCTTATTTCGTGCCACCAACACCACCCAAACTCATCGACCATCGCCCCAATCGTCCTTTGGTGATTCAAAGCTGCGATGTCTATGTCGATCAAGAAGGGCTGGTTTACGCCAATGACTATAATGGCGGGCTTTACATTCTTGAATATAAAGGCTGAGCCGCTGAAATGAGGCGTCTTGCCTTATCCGATAGTCTAAAGGTAAGTGATAGGCGGTCAGAGTATCACTACTGAACCAATATTGATGATGGGGCGTAAAAAACCCATAATCAAATCGATACAAAAAAACAAAAAGGGGGGCAGAGATGGCAATTCCTGCCACATTGATACGTCGCATATGCTCCGCAAGCCTTCGACAGGTTTGCTGATGACGGGCGATCTTGTTCTTGAAACGCGTGGTCTTGTGAAGCAATTCGGCGGGTTTACCGCTGTGAGCGATGTTTCGATCAAAGTACGTCGCGGCACCATTCACGCGATGATCGGTCCCAATGGCGCGGGTAAGACGACAGTGTTCAACCTGCTGACGAAATTTATTCAGCCCACCAGCGGCATGATTTTGTTTGACGGACTCGATATCACGTTTCGTCAACCCGCCGATATTGCACGGCATGGCTTGGTGCGTTCGTTTCAGATTTCGGCGGTTTTTCCGCATATGAGTGTGTTAGAAAATGTCCGCGTGGCCCTTCAGCAACCCATGGGCAATTCATTTCATTTTTGGAAATCGGGACGCGTGCTTGAAACCTTAAACGAGCGCGCGCTTGACATTTTGGATCTCGTTGGTTTGGCGTTGAAAGCCGATGTCATCGCCGCCGATTTACCCTATGGCCAGAAGCGTGCGCTAGAATTGGCAACAACTTTGGCGCTTGATCCGAAAGTCATGTTGCTTGATGAGCCGACCCAAGGCATGGGAGCCGAAGATATCGTGCGGATTACCGAGCTTATCCGCAAAGCCGCCATCGGGCGAACGGTGTTGATGGTCGAACATAATATGTCCGTTGTGTCCTCCATCGCAGATACGATTACGGTATTGCAGCGCGGCTCCGTCATCGATGAAGGGTCCTATGCGACTGTTTCACAAAATCCGAAAGTGATCGAGGCCTATATGGGCGTCGAGGCGGAAGCCCTGGGGCATCATTGATCATGAACTCAGCCCTTCTCGTCTTGAAAAATCTCAATGCCTGGTATGGTGAGAGCCACGTGTTGCATGGCGTTGATCTCGAAGTGCATCAAGGCGAAGTCGTCACCCTTTTAGGCCGCAACGGCGCAGGGCGCACTTCAACGCTTCGGGCGATTATGGGTCTTACGGGAAAACGTTCGGGCAGCATTTCACTTTTCGGTCAGGAAGTGATCAGCTTGGCACCGCATCACATCGCGCGTCTTGGCGTTGGTTTTTGTCCGGAAGAGCGCGGAATATTTTCAACGCTCACAACGGGTGAAAATCTCATGCTCCCGCCGCGCGTGGCAAAAAAAGGTGGCATGTCGGTTGAGCATATTTTTGAAATGTTTCCGAATTTAAAAGAGCGGCTCAATAGTCCCGGCACGAAGTTATCGGGTGGCGAACAACAAATGCTCGCGGTGGCGCGTATCTTACGCACCGGCGCGCAATTGCTGTTGCTCGATGAAATCTCGGAAGGCTTGGCACCCGTTATCGTTCAAACGCTTGGTAGGGTTATCCGCGATTTGAAATCGCGCGGCTTTACGATTGTGCTCGTTGAACAAAATTTCCGATTTTCAGCAGGCCTTGCGGATCGTTTTTATGTGATGGATGGCGGCAAAGTGGTGCATCATTTGCACCAAGATGAGTTGGAGGCGAACGCTGGCATGTTGCAAGAATTTCTAGGCGTATAATATTTAAAAACAAATCAACAAACAAAAAGGGGTAATGACATGAAAACGCGAATGATTGAAATGATGAGGTCTGTGGCGATGATCGCCCTTGGTGCTTTGGCATGGGGAGGTACCGCGCAAGCGGCGAGCGATCAGGTGGTGATCGGTGATCTTGATGATATATCGGCGGTGTATGCCGATGTGATTGGTCAAGGCGGTATTGAAGCCGTCAAAATGGCGATTGATGATTTTGGCGGTACCGCGCTTGGCAAGCCGATTACGTTTATTTCGGCGGATCATCAGAACAAGCCCGATATCGGCGCGTCAAAATACCGCGAATGGGCCGATCAATCAGGCCTTACCATGCTGCTCGGCGGCTCTAATACGGGCGTTAGCTTGGCGATGGCCAAAGTGGCGGGTGAGAAGAAAGTTCCGTTCTTTGCGGTCGGCGCGGCAGGCTCCTCTTTGACCAATAAGGATTGCACGGCTTACACGGTGCATTACTCTTATGACACGACCTCGCTTGCCAATGGTACGGCGAGCGCCATGGTGCAAGCGGGGGGTAAGAAATGGTTCTTCCTCACCGCCGACTACGCGTTTGGTACCCAGTTGCAGGAGGCTGCGACCAAGGTGGTTGAAAAGAATGGTGGCACGGTTGTTGGCTCCGTCCGTGTTCCGCTCGGCACCACCGATTTTTCATCCTTCCTGCTTCAGGCCCAAGGTTCAGGCGGCGATGTGGTGGGTCTCGCCAATGCGGGTGCGGATTTTGTAAACTCGCTGAAATCCGCCAACGAGTTCGGCATCTCAGCAACGATGAAGCCGGCCGCTTTGCTTGCTTTTATCTCCGACATTCACGCGCTTGGATTAAATACCGCGAAGGGGCTTTATCTCACCACCGGTTGGTATTGGGATTTGAATGATTCAACGCGCGCATTCGGTAAGCGCTATTTTGCCAAGACGGGTAAAATGCCAACCATGAACCAAGCAGGCTATTACTCCGCAACGCTTACCTATCTGAACGCGGTTAAAGCCGCAGGCACAACCGATTCCGACAAAGTGATGGCCGAACTTCACAAAGCCAAAATCAACGATATGTTCGCCAAAGATGGCTATATCCGCGAAGATGGTGTGATGGTGCATGATATGTATGTCATGCAGGTCAAGACGCCAGAAGAATCAAAAACACCGTGGGATTATTATAAGCTCATCAAAACCATGCCGGGCGAAGAAGCCTTTGGTCCGTTGAGCGACTCCACATGCCCGCTCGTTAAAAAGTGAGCCATTAAAAACACAAGGACGCGCCAGCTTTAGAGCGGCGCGTCTCGTCTTTCACCAGCGGGTGCATATGACAAGTATTTTCGGATATCCTTTACCAGTTGTATTGGGCCAGTTGGTGCTCGGCTTCGTCAATGGCTCGTTTTACGCGCTGTTGAGCTTGGGTCTTGCGGTCATTTTTGGCCTGCTGCGCGTTGTCAATTTTGCGCATGGTGCGTTTTATATGTTGGGCGGCTTTGCCTCACATCTTTTATTGATTTGGTTAGGTATTAATTACTGGGGCGCGCTTATTCTTGCGCCGCTGATTGTTGGCGCTTTAGGCGTTGGTGTTGAGCGTCTATTGCTGCGGCATCTCTATACGCTTGATCCGCTGTATGGCCTGCTTCTCACTTTCGGTCTTGCGATGATGATTGAAGGATTTATGCAGCAGCAATTCGGCTCATCCGGCATTACCTATCCGGTCCCGGCGGCGCTGACGGGGTTTTATAAATT